>Ga0302326_10008158_pt1 | contig 23163 bp, 15 predicted proteins | sample Palsa_T0_3_FD_202264 | JGI IMG/M metagenome (GOLD analysis project Ga0302326, IMG submission 202264) | Peat permafrost microbial communities from Stordalen Mire near Abisko, Sweden - Palsa_T0_3 | ecosystem: Environmental > Terrestrial > Soil > Palsa > Peat permafrost | place: Sweden: Abisko... | reverse complement strand
GTCAGGGCCCAGCAGAAACGGGCGATGGCCCAGTCTTCTTGGGCGCGGATCACCAAGATGCGAACACCGGAGTTTTCCGCGGAGACCTCGGCATCGACTGGCGACGCTTGGTTCTTGCCAGCGTCGATCGACAGGCCTAGATAGTCGAAGCCGGTGCAGGCTGCTGCGCGCACGTCCGGGGAACGCTCCCCAATTCCGGCGGTAAAGATCAGGGCGTCGATTCCTCCTAGCGCGGCGATCATCGCGCCAATGCCGGTACGCAGGCGGTGAATGAACATATCGAAGGCCAGTTGTGCGCGGGAGTTGCGGGCTTTTCTGGCTTCGAGGATTTTCCGCATGTCGCTGGATATGCCGGAAATTCCCAATAGGCCGGACTGCTCATTCAAAATGTGGTCCACCTGATCGGGCGTGCTGCCTTGCTGGCGGATCAAGTAGGTGACGATGGCGGGATCGATCGATCCTGACCGGGTGCCCATCATCAGGCCTTCGAGAGGAGTGAAGCCCATGGTGGTGTCCACGCTGCGTCCGGCATCGATCGCAGCCAACGAGCAGCCGTTGCCCAAGTGGCACGAAACCAACTTCCGCGCGGCGGGACCGGTTTTCAGAAGTTGCGCGGCGCGCTCGGCGCAGTACTGGTGATTGATTCCGTGGAAGCCGTAGCGCCGAATCCCGTCCTTTTCCCACCAACTATACGGACCGGGATAGACCGCCGCGGCCGGAGGCAGATCGTGGTGGAATGCGGTGTCAAAAACGGCGACTTGCGTGACCGCTCCTAGAACGTTTTTCACCACTTCCATTCCTTCCAGTTCCGCTTGGTTGTGAAGGGGCGCGAACGCAGATAATTCCCGAATGCCTTTTTTCACTTCGGCCGTGACGATAACCGGCTGGACGAACTTCCCGCCTCCATGCACGACGCGGTGACCCACCGCCCCAATTTCTGAGAAGCTGCTCACCGCGGCAGCAGGTCCATCGTGTAAGGAATTCAGCAAGTGCTCGAGCGCCTGGCGGCGCGACTCAATCGGCAGAGACTCTTTCCGCACCGAGCCCGATGCGTCGGTGATCTCCGCATTCGTTGTAGCGGCGCCACCTGTCCCGGACCATTCGATCTCGGATTCCCAGAGGGGCTTGGGCGCGAGTGGCGGCACTTCGCCCGCAATTTCATAGAGGCAGCATTTCTCACTGCTCGAGCCCGAATTGAGAACCAGAATTTTCATCGTTAGCTCGGGCAACTCGGCCGATGCGGGTCGCCGCGCCGATTTGCTTTACTCGCTAGTAGGGCCACTTCCAATCCCGAATTTCGGGCATGTCTTCGCCCTTCTCGCAGATGTAATGTTTGTGCTCGACGAGTTTGTCGCGCAGCATCTGCTGGAAGTGAGCCCCGGTCTTTTGCAACCGCGGGACGGCTTCCACCACATTACGCGCCAAGTGATAGCGGTCGAGTTCGTTCAGGACAGTCATGTCGAAAGGCGTGGTGGTGGTTCCTTCCTCCTGAAATCCATGCACGTGGAAATTGTCGTGGTTGGCCCGTTTGTAGGTGAGCCGGTGAATCAGCATTGGATAGCCGTGATGCGCAAATATCACCGGCTTGTCGGTGGTGAACATGGAATCGAATTCCGCATCGGACAATCCGTGCGGATGCTTGGTAGAGGATTCCAGGGTCATGAGGTCGACCACGTTTACCACGCGAAGCTTGATGTCCGGGAAGTTTTTGCGCAGCAGGTCCACCGCGGCCAGCGCTTCGAGCGTAGGGACGTCGCCTGCACATCCGATCACCGCGTCAGGCTCGACGCCCTGGTCGGTGCTGGCCCAGTCCCACACTCCGATTCCGTAAGTGCAGTGTTCGATCGCCTTTTCCATGCTCAGCCACTGCAACTCGGGTTGTTTTCCGGCGACGATGACGTTGATGTAGTGCCGGCTGCGCAGGCAATGATCTACTACCGAGAGAAGGGTGTTGGTGTCCGGCGGCAGGTAAATGCGCACGATTTCGGATTTCTTATTGGCGACGTGGTCGATGAAGCCCGGATCTTGATGGCTGAAGCCGTTGTGGTCTTGACGCCACACGTGGGACGACAACAAATAATTCAAAGAAGCGATCGGCCGCCGCCAGGGAATTCCTTTCGATACGGTCAACCACTTGGCGTGTTGATTGAACATCGAATCCACGATGTGAATGAACGCTTCGTAGCACGAAAAAAAACCGTGCCGGCCGGTGAGCAAGTAGCCCTCCAGCCATCCTTGGCACATGTTCTCGCTCAGCACCTCCATTACCCGGCCATCCGGACTCTCGTTTTCATCCACAGGCAGGATCGGTTCCATGAAAACTTTTCCGCTAACTTGATAGATCGCCTCGAGCCGGTTCGAGGCGGTCTCATCTGGACCCACCACACGAAAGTTTTGATTGGGAATATTCAGCTTCATCACGTCGCGTAAGAAGCCCCCGAGTACTCGCGTTGCCTCGCCGATGGAGGTCCCGGGTTTTTTCACTTCCGCCGCATAGCTCCGAAAATCCGGCAGGACCAATTCCTTCAGCAGAATTCCGCCGTTGGCATGGGGATTCGCTCCCAGACGACGATCTCCTTTGGGCGCGAGCTCCGCCAGTTCGGGGATGAACTTTCCATCGGCGTCGAAAAGTTCTTCCGGACGATAGCTCCGCATCCATGATTCCAATTGCTTGAGGTGTTTCGGATTCGTGAAGAGTCCGTCCAGCGGGACTTGGTGCGCTCGCCACGTGCCTTCCACCGGTTTGCCGTCCACAATCTTTGGTCCCGTCCAGCCTTTCAGCGTGCGAAGAATCAGCACCGGCCATCGGGGCATGGGCTGCGTCTTTCCGCTGCGGCGCGCGGACTCCTGGATGGAGCGGATTTCCAGAACAATCTCTTCGAGCATCGCGGCCATCCGCTGGTGCATGCCGAGGGGGTCGCTGCCCTCCAGAAAATAGGGCTTATAGCCGTAACCGGTGAAAAGGTGGGTGAGTTCCTCGTCGGACATTCTGCCCAGCACGGTGGGATTGGCGATTTTCCATCCATTGAGGTGCAAGATTGGGAGGACGGCGCCGTCGCGGATCGGATTCAGGAACTTATTGGAGTGCCAACTCGTGGCCAAAGCGCCGGTTTCGGCCTCGCCGTCGCCCACAGTGCAGAAAACCAGCAGATCCGGATTGTCGAACGCGGCGCCGAAGGCATGCGCCAGGGAATAGCCCAGTTCGCCGCCTTCATTGATCGATCCAGGAGTTTCCGGGGCCACGTGGCTGGGGATGCCGCCTGGAAAGGAGAACTGCTTGAAGAGCCGCTGCATGCCCCGGACGTCCTGGCTGATTTCGGGATACAGCTCGCTGTAGGTGCCCTCTAGGTACGTATTAGCGACGATTCCAGGGCCTCCATGGCCCGGCCCGGTGATGTTGATGGCATTGAGGTCCAGTTTGCGGATAAGCCGGTTGGCGTGGACGTAGATGAAATTCAGGCCAGGAGTGGTGCCCCAGTGGCCCAACAGGCGTGGCTTCACATGGCGCAGCGTAAGTGGCTGACGCAGCAACGGGTTATCGAAAAGGTAGATTTGGCCGACCGAAAGGTAGTTGGCGGCCCGCCAATACGCATCGATCTTGCGCAACTCATCAGCAGACAGGGGGCCCTCCGCGGTATTGGCAGCGCTTGCGGCAGGCTTTTTTTTCTGTGGACTCATCATTTCTCCGGAATACTACTGATTTTCAACACGCGCATTTTGGTTGCGAGGCATGGCTCAAAGAGAAACTTAACACCTACCCTGACGTATAGAGCACTAAGTGTAGATTATGGCCTCAAATCTGCAGCATGGAGTTACGGCGCTGTAAAAAGTGGACGCCTATAGGGCTCCCGGAATCATTTGATCGTCCGGCGAGGACTGACAGGGTTGACATTTAGGACCCTTTTGGAGGCCTCTGCTGTGGATTTCGGCCTGTAAAAGGTGCTAAATAGAGGATCTACAACCCATCGCCCGCCATGCGAACTATATGCAACGCGCTCGGATGCAAGGTCGAAGTTCCCGCGGAACTGGAATCCGTCGGGAAGTGCATCATGCATTTCACCTTGGTTATCGAGGATGAGTGCGCGACCATGCGCCGCGAAGTGGCCCTTCGGACCTCCGATCAAGAACGCCAAGTCGAATTTGGAAACCGGATCGCCGATCACGGGGAAGTACTGGTTCGCGTCGCTACCTGCGGCTATCCGATGACCGATGAGATCAAGTCCCGCGTTCTGAGCACTCTGCTCTCGTTAATGAATTGCCGGGAAAGCATTGGGCGCGCTGCGGACCGGGAAGCGCTCCACCGGCGGTTTGGATAAGATAGTTGTATCTCCGCGCCTGATCACCATCGTTCATCTCAACCGCCGAGTTCAAGACTTCCCTTGTTTCTCCCCTGCCCTAACGGCTCCTCCTGTTCTAGCGTGTGATGCGACATCACCTCGTTCATCGGTGAAGGTCCGAACCACACGGCAAATCTCTCGGCGGTCATGTCCCAATGTAGCGGGCGTAAATCGAGCGCGCGATGACCGGGTCGCGTGTGCCCTTGAGGATGGCGCGGCCATTGGCGAAGACCGTCATTTCGTACGGCGGAACGCGAAAACGCAGGAGAAATTCGTTTCGGCGGATATCCGATGCGGACGCGGCGGTAAGGCGATCGCCGAGTTCGTTGAGGTCGAGACTCCGGTTGCGCTCATGAATCTGGATGGAGTCACGACCGCACATGGTGATATGTGGTTGCGCCGCTCCGCTGAGGTAGCGAAAGTCTCGGCGAACGCACGCGCGGCAAGCGGGATCGCGCGCTACTCCGATGGATTGGAGTCGTCCGGTCCATACATCGCAGGAGACCAGGCGCTGGTGCAGCGCCTCGCGCCGCCCGGTGAGGATCTTCAGGGCTTCGGCCGCTTCCATCGAAGCCACCACGCCCACGGCGGCGTTTAGGATTCCGGCGGTGTCGCAAGTTTCTTCCAGGCCGGCGGCTTGTTCCCGGCCTTCGAATAAACACGCCAGGCAAGCGGTTTCGCCAGGGATCACGGTCATAGTGACGCCGTAGCTGCCCACGGCGGCGGTGTAGATCCAGGGGATGCCCAGGGAGACGGCCGCGTCGTTGACCAGAAGGCGAGTCTCGAAATTATCAGTGCCATCAAGGATTAGCGGAAAACCCGTCAGCAGGTCGGTGGCGTTATCGGGGGTGAGATCGACGACCATCCCTTCTACGTTAGCCTCGGAATTGATGGCCCGGAGCCGGCGCTCGGCAGCCACCGCTTTGGGAAGCGATTCGCGGGCGTCCGATTCTTCAAACAGCACCTGACGCTGCAGGTTCGAAGATTCCACAAAATCGCGATCGAGAATCCGCAAGCGGCCGATACCCGAACGAACCAGTAGATTCGCGACGGCGGTACCGATGGCTCCGCAGCCGACCAGCACGGCGCTGGCTTGGGAAAGGCGTTGCTGGCCGTCCCGGCCGATGCCGTGAAAGAGAATTTGACGCGAGTATTTGTCCAGGTCTTTGGGTTCCATAGCTCTGGTCGATTCCATGATAACGCGAATCGACACAGAGACCGCCGCGCCAATTGAACTCTGAATCCGCCGACGCTATGCTAGCTTGCACCCCGCATCTAACATAAAGCACGCATACACGGACCCAGACGAGGGGCGCAAGCGCTACGGCCGGTGAGATGGGTCAGATGGAGGGCTGTTATTCGAGGTCGAACGCTGCTCGTGCTGGCCGGTTGTCTCCTCGGGGCGATTCCCGCCGCGCGCGCGCGGCAGACTTCCAGCGTTTCCCCGGCGGCTTGGGAGGGGAAGCGCATCACGGCGATTCGGATCGTCGACGATGACGGCCAAGTGCTGCCGGATAAGCTGCCGCCGATTCCGCTCGAAGTGGGAAAGGCGTTTGATTTTGAAGCCGAGCGGGAGAGCCTTCGCCAGCTCTATCACACGGGCCGCTATGCGGACATCCGCACCGAAGCCGCGGAAATAGCCGGCGCATTGCGGCTGGACTTTGTAGTTGACCGCAACTACTTCAACAATGTGATTCGTGTGGAGGGATTGAACGAGCCGCCCAACGAGGCGGCGGCGCTGGCGGCGATGCGCATCAATCTCGGTGAGCCATTTCGCGAAGGCGTTCTGAAGGAAGGCATCGCCCGGCTGGAAGACGCGTTGCACACCGAGGGACTCTATCAAGCGATCGTCGATTACGCGCTGGAACCGCAACAGGATTCGCGCGGCATGGACATGGACGTTCGCGTCACGCCAGGCGTCCGTGCGCGAATCGGAACCATCGCGCTGCATAATCAAACCGCCTTTACCGATCAAAAACTTCTCAAACAGTCGCGCCTCTCCCCCGGCCGGCCGCTAACCTCGGAGCGGCTGGACCACGCGTCGACACGCCTAAGGAAATATCTGGTCGCCCAGGGGCACTTTGGAGCCGACGCATCCTTGCGCGCCGGTGCTTACGACGCAAGGACCAACAAAGTTTCGTTGGTATACGACGTAACCGCGGGGCCACGGGTGCGCGTGGAGCTGACTGGCACGCGTATCAGCCAGGGAAAACTGCACAAGCTACTGCCGATTTACGACGAGGGTGCGGTGGATGAAGATTTGCTGCAGGAAGGGCGGAGAAACATCCGCGCCGCGCTGCAAGGCGAAGGCTATTTCGACGCGGATGTAACCTTTACGTCCACCGAAGATACCGTGAAAGGCGAGCGCGTCATCACCTACAACGTGAACCGGGGCGACCAGCACAAATTCGCAGGCGTGGGCTTCGACGGCAATCACTACTTCGACAGCAAGCTGCTGACCGGGCGCCTGCAGATACAGGCGGCGTCATTCGCGAATCGGGGGCGTTACAGCCAGAGGATGGCGAACGATGATGGCGACTCGATTCGGGATCTGTACATCGCCAACGGATTTCTGCAAGCGCAGGTCGGGGTGGAAGTGAAGAACAACTATTCCGGCAAGAATGGCGACCTCTTTGTGCAGTTCCACGTGTTGGAGGGGCAGCAGACGCTAGTGGGCGGGCTGAAGATCGATGGCAATCACGCGTTGAGCGACGAACAAATCAGCGCGGTGGTGGGGTCTACGCAGGGCGAACCGTTTTCGGACGCGAACATCGCCAGCGATCGCAACAACGTGCTGGCGCTGTATTTCAACGACGGGTATCCGGAGGCGCGGTTTGAAGACCAACAAAGCCCTGCCGGGGAGCCCAATCGAATCAATTTGGTGTACCACATCACCGAAGGGGAACAGATACGCGTGGCGCGGGTGCTGTTGATCGGATACCAGCACGTGCGCCGCGGGATCATCTCGCGGCAAGTGGAATTGAAACCGCATCAGCCGTTGCGCGAAGGTGACGTGGCAGAGACGCAGCGGCGTCTCTACAATCTGGGAGTTTTCAATCGCGTAGCCATCGCGCCGCAGAATCCCGCAGGCTCGGACCCGGACAAGACCATGCTGGTAGACGTAAACGAAGGGAGCCGCTACACCTTTGGCTACGGATTTGGGTTCGAAGCGCAGCGGCTTTCCGGAACCAGCGCGAACCCCGCGGATACCTATCTGAATTTCAGCCCACGCGGCTTGGTGGAAGTCGCGGACAACGATTTCTTGGGCCGGGCGCAGACGCTATCGCTGAAGGCGCGCGCCAGCACCCAGCAATATCGCGGAGTATTGAGCTACGTGGTGCCGGACCTTGTGAATAATCCGAATTGGAATTTGCAGCTTACTGGTTTTGCGGACAAGACCCAGGACGTGAATACGTTTACATCCATACGCCTCGAGGCATCGCTGCAGTTTGACGAAAAACTGTCGAGTTCGAGCCAGATCTTGTACCGCTATTTTTTTCGCCACGTCGAGGTCCCGGCGGATTCTCTACACGTGGCGCCCGATGAGATACCGCTATTCAGCCAGCCCACCAAGGTTTCCGGGTTTGGTCTCACCTGGGTACGCGACCGCCGGGACAATCCGGTGGATGCTTCGCGCGGCATGTTCAATACCGTGGATACCGAGCTGGCCTCGGAGTCACTGGGATCGAGCGCGAATTTTTACCGGATTTTCTTTCAAAACTCTTCGTTCACTCCCTTCGGCAAATCGTTCGTCTTTGCTCGCTCGGTGCGGTTCGGAATCGAAGAACCCTACAGCGGGACGAGCGAAGATAAAATTCCGCTTCCCGAGCGGTTTTTTGCCGGAGGCGCCACCACCATCCGCGGCTTCGGTTTGAATCAAGCCGGTCCACGCGACCCGGTCACCGGGTTTCCGGTCGGAGGCTTGGCGGAGATGGTCTTCAACCAGGAGCTGCATTTCCCGACCCGGCTCCCGTTCATCGGAAACCGCCTGGGCGGAACGGTGTTCTACGATTTCGGCAACGTTTATTCGGATTGGAACCATATCACCTGGCGCAGCACGCCTGCTTCGCCCACGAACCTCAATTACCTCTCGCACACGGTTGGGGCAGGACTGCGCTACGGAACGCCGATCGGCCCGGTGCGCGTCGATTTCGGCTATCAGATCAAGCCGCCACAATTCCAGTTCACCAACCCAACTACGATGCAGCCGGAGCTCGAGCGGCTCACGCATTTCCAGTTCTTCTTCAATATTGGGCCGATATTCTGATGCGACGCCGAATCCCATTCCTGGTGGCGATCGCGCTCGCCCACGTGGCGGGCGTGGCGCTTATTTCCACCGCTTCGGTTACGTTCGGAGTCACAAGTCCGGAGCTGGCGGCGCGTCGAGGCCAGCAAAGTGCGCCGCCGGCTGCGGGTGATACGGCCAAGAGCAAGAATCCGCGGGAGGAAGAAGCGACGGTGGTGGATGGAATCGTCGAGCGCATCGAGGACGACATCATCACCGAGAGCGAAGTGCGGGAGCTGGAGGCGTTTCAGAAGTTGGTCAACGGCCGGGCGATGAGCCGGGACGACGTGATTCGCGAGCTCACCGATCAATGGATCATTCGAAACGAGGCGGGAGTAAATCGATTTCGACAGCCGTCGGCGGAAGCCAAGGACCACGCCTTTCAGAGTTTCTCGGAGAGATTTTCATCGCCGGAGGAGATGCGAGCACGCCTGGCGGAAGCCGGGCTCACCGAAGCGGCGCTGCAGCGTCTACTGGGAGAGCAACTGTACCTATCGAGTTTTCTGGAAGTGAAATTCCGGCCGGTGGCCCAAGTTACCGAGGACCAGATCGACGCCTATTACGGCGGCGAGTTCACCGACGATCTGAAAAAACGCAATGAACCCGTTCCGCCCCGCGCGGACGTGGAGGACCAAATTCGTGAACTGCTCACCGAGCGGACGGTGAGCGAGCGTTCGGAGCGGTGGCTGGAAGATACGCGCACGCGCCTGCACATCGAGCGGCTGCCGTTCTCGGGTGGGCAATGACCGCAACCAATGGCGCACGAAGAATTTGGCTGAGGCTGCTGCTGGTGGCAGTGGTGCTGGTGGCAGGCACGGTCTCGGTGATTGTGGAAACGGGGCTACTGGATCGGTGGACGCGGGTGATTCTGGTGCTTCAACTCGAAAAGCTGACCGGTGCGCGTGTAGAAATTGCGGCGTTCCATTTTCATATGCTGCGGCTGCGCGCGGAGATGGATGGCGTCACAATGCATGGGCACGAGGAGAAAGGGCTGCCCCCGCTGTTCCATGCAACGCGCGTGACCGCGGGAATTCGCCTGCTGTCTTTCTTCGGCAAGCGATTCGCGCTGAGCGAGCTGGCGATCGACCACCCGGAAATTTTCATCCGCATCGACCAGAACCAAAACAGCAATATCCCCGCGCCCAGCGCACCCACCGTCGAAGGTTCCTGGCGCGAGCCTTTGTTCGATCTGCAGATCGGACAGCTACGGCTGGAGAATGGGAGCTGCGTTTTCAACGACGTGCGCATCCCGCTGGCAGTGGAAGCCAACAATTTTCAGTTTGGGCTGACGTACAGCCCGGGGAAAATCGGCGGTAGCGGCGAAGCCTACGTCGGCACCGCGGCGTGGAACCGCATGCTGCTGGTGACCCACCGCTACCTGCCGTTTCGCTCCGACGTTTCTCTCAAGTTCACCTTGACGCGCACCGCGTTTACGCTCGAGGAACTGCGCTGGAAGCTGCCGCATTCCGAGGTGGACCTGCGCGCCGATCTGGCCTCTTTCGCGCGGCCCGACGATTGGAGCTTTCGGTACCGCGGCAAGCTCTCCCTGGAAGACATCAACACGGTAATGCGCCAGCCTAAGAATCCCACCGGCGCGATCGATTTCACTGGTAACGCCCAGTATCAAGCAGGGCAGTGGTTGGGCAACGGGCACTTCCGGGGGGCGGGACTGAATCTGCCGTACGTGTGGTTCCACAGCAAGAGTATCGATGCTAGCGGCGATTTTGAGGTGGCGCCGAATCGCATGGTGGTTCCGCAATTTGCGGTGCACGCGCTGGGTGGCGCGCTCACCGGGCGCCTGGAGGCCGACCTGCGTACGTGGCAATTCCAAGCGCAATCGCAAGGACGGGGAATGAATATTCCCGACGTGTTCGCGGCCGTGGACAACGAGAATTTTCCGATACGCACGATCCACTGGTCCGGGAACCTGGACGTCGATTCCACCAGCACCTGGACCGGCGGCTTCGAACATTTCCACTCCTTCGGCGAGTCGCGGTGGTCGCCGAACGGCGCCTCGGCGCCCAACCAGGTTCCGGTGACGGCGCGCATCGAATACGACTATGCGATGGATACCCAAGAGTTGACGCTGGCGCCCAGCGAAATCTCCACGCCCACCACGCAGATGGCTTTCCGTGGATTTCTGGGCGCCGATTCGGCGATCGATCTTCGGCTCGAGAATCAAAACCTGCTGGATTGGGACGACTTCATCAACATCCTGCGCGGCAACGATGTGCCTCCGGAACAAATTGCGGGGCAGGTGAGCTGGAACGGAAAGATTCTGGGACCGATTGTCTCCCCCACATTTGCTGGGAAATTTCACGCCACTCAGGCGCGTTACTCCACGTACTACTGGGACGATCTGCGAGGGGAACTCAGTTACAACGCCGACGCGCTGAAAATTCCGCAAGTGCGGACCACCCGCGGTGGCGCGGTAGCAGATCTCGATCTGGAAATAAGGACCGATGATTGGAGTTTTTTGCCGGCGAGTGAGTGGACGCTGCACGGTAAAACCGATCGCGCATCCGTGGACGACGTGCAGAAGCTTTTCAGCGTGGCGTATCCTTTCACCGGATTGGCGAGCGGGAGTTTTGTAGGCAACGGGACCCGCGCGAATCCGGCGTTCCAGGGCAGTTTCGTGGTCGAGGACGGCACCCTGCGCGGACTCCAATTCACTCGCTTGCACGGCGACGTGGAGGCCCGCACCGATGAAGTGAGCGTCTCGAACGGCCACCTCGATTTCGCCGGAGCCAGCGTCGCTGGAGATATCCGCTACCGCTTCGCCGAGCGCGATAGCAACTTCCATCTCGCGGGCAACGATGTTCCGCTCGAACGTATCCCGCGCATCCAAGCCTGGCCCATGGCGGTCTCCGGACTTTTCAGTTTTCAGGCGCAGGGCAGCGGCGATCCACTGGCGCCTACGATGCAGGGCACGGTGCGTGTGGCGAATTTGCGCATGGCGTCGGAGGAGGAAGGAGATTTTACCGGGAAGCTGGCCTCCGACGGGCAAACGTTGTCGCTGGACGTGAATTCGCAATCGACCAAATCCAGCTTGCAGGGGCACGTCTCGCTGGGTCTGCATGGCGACTATCCCATTGCAGGAGACGTCACCATCGCCCAATTCGACCTGGATCCGTTCATTAGCTCCGGACTGCACTTGAAAAATCTTACCGGCCACAGCAGCGTGGACGCGCATTTTCATTTATCGGGCCCATTGCGCCAGCCGGATAACATTGAGGCGGACGCGGAAATCTCCCGTGCCGCCTTCGACTACGAATACGTAAAGCTGCAAAACGCAGGTCCGGTGAAACTGAGTTATCGCCGCAACGAGGTGCGCATCGATCAGGCGCACTTCAACGGCCCTTCGACCGATTTACAGCTTGCCGGATTGGTGCGTTTCAACCGCGATCGCCCACTGGACCTGCATCTCTCCGGTTCCATCAACCTGCGTCTGCTGGTCGGCCTTTTCCCGGGACTGGAAGCGAACGGAGCGGCGCAAGTGGATGCCGCGATCTCCGGCACCACTTCTCGGCCGCGGATCACCGGGCGATCGAGCGTCAGCGATGCGTCGGGGCATTACCAGGATTTTCCCACCGGATTGAGTCACGTCACCGGAGAATTCCTGTTCGATACCGACCGGCTGATTTTCGACGACGTGACCGCGGAAGCGGGCGGCGGAAAGATCTCTCTGAGCGGTTCGGTGAACTACGGCAGCGGCGAACTGGAATATCTGGTGAACGTGGCTGCGCCGCGGATGCTGATCCGCTATCCCGAGGGCATGAGCTGGCTGGCGGGTGGAAACTTGCAGCTTTCGGGCACTGCGGGTGCCGGCGTACTTTCGGGCAACGTTCAGGTGGAGCGGATGTTGCTGGGCGCGAAAATGGACCTGGCGACATTTTTCGCGTCGTCGTCGGAAACCACGCACGGGCCGGCCACTTCATCGGCATTTCTGCGGAATTTGCAGTTCGATATTTCCGGCACCACCACGCCCAGCGCGCGGCTGGAATGGGCAAGCGCGCACGTGGAAATCGACGGCGACGTGCGTTTGCGCGGCACTTGGGATCGTCCACTGTTGCTGGGCCACATTCACCTGCTGAGCGGTGAAATGCTGTTTCGCGGGAACAACTACCGGGTAACGCGCGGCGATATTAATTTTTCGAATCCGTTCCGTCTGGATCCGGTGTTGAATGTCGAGGCCACCTCGCAAATCGACCAGTACGAAGTAACCATCGATTTCACTGGTCCAGCCAGCCGCCTCACTCTTTCCTACCGCTCCGATCCGCCGCTGCCCGATAGCGACATCGTGGCGTTGCTCGCGCTGGGCAGCCCGGGAGAAGAGAGCGCGCTGCGATCCTCCACCTCGGGTTCGCAGAACTACGGTGCGACGGCGCTACTGTCCGAGGCGATTTCGAGTCAACTGGGCGGAAGAATCGAACATCTGTTCGGCATCAGCAATTTCCGAGTCGATCCGTTCCTGGCAGGAACAACTACCGAACAAAACGCCGCGGCCCGGGTAACCATCGAAAAGCAGATCACCAAGGATTTCCTGGTCACCTACAGCACCAACGCTACCTCCCAGCAATATCAAGTGATCCAGGTGGAATACACAGTGCGCCGCGACATCTCCATCCTGTTCCTCCGCGACCTGAACGGGACCTACAGCTTCACCGTCGAATTCAAGAAGCATATCAAGTAGGCGGCGTTCATAGCCGCTCCCTGTTCTCGTCTTCATACATATTCGTCAGCCAGGCGGTAATGCCGAGACTTCTTTGCTGAGCCGAAGAATCTCTGCGGAGCTGATTTTTATCGGGTGGGGATTTACTCATAGCGCAGCGCGACCATGGGGTCGACGCGCGTGGCGCGGCGGGCTGGGATCCAGCCTGCCGCCATGGCGACCGCTGCCAGGAGCACCGCCAACACCAGGAACGTGACGGGATCGGCGGAGCCAATTCCGAAGAGTTCGGCGCGGATCAGGGGCGTAGTGGCTAGCGCGCCCACTACGCCGGCGGCTACGCCGAGCAGTGTCAGCAGCAGCCCTTGCGCGAGCACCAGGCGGAGCACGTTGCCCTCCTGGGCGCCCAGGGCCATGCGAACCCCGATTTCATGGGTGCGCTGCGCCACCGAGTACGCCAGCACGCCGTAGAGTCCCACCAGCGTCAACAGCAGCGCCACTCCCGCAAAAATTCCCAGCATCAGGGTAATGAATTTGTCCTGCTCCACGGAGCGGCCGACGTATTCGTCGAGCGTCTTGATGTTGTAGAGTGGGGCGGAGCGGTCGATCGAGGCCACTACGTCTTTAACGCCTGGAGCCAGCCTGGCCGGATCAAGCGGCGTGCGCAGCAGCAGAGTAAAGCCATCGAACGGGGTTTGCGTGGCGGGGACATAACACTCGGGCTGCGGCTCCTCGCGCAACGTTTGCATCTTCGTGTTCGCGGCTACCCCGACAATCTCACGCATGCGTGCCGGTTTGTTATCAATGGAGACGGCGGGCTGGATGTGCTTACCTACCGCGTTCTCTCCAGGGAAAAATTTTTCGGCGAACGCCTGGTTCACAATGGCCACGGGCGCAGATTCCAGCAAGTCGGTGGGCGCAAAGGCCCGGCCCTGGCGCAGCGGAATCCTCATGGTCTGAAAATAATCGGTGGAGGCAACGTAGTAGTGCGTGGCTGGTTCTTCGCCCTCGGCGACGGGATGGCCTTCGATTTGAAACGTGACCCGCATCCGCTCACCGCTAAAGGGGAGCGGGAAGATGGAGCTTGCCGAGGTGACCCCAGGCAGTGCACGGACTTTCGCGAGGGTCTGTTGCCAGAAATCGCCGAGCTGTTGCGGCGAGGGATACCGGGCATCCGCGAGATCGATGTTGATGGCCACTACGCCATGAGGATCGAAGCCGGGACTGGCGTGCTGCAAGCGCACCAGACTCTGGATCATCAGTCCGGACCCGACGAGTAGCATCAACGCGAGAGCGACCTCGACCACCACCAGGGCGCTGCGTGTTCGTGCGGACGCGGTGTTGGAGGTCACGCCCCGGCCGCTTTCCTTGAGGCCAGCGGCGAAATCTCCGCGGCGAAAATGGAGGATAGGGGCTAAGCCAAAAATAACGCTGGTCAAAACCGAAATAGCAAAGGTGAACGCGAACACCCGCGCATCGATCCCGGCCTCGGCGATCCGCGGCACGCCCTTGGGACCGAGCCGCACCACGGCGGAAGTGGCGAGCCACGCGAGGAAAAGTCCCACCGCACCGCTGAGGAGGCCCAGGAGCAGACTCTCCGTCAGAAGCTGCCGCGCGATGCGGCCTGGGCTCGCGCCCAAGGACACCCGCAGCGCCATCTCCTTTTGCCGCGTGCTGGCGCGTGCCAGCAAAAGATTAGCGATGTTCGCACAGCCGATCAGCAATACGAAGGTGACCGCGACCAGCACCAGAATTAGGGCGGGGCGTGCGGTGCCGGTGAGGCGCGCGATCTCCGGTTCGATTCGTATTCCGTGGTGCACGTCGGTGGCGGGGTATTGGCTGGCGAGGTTCGCGGCGATGGTGCTGAGGTTGGCCTGCGCCTCGGCGGGGGTAACGCCTGTTTTCAGGCGGCCGATCAGTTCCATGAAATGGGCGCCGCGCTGCTGCGCCATCCCGGGACTTCCATCGGCTGAAGTCATCTCGGTCGCCATGGTTTTCCACAGGCTGGGCGATTCGAACTGCAACGGAAATCGAAACGAGGCAGGCATAACGCCCACTACCGTTACACTGCGTCCATCAAGCTCCAGACTCTTCCCCACGATTTCCGGATCGCCGTGGAACCTGCCGCGCCACAGGCTCTCGCTCAGAATTACCGGGAAAGTGGCAGCGCTGCCCGGCTGGTCCTCACTCTCCAAGAAATCGCGGCCCATCATGGGCTTTACGCCGAGCACGTGAAACAGATTCGCGCTTCCCTCGGCCACCGCAACGTGTTCGGCTTCCCCGTCGCAGGTCAACGTCCCGGTGCCGGGACCGAACCCCGCCATACCCTCGAAGGTGGTGTTGCGCGTCTTGAAATCGACATAATCCAAATAGCTTGCGGCGCCCTGGGTTTCGTTGCGGGTAGTGTTGACGCCCCAAACCGCGTACAAACGGTCCGGGGCGGAAAAGGGAAGCGGTGCGATAAGCACCGCGTTCACCACGCCGAAGATAGCGGCATTCGCGGCAATACACACCGCCAGCGTTACCACCGCGATAGCTGTAAATCCAGGCCGCTGCGCCATCATGCGGGCTGCGTAGCGAATATCCTGCAAAAGTGTTCGCATGGATCCACCTCGTCGGTGCGTGCCGAACGGCTGCTCGGGTCCCCACACTCGAGCGGCGGTTCGGTAGGAGGAAAGACCGGCACGTTTGATGCCGCGCGTATCCACCCCGTAAGGTCTTCATACTCTGTTGTTTATTCGCTCAGCGCGAGGAGTTTAAAGGCGCAGTTTGACCGCTTGTGGGAGCGGCCGTGGCAAAATCGGACACTTCTCGCGGGAATCAGTGGCGGTCTACCGCCCCGTGCTAACGGGGCGATTTCTCAAGCTCTTCGATCAGGGCAGGAACAATTTCAAAAAGGTCGCCAACCACGCCGTAGTCGGCCACTTCGAAGATGGGCGCGTTGGCGTCTTTATTCACCGCGACAATCGTGCGCGAGCCTTTCATCCCGACTACGTGCTGGATCGCGCCGCTGATTCCCAGCGCCAGATAAAGCTTCGGCGCCACGGTTTGGCCCGAGCTGCCGATTTGGCGATCCATCGGGAGCCAGCCCTCATCGCAGATGGGCCGCGATGCGGAAAGTTCAGCGCCAAGCAGCGATGCCAATTTTTGAGCGATCGCAATGTTTTCGGGCCCCTTGATGCCGCGGCCCACCGAAACCAGAATGGGCGCTTGAGTGAGATCGACGGCCTGCTTCGCTTCGCGGAATAACTCGCCCGGCTTGGTGCGAATCTGCTCGGGTTTCAATTCGACGGCGAGTGCTTTTACCGGCGCTTTACTGCCGTCGGTGCGCGCTGCCGCCAGATCGGCGCGGAATGCACCGGCCTGGAAGGTGGCGAGCCACGGCGCGGCGCCTTCGAAGACTACGTCGGCAACAGTGCGGCCCTGAAACATCTGGCGCACAAAAATCAGCTTTCCGTTTTCGTAGCGGTAGCCGATGCAGTCTCCGATCATCCCTTTGCCCAGCGAAGCCGCGAGCTTGGGAGCGAAATCGCGGACTTCGTAGGTATGGGGCATCAGAACCAGGTCCGGCTTGGCGGCTTCGATCGCCTGTCGCAGCGCGATGGTAAAGCCATCCGGCGTATAGTTTTCAAGTAGCGGGTGATCGATCACCAGCACTTCATCGAGTTGCGATGCAGCCAGCTCCTGTGTGAGGACCGCGATATTTTTGCCGATGACCACAGCGGAGATGGAACCGCTGGTCTGTTGGGCGATCTGCTGCGCGGCGGTCAGGGTTTCGAAGCTGACCTTGTTCCACTTGGCATCGCGCTGCTCGGTGATCAGAAGGATTTTCATGGGGTAAATTTGGTAAATTTAATGAGCTACAAAACTCGCGCCTCGTGCTTTAGCTTTTCGATCAGCTTCGCTGCAATTTCTTTGGGCGTGCCCTTTAGGAATTCCGTTTTCTTCGCTTTGTGCGGCACGTAAATGCGCTCGACGCGTTCGGTGAGGGTTTCCGGCACGCCAAAACTTGCGCGCGGTGTTGAGGCGATCTCTTTCTTTTTCGCCGCCATGATGCCTTTGAGCGTGGCGTATCGCGGCTTGTTGATTCCCGACTGGATCGAAAGCACCGCGGGCAGAGGCAGCTCCACCCATTGGAACCAGCCCGCCTCGAGCTCGCGCTTGAGCCGCATCGACGCGCCCTGAATCTCGATTTGCATGATGATGGTGGCGTGCGGCCGGCCCAGCAATTCCGCGAGCAGCACACCGGTCTGGCCGAAACCCTGATCGTCGCTTTGCAGGCCGGTGAGAATCAGATCGAAATTTTCCTTTTCGAGTGCGGCGGCCAAGGATCGCGCGGCCGCCAGCGGATCGAGGCGGTAAAATTGATCGTCGACCACATGGATTCCACGGTCGGCGCCCTTGGCCAAGGCTTCCTTGATGGTTTGCTTCATGCGCTCGGGGCCCATGGCGATGGCCACCACTTCGCCGCCATGTTTTTCCTTCAAGCGCAGGCCCTCCTCGAGGGCGAACGAGTCAGGCTCGTTGGTTTCGAAGCCGATATCGGATTCGCGAATCCAGGTGCCGTCGGCAGCGATTGCCAGCGGAGCATCCTTGGCGGGAACCTGTTTCACGCAAACGCCGATTTTCAATTGCATCTCCTAGCCGAGCGCCGCCACCGCGAAAAGCTATTTTCCATCCCAGCGTTTGAAGATCAGCGAGGCATTGGTGCCACCGAACCCAAACGAGTTCGACAACGCGTAGTTGACCCCTACTTTTCGCGCCTGATTGGGGATGTAATCGAGGTCGCAGGCGGGATCCGGAGTCTCGTAGTTGATCGTCGGCGGCAGAATCTGGTCGCGAATCGCCAGCACGCTGATTCCGGCTTCGAGCCCGCCGGCGCCGCCCAGCAGATGACCGGTCATGGATTTTGTCGAGCCGATCGGCACTTTTTTAGCGCGCTCGCCGAACACCCGCTTGAGCGCGGCGGTTTCGATGGCATCGCCGATGGGCGTGGAAGTTCCATGGGCGTTTACGTAGTCGATGACGTCGGCCGTAACATTCGCGTCTTTCAACGCAGCTTGGCTAACCCGGTATGCACCGTCCCCGCCTTCCGCCGGCTGGGTGATGTGGAATGCGTCCGCGGACATGCCGTAGCCGACCAGTTCAGCCAGGATCGGCGCGCCGCGCTTCTCGGCGAACTCCAGCGCCTCGAGCACCAACATTCCAGAGCCCTCGCCGACGACGAATCCGTCGCGATCGGCGTCAAACGGGCGGCTGGCCCGCGTGGGCTCATCATTCCGCGTCGAGAGCGCCCGCATGGCCGCGAACCCGCCTACGCCCATCGGGGTAATCGATGCTTCCGCGCCGCCGGCGATCATTACGTCGGCATCGCGGCGCTGAATAATTTTGAAGGCATCGCCGATGGCATGTGCGGAAGCCGAGCAGGCCGTCGCGGTGGCCGAATTGGGGCCGCGCGCGCCGTAGCGAATCGAGACGTGCCCGGCGGCCAAGTTGACGATCGAAGCGGGGATAAAAAATGGCGAGATCTTACCGGGACCGCCAGCCAGGTACTTCGAATGCTCTCGCTCGATGACGTCGAACCCGCCGATCCCCGATGCGATGTACACGCCCGCGCGATCCGAAATTTCCGGAGTGATTTTCAATCCCGACATAGCCACCGCGAAATCCGATGCGGCGATGGCGAACTGAATAAACCGGCCCATCTTCTTGATTTCTTTTTTCTCGATCCAGTTGAGGGGATCAAAATTGCGGACTTCACCGGCAATGCGGCAATCGAATGCGGTGGCGTCAAACGCGGTGATGGTGCCGACGCCGCTGCGCCCGGCGATGAGGTTTTGCCACACCTCTTCGGTGCCGATACCGCACCCGCAGACCAAGCCCACTCCGGTGACAACGACTCGCCGGCTCAATTCCGATTTTCTCCTGTCGGGGAACGTGCGGGCGGGTTACTTCTTTCCCGCGGTTTGCTTCTCGATATATCCCACGGCGTCTTTCACGGTGGCGATTTTTTCGGCGTCTTCGTCCGGGATCTCGATGCTGAAGGCCTCCTCAAAGGCCATCACAAGTTCCACGGTATCGAGCGAATCAGCGCCCAAGTCATCCACGAACGAAGCGGTCGGAGTCACTTCGCCCTCATCTACACCGAGCTGCTCAACGATGATCTGCTTTACTCGCTCTTCGACGCTGGCCATTCAGTATTCTCCTCGGATATTTGCAGCTTGCGCCGGCCACCTAGCGTACAGGTGCGCCAAATGCTCCCAATCAACCCGCCCATTCTATGCGCCATCTCTGGCCTGGGTCAACTTCACATAATGTCTCAGTCTGAGTCGGCGACTCCGATTTGGCTCAGATGATGGCCCAGATGCATCAGATAATCCGCTGCCAAGAAACCTAGGGTGACCGCCTCTCCCGCACCGATCCGGCAATGCGTTCCCAGTTTGGAAGCAGGTAAGTGGGCCATGACGTGAGCGAGGTAGCGATTGTACGCGGCCCACAACGAAACCAACAGCAACCAATCCGCTTCTTGCGCGGCTTGGACACGCACGCTTCCGCCTTGGTCGTAGCCGGGAAAATCCAAAGAATTCTGAAGTGCGGCTCGGACGAATCGTTGGTGGTTGTTCGATGCCGAATCGATTAGGTGCCCGATCACTTGTTTGCGCGACCAGCCACCCGTCAATATGGGCTCGGTGCTCTCCAGTTCGTTGATTTCCAGAAGCCTCGGCTCCGCCACATCCACCAGGCCCAGCAATCTTGTGCTCAGCGCTTCCCCACGCACGGTCGCAGGGTTCATTTTACCCATCCCGATCGGCACGAATTCGCGATGCTTCCAACCGATCTTGGCCGCGCACGACTGAATTCGTGGCCGTTATTTCGATGACGCCGCCGGTTGAAGAGATTCCGGCGCCGCCGTGCCGTTAGCCCAGGTACATCCCTCCGTTTATGTTCAACACGTGCCCGGTAATATATGCGGCCTCGTCGCTGGCCAGAAAAACTATGGCCGATGCGATCTCTCCGGGGTTGCCCATACGCCCCAGCGGGATGCGCGCGACGATCTGCTCTTTTACTCCAGCGGTCAGCGGATCGGTCATCGGCGTAATGATGAATCCGGGAGCGATCGCATTGACAGTAATATTTCGCGACGCGACTTCCACCGCGATGGCGCGGGTCAGTCCGATCAGACCGGCTTTCGCCGAAACGTAGTTGGCCTGACCGGCATTTCCGGTTTCGGCGACCACCGACGTCACATTGATGATGCGCCCGGAGCGCTGCCGCACCATACCGCCTAGCGCTTGCTGGATACACAGGTGCGCGCCGGTGAGGTTGGTGCGCAAAACGGTTTCCCAGTCCTCCAACTTCATGCGCAGGGCCAGGCCATCGCGGGTGACTGCTGCGTTGTTGACCAGAATGTCGAGTTTGCCGAAGTGCGCGGCAACCTGCTGGAATCCGGCCTTCACCTGCGCGGCGTCCGCCACGTCCATGGGAACCGCCAGCGCTTGTCCTCCGGTAGATTCAATTTCCGCCACCAGCGCGCCCAGCTTTTCCACATTGCGCGCGGCGACCGCGATCCGTGCGCCCGCTCCCGCCAGAGCCAGCGAAGTGGCGCGGCCGATACCCTGCGAGGCGCCGGTCACGATGGCTACTTTGTCCGCCAGAGAGAACACCAGCTTAGGCCTCCGCCACTTCCGCGCGCGCCTGAGAAATCTTGTCGATCGTCTTTTGCAAGCTGGCGGAGTCTTCCACGTTGACGCAATGTACGGAGCGATCAATCTGCCGCAACAACCCCGCCAATACTTTTCCCGGACCCACTTCGACGAACATCGACACTCCCGAATCCACCATCTCGTGAATCGATTCCAGCCAGCGCACCGGCGAGCACACTTGCCGGATCAGCGCTTCGCGCGCTTCGTCGCCGGTGGTCACCGCTTCGGCATCCACGTTGGTGATCAGCGGAAACTGCAGCGGGCCGAATATCGTCGCGCGCAGGTCTTTGGTCAGCCGCTCCCTGGCCGGGGCCATCATATCGCAATGGAAGGGAGCGGAAACCGGCAGCACCACGGCGCGCTTGGCGCCATTTTGCGAGGCGATCTCCACCGCCCGCTTCACCGCCGCGGCCTGGCCGGAAATTACGGTTTGCTCCGGTGAATTCATGTTGGCGGGGACCACGATTTCGCCATCGGCGGCTTTCTTGCAAATCTCCGCCACTTCGGCTGGCGCCAAGCCCAGAATCGCGGCCATCGCTCCGTCGCCCGCCGGCACGGCATCCTGCATATACTTGCCGCGATGATGCACCAAATTCACCGCGTCGGAAAGCTTCAACGAACCCGCGGCCACGAGTCCCGAATATTCGCCCAGGCTGTGTCCGGCCACGAATTCCGGGGTGACCCCGCGTTCCGCAAGGGCGCGGTAGGCCGCCACCGAAACGGTAAGAATCGCCGGCTGGGTATATGCCGTTTGCTTCAGCTCGTCGTCCGAACCCTCAAAACAGATTTTCGAAATCGAAAAGCCGAGCGCTGCGTCCGCCTCTTCGAATACGGATCGCGCCTCCGGGTAGTGGTCGGCCAGGTCCTTGCCCATTCCTGAGTATTGTGAAGCCTGTCCGGGGAAAACGAACGCGAGCTTGCCCATGGATTTGTCCAGTTCTTGCGAGGGATTTCCGCAAAATTCGTTTTCCGCGCGACTCCGCGCGGTCTTCAATCTTTGAAATTCGCGGGAATCCGGATCACCCGGGCTCCCCTCGGCTAGCCGTTCGCTACCCGCGCCGCCGCGGCAGCAGACAGCTCTTGCTCGATTGTTTCGTTGATCTTCGAGCTAGCCATACCCTGGGCTACGCGGATGGCATTCTTGATCTCTCGCGCGTCGGAGCGACCGTGTCCGATCACGGTAATTCCGCGCACGCCCAGCAGCGGCGCACCGCCCGCTTCGGAATAGTCGATCTCCTTACGTACTTTCTGCAACGCCTTGCGGATCAGCAGGTAGCCCAGCTTCGAGCGCAGGCTGCTCTCTACCGCCGTCTTCGCCAGGCCACGCACATGGTCCACCAGGCCTTCGCTGATCTTCAGAGCGATGTTGCCGATGAACCCATCGCAGACGATGACTTCCACATTGCCGGAAAAAACGTCGCGACCTTCCACGTTGCCGACGAAATTGAGGTTAGTGCGCTTGAGCAATTCAGCCGCCTCGCGGGTGAGCTCGTTGCCTTTCATTTCTTCTTCGCCAATCGATAAGAGCGCCACGCGTGGTTTTGGCGTCCCAAAAATTGCGCGATAATAAATTTCACCCATCACCGCGAACTGCTCGATCTGCTCGGCCTTGGAGTCTACGTTGGCCCCGACGTCCAGGATGATCGATATCGAGCCTTTGGATGTGGGAAACGGCGCCGCCAGCGCCGGGCGATCGACCGATGCCAGAGTGCCCAGTACGAAGCGCGCGATGGTCATCACCGCGCCGGTATTCCCAGCACTCACCAGGGCGTCGGCCTGGCCATCCTTCACCATCTTGGCGGCGACGTGCACCGAGCTGCCGCGCTTCTTGCGAAACGCCTGGGAGGGGGAATCGCTCATGGTGATCACTTCTGTGGCGGCGGCAACGTCGATGGCCAGGCCCTGGGTACGATGGCGGGCCAACTCTTTCCGGATGGGTTCTTCCACACCGACGAGAACCACGCGCACGCCGAGCTCCCGCGCGGCAAGCACGGCGCCTTCGACTTCGGCACGAGGCGCAGAATCTCCTCCCATGGCATCGAGAGCAATGGTGATCATCTGGAGCACCCAATCAGGCAGGTTGGACGGAGAAAACTTAGGCCGTTCAGGCCCTGGTGTCAACCACTTCTCGGCCTTTGTATTGGCCGCACTTGGGGCAGGCGCGGTGGG
>Ga0302326_10008157_pt1 | contig 23165 bp, 15 predicted proteins | sample Palsa_T0_3_FD_202264 | JGI IMG/M metagenome (GOLD analysis project Ga0302326, IMG submission 202264) | Peat permafrost microbial communities from Stordalen Mire near Abisko, Sweden - Palsa_T0_3 | ecosystem: Environmental > Terrestrial > Soil > Palsa > Peat permafrost | place: Sweden: Abisko... | reverse complement strand
TGAGAGTGGTCGACGACCAGATCTACAGTCAACCGCTTCTGGCAACAGACGTAAAGATATCCGGCGGATGGCATGACGTTGTGTACGTCACAACTGTAAACAACAGCGTCTATGCCTTTGATGCCAACGATGCGCAGGCCACCGCGCCCTTATGGCATGTCAATTTTGGAACCCCTGCCAATCTGCACGATGCAGACTTTGGCTGTTTGGACATCAACGGCAACATGGGCATCATCGGTACCCCTGTAGTGGATGCTGCAAAGAAAATACTCTATGTTGTGTCCCTGACAAAAGCTGGAGATAAATTCGCGCAGCGCCTTCACGCGCTGGACACTGCAACCGGCGCGGACCTCCCGAATAGCCCCGTAACCATTGCAGCTCCTGACTTTGACCCGCTCATGCAAAACCAGCGTCCTGCTCTCTTCCTTTCTGGTGGCAATGTCTTCATCGGCTACGCTTCTCATTGCGACAAAGACCCTTACCATGGATTTCTTCTTGGCTACAACACCGCTACACTGAAGCAGGTTGGCGTCTTCAACACCTCACCCGGAGGCTCGGAGGCAAGCATCTGGCAGTCCGGTCAGGCGCCTGCCGTGGATGACCGTGGCAACATCTTTTTCATTACTGGAAACGGCAGTTGGAACGGCACTACGCAGTTCAGCGAGAGCTTCATCAAGCTCGATCCGCATATGCACCGCGAAGATTGGTTTACGCCAACCAACCACTTTCAGTTGGATAAAGATGACAATGATCTCAATTCCTCTGGAGCAGTTCTGATTCCCGGAACACACCTCGTCGTCGGCGGTGGTAAAGAGGGCGTCTTGTATGTGGTCGATACACAACACTTTGGCCATTTAGGCGATGAGCACGCAGTACAGCACTTTCCTGCAACCAGCTCTCACCTGCACAGCATTGTCTATTGGCAGAGCGCCAGGAATGGCAATCTGTTGTACATCTGGGGCCAGCGGGACAAGGCTCGCGCCTATCTGCTTCATGACGGCAAGTTCGATCCCGCTCCATTCATGATTCGCCCAGACAGCAACAACGGCCATCCAGGAGCCATGCTTTCACTTTCTGCAAATGGAAATAAAGATGGAATACTCTGGGCAGCCATCCACGCTACAGGCGACTCCTGGGCAGAATCGCGGCCGGGCATTCTGCACGCCTATGACGCAGACGATATCAACCATGAGCTCTGGAATTCGCTTGAGAATCCCGCCCGCGACAACTGCAACAACTACTCCAAAATGGCTCCGCCAACCATAGCAAATGGAAAGGTGTATCTCGCCAGCTTCGGCACAGAGAATGTAGGTACCGGGCAATTGTGCGTCTACGGTCTGCTGCCTGAGGGTCCGCCACCGGCTGCGCCAACTCATGTGAAGGCATCTACCGAGGGCCAGTTCGTCAAAGTCTCATGGACTCCTGTACCGCAGGCCACAACCTATACCGTGATCAGCACGCATGAAGGCATCGAGCACATCGCCGCTTCTGGATTAACGAGACCAGAATTCACTGAGCCCGCAGCTGAAAAAGGCACGACAGATTACGTGGTCATCTCAGTGAACTCCAACGGCGCAAGCGCACGCTCTGGACTTGCCAGCGCCGCCATCCAACAAGCACCTGGCCATCGAATCATGTAAGTACCAATCAAAGACCGAGCGGATGAAATGAATCATCTACTCGGTCTGTTGGCCGGGCAAGCCGCGCTTCGGCGTAGGCAGCGGCACAGATCCCTTCACGTTCACCGGGTAATCTTGCTCAAAAGTGAGCCCGTCCATACCCTCAACCCGAAGATGTACTTTATAGCCGCCTTCACGCGTATAAGTGTGCGTGAGGACCGCGCCATCCGTCACAACTCCGTCCCCAAAATCCCAGTGATAACTCAGCGCCGGAACATTGCTCTCGACCGCTGAAGCTGCAAAGCCCAACTCTTCTCCCAACTTACCCTTCACCGGAACCTGAGCGTTGATCGAAGGTGGCTGCGCCGCAATCGAATCATCAAGAATCTTGAGCAACGCCACAGAGCGTGAGGGCTGATCGGCAACATGCAACCCCGAAGCGTCGAAGGCAAGCTTTTCGTCCGGATGCAACACATCAATCACGCGATAAGCATGATCGGGAGAGAGGCCAAGATCTGAATAACTCAATACATGCGAGTTCGCACGCTCAGTCCAGTTGAATACCGCCAGCATCTTTTGCCTGGCGTCTTCCCGCAGTAGAAAGATGCTCGGCTGTTCATCCGCCGAGCGATATGTCAAAAGATCGAGTGGTAAAGCAGCTTTTCCAAACTGGATCATCTGCAAGATTTCAGGGTTTGTCACCAGTGCAAGGCGATCCGGATCCTGGCCTAAGGTTGGCAGGTCATCACCCAGTTCAAACATCCCTCCCGAAAGCGCCGCCAGCGTAACCGATACTTGCGCTTCATTCAGGGTCAGTGGAGCCTGAATGCGACGTTCTTCGATCATCTGACGTGAGATCGTCAATGCATCCGGATCGCTGAGAAAGAAGTTATGCTGCATGTAATAGCGGGCTGCAATTCCCGGCGCGGCCTCTTTGCTGCGTGCGAAGCTATGGCCGGTATCCTGCGAAAGGCGGCCTTCATCCACGAGCCCGACGGGGGTCAGCATCGGGCTCCCATCTTTGTCCAACAGCACGTGGTCGCCCACCGCATCGCGAATGATCTGTAGACCAATCCGCTCCGCTTCAAGCGCCGTCGTGTTTGGACGATAGTAGTAGCCTTCAATCGCCGTGTTATCCATGAAGTCGAGCTTGATGTAGGTTGCTCCCCATTCCTTTGACAACGTTTCATAAGTGCGGCGCAGATACTCTTGCGCGCTGGGATTAGTCGTGTCCAGAACAAACAGCGTCTCTTTTCCAGCCTCGGTTCCTACCCCAATTTGAATCGGTTCGCCTTGTGCGTTATGCACCAGCCAGTCCTTATGGTGCTCATACACCCACGATCGCCCGCTTGCCTCAAATGGAGCCGTCCAGAATCCCATTTTCAGTCCCAGCCCGGCTACCTTTCGCGTGAGCGGAACCAATCCGTTAGGAAACTGCGCTGCATTGGGAGTGGTGTACTCTCCACGCGCGTACTCGTATCCTAGATCGAGATGGAAATAATCGAAACCCAGATGCTTGAGATGCTCGGCAAGCCACTGCGCATTCGTCCAACTATTCCCCTCGGTAATACCGGAATAGAAAGCCGTCCAGCTCCACCAGCCCAGCATAGGACCAGTTCCGGATCGGCTATGGTGCAACACGCGAATTGCAGCGCCATATGTGTCGAGAATGGAATAGTAGTTATTCCCCAGAGCAAACATCAGGCGTTCTGAACTAAGTACTGCATCGGGAGCTAGCGGAAGACTAAGTTCCACCAGGTTTTTCTTCGGAGCGCGTCTCAAGCCCGATTCAGGGTCGGATGCCTGTATCTCGGTCGTTCCCGTCGAATCAACTGTGTACGATGCAATTGCTGAATCATGCGAAGCATCGGAGTTTACCTTGAGATGCATGATAGTCAAAAAGCGGTCGGCGCTAAGTGCGCCAAAGAAGATCGACTCTTTGCTCTCCTGGTTATAGATAAGTTGACTGCCAACAGCACGGTGCATCCCGCCGGGCGCCTGCCCCAGATCATAGATTTTCAGCGGCGGCCAGTCTTCACTGAAACTATCGGACAAGACTCGATCGCTGCTCTCGGACGCCCCGGTATTCAGCGGACGATCGCCGATCGCTTCTACAGAACGAAGGGACTCAATCGTCACCGATTTTCCAGTATGGTTCTGAACCTCAACCCGTATCTCGCCGCCATCAATCGCGTTATACAAACGTACTTCATAAGAAAGGTCGGGCCGGCCGGCAAGTCCCGAACACTGCACCGTTACTTGCCTGCCATTTCCTACAGCATCCTCAAACGAAGACTCGCTGACACGATGCTGCGGATAGTCGCTGGATGTGACCCAGTTGCGATCCACGCTCACACCAACGCGCGCGTGCATCACCGACTTGCTCTCATGCCCGATTTCATAAGAACCATCGTCGGAGTGTACGACCACAAATTCGTGCTGATTATGCACAGTCGTATCGGCTGCGTGCGCGGACAATGCCAGGCCCAGCATCGTTATCACAACCCCAAGCCTAGGCATAGCCCAATGCGCAGCGGAGCCAATTCCTGTCTGTCCGTGCTCGTTCAGTTGCGTCATCCCTCACCCTGCATATCTGGATTTGCGCCACACATCGCCTCGCCTCCGGCCACCCAGGAGAACAGAGTGCATCGATTGCTTCATCGGATTCGCAGAGAACCGTCTGTCGGCATCATTCCCTGTCACGGCACACGATTTGCTTACGATCTGGCCGTCCAAGAATATCGTCTCCCGCGATACGAAGCAAACAATAAAGAAACAAAAACGACAAAATACACCTAAAACGCTTCGAAACGCAGGCTCATCGCAACACAAATTCAGAATAGGGATTGTTAGTACGTGAGCGAAGGGCGCAATCGACCTTTAACCCGTGAGTGGAGATCCGCGGGCCTCATCTAAATAGCCTTCATCGAGCGAACTAAACCAGGATCAGGTTGCAGCCCAGCGAACGCAGCTTCGCCTGAATCTCTTTGTCCAGACTGGTATCGCTGATCACAGTGTCAATCTCGGTAAAAGGCGCGATGCGCGACATGCTGCGCTTTGAAAACTTGCTGGAGTCAGCAACCAGAATGATCTCCCGCGAAATTCGCAGCATCGCCCGGTTCACCATCGTCTCTTCCAAATTCGCGCCACTCACGCCAAAGTCCAGATCACACCCAGCCCCACTCAAAAACAGCTTGTCAGCCGAGAATTGATCGAACATCTCTTCAGTGAATCGCCCGCAAATTGACGCAGACTCCCCGCGCACAGTGCCTCCGACAATAAAAACCTGCGCATCACGCGCATCCAGAAGCTCGGCGGCGATGTTCACACCGTTTGTGATGATCTGCAGCCCCTGCTTCTTCTTGATCTGCCGGGCGATTTCCAGCGTAGTCGTGCCGGAGTCCAGAATGATTGTCTCGCCATCGTTGATCAGCGTAGCAGCCATCGCGCCAATGCGCCGCTTCTCATCGGAGAAAGCCTTGAGACGCTCGTGGACCGGCGATTCACGCAAAATCTTATCCGGCAGCACCGCACCGCCATGCGAACGCTGCACCAGCCCGCGCTGATGCAGTTCGTTCAGATCGTTGCGGATTGTGACAGCCGACGTATTGAATCGGCTGGCGAGTCCATTTACTCGAACACGACCCGAACTGCGCACAAGCTGTAAAATCTGCGTCCGTCTCTCCTCTGCCATCATGCCGTCCTGCGGCAGTTCCGCAACAGCAGCAGTGATCACAGTCTCGTGAAGGTCCATCCCCTCGGAAACATCCACTTTCGATCTACCCCTCGCCATTCATGACCTCGGATCTCATATTTAGTTTGCAGCACCAGTCTAACCCTGAAAGCGAAAGAATAAGAAGACTAGCGGAATCACTTGAGGCAAAAAATACGGTACACAATCGGATTCCTACGCTCTTCGTGGGATCCCACCCACCTGCCAACCTGATACGCTAGACCCTGTCACCGCGAGAGGTTTTCGCGCGAGGTTTTTGGATTTATGCAAAAGATCGAAGCTATCCTCCAGCCTTCCAAGCTGGACGCAGTCAAAGACGCCCTGCTCGAAGTAGGCATCGAGGGTATGACCATCCTCGAAGCCCGTGGCCACGGCCGTCAAAAAGGCCACACAGAGTTCTACCGCGGCCGCGAATACACGGTAGACCTGCTTCCCAAAGTCAAAATAGAGATCGTCGTTCCCGATGAGCTCAAAGAGAAAACCATCCAGGCAATCATCGGGGCCGCGCGCACCGGCAAAATCGGCGATGGCAAAATCTTCGTAACCAAAGTGGATGAAGCCATCCGCATCCGCAACGACGAGCACGGCGAATCGGCCCTGTAAGACCTCCCAAGGGAGCAATGGTTCAAATGTACGAGTACTGCCATGAAACCATCCTCAGATAATGAACTGAACGAGCGCTTCGCCATCCCCGGAATCGCCAGCGTCATAACCGGCAACGGCGGCCTGCCCAGGGTGCGGATCACCTCACCCGCAGCTACAGCGGAGATATACCTGCACGGAGCGCAAGTCACCTCATGGCATCCCGCAGGGTCAAGCGAAGTCATCTTCCTGAGCGAGCAATCGCACTGGGAGGATGGACGCGCCATTCGCGGCGGCATTCCCATATGTTTCCCCTGGTTTCGCGCCAAAGCGGATAACCCCAAAGCCCCCGCACACGGATTCGTCCGCACCAAAGCCTGGCAACTCGAATCCATCTCTCAGGAATCAGACCCTGTAGTAGTTACCCTGGCCACTCAGACGGATGCACAGAGCCGCGCATGGTGGCCGCACGAGTGCCGCGTAGCGCATCGCATCACAGTCGGCGCACAGCTGAAGCTGGAGCTGACCGTTACCAACACCGGTTCGACAGCCTTCCAGTTTGAAGAAGCGTTACACACCTATCATCGCGTCGGAGACGTGGAAAAACTAAGCATCTCCGGCCTTGACGGAGTAGCTTTTCTCGACAATCGCGACAGCAATCGCGAGAAGCTCCAGCACGGCGACGTGCACCTCGCCGGAGCAACCGACAACGCCTACATCGATTCGCAGAGCGCCGTTGAATTCGTCGACCCAGTGCTCCGCAGGCGCGTTCGCATTGAAAAACAAAACTCGCACACCACCATCGTCTGGAATCCCTGGAAAGAAGATGCAGCTAAGCTAGCCGACTTAGGCGACAACGAGTGGCAGCGATTCGCGTGCGTCGAAGCAAGCAACATCCTCAGCGCAGCAGTCACGTTAGCCCCAGGTCAAGAGCATACGATGGCAGCAACCATCCGCGTTACTGAAGAGACAAGCTAACTGAAGCTATTTCCGAAACAGCAGCGGAGCAATCGTCAACAGGTTATTGCGCCACACAATGAAAGTGTGCGCGCCCGGAGTCTCAACCGCTGAAACCGGCAGTCCCTTCGTCCGCGCCCACGCTACAAAGGCGCGATTGGGCGTGATAAGCCGGTCATCCGTGCCGCAGGCAATCCACAGCAGACGCAGATTGGCTCTCTTCGCTTCCACGCCTGGATAGTGCGTGTCGTAATCCCCGCGCGGCACCGCGGCGCTCATGCCGCCCACCCAGGCAAACATATCCGGATGCGTGAGTCCAGCCTGAACGCTCTCCTGTCCTCCCATCGAGAGGCCCACAACAGCGCGATTCTCGCGTCCTTTCGCCACGTTGTACTCGCGCTCCACGGCAGGCACAATCTCCGTCACCAGGGTATCGACAAAGAGTTTCGCATTGTTCTCGTTCATTGCCGGATTGGCCGTCGCTCCGCGTCCACGGCTTACCACGTCAAAGTCTCCGTAGCCGCGCGGCAGTACCACAATCATCGGCACGATCTTGCCGTCAGCCAGCATCCGATCGAGCATCAGGTTAGCCTTGCCGCTTAGCGTCCAGCCATCCTCAGTATCCGAGTAGCCATGCAGCAGATAAAGCACCGGATAGCCGCCCTTTTTCTTAGCGTCGTACCCCGGCGGCGTGTAGACAACGTACGCAGTTTGATCCTCGGGATAGTGCAGCCCGATATGCGTAGTAAAGATATGCCGCGCGACTTCGCCATGAGGAATATTCGTCAGCTCCCATGGCGCAGGAGGCGTAGCAGGCACCAAAAGATCGCTATACAAATCCACGAAATTCGGATGCACATCGCGATTGAGCGGATCGAGCATGTGCACGCCGTCCACCACGAAGGTGTAGCCATAATGCTCAGGCTCCAGCGGAGGCGTTGTGCCCGACCACACTCCATCCGCATCTTTGGTCAGCGTCAGCGGCTGCAGCAGTGCGTCCGTGGCCACTGTGACTTGTTGGGCGCTGGGATAATTGAGCCGAAAAGTAATCGAACCATCCGCATTCACAGCCGTCCTTGGCGGAGCTGTCGGTTGCATAGCAGGAGCCTGTGCGAAGGCGCAAAACGGAGCAATCAGCAAAGAAGTAGCGAGCAGCAAGGCATGTTTCATGGCGTCACCCAGTCTATAGTCGCGAAACCCATGAACGCCAACATTTTCCCTGAAAAATCGCTTTACGTCCAATCGCAGAAGACATCGGCCATCTAACTTGTTCTTCTCATTCGTTTCTAAGCGCAATCATCGGGTCGACGCTCGCCGACCTCCTCGCAGGCACAGCCGCAGCCAAAGCGGCCACCAACGCCAGACTGATACCTGCCAGCAGCAACGATCCGGACATACCGGAATCCATCGCTGCAAAACTATGCATCAGTATCCGCTGTGCCACAAATGTAAGCGCCAGACCAGCCGCAATTCCAAACCCAATCAGGATGAAGGATTGCTGAAGCACAAGCGAAATCACCTGCCAGCGCTGTGCGCCGAGCGCCATCCGAATCCCGATCTCTGCGGTTCGCTGCGCTGCGGAAAAGCTGAGCAGCCCGTAAATGCCAATCGCCGCCAGCAGCAGCGCCAGGCCGCTAAAAAGCGTCAGCAGCAGCACCAGCAAGCGCCTTGCAGCCAGCGAGTCATTCACCAGGCTGTCGAGAGTATGCACGTCGAAGATAGCCTCGGATGAATCCGCTGTCTGCACCGCCTCGGTCAGCGTGCCTCGCATCGCCTCCGGATCGATCGTGGTGCGCACCAGAAAGGCCGCTTCGCCCACAGGATCCTGTGCCATGGATCGATAGATCACGCCCTTGTTCTCATCCACTTGAAGCGAGTCGCGACGGACATGGCCGACTACACCCACAATCTCCAGCCAGGGCAATCGATTCCCACCGCGCAAATGTTGTCCCACCGGATTTCGCGCCGGCCAGTAGGCTCTCGCCAGCATATCGTCGATCACCACCACATTTGGATGATCCGCTCGATCGTCTTCGGTAAACCAGCGCCCCGATAAAAGCGGAATCTGCATTGCGCGCAGATAGCCCTCCGTCGCCCAGCGCTTGTCGCTATGAGGTCCCGGATCGTTCGGCGGCACAAGACGATTCTCAATTTCAAAGCTGCCCGACGAATCTTCTTCTTTGCCAAACGGCAGCGGATATACAGCCGCAGCAGCGACCACTCCAGGCTGCTGGCTCAATCGCGAAGTCACATTGTGAAGAAAGTTCGCTTCCTTGACTGGCTGATCGTGATAATTGCTGGCGTTTAGTGTCACAGTTCCGGTCAGAACGCCCTCGCTCCTGAATCCCGGATCGACATGTTCAAGCTGCCTCAAGCTGGCGAGAAACAGCCCGGCCCCAGCGACCAGCAAAAAGGCCAGAGCAACCTCCGAAGCAACCATCAAGCCTCTGAAGCGTTGCCGCGCCGCGCCAGAGGTCGCGCTCCTGCCCTGTTCCGAAAGCCGCAATGCCTTGTAGGACCGGGCCACCTGCACAATGGGCGCAAGGCCCGACAATAGCGTTGTAATAAGTCCCAATCCCGCTGCCACCAGCACCAGCCTTAGGCTGCTATGCACCACAAACCCGGTTGCCAGGTCATGCGGAATCGCCAGCAGCAGCAATCTCCCAAGCACCGGACCTGCGGCAATCGCAATCAGCGTCGCAGTGCCCGCCAGCAGCGATGTTTCAACCACAAACTGCGTCGCAATCTGCCTCAGAGATGCGCCAAGCGCGGCGCGAATCGCCAGCTCCCGCGTCCTCGTCGAAGCCCTCGCCAGCATCAATCCCGAGATATTCGCGCAGGCAATCAGCAGGATCATCGCCACCACCGCAAACAGCGCAAACAGCGGCTTACGCAAGTCCCCGGCAGCGTCCTGCGTCCACGGCTGGGCAAACATGCTCCATCCAGCGCTGAGCCCAAAACTACCCGTGCCCTCGCGCCGAATCTCTTCAAGCCGCTTCTGTTCCAGAGCCGCATTGAACTGAGCCACGCTGACACCCGGCCTCAAACGCACAACACTGTCGTAGTACTCATTGAATCGCTCCGACGAGGCATAAGCAGGCGCAGCGAGCCCCAGCGGAATCCACATCTCGGCATTGCGCGGCCAATCGAAGTCACTCCGCATCACTCCAACCACCCGGTACGAAGCGCCATCCAATAGCAGAGATTTACCAATCGCATCCCGCTGCCCGCCAAACAGTTGCTGCCACGCCCGATAGCTCAGCACAACCACCTGATTCGCGCCCTTCTGGTCTTCTTCAGGAGCAAAGGTGCGGCCGAGAATCGGCTCCGCGCCAAAGACCTGAAACCACTTCCAGGTCGTCATCGCCGCTCGCAAATGCTGGGTGCGCCCGTCGAAGGTGGCGTTAAAGCTGTTGATCTGACCCATGGCCGCCGATTCGACGATAGAGCTCAACGACTGAGCATCCCCAAGATCCGGCGCCGAGACACCGATGCTCGGCAAATTGAGCTGCGTATAACGCACATGGAACGAGGCCACGCGAGCTGGATCATCCACGCCGGCCGGATGCAGCAAAACCGCCTGCACCACGCTGAAAATCGCCGTATTCGCGCCCACGCCCAAAGCCAACGTCAAAATCGTGACCACGGTAAAGGTGCGCGCCCGCCAAAGTTGCCGCACAGCGTAGCGAAGATTCGCGAGAAAGGTCTGCATGCGTTCCTCCTTGCCCAAGCAATACGCATAGATGAAGCATCTAGTTCACAAAATAGCAGGCGGCAAACATCGAGATATTCGATGCGAATCCCCGCCATTGCGACGTCTCCGATCCGAAATCGCAAATACATGCCCATTCTCGGACAGTTGCTCCGGAGACCATCTCGACTGACAAAAAATAGTCAGCGGTCTCTGCGATGATGGGTGCCATGAGAGGGACAACATTGGGAATCGGCCGGCCGCGCCTAACTGGCAGCGCCGCTACTGATCGTCTGTACCAACATCTCTTCTCAGCCAAAACAAGATCTATCGGATCGTGTACGCAGCCGTGGCCGTCTCGCTGTAGGCACCCACCGAGTTGTAGGCAATGGCCTTCACCTGCTCTGACTCGGACACAGTGATTGGCCCTGTGTAGATGGTCGACGATGCATTCGGCTGGTAGCCGTTAGTCGTGTAGTAGATGGTGGCTCCAGCCGTGGCGTCCTTAATTGTTACCATTTGAGCCGAAGTGTAAGTGCCGGCGCCCAGCGAAAGTTCCGGCGTCGCTACAGTTGTGGCTGTAAACGCCATTTTGTAAACCGTGCCCTGGCCAATGGGGCCAGCAAAGTTCTGTACGTCTGGGCCGCCGCCATTTGTGGTTGTGCCATACAGATTGCCTTGGGCATCAACGACGAGGCCTGCCGCGGGGTAGATTCCGTCCACCGGGGTTGCGCCGAATTCATGCAAAATGGTTTCTGTCCAGGCTCCATCTGTCGCCGGCGTCAACTTATACAGCGTACCGCTTGGGCCGTAGTCGCCCACACCCCCGAGGTTGGTGGTGCCGTAGAGATTGCCTGCCGCATCCAGAAGCAAGTTACCCTCGGGCCCCGATCCCTCGAGGCCGCTGGAGTCGCAAGAGAAGTTGTGCAGTATCTTCTGCGTCCAGCTCTCATCCGTTCCAGGAGACAGCTCATACACTGTGCCGAGCCCGCACGCACCTCCGTTTGCCGTCACTCCGTACGCGTTTCCTTCGGAATCGAAGGTCAAAGGACCCGATGGAAAAGACCCGTCCGTGAAGGCATCGCCAGCCGCAAAGTTGTACAACACCTTCTCCATCCAACTGCCCTCGGATGCAGGTGTCAACTCATAGGCGAACCCGCCGCCATTCGCACCGCCGGTGTTCTTCGTGCCGTAGAGATCGCCGATTGCGTCGAAGGTCAGAATCGCACCGGACGAGACGACGTCCGCGCTAGGGGTGGGAAAGCTGAACAGCTCTTTCGCCGTCCAGCCGCTTCCGGCCACGGGGGACAATTCAAATACCGTACCGCCGCCATTTGCGCCCGCCGTTGTAGTCGTTCCGTAGAGGTTGCCCACCGCGTCGAGAATCACGCCAGAGTTGGGTAAGGCCCCACCCGTGCCGCTGCTGTTGAAGCTGAACAACACCTGCTCCGTCCAATTGCCGCTCGTTCCAGGCGATAACTCGAAGACTGTCCCCTGGTCATGAGTGCCCCCAATTTCAGTTATGCCGTAAAGATTGCCGTGAGAATCGAAGCTCAGGCTCGAAGTGGGTTCACTCCCTTCAGGACCGCTGCCGGGCCCGGCGAAGGAATGCAGAGCCTTCGCTGTCCACACCCCCGGGGCTCCCGGCATGACCTCAAAGACCGCTCCCCCGTTGCCGGAGCCTCCGTTAGGAGCCGTGCCATAGAGGTTGCCGCTGGCATCCAGAATCAGGGTTCCCGTTGGACCATATCCGTCCGGAGTGGTGACGTAGTTGTCGTCACTGTCCGGAGAGCTGTGGTAGACGGTAAAGCTATGCAGTATGCTTTCCTGCGCAATTGCCACCTGGGTCCAAGTCAGGAAGAAGACCGATAAAATCGTACTAACTGTGATTCCAGGCAGTTTCATTTCAAAACTCCTTCTTAATCCTGACAATTCGCCTGGATTGTAACCTTGGCAATAGCATTTTGCAATTAAGGTTCGCAATCAAACTCTGGCCAACTTTAACCTGAAAATCTATTCCGAATCGTCCCTTTCTTCACTCAGCCCTCACCATCCGCTCCAATTTCGCTTATCCTCAAAGTGACCCTGATTCTAATTTGCCCCATATTGGTCTAACCTCAACCAAGCCATCCTCCATATCAGCGCCAACCCATAAACGAACCCCCGGAGCCGTTCTTGGAAGCAGCCGCCCTCGTCATCGACGACCTTCGCGACCAGTACAACCAGCAGATGGCGCTCGTCCGCCAGACCTACGAGCGCACCGGCGACGGCACCTCAGCCATTCGCCGCCGCTCCTCCGTCGTCGATCGCCTCCTCATCGAACTCTGGCGACGCGCCTGCAGCGCCGATCCCAACGCCAAAGTCTCCATGCTCGCCCTTGGCGGATACGGCCGCAAAGACCTCTTCCCCTGTTCCGACATCGACGTTCTCTTCGCCTTCGCCGACGACGACACCGAAAAATCCACCCGCCCCGCCATCCGCTCCATCATCCAGGCCATGTGGGACATCGGCCTGCGCGCCAGCCCCGCCACGCGCACTCTAAAAGAGTGTTCCCGCTTCGACCCCGACAATCTCGAATTCACCCTGGCCACCTTCGACCACCGCTTCCTCGCCGGCAACTTCCCGCTCTACCAAAAGCTCCATAACGAAACCTTCCCCGGCCTCGTCCTAAGCGAGTGGAACACCATCGCGCAAAAGCTCGGCGAAATCGCCCGCGCCCGCCACGCCAAGTACGGCAACACCATCTTCCACCTCGAACCCAACATCAAAGAGTGTCCCGGCGGCCTGCGCGACTTCAACCTCGCACCCTGGTTCGCCCTGCTCTTCCATCTCAAAGAAACCAAGGAATGGCCCAAACAGCGCGCCGCCGGCTGGCAATCCCCGCAAGGAGACGCCGAAACCGCATTCGACTTCCTCGCCGCCGCCCGCTGCTTCCTCCACTTCCGCCACAACCGAGACGACAACACCCTCGACTGGCAATCCCAGGACGAAGCCGCCGCCCAAAGCATCGGCCTGGAAACCCGCGGAACCGCCGACCCCGCCTACTGGATGCGCACCTACTACCGCCACGCGCGCACCGTCTACCGCCGCGCCGTCCTCCTCATGGAGCACCTGCCCGCGCCCGTCAGCTTCTACAAGCAGTTCCGCAAGCGCCGCACCCCAATCCAGGGCACGGAATTCTCACTCGATCAAGGCCGCATCGACGTAAACCCAACTGCGCAGTTTTCAGAGACAGAGGGTCTTCTCCGCGTCTTCGCTCTCATCTCCAACCACGGCTACACCCTCACCCAGGCCGCCGAAGACCGCATCACCGACGCCCTCCCCGTCCTCGCCATCCACATTCCCGAAGGCCCCTATCTCTGGAACCACCTGCGCGAAGTCCTTCTCGGACCCCACGCCGCCCACGCCCTCCGCACCATGCACGCCCTCGGCATCCTCGAGATGCTCATCCCTGAATTCCACGGCATCGACGCCCTCGTCATCCGCGACAGCTACCACCGCTACACCGTCGACGAACACACCTTCCTCACCATCGACAACGTGCAAGCCCTGCGCCGTCCGATGCAGGATTACGAGCAGCGATTGGCCACGCTCCTGCCCGAAATCGACCGCCTCGACCTGCTCATGCTCGCGCTCCTGCTCCATGACACCGGCAAAGCCCGCCGCACCGGCGAACACACCGCCCAATCCGTCGAACTGGCCGACAGCCTGCTCGCCCGCCTCGACTTCGATATCGAAGAGCGCGAAATCGTCCGCAAGCTCATCCGCAGCCATCTCGAAATGTCCAACGCCCTGCGCCGCGACATCTTCGATGCGGACAACGTCCACAGCCTCGGCGAAAAAATCGGCTCGCCTCAGCTGCTCAAGATGCTCACCCTCATCACCTACGCCGACATCAAAGCCGTCCACCCCGACGCGCTCACCCCATGGAAGGCCGAAAACCTCTGGCAGCTCTACATGTCCACCGCCAACTTCATGGACCGCAGCGTAGATGAAGTCCGCTACCGCGTCGCGCTGGACCCAACGCTGCTCTACCGCATCGGCAGCATGATACCGGGCAAAGGCGCAGCCAAAGATGCAGGCCAGGAAGCGGCCATCCGCAAATTCCTCGAGGGCCTGCCGCAGCGCTACCTGCAAACCCGGCTTCCCGAGCAGATCCGCAATCACTTCCTCTTAGCCGCTAACTTAGATAAAGACCCGATCCAGTTAGAACTCCGCCCCAACCGCCAGTTAGTCGAGTTAACCGTCGTAGCCCGCGACCGCCGCCGCCTCTTCGCCGACGTCGCCGGAGCGCTCGCCGCCTGGGGCATGAACATCGTCAAAGCCGACGCCTTCTCCAACGATGCCGGCGTCATCGTAGACAGCTTCCAGTTCACCGACACCTTCCGCACCCTCGAACTCAACCCCGAAGAAAAAGACCGCTTCGTAGCCAACATCCACGAAATCCTCTCGCAAGGCATCACAGCCACCAAAACCCAGATAGAGCAACTACTCGCCAACCGCCGCCAATCCACAAGAAGCGGCACAGTAAAAGTAGAAATCCCAACAAGATTAGAATTCGACTCAGAATCCAGCACCCACAGCACATTACTGCAAGTAGTAGCGCAAGACACCCCCGGCCTGCTCCGCCAGATAGCCCTGGTCCTGCACGCCCAGGACTGCAATATCGAAGTAGCATTAGTAGACACAGAAGGCGAAACCGCAATCGACGTCTTCTACCTAACCCAATACAACAAAAAACTAACCCCAGAACTCCAACAAAACCTAGCCCAGGACCTGAAGAGCGCGCTCAACAAAATCCTGCCTCAACCACAAAGCCTGTAAACGCAGAAGACGCAAACTACGTCTAAATATATCAATAACTTACAAAGGAAATAAACGCTTGACGCGAATGTGCAATCAGTTACGCAATCGGGAATGCCGTGACAGGGCAGCGCTGGATCCTTTTCACTTCCGTGGCAGGGCACAGTTGATCTCAGGAGGTTGGCCGGGTGCCGGGTGCCCCATCCTTCGCGCACTTCGCGAAGGGTGGGATTCACAAATGCCGCCATTAAAGCATCCCCAAGACATCCATTCGATGAACGCCTGCCGCGTCGCGAGACCTTAAGCCACCTGATCCCTCGTTACCTCGACCCCGTACATCCAGCAGCGAGCGATATAGACCGTACCGCAATCACACTCCTGAGTAGTATGCCAAATAACACACCATCGTTGAGGAACACGAAATGCCGAAATCGAAATCTGTGGCAAAGAAAATTCTTTCGCCAAAGCCTAAACGGGATGCCAACCGCGTCTTCATTAACCTCACTGCGGGAGATCGCAGGAACGCCACGGCGGCAGCACTGACCAGCAACCAGACTCTCGCCGAATGGATCAGCAGCATGGTGAATACGACCCTCCAACCCTGAAAATCTAGCCCTGAAACATTGGCTGCGGCCAGCGTGCAATTTTGACCATACTCTCTCAATGCGCTGCCACCATACTCGCCTCAGTCCTCCCCCAGATGTGATCGTGGGATATTCCCCATCGGCGCGACCCGATGGGGAATTTTTTTTGGGTTTGGCCCAGATCAGCCATCGCTGCATGGAATTACCCTCGACTCTGGCATAATAGAAATAAGCCCTCATTCCTGAACATGCCAGCCCGCTAAAGGACAAAGCCATGCACCTTGAATGCGGAAAATACCTGCCTCGGTTGACAACCTCTCAAGAGTTGTCATTCCTGAGCGAAGTTGGGAGCGTTCTTTGCTCCCAACGAAGTCGAAGGATCTGCTTTTGTCTTCGCCGATGCAGCAGAACCGTCGGATTTCGGGCAAAAATTTGTCAGTCCACAGAGCCAAATAACGTCGCAAAAGTGGCGCTAAAGTACGCATTAACGCGCAAACTCCACCCATCTATCTCTTTTAATATGTGGGAGATAAGTTCCCATTCTTAATCTAAAAGGGGCACCCCCCTTTTTTGAGGTCTATTCCTTCGTTGGCCGGTCCCAAATCCGCGGTGCCTTCCCACTTGGCGACCACGGCAGCGGCCAGGCAATTCCCAGCGACATTAAGCGCAGTACGTCCCATATCGATCAGCGCGTCCACCCCCAGAATCATCAGAATCGGCGCACTGGGCAGATGAAATGAAGCCGCCGTCGCCATCAGAATCATCAGCGTCGCTCGCGGAACTCCGGCAATGCCTTTGCTGGTCAGCATCAGCGTCAACAGCATCACGGCCTGCTGCCAGACCGTCAGATGAATCCCCGCCACCTGCGCCGCAAAGATCGCAGCCGCGGAAAGATACAAACTAGACCCCGTCATGTTGAAGCTGTACCCCGACGGAATGACAAAAGAAACCACCCAGCGCGGCACGCCAAACTCTTCCATGCGCTCCATCGCCAGCGGCAGCGCGCTCTCGGACGTGCTGGTAGCAAAGCCAATCGCCGTAGGCTCGCTAACCGCTGTCAAAAATCCACGCAAAGGAATCCGCATCAGCAGCAGAATTGGCAGAAACACCAGCAAAACCAGCGCAAACGCAGCCCCATAAAACGTGGCCAGCAGCTTGGCCAGCGGCAGCAGCGTGCCAATGCCCATGCTGCCAACCGTATAACTCAGCGCCGCCCCGGCAGCAATAGGCGCAAGGTACATGATGAGCTTGGTGAACTGAAACATCGCCGCCGTAAGCGAATTCAAGACCGCCAGCAGCGGAGCGCGTTTAGCTTCATCCAGAAGCGCCAGCGCCACTCCCAGCAGCACCGAAAACACAGCCACCTGCAAGATCTGGTTCTGCCCAATCGCCGTAACCAGATTGTCCGGAAACACATTCAGCAGAAACGCCTCAAACCCCGGATGCGCGGATGCACCAGCAGGCGCTTCCTGCGCCAGCAATGCCGCCGGCACCACAACGCCCTCGCCGGCCCGCGAAAGGTTGATCGCCACTGCGCCAATCAGCAGCGCAAGAGTCGTAACAACTTCAAAGTAGACCAGCGTCTTAACGGCCACGCGCCCAAGACTGCGCAATTGGCCATGCCCGGCAATCCCAGTCGTAAGCGTTCCCAGAATCAGCGGCGCCACAATCACCCGCACCAGCCGCAGAAAAATCTCCGCCAGCACATGCAGATGAACCGCAACGCCCGGAGCGTCAGCCCCCAGTTCAGCCCCGGCTAGAATGGCGAAAAAAGTCCAGGCCGTAAGCGAACGCCGCTGCGCCGTAACCCAGGCCAGCACCAGCAGCCCGGCAACTCGAACTGCCACGCCAGCGACAGCAAAGCCCGCCAGGCAAACTCCAGCGGCATAAAGCAGCAGCCCAAGCAGCAAGGCAACAAGCAACGCCCGAGCAGAACGAGTGCGTTCCTGAGTCATAATCTCCCTGCAAGACGGCGAGTGAGCAGCATTCGTTATTCTAGGGTCTATGCCGCAGATTGCCCACCTGGAATGCTCCCGCTGCCACGCCAAACTAGACCCAACTACGCCTCAAACAGTCTGCACACGCTGTCCAGACTTGCCCGCCGGAGCACTTTACGTCCGGTACGATCTCTCCGAAGCCAAGGGCACAGCAGTCCGCGACGCCATCGGCACAACGGCCGCAGATCGTCGCTGGTCCGGTATGTGGCGCTATAGCGCAGTCCTGCCCAGCATCGAACCGGTGACGCTAGGCGAAGGCTGGACGCCGATGCTGCCCAGCCGCCGCTACCAAAACGTCTTCCTCAAAGAAGAAGGCGCAAACCCCACCGGCACCTTCAAAGCGCGCGGCCTCTCCCTGGCCATGACCATGGCCCGCCACTACGGCATCCAGAAGATCGCAGTCCCCTCAGCCGGAAACGCAGGCGGAGCCGCAGCCGCCTACGCCGCAGCGGCGGGCATTGAAGCTCACATCTTCATGCCAAAAGACGTGCCGCTTGCCAACCAGGTCGAATGCGTGGCCTACGGCGCAAAGATGACCCTCGTCGATGGCCTCATCTCCGACTGCGCGCGCATCGTCAACGAGCGCAAACAGCAGGAAGGCTGGTTCGATCTATCCACGCTCAAAGAGCCGTTTCGCGTTGAAGGCAAGAAGACCATGGGCTACGAGTTAGTCGAGCAGTCAGGCTGGACGTATCCCGACGCCGTCTTCTACCCCACCGGCGGCGGCGTAGGCCTGATCGGCATGTGGAAAGCCTTTCTGGAAATGGAAGAGTTAGGCTGGGTCACTGGCAGACGCCCGAAGATGATTGCCATCCAGGCCGCCGGATGCGCCCCCGTCGCCCGCGCCTTCGACCAGCACGAAGCCGCCAGCCAGATGTGGCAAAATGCGGCCACCTTCGCCAGCGGCCTGCGCGTGCCCAAGCCGTATGGCGATTACCTGATACTCGAAATCGTCCGCGAATCGCAAGGCACCGTCGTCGCCCTCACCGACGAGCAGATCTTCGCCTCTCTGCGTGACTGGGCAGCAAACGAAGGCATCTTCCTCTCTCCCGAAGGTGCGGCAGCCTCCGCAGCCTACGACCATCTGCTGGCCACTGGCTTTCTGAGCCCGAGTGACCGCGTAGTCCTCTTCAACACCGGCAGCGGCAACAAGTACACGGACGTTGTGGCCCAAGCCCTGGGACTACGACCAGAGGGCGCGTAGCCGCCTTCCGATCGGCGGCGATACAAAGCGTTTAAGGAGTTCGCCTTGCATCGCAAAGAAAAGATTCATTTACAACCCTTACCCGTGGCCTATACCCTCTCGAATCGGGTGCAATTCGATAATTTAAGCGAACCCAAACTGCAATCGCACCTGGCAATTGTGAATGGGCGATTGCCTCCAGCGTAACCTGCGTAGCCCTTTGTCGCAGCCTTGCTACAAAAATCAAAGGAGACCGAGAGCATCCATGCAAAGGCGTGATTTTTTCAAAGGAATCATGGCGGCGTCCGTAGCTGCAAGTGCCGCGCCCAGCAACTTGTTGGCGCAGCAGGTGGCCACGCCGGCCGCTCCACCACCGGCCACCCCTGCACCCGGTCCAGTGCCATGGATGCGCGGCCTCATGGAAGTAAAACCGCTGCCGATTTCACAGCTCAGCGCAGACGCTGTGGCACAGACCAATGCAAACTTCTTTACCGGCATACAGTTGGCAACGTTGAGAAGATTGAGCGAAATTCTGGCGCCTTCATCGAACGGCTATCCAGGAGCAATCGAGGCTGGCGCGCCTGAGTTTCTCGATTTTCTCATCGGCGTGTCACCCTCGGACCGCCAGCAAATGTACCAATCTGGCTTGGATCGTCTGGAAGCTGAGGCAAAGCAGCACTTCAGCGTCTCATTTGCAGCCGTAACTGCGGACCAGGCCGACCAGCTGATCCGTCCCTGGCTGCGCACATGGATGAACGATCACCCGCCCACTGACCCTTATGAACTGTTCATCAACCTCGCACATAGCGACATCCGCACGGCGACTGTTAACTCGCAGGCCTGGAGCGATGCAGCCCATAGGGCGGGCGCGCAAACTCCCAACACGGATTTGTACTGGTATCCAGTCGACCCTGACCTGCACCATGAAGGCTCCACGCAAACGCACAGCGTAGCGACCTATCCACGACCGTCTTGAGACGACCAAACGCAAGCATCAAGCCTGGTTGCCGCTTGCATTCTGAGGAACAATGGCTGAAGAAACAGTAGACGTATTGATCATCGGCTCTGGCCACTCTGGTGGAATGGCCGCGAAGATACTAACCGAGAAAGGCATCTCATGCCTCATGCTCAACGCCGGTCCGGTCGCAGATGTACATAAAGACACTGAGGTAAAACCGGCCTACACACTGCCCTTTCGCGGATTCAAACAACCGGGCCAATTACCGCATGTCTTTCAGTCCAACGAGTTCAACGCCAACACATGGGTAGACGAGAAGGAAGTTCCATACACCTACGAGCCTCAGAATCCGTATAACTGGGTGCGCGTGCGGCTCTTCGGCGGGCGTTCACTCTTCTGGTCGCGAGCTTCGTTCCGCCTCAGCGATTACGAGTTCAAAGGCAAGTCCCACGATGGCTACGGAGATGACTGGCCCATCAGCTTGGCCGACCTTGACCCCTATTACTCACGCGTTGAAGCCATCTTTCGCGTGCAGGGACAAAAGACCGGTTTGCCGCAATTTCCGGATGGCAACTACGTCCTGGACACCTCGCCGTGGTCGGTATCCATGCAGCGGCTAGCATCCGCCGCCAAGCCGCGCAACATTCATCTCTGCAAGCAGCGCACGTCGCTAGGAATTAACGGCCTCGCCAGCTCAGTCAACCTGCTGCTCCCGGACGCATTCGCCACCGGCAAGCTTCGCGCAATACCAAACGTCATTGTGCGCGAACTCAGCGTCGACAAGAACACCGGCCTAGTCAACGAAGCCCACTTCGTCGATCGCCTCTCGCGGCGAGAGATGTCCGTGAAGGCGCGCATTGTCATTCTGGCTGCGGGAACGCTGGAAAGCACGCGCCTGTTGCTCAATTCAAATCTGGCCAATTCAAGCGGCGTACTGGGCCATTACCTCGCCGATCAGATCTACGGCGCGGGAATCGTCTGTTCCGTGCCTGATGCGCGCGATGGCAAATCAACGCCGGAGTTGATGGGTGGCAGCGGCATTCTGCCTCGCTTCCGTAACATCGATACCAAGGCCAAGAACTTCCTCCGTGGCTATTCCATCAATGTCTGGGGTGGCACAGGTCCAATGGATCCACGTAACTTCGCCACTTATGGCGTAGACCTCGAAAAGAAGCTGGCAAGTTACCACGGCAGCGGCATTTCGACCGGCATCATGGGTGAAGTGTTATCGCGCTACGAAAATCACGTTCGCATTGACAAAGACGTCGTCGACGCCTGGGACATTCCCGTGCTGCATATCGAAACCAAGTACACCGACAATGAGTTCAACATGGCTCGAGATTCCGTCGATACCGCCCTCGAACTCGCCGATGCAGCGGGCTTCGAAGTGCTCTCGAAGAACTACAATCCGAACCCGCCCGGCTACAGCATTCACGAGCTGGGCACATGCCGCATGGGTGACGATCCGAAAACCAGCGTGCTGAACAAGTGGAACCAAAGCCACGACATCAAAAACCTCTTCGTCGTGGACGCCAGCAGCTTCGTCAGCGCCGGATGGCAGAATCCCACCATGACTATTTCAGCCCTGGCCATGCGCGCCTCAGAACACCTCGCCGAAGAGATGCGCCGGGGGAATGTCTAACCCGATATATAACCACCGGGTAACACGCTCGCCACTTTGAAAACGGAGTTGCATATGAAGCAATCACGAAGAGATTTTGTAATGACCGGGGCGGCCTCAATCCTCTGTGCCTCGGCACTGCTCGAAAGCCGCCGAGCTGATGCGCAAATGCTTCACCTACCGCTGGGACTGCAACTCTACTCCGTCCGAGAACTGCTGCCGAAGGATTTCGCAGGCACACTCAAAGATCTCGGCGCACTGGGCTATCGTGAGGTAGAAGCCGCCGGCTATTACAACCACAGCGCAGCCGAAGTAAAGCAGGCCATGGCCGCTGCTGGCCTCAAGCTGGTGAGCGCCCACTATGCCTACGATGCCCTGCGCCAGAATTTCGATGAGATCCTGGCCTTTCATCACGAGTTAGGTGTCAGCCATCTTATTTGCTCATGGCCCGGCAAAGATCCTGCCGGTATCAAAAAGAGCGGCGCCCCCGCGAAGCGAGACGAGTTCACCCTCGATGACTGGCGATGGAACGCCGACCAGTTCAATAAGATCGGCGATAAGACGAAGACTGCAGGCATAGACTTCGGCTATCACAACCACTCAATAGAGTTCCGAGTAACCGACGGCGTCGTGCCCCTGGTCGAACTGCTGCGCCTCACCGATCCCGACAAAGTCAGCCTGGAGATGGATTGCGGCTGGGTCATTGTTGGAGGCGCGGATCCCGTCGAGTACTTGCGCAAATATCCGAAACGCATCAACATGCTGCATATTAAAGACTTCAACATGCGAGAAAAATCAGCCAACGGCGAGCCTAAGATTACTGAACTGGGGCACGGCACAATCGATAATGGCCCAATCCTGGAGCAGGCAGCGAAGAGCGGCCATGTTACCCATTGCTTCGTTGAACAGGAAGCCTTCACCGTACCGCCGATGGAATCGCTGAAGATAGATGCCGACTATATGCACAAGTTAGGCGCATCTTAGACAACCCGATAGACGAGTTGAACCGGCGGCATTCTCTTTCAATGGGATAATTGAGACATGAAGCAGATTGTCGCCGTGATCTTCGGCCTGGGACTGCTCTGCAACGCACTGCTTTTCGTGCCGCAGGTGTTCGCGGTCTGGCGCAAGAAAAGCGATGAAGGCATTTCGCTGATCACTTTCGGCGGCTTCAACGTGCTCCAGATCATTGGTGTCATCCACGGCATCTATCAGCAGGATTTGGCCATCATCCTGGGCATGTTAGCCAGCCTTCTTACCTCCGGCTCCGTCACCTTCCTGACGCTCCTCTACCGCACCCGCCGGAAGCGTCTCGACAGCCAATGATTCTTGCCGCGAGCAAGGAGCGATGTAGCTTCGCTCAAAAGCAAAGGTATTAGGGGCTGAGAAGCTGGAATCCGTATCCAGATCAAGCCGGATTCATCCCCCATTCACTCA
>Ga0302326_10008153_pt1 | contig 23170 bp, 26 predicted proteins | sample Palsa_T0_3_FD_202264 | JGI IMG/M metagenome (GOLD analysis project Ga0302326, IMG submission 202264) | Peat permafrost microbial communities from Stordalen Mire near Abisko, Sweden - Palsa_T0_3 | ecosystem: Environmental > Terrestrial > Soil > Palsa > Peat permafrost | place: Sweden: Abisko... | reverse complement strand
GTATTGCGAACGCATCTCCTCCTGAAGTTCGCGGAAAATGTCGTCGAGCGAATGGTTCCGGTCGACCTGGAAAACCTGTCCGCCGGTCTCTGACGACATGCGGCGGAGTTCGGACTCTCCACCGCCTCCTCCGAAGTTGATACTTCCGAAGCCGCCCCCATAAGCAGCGCGATCGACGTAGTAAATGCTGTAAATGATTGCGTCATCTTTTTGCGCGGCTTCGATGGACTTGTCGCGTGAGATCTTGCTGCCGGTATCGACTCCGTCGGTGATCAGCACAATGGCCTTGCGGCCGACTTCGTGTTTCAGTTCATCGTTGGCCGCCAGGTACACGGCGTCATAAAGAATTGTGCCGGCCTGATTCTGCATGGTGGGAACCGGTCCCGGATGCAGGCCGCCTACGGGTACGCTCAAGCGCAGCTGCTCCAGCCCCTTTTGCAGGGAGCGCGCCGAGTTGGTTAGATCCTGTAGCAGCTCCGCTTCGGCGCCGAACTGGATCAGGAACGCCTGATCCTTGGGGCGAATCACTTTTGAGAAGAACTGAGAGGCGGCCCGTTGTTCGATCTCGATCAGCCTCTGCTGGCTGCCGCTGGTGTCTACCAAAAGGCCGAGTGTGAGCGGCAGGTCTGTCTCCCGCGTGAAGTTTTTGATCTGCTGTTCCTTGCCGTCTTCGTAAACCTTGAAGTCGTCTTTCTGCAGACTGCTGATCAGCGCGCCGTTTTTGCCGCGCACGCTGGCGAGGATGCTCACCAGATTGACATCCACGCGGATGGGCTCGTCTTGCGCGGGGGCCACCACGGCGCCCACGAAAGAGCCTAGAAGAACCACTAAGCACAAACCGAGCACTGTAAGGGGCTTCATACTTACAATGTAGGATGTCTGAGAGCTCAATAGAGTTCCATGCGAAAAGCGATCAACCACCTAAAGAAAGCCGACCCGGTTATGGCGGCTATCATCCAAAAGGCTGGGGCTTACCGGATGGAGTACCGGGAACCGGTGTTCCAGACCCTGGTGCGCTCCATCGTATATCAGCAACTCAGCGGCAAGGCCGCTCAGACCATCTTCAACCGGCTGGCGGAAGCGGCGAAGGCGGATCCGATGACCCCCGAAGCCATCCTTAAACTGCGCCCTCAGAAAATGCGGGCGCTGGGGCTATCCAGGCAAAAAATGGTTTATATCCGCGACCTTGCGCGGCTCACTAAGAAGGGCGACATCCAGTTCGAGCGCCTGCCTGAAATGGACGACGCCGCCGTCCTTGAAAGCCTGACGCGCGTCAAAGGCGTAGGTGCGTGGACCGTTCACATGTTCCTGATGTTTGCGCTACAACGCCCCAACATCTTACCGGTGGGCGATCTGGGCGTACGCGCCGCAATGAAGAAAGCCTATAGCCTTCCGGAACTGCCCAAACCGGAGGAAATGGAACAAATTGCGGCAGCATGGCACCCCTATCGCAGCTTCGCGAGCTGGTACCTTTGGCGCAGTCTGGAAAACAGCTAGGCCTTTTCCCGAACCACTTCCACTGAGCAAGCGGCGTGCGTCGTCACCGTTTCCGAAGTGCTGCCGACCAGGAACCGGCTAAGCCCACTGCTGCCGTGTGAGCCGAGGACAATCCAGTCCGCGGGCCAATCGGCGGCCTCCTGGAGAATAATTTCCTTCGGACTGGCCGCCAGAACGGAAATCGACTCTGAGGTCGTCAGGCCGGCAGCCTCCAACGATTTTCTAGCGGCGTCAATGGCGTCCTCGGTTCGCCGCATGGCGGCGGCGCGTTGGGTCTCCAGGTGTGAGTCGAGCGCAGGTATTTCAAAGGCTGCCTGTAGCAAGGACAGGCCCAGTTCAACGGCGCTCAATACTCGAATCTCCGTGCCGGCTGGCCAGGGGCGCGCCGCCACCGATTCCACAGCTTGTTGCGAACCCTCTGACCCGTCCACCGCCAGCAGTACTTTGAGGCTGCTGTTTTCCCGGGCGGCCGAGGTGCGGACGATCGCCACCGAGCAGGGGGCGAACCGCAATACCGCCCGCGATACGCTTCCCATCAGGAATCGTTCCACGGCGCCCAACCCGCGGGCTCCCATCACGATCAGATCCACTCGCATGGATGCGGCGTAGTCCAGAATCACAGCCTTCGGGTCGCCATCCGCCACAATGCCGTCAGCCGGCAGACCCAGTGATCGCAAGCGGTCCACGGCGCCCTCCACTATCTTGTGCGCACGGGCGTTCACTTCGTCGACGATCCCTCCCGGTACTTCGGGATGGGAGGTCTCGACCGCCGTCAGAACTTCGACTTGAGAACGTGCGGGCCACGGACGCGCCGCGACTTCATCAACGGCACTCTGACTGGCGGTGGACGAATCAATCGCTAGGAGGATCTTCATTCGTCCACACTAGCGCAATTGCGCCCACCGGGGCGTGGCTGTGGCCCATAATCTCCCCGCCTGACGGCGCCCGGACGCTGCTTCTCCCGCGGCCGGTAGCTCCAGGACGCCCACAACTCATGTTTCGGTTGTGATAAAGTGATCCAAATAGTTCTGTAGTCTAGGAACGGAGGCCTGCGATGTGGAAAGACGGTACAGTATTGACGGCCATATGTTTGATCGTAGTGGGCGGAGTAGTTGCCTGGTGGCAAACCTCTACGCACTTCCTGAACCCAACCGTTGGTTATGCGGTCCAGGAAACTAAGCCCGCGCCCCCGCCGCCCCTCGTGGCAAGGCGTCCAGTGGGACCGAAGCCCCCGGCGACGGCAGAACCACCTGCGGTTGTCGCCTCCCCGGTAGCTGTCGGGGCAATCCCGGCTGTGCGGCACGATCCGCTGCCATTTCCGGTGGTCGAACGGATTCCAGCCGGCGTGCACGAAGACTCCGTGACTGGGACGTACGGCGACCCAGCCCTCTCCGCCGTGACATCGACAGAAGGTCATACGGTCGAGACCTTTGTCTACACCCGAGGGCGCGGTCAATCGGCGACGGTCATCCGGCTTGAAGACGGGAAGGTTGCCGGCGCTTATTCCCAATCGGAGCCCGTCCTTCCCCCAGGCGTATCTGCACCGCGCCGTTGGCACAACCAGTAAGCAATTTCAAACTGCGCCCTACGCTTGCGGCGCGGCGGAGGAATGTTCATACTCCAAGCATGACCCTCAAGAATGCGTCGTTGCTGGCACTATTCGGGACCCTGCTGCTTACCATCCTGGTGCTCGTGGACCTGATTCTGAATTTCCTCAACGTCCTGCGAGGATTGATTCCAGCGATGACGCTGCTCACATCCTTGATCTACGCTTTTGCGGCCGTGAGTGCGACGGTGTTCTTCTACACCTACTACAAAGCCCAGTCTTGATGATGCAATGGCCAAAACAGCTCTGGGAATTCTTGCCGGCATACTGATCTTCATCGCCGCCGGCATTTTGGCGGCGTATTGGATCGGGAAAATGCGAGTGGAGAGGGAGCAGAAGAAACCGCGCTTGGCCAAGATGATACGAGATAACGAACAGGCGCCTCCGTTTCGCCCAGCCCTTCAGCTAAAATCAAGATTGCCGGTTTAGGCTATCCGAAAGTTAGGCTGTCCAAGGGAGATACATACGTCATGAGATCCACGGTGATTACGCTCGTTGTGTTCGTGGGCGCGACTGCTCTGTACGGGCAGAATCCGCTCACTACGGAATTGAAACAGGGGTATGGCCAGATCAAAGGCAATGTCATGAAGGCTGCCGACGACATGCCGGAAGGCGACTATGGTTTTATGCCTGGGCCAGGGAGCCGCACCTACGGCGCCGCGGTGCTGCACATCGCAACCACACAGGCAGCCTTTTGCGGGATGGCGAAGGGCGAGGCCGCACCCAAAATCGACGACACCAAGACTTCCAAGGCGGACGCGGTTGCCGCCCTCAAAACTGCCTTCGACTATTGCGATCCAGTCTACGCGGGTTTGACTGACGCGGATGCGACCAAGATGGTGAAGTTCTTCGGCGGACGCGAACGCAGTATGTTCGGCGTGCTGGATTTCGGCGTCATCCACGACAACGAAATGTACGGAACGCTGGCGGTGTATCTTCGCGCGAAGGACAAGGTTCCGCCGTCAACCGCCCGCGGCATGATGGGCAAGAAGCAGTAGCGAATCCTATTCCCACTCGATGGTGGCAGGCGGCTTGTTGGTGAGGTCGTAAAAGACCCCGGCCACGCCTTCCACCTGCATCAGCTCGCGCACCATTTGTTCCAGCAGGTCCGCGGGCAGACGCACGGCCTGCGCCGTCATTCCGTCCACGGAATCGACGGGCCGCAGGACCACTGAATCGGGGCGCTGCGGAATGCCCAGCGGAACCAAGACCACTGGGAATTGCCAGATGGTCCGGTCGAAACCCGATTCGAGCGAAAGCCGGCGCACGATCGCATCGGCGTGTCGGAGACGCTCGAGGCGGTCGGCGGTCAACTGAGCTAGGGTGACCTTAAGGCCCGCGAGCGGCCCGCAGGTGTGGGCGACACCGACGATGCGGTTCACATCCGGGCGGCGGTTGGTGAGGTCGGCGACCTGATCTTCAGAAGCGGGAATGGTCTCCACGGCGAGAACCGGTCGGTAGGTGCGCGAGTCCCCTTGGACGCCCACGGACCGCACCGGAAGAATCCAGCCCTCATCTACTTGCTCGGGGCTCGCCTCTTGGCCGGTACACAGGCACCGGATGGCGAGGCCGGGTCCAGGGAAGGGATGGCGGTCGAGCAGTTCGGCAGCCAGGCCGAGTTCGCGGCCGATGGCGCGGACCTCATCCTTATAGAAAGATGAGAGAGGCTCGAGAATGCGGCCTGCGTCGATCAACCTCTGAATGCCGGCGACGCGGTTGTGGTGAGTTTTTATGAGATCGGCCTTGGCGCTTCCACCGGATTCGATGGTGTCGGGGTAGATGGTCCCCTGACCGAGAATCCATTGACCGTCCAGATACTGCTCGCTTTCAAGGATGCGCTGCTGCACCTCAACGAACTTTTCGCCGATCACATGGCGTTTCTGCTCAGGATCGATGACCCCAGCCAAAGCCGAGAGAAACCGCTCGCGCGCGTCTTCCACGAAGAAAGCGCGGGCCCCGAGCGCCGCGAACTGGGTCCGCACGAATTCGGTTTCGCCTTCGCGCATCATGCCGGTGTCGACGTAGGTCCCGTGCACGCGGTCGGGGCCGAGGGCGCGCAGGCAGAGCGTGTAAGCCACAGTGGAATCCACTCCGCCACTGACGAAGAAAAAGACGTTGCGCCCGGCGGCGGTTTGGCGGATGTGTTCTTCGAGAGAACGCAACTGGCCGGCGGGGTCCCAATCCTGGGTGCAGCCGCAGACGCCGAATAGGAAGTTAGCCAGGATGGTTTTGCCGCAGGGTGTGTGGGCCACTTCGGGATGGAACTGGACTCCGTAGAGACGGCGCGCGGTCGATCCCATGGCGGCGACGGGACAGGTGGCAGTAGTGGCGAGCACCTCGAATCCGTCCGGCGCCTGCACCACCAGATCCCGATGACTCATCCAGACCTGCTGGCGCCCGGAGACGCCGCGAAACAGAGAATCGGAGGCGGTGAGATCAAGCTGGGCGAATCCGTACTCACCCTTGTCGCCTTTTTGCACTGAGCCGCTCTGCAGCAGATGCGCCATGAGCTGCTGTCCGTAGCAGATGCCTAGGATTGGGATGCCGGTTTGGAGCAGGGCGGGGTCGATGGTGGGGCTACCAGGGTCATAGACGCTGGACGGGCCGCCCGAGATGATGATGCCTTTGCGACCCGCGAGGCTGGATGCCTGCGTCTCGCTGGCCGCCACTTCGGCGTAGACGCCGAGCTCGCGGACTTTCCGGGCAATGAGATGACAATATTGTCCTCCGGCATCGAGGACCGTAATCTGGGGAGTCAAATTTTATTATACGGAGCCGGACCCGAAGGTCCGGCCTGAAGATGGCCCGCTTAAACTAATTCTGGCGGGGCAGACGTTCCTGCTGGTTAATGCGCTGGACCAGCAGTTTCTTGGCGGTCTCAATCAGGGTCACCGCTTTGGGCATGGCGTCGACGGCCTGCGCGATTTCGGGATCCTGCTGGATGCCTACACGCACCGACTGTTCCCAGCTAAACGCGGTGATGTACATTTCGCGCTTGAGCTGTTCTTTGACCCACTGATGATTCGCGGTGAAGTCGGCCTCGGTGAATTCAAAGCCGTTCTTCATCAAGTACTCGTGGAATTGGTTGACCAGATTCTCGTCGGGTTCCCAGTCCTTAGGAAGGTGGGTAACCGCCTTCGGTCCGAAGTAGGCTGCCGAGAAGTTGAAGAATCCGAATTTGCGAAGTATTTCAATCTGAAACTTGTTGAGCTTGGCAGCTTCGAACTTCTCATCCGGCGTGATGCCACCGCCGCCGTAAACGGTGCGGCCGCTGTCGGTCATCTTCACGTCGGTCATATCCTTCTGCTCATTGCGGGTGCGGTAATAATAATCCAGGAACGAGATATTCGAGTAGTCGCGTTGGATCAAGCGGCCGCTGGGCGTGTAGTAGTGCGCTGTCGTGAGCGCCAAGCCGGTGTTCTCGCTCAACGGGAAAACCGTCTGGACCAAGCCTTTGCCGAAGGTGGGCTCACCGAGAACCCAGGCGCGATCGTGATCCTGCAGCGCGCCGGTAACGATCTCGGCCGCGGACGCGGAGTTGCGATTCACCACCACCACCACGGGGTAGCTTTTGCCGCCGTTATCAGAGCGGGCGTAGTAATTCTTGTTGGGCTGGGCGCGGCCACGATGGCTGACCACCAGGTCGTTCTTCTTCAGGAAATGACCCGCCACTTCGACGCCTTCATTGAGCAGGCCGCCGGGATTGCCCCGCAGATCCAGCACCAGCCCCTTGATATTGTTCTCACCGAGCTTGCGGAACTGCTCTTCAAATTCCTTGCTGGTGTTCTCGCCGAACTGGGTGACGTCGATATAGGCGATTCCGGGCTTCAGCCAGATCGCTTCCGGGACGCTGGGGCGCGCGATGGCGTCGCGAACAATGTCGTAACTGATGGGCTTGGCGTTGCCCTCGCGGCTGACGGTGACCTGGACCTTGGTGCCGCGCGGTCCCTTCAGGAGCTCGGCGATCTCTGTGGTGTTGAGGCCGTCCGTCTTCTTGTCGTTAACCTGGACGATGGTGTCGCCGGGGCGAAGTCCAGCGCGATACGCCGGGGAACTCTCAAACGGCCACATGACCATCGTTTTGCCCGCGCGCGGTCCCACCTGCATGCCTACGCCGTAGTACTGGCCGCGCTGATCTTCGCGCAGGGCCGCGTAGGCCTTGGGATCGAAGAAATTGGAGTGCGGATCGAGCGTGCGCAACATGCCGGGGATGGCGCCGTTATAGACCGCCTTATCGGCGTCGACACGGTCGGCGAAATTCTGCTCCACCACGTCGTAGACGGAGGTGAAGGACTTCATGCTCTGGCTGACCGCGTCATCGGCGGGGGATGCCGCCGAAACTCGATTCACTGTAAAAAGACCGGCGGCAAGCGCACACAATGCGATAAAAACTGGGACCAAAATATACGGGCGGCGTCGAGATGGCATCCAAGCCTCCGGTATCAGTATATCAATTTGGTTTCGAAAGGGGATCGCCATTTGGGAAGGTTTGGGTTACCGGCAAATTTGGACCCTCGCCCCGGCGATCGGCCGCCTACAACTCTCTCAGGCGCCGCGCGAGAAACCGCCGCTCCGGTTCCTGCCGTGTTAGCGCAAGCGCCCGCTGGTAAGCCGCGCGCGATTCTTCGATTCGCCCCAGCCGCCGGCATAAATCCGCGCGGGCGGCGTGCGCCAGGTGATATTCATCCAGATCTCCTTGGATGAGTATCGCGTCGATTAGCGAGAGCCCGGCGGCCGCGCCATCGCGCATCGCCACAGCCACTGCGCGGTTTAGCGCGATCACCGGCGACGGATCGATCCGCGCGAGTAGATCGTAGAGCGCGACGATTTGGGACCAATCCGTAGCCGCTGCGCTTCGGGCTTCCGCGTGCACCGCAGCGATGGCGGCTTGAATCGCGTAAGGACCTGGTGCCGGCTCTCCCGATCCCCGCGCCGACAACGCCCTCTCCAGCAGCGCCTGCCCCTCCTCGATCTGCGTGCGATTCCAGAGCGACCGGTCCTGATCTTCGAGCAGCACGATCTCCCCTTCCGCCGTTACCCTGGCCGCGCGGCGCGAATCCGTGATCTGCATCAGCGCCATGAGGCCGAGACTCTCGGGCTCCGGACAGAGTTCCAGCAGCAGCCGCCCGAGCCGAATCGCCTCGCCCAGCAAATCCGCGCGCACCTGGGTGTCTCCGGAAGACGCCGAATAGCCTTCGTTGAACACCAGATAAACGACGCGCAGGACCGTATCGAGGCGGGCGGGTAACTCCGCCAGCGAGGGAATCTCATACGGAATGTGCGCATCGCGGATCTTCGCCTTTGCTCGCACGATCCTCTGCGCAATGGTCGGAGCCGGAGTCAGGAAAGAGTGCGCAATCGCTTCCGTGGTGAGTCCGCACACCTCGCGCAACGTTAACGCCACTTGCGCGTCGCGCGATAGCGCCGGATGGCAGCAGGTAAAGATCAGCCGCAACTGGTCGTCGTGGAACAAATGGTCGTCGGGCTGGTCCGTTTCCATGTGCTGAGCGGCGTCCAGTGGTTGAAGACGTTTCCGCCGGCGCATGGCGTCGATGCCCTTGAATCTGCCGGTCGAGACCAGCCATGCCATGGGATTGGCCGGCACGCCGTCGCGCGGCCACACTTCTAGCGCGGCTCGGAAGGCGTCGTGAAGCGCCTCCTCGGCGAGGTCGAAATCGCCGAGGAGACGGATCAGTGTCGCCAGAACACGGCGCGACTCCGCCCTATATATGCCGTCGATAACCGCTGGAATCACATTGACGCGACGGGCCGAACCTCGATACTGCCGTATTTTGCTCCGGGAATCTTCGCCGCAACTTGGATCGCGCCGTTCAGATCCGCCGCTTCGATGAGGTAGTAGCCGCCCAGTTGTTCGGTCGTCTCGGCAAACGGGCCATCCGTGGTCGACATCTGGCTATTGCGCACGCGAACCGTTGTCGCGGTGTGCACGGGTTGAAGCGGATTGCCGCCCAAGTAATGCCCGCTCTTGCGGATATCTTCGGTAAAGGCGTAATAGTCTTTGTACATCGCCTCCCCTTCGTCTTTGGACATGGACTGCATCGCCTTCTCGGCTGCATAAATCAGGCACAGGTATTTCATGGCTTCTCTCCTAATGTGATCGACGAATGAACTCGACTGCAACCTATAGTCGAACGAAAGGCCCTGAAATCGACATGGCGCGAAGATCATTTATTACGCAGGGCTGGGCCGTGGACCGTGCCGGCTAGAAACGTCCCACTTCGTGCCCGTAAATGAGTTTTACCCCGGGAAAAGCTCTTGCGAAGGCCCGCAGCTGTTCCAGGCTTATATAGCCGCGAGCGGTACCCGCGCTGTTCCAGCCATGTGGCGCAACGCCGGCCTTGAACGCCCAGGCAAAGTGGCTCGCATCGCCGGTCAATAGAACCGGCGTGGCGCCGTTGATCAGATATGCGATGTCATCGTCGGTGTGGCCGGGCGCCGAGATCGCCCAAAAGGATCCGTCTCCGAAGAGATCGACGCTCGGCCCAAGTGGCGCCATGGCAGGCGCGGCCGAAAAATCGATGCCTAAAAACTTCGACTTGCCGGCAAAGTCGTTACCGACGGCGGCTCGCGCCAAAAAGCTAGCTTCCGCGTTGCCAAAAATAAACTCGGTCTCGGGCCCGAGCGCGGGAACGCCCCCAGTGTGATCGGGATGAAGATGAGTGAAAAACACCGCCTTCGGATGAACGTTCAGGCGCGCGAGCTGCGCCGACAAATCCGTACCCGGCTGCTGAGGGTTGGTCACGCCATTGACCCAATTGAACAACCTCATCGCCTCGGTGTAATTGCCGTAGGGCGGATGCTTCGCGAAGGAATCGTCGAAGCCCGCGTCGACCAGGAAGTCCCCGAAGCGGGGATGGTGTATCCAGTGCACCAGCACGGCGAGATCGCGCGGCACATGATCGCAGTCGGCTTGCCTGCGGCTTGCGGGGTCGAGGTTCAGGCAGGCATCCATGTGAACAATCCCGGTCTGAAGGGTAGTCAAGGAGATGTCACGCGGATGCGCCAGCACATCGTTCCAGTTGGTGAATGCGGCGGGAGGAACCGGATATGGCGCGATCTCGAATCGCCGAAAGCCTCCGCGCACTAGGTAAGCAGCCGATGCGCCGACGGCCAGAATCAGGATCGCCGCTGGGAGGCGGATTTTTTTGAGGTTCCACACGGCGGTAGCAAGCCTCTCACTTGGTGGCGGCCACAATTAGCCACAGGTAGCTGATGCAGAAGCAGACCAGAGCGCTGAACCCGAGCGATTGGTTACGCGTGTATCTGAATAACGTATAGGAGCCTGGATCGTTCGGATGGTGCAGGTGGTGCTCGTAGCTTAACGCCAGCAAGATCATGAAAAGCACGCCGTAGATGATGCTCATCGCCACCAGAAACAAGGGCGACGCGAACGACGTTAGAGACCGGGTGCTGGACTGATTGAAGTTCATCGCGCCGACCAACAGCACGATCGATCCGGCCGCTAAACCCAGGACGGCTTTTGTAATGTCCAGGTACATGGGAAGCAGCCTCTTGCCAAACTCGCCATGTTTGCCTACGGGATCGAATACGACGGGGTGCCCCTTGGCCTTCAGGTAGACGATAAGCCAAATCAAAGCGAACAGTCCCACCGCCGTTGCGACTCCGGGGAAGCCTGGGAACAGCATGCTTTGAGAATAGAGGATATGGCTCCTCGCCGTGCCGGGCGGCAAAGGCAACCGCATGGACTTTCTCCCGCCCGATGGGTCACCATGGGTTCACCAAGCTGCCTGCCACGGCATTGCGGGTGAAGGTCCCTGACACGGTGTTGCCAGGGAAGTCCCAGGGAAGTCCCACGGAAGTCCCACGGAAGTCAAGGAGCAGTGCATGGCGGCGACCTATCGCGCGATGATGTTGACCAAGAAGGGATGGCTTGAAGCTCTCCAGGTCGTGGAGTTGCCTATCCAGCCCCCGGGCCCTGGGCAGCTTCGCGTACGGGTGCTCGCCGCCGGGGTCGGCTCGACCGACTTGATGATGTTCGCCGGAAACTACATGTTCGCGCCCAAGATACCGTTCGTTCCTGGCTACGAGGTCGCCGGCGTGGTCGAGGCCATCGCCCCAGGTGTCACCGGTTTCGAGTTGGGACAACGGGTGGCGGCGCTTACGGTCTACGGAGCGTTCGCGGAAATTCTGGTTCGTGAAGCCGAAGACTTCGTGCCGATCCCAAACGGCGTTTCCGATCGCGACGCGGCCGCTGTGGTCTTGAACTATGTGACCGCGTGGCAAATGATTCATCGTGTGGCGAAAGTGCGGTCCGGCCAGACCGCGCTGGTCACTGCCGCGGCTGGGGGTGTAGGCACCGCCGCCCTGCAATTGTTGCGGCTAGCCGGAGTAAAGGCTTACGGCGCGGCATCGGCGTCGAAGCACGGCGCAGTGCGCTCGCTCGGTGCAATCCCCATCGATTATAAGGCGGGACCGATTGATCGCCTCACGCGCGTTCTGGAGCCTGAGGGCGTCGACTATGTGTTCGACGCGGTCGGCGGCGCCAACATTGGTCCGTGTATCGGCGCGCTGCGGCGGGGCGGGACTTTGGTCGCATTTGGCTTCGTGAGCGCGAGCGGAAGGCTTTCGCAGTTGGCCATGATCCTCAATCTCTTCGTGGGAGCGCGTCTGCGCGGTCGAGTGGGCACGTTCTACGGCATTACAAGGCTGTATCGGAAGGACCCCAAGCCACTCCACGAGGATCTGCCCAAAATCTTCGCACTCGTCGCCGACAAGAAGATCGATCCGCTGGTGGACCGCACGTTCCCGCTTCTAGATGCGAAAAAGGCCCTGGAACTCCTGGCGGCGGGGTCCGTAGTGGGAAAAATCGTGCTCACCAACGGCTAATTCACTGTCGCGACTTCAGCCAATAGCGCATGACCGCATCAATGAAGACGGAAGGGACTACCGGCAGACCTAACGTGAAACAGACTTGCGCCGAAGCAAGTAGATGCCGATCAGCCCGGTCCCTGCGAGGACGAAAGGCAGCGGCTCCGGAGTACCAACTGGTACACCTGGAGGATCGATCCCTGTGAGGGTATCTCCGGCCGTGGTGCCGAAAGAAAAGACCACATTGCTGAGCGTAATCGCCTGCTCCGAATTGTTCGGGAGGCCGGCTAATAAGAAGACCCACTCAGCCGACTGGTTGATCATCGTATGTCCGGTAATGGTGCTGTTTGCGTTGGTATAGCCGCCGCTTCCCCAAGGGCCGATGATGGAGTTCGTCCCGTTGACTGCATTCAGCGCAAAGCCGCTGGAGCCATGAGTGACTCCCCACCCGGGACTTGTATTGGTGGAGTTGACCGTGTAACTTCCGCCAGAGTTGACCGTGAGCGTGCCAATGAGTGTTGTCGCGCTACTCAAACAGTTGGTGTTGCAGGAAACCGCACCCTCTGAAGCGTGAATCTGAAAATCGAAATCCGTGATATCTTGCGCAACGCTAGTTGGATTGGGCAGCAGGTTCGTCAAAACGACGGTTAACATGTCGTTCATGTTATTGAAGGTGATGACCGCTTTGGCGTCAACAGCTTGCCCGCCCGAACTGGTTCCGTCCGCGATAAAAGTTGAGGTGGTGACGGACGCGTTAGCTATTCCCGCAACTATCAACAAGAGCGTCGCAGGTGCAATCTTACGTTGCATTCATCTCCTCCGTGCACCTAAGGGCGGGTCAAGTGTTCCACTGAGGATACCTTAGCCTAATCCCTTAGCTGACAGCCTAAGTATAGGGTGCGGACAGAGGTAATGCAAGGTCTTTCCTGGTGGAAGGACCTGATGGAGTACTAGCGTTCTTATGGTACTAAGACTAGTCTAAATCCTGAGTCGGTGACCCGGCCAAGCGCACGGCATTTGTAGCTGGGTGCTAGCAGGCGCTATTACCTCGCTTTCGCCGGGCCCAACAAACCAGCAAGCCTAGGCCGGTGCCGAGCGAGATGACGGAGCTTGGCTCAGGTGTACCCGGCGGTTCGTTCCCGGTAGTCCATGTCAGCGACCCGATCTTGAAATAGTCATCGCCAAAGTGAGGACCGGCAACATCCGCGCCTAGCAGTATGCTCGTATATCCGCTGCCACTAAGCGTAAAGGTTTGCTGGGAGTTACCCCCGTTCCTATTCGTGCCGGACCCGAAGCCGACGGTGCTGAGTTGGGCCAGAGATAGTCCGGAGATCGCCGCCGAGCCGGTCCCAGTATAATAAGTCGAGTCCGTGTAGCCGCAGTTGCAAACCGGATTGAGCACCACCGTTGCGTTGCTGACGGGGGTATTGAACTGAAACAGCACGAAATCATCATGCCCGCTGTTGTCTACTTCGTGGTTTGGAGGGTTACAATTGACTCCTTCATCCTGATTGCAGACACCGAGGCCAAGATCGGTCCCAGCGTAGTGGCCCAATGCGCCTTGGGCAAACGTGGTATCGCCTCCGGCGCCTCCAGTGATACCCCACGCGGTTATCATCAGGAATTGGCTCCCATTGCAGGAGGTGGCCGCACCCCCCGCGGTGTAGCAGAGTGAATTGCCCATGGTTCCTGCATTCGTACTGCCCGTCGTAAAATTGACCGTGGTTGCGCTCGCAAAAGGTGCGATGGCAAAACACAAGACGAATCCCAGCCCTGTTAATGTGGCTTTCATTTGCTCCATATCCTCCAAATTTCAGCAAGGGCATTTTGCCGAACATTGACACAGGCAAACCCCGTGGCGGGTCCTAAGCATCCTCAAGTAAGTATCTGCATCCTCCGCTTACTTAAGGTTTCGCTGAGTGCGCCGCCCGAGATTACCTCAGACAAATCCCTTAGCCGAATATTGAGTATGGGGAGGAGATGCAAAACATTCAAGGATCATTTCGTTAGTTTGGTACTTGTTCACGAATTTGGTTCCTGGGTCCAGTACACAAACCGGATGGCCTATTAGAACTGGCGGTACGCGGCGCTGCTGACGCTAAACCACACTTGTTGCGAGCACGCCCGAAGGGCCTTAGCTGGCTCGGAGGCGACGCGGGGCGGCCCCGTTTTCGAGACGCGCGGGTTTGCGAACGTCATCTAAGCGCCGGGCCTGATCGCTGACGCAAACCAGGAACATGGGCTGGTGAGCGTTCTTGAGCAGATCGATGATGCGCTCGTGACGGTCTTCGAGGTAAATGGCTTTCCCATCCGTGACCAGATGGAGATCCGAACCAGGCTGGGTAAGGTCGGCGAGCCGTTTGCCCATTTCTTTTTGCAGGAAGCGGAGCACGCGGCGAATTTTCTGCAGGGAAAATCCCTTGCGGCGGAGCTCGGCTATGACGGTGATCTCGATGACCTCGGCGGGAAAATAGATCCGGCGATGGCCTTCGTGGCGGGGCGATACCACCTTGCGCTCATCCCACCATTGGAGTTGCCGCAGGCTCACGCTCGCCAGGGTTGATACTTCAACGGAGGAATAGGTGCGGTTAGAGCTCGCTGGTTCGGGGCGGCTTTTGCGGGGTTTGAGCATTTGGAAATTGGGAGCGACTTTTCGATTGTACTCAACTTCAGGGGTGTGTCAATAGGGTTACTTAAACGCACCGGATCGAGGGACGTGGGAGGCTCTCCGTTTTTGTCAGCCGCCGCCGACGAACCAGACTACTTCGAGTTGGGCGCCCTCGCACACTTCAGTCGAGGACCAAACCGGCTTGCGAACGATCGCGCGGTTGAGTTCAACGGCGACACGCGAGGGGTCCATCTCGATGAATTCGAGAAGACGATCCACGGTCAGACCCGCTGGAACGCTTCGCGGCTCGCCGTTTAGAACAACTTGAATTGTTTTTGTTTCAGAGGTTTCCATCCCGCGAGTTTGACACGCCCTTTCGCTCCTCATTATATTTGAATGTTTAAGGTTCGAACCCAAACCAATCCAGGAGCGGCCCATGCAGGCCGGTCTCCAAGATAACAATGCCGACTACCTATCCCGAACTCTACTTCCCCATCGTGGTGCAAGTCATCATCGCTATAGCGGTGGCGGCGGGGCTGATCGGCGCGTCGACACTGTTGGGCAAGCGCGGCAAGAGTCCGCTGAAAGATACGCCGTATGAATCCGGGATGGCGCCGGTGGGCTCGGCGCGGGAACGTTTCAGCGTCAAGTTTTACCTGGTGGGGATGATCTTCATCCTGTTCGACATTGAAGCAGTGTTCCTGTTTCCCTGGGTGGTCGTGTTCCGCGAATTGAAGCTGTTTGGCCTGGCTGAGATGTTTGTGTTTGTGGTGCTGGTGCTGGTGGGGTTCTTCTACGTATATAAGAAGGGCGCGCTCGAATGGGGTCCGGAGACCAAGCGTGGGGCGTCGAAAAAAGTATGAGCGACTTCACTCATCCGGCGATTCTCGAAACCAAACACGCATTGGGCGAGACCACCCTGATCGCCGATCCCGCCCAGATCGTCGACCTGTGCCGGTATCTCAAGCAGACGGAGAAGTTTATTCGCCTGAGTTCAATAACGGCCGTCGATTGGCATCCAGCCGAGCCTCGATTTGAGGTGGTTTATCATTTACATTCGATCGAGCCCATCCGCCGCGTGCGCCTCAAGTGCCGAGTAAGCGGGACGAATCCCGAGATCGACTCGGTCTTCAGCGTATGGCGCGCGGCTGACTGGTATGAGCGCGAAATCTTCGATTTGTTCGGCATCGGATTTCGCAACCACCCCAATCTTGTCCGCATCCTAATGCCGCTCGATTGGGAAGGCCATCCGCTGCGCAAGGATTATCCGGTTCACGGTTACAAGTATGGGTACGCGAAAGAATAGACGGCGTATATGAAACCCACCTTCGAAGATCACGTAGCTACTATCGCCGCGACGCAGGAAGTGCCGGCGGGCCCTGCTGCTCCGCGGCGGATGACGCTGAACATGGGGCCCCAGCACCCCTCTACGCACGGCGTCTTGCGCATTGTTATTGAGCTCGAAGGCGAGACTATTATGAAGGCGGAGCCGGACATCGGCTTCCTGCACACCGGCATCGAAAAGCAATGCGAGGCGATCAATTGGGCGCAGGTGGTCACGCTCACCGATCGAGTGGATTATCTTTCGAACCTGGCCAACAACTTGGTCTACGCACTGACGGTGGAGAAGTTGCTGCAGTTGGAGATTCCTCCGAAGGCGCAGTGGCTGCGGGTGATGCTGGTCGAACTCGACCGGCTGAACAGTCATCTAGTCTGGTTGGGAACGCACGCGCTCGATATCGGCGCGATGAGCATGTTCTTCTACTGCTTCCGGGAGCGCGAAGACGTGTTGCGCCTGAAGGAAATGTTCTCGGGCCAGCGGATGATGACCAGCTATATTCGTCCGGGCGGCGTGGCTCTAGAGCCCCCGCGCGCCTGGGAAAAGGCGATGGGCAAATTCATCCGTCAGTTCCCCAGCAAAGTGGATGAATACGAGAACCTGCTGGATTCGAACCCGATCTGGAAGATCCGGACGCAAGGCGTCGGGTTCATTTCAATCGAGGACATGTTGGATCTGGGCGTGACGGGGCCCATGCTCCGCGCGGCCGGAATTCCGCTGGACGTCCGAAAGACCGAGCCATATTCGAGCTACGAGAAATTCGATTTCAAAGTGGCAACCCGCACTGAGAACGACGTATACGCGCGGTACCGAGTGCGCATGGAAGAAATGCGGCAGAGTGCGAACATCATTGTCCAAGCCATGGAAGGGATGCCGGAAGGCGCATTCCAAGCCGTCGACCCACATGTGGTCCTGCCGGATCGCGAAAAGATGAAGACGCAAATGGAAGCACTGATCTATCATTTCAAGATCGTGACCGAGGGCTTCCGCGTTCCGGCCGGCGAGGCGTATCAAGCTGTCGAATCGCCGCGCGGGGAAATTGCGTACTACATCGTCAGCGATGGAACTTCGAAGCCTTATCGTGTGCACATGCGTACGCCCAGTTTCGCGAACCTGATGGCGCTGCCGCCGCTGCTCGAAGGAACGCTGATCGCCGATTCCATCGCTTCGCTAGGCAGCATGGATTTCGTGTTGGGGGATACGGACCGCTAATGAACTTTTCGCCGCAACTCGAAGAGCGATTCGCCAAAATGCTGACGCGCTATCCGGAAGGGCGCACGCGCTCCGCCGTGGTTCCCATGCTGATGTACGCGCAGGATGAGGTGGGCGCGGTAACCAAAGAGCTGATTGAAGAGGTTGCCCGGCGCTGCAAGGTGACGCCGCTGCAAGTGGATGAAGTGGTGGGTTACTACTCCATGCTGCATCGCAAACCGCAGGGCAAATTTCACGTGCAGGTGTGCACCAATATCAGCTGTCTTTTAGTGGGCGGGCAAGAGTTGTACGAGCACGCCAAGAAGAAATTGGGCCTGGGACACAAGGAAACCTCCGCGGATGGGCAGTTTTCGCTAGAAGAAGTGGAATGTATGGGTGCGTGCTCGTGGGCGCCTGCCGTCGAAATCAACTACGACTTCCACCATTTCGTGACACCCGAAAAGCTGGATCAACTAATAGATGGCTTGAGGAAAGCGCAGTAATGGCGAAGCAACTCTACAACCAGCCCAGCCCGCTCGAGACGCGTGTCGTTAGTAAGAATTTTGCGATTGAAGGTTCCGAGACGCTCGATGTTTACCTCGCAAACGACGGCTACAAGGCATTTCGCAAAGCCAAAGAGATGACGCCTGAGGCGATCGTCGAGGAAGTGAAGGCTTCGGGGCTGCGGGGGCGTGGGGGGGCTGGCTTTCCCACCGGACTTAAATGGAGTTTTGTTCCGCGTAATTCGCCGAAGCCGCGCGTGATCGTGGTGAATGCGGATGAAAGCGAGCCAGGCACTTGCAAGGACCGCCTGTTGATGGAATACGATCCTCACCAGATGATCGAAGGCATCTTGATCGCGGGACTGGCAGTCGATGCGCATAAGGGCTACATCTATATACGGGGCGAATATCGCTATCTGATCGACGCCATGGATCGCGCCATCGACGAAGCCTACGCCAAGGGTTACCTCGGCAACAACGTCGCGGGCACGGGATTCCAGTTCGATCTCTGCACACACAGCGGCGCCGGAGCCTACGAATGCGGCGAAGAAACCGCGCTGCTCGATTCGATCGAAGGCAAACGCGGGATTCCTCGCATGAAGCCTCCGTTTCCGGCGGTGGCGGGCGCCTGGGCGCTTCCGACGCTATTGAATAACGTCGAGACTTTCAGTGCGATCCCGCCAATTATTCGTGATGGCGGCGCGGCGTTCGCAGCTCTCGGGACTCCAAAAAACGGCGGCACGCGCCTGGTGTGCATCTCGGGACACGTGAATAAGCCCGGGGTTTATGAGTTGCCCTTGGGCTTCCCGATGATGAAGGCGATCAACGAAGTCGCGGGGGGCATTCCGGGCGGAAAGAAGCTGAAAGCGGTGGTGCCGGGCGGTTCGTCATGTCCGATTCTGCGGGCTGAAGAATGCGATATTCCGATGGACTACGACACCCTGGCGAAGGTCGGTAGCATGTTGGGCTCGGGTGGCATGGTGGTGCTGGATGAGACCACCGATATGGTGCGCTTCGCCCTGCGGATCATGAAGTTTTACGCGCACGAGAGCTGCGGCTGGTGCATTCCTTGCCGCGAGGGCACCACCTGGCTGAAGAAAATCCTTCAGCGGTTTTACGAGGGACAAGGCCGTCGTGAAGATATTTCGCTGTTAGGTGAGCTTTCGAAGAACATGTTGGGCCGCACCTTCTGCGCGCTAGGCGACGCCGCTGCGTTGCCAACGATTTCCATCGTCGAAAAGTTCACTGAGGATTTTGAGATGTATCTGGCACGTCAAGAGGTGATGGTATAAATCATGCCCGATACCGTTAAGCTGACCATCAACGGAAATGAGATCCACGCGGAAAAAGGCGCGCTGCTGATTGAAGTAGCGCGGCAGAACGGCATCGAAGTGCCCGCTTTCTGCTATCACGAAGACTATTCGCTGCAAGCCGCGTGCCGCATGTGCTTGGTGGAGATCGAAAAGACTCCCAAGCTGCAGGTGGGTTGCACCACACCCGTCGCCGAGGGAATGGTGGTGCGCACCGATTCCGACATCGTAAAGAAAGCCCGCAAGGGGACGCTAGAATTCCTGCTGACCAATCACCCGCTGGATTGTCCCGTATGCGACAAGGGCGGCGAGTGCGAATTGCAGGACATGGTGTTCCGCTACGGCGCGGGCGAGAGCCGCTTCGTCGAGCGCAAGCTCCACGTCGACGAAAAGCAGTGGTCGCCGGTGGTGTACTTCGACGCGCCGCGCTGCATTCTCTGCTATCGGTGTGTGCGGGCGTGCGATGAAGGCATGGGCGTGGCGGCGCTAGGCGTCGGCAATCGGGGCGCGATTTCCGAGATTGTTCCCAATCATCAGGATCATCTGGAATGCGACGAGTGCGGCGCCTGCATCGACATTTGCCCGGTGGGCGCCCTCACCAGCGGCACGTATCGTTACCAGACGCGGCCCTGGGAAATGGAACACGTCGGCACCATTTGCACCCACTGCGCCGATGGTTGCAAGACCACCCTGGGGGTCCGCAACGACGAGATCATCCGCGGGAACAATCGCGATCGCAGCGGTATCAATAACGAGTTCCTGTGCGTCAAAGGCCGCTACGCCTTCGATTTCACCAAGCATCCCGAGCGTCTCCAATCGCCCATGATGCGCACCGAGAAAGGTTACGAGCCGATTTCATGGTCGCAGGCGCTAGAGGTTGTGTCGACCAAGTTCAGCGAAGCGAAAGCGCGCGGCGGCAAATTTGGCGTGATCGGTTCGAATCACACCACTAACGAAGAGAATTTCTTCTTGGCCAAGTTCGCGCGACAAGGCCTCGGCACCAATAACATCGATCATCACCGCACCGGCGATCTGGCGACTTTCTTCGACGCACTCTCCGGCAAGACCAATGCGCTGGCGACCACGGAAGATCTGCAATCGGCAAAAGCGGTTCTCGTGGTTGGAACGGATCTGGCCCAGCAGCACCCGTTCCTTTCTTTCCAGGTGCGCTCCAACTTCCGGCATCATCACGCTCACATATACGCGGTAACCGCGGGTCCAGTCCGTGAGGATAAACAAGCTGTGGCGAGCGTTCGCGTCCAGAAGGGCGGGGAAGTCTCGGGCGCCGAATCGCTGCGCGACAAGCTCAAGGCCGAGGGTGACCTCGTCATCGTCTTCGGAGATTCAGTGCAGGGCGATGCGCTGCGGAAACTGGTGACCTTCGGGGATTCGCTGGGCATCCCCGTCAAATACGTTTGTCTCGTGGACTACTCGAATTCCCGGGGTGCGTTCGATATGGGGGTGCTGCCACGCGATGGCGGATTGTCTTGCGAGCAGATGCTGGCAGCGACCGACCTGGACGTGCTGTGGGTAGTGGGCGCGAATCCATTGAAGCGCGGCGGTTCGCTGGCTTCGAAGAATGCATTCGTAGTGGTGCAGGACCTCTTCATGACGGAGACTGCGAAGCAGGCCGACATCGTATTACCGGCGGCGTCAGTATATGAGAGAAACGGCACCGTTACTAACGTTTGCGGTGAAATACAGAGGCTTAAGCAGGCGATTAAAGTGATGGGCACAAAAACGGATCTCGAAATTTTCGGGCTGATCGCCAAGGAAATGGGGTTGAAACTGGGCATTTGGCTTCCCGATAAAGTGTTTGAACAAATCCGCACGAGTGTGCATGGCTACGCTGTTTCGCCCGCCTTGTTGGCAATAGGGCCGGTGCCCACAATGCCTCTCAACGGGCGCGTGGCGGCGTTGCCGGGAGCGATCCAATCTTCCGGCGATACCTTATTTACGTCCGGATCGCTCACTCCGTATTCCGAGATCCTCAATTCCGTGATGGAAGCTCCCGGCCATCTCTACGGCGGGCAGGGGCGATAGGCGACGATGGCCTTTCTGATAGTAACCATCGTGAAAGCCGCGGTAGTGGCATTCGTCCTACTCACCGCGCTGGCCTACTTGCAATGGCTGGAGCGCAAGGTGCTGGCGCACATTCAGTTGCGCGTAGGGCCGCGGAGAGTGGGTCCCCACGGGCTGCTGCAGCCGTTGGCGGATGTCATCAAACTGATTACCAAGGAAGACATGATGCCTTCCCACGTCAACAAAGTGTTTTGGTTTCTGGCGCCTTTTATAGCCGTGGTGTTCGCACTGATACCCATCGCGGTTATTCCCTTCGGAACGGAGTTGAGGCTGCCCGCGATCAATCTCGGTCCGGTGCATATTCCGGCGATCAGGACCGCGATGCAGTTGACGGATATCAATTTTGGCGTGCTCTTCATCCTGGGAATATCGGGTCTGGGCGTGTATGGCGTGGCATTGGCGGGGTGGTCTTCCAACAACAAGTATTCGCTGCTCGGCGGCCTCCGCAGTTCAGCGCAGATGATCAGCTATGAGCTTCCCATGGCGCTGGCGATTGCGGCGCCGCTGCTGGTGCTGAACACTCTAAGCTTTCGCGGGATCGTCGATGCGCAGAGCGGCTTTTTCTTCGGGTTCCTTCCCAAGTGGACCATCTTTCAGGTATTCCCGCTCAATATCATCAGTTTCATTCTGTTTATCATCGCGGCGTTTGCGGAGACCAATCGCGTCCCTTTCGATCTTCCGGAAGCGGAAAACGAGCTAGTGGCCGGCTTCCACACCGAATACGGAAGCATGAAGTTCGCCTCGTTCTTCATGGCGGAGTATTGCAACATGGTGACGGTCTCCTGCGTGGCGACGCTGCTGTTTCTGGGGGGATGGCATCCTCCCTTCCCAGCCGCTTATGGATCCAGCTATCTGCCATCGCTCGTCATGGCTGGCGCCGGCGTGTTGTGCTTCCTGCACGCGGCCAGCCCGGCGCGCCCGCTCGACCGCCTCACGCTTCCGGTGGTGGGAATTGCGTTCATCGCACTGGCTGGCATTTTCCTGATCCCGGCAGTAGCTCTTCCGCTGATGCCCATCATCTGGTTCACGGCCAAGGCGCTCGTCATTCTGTTCGTTTATATCTGGATCCGCGGGACGTTGCCGCGGTTCCGCTATGACCAACTGATGCGGTTTGCGTGGACTTTCATGTTCCCGATAGCCGTAGTCAATCTGTTTCTCACCGGCCTGGTGGTGGCATTGTCCTAAAGGACTCGCGCACAAAGTATGGACGCACTTCTCTTCATGATCTTCGCTGCGATCGCCGTGGTCTGCGGCATCAGTCTGGTAGTGCAGACGCATCCGATATCCAGCGCCCTGTCGCTGGTGGGCGTGATGGGCGCGCTTGCGGCGCTCTATCTGCTGCTGGGCGGCGAGTTCATCGCCGCTGCGCAACTCGTGGTTTACGCGGGCGCCATCATGGTGTTGTTTGTATTCGTCATTATGCTGCTCAATGCAGGTACCGAGCACAAGGGCCGCCGCACCTGGGCTAAATACGCCGGCGCCCCGCTGCTGCTGGTCTTGCTGGGGTTGATCGCGATTGGGATCACGCACCATCTGCCGGCTTCGGAGGGCGTAATGTTCGGCCAGTTTACCAAGGGCACTCCGCTCGAATTCGGGCGTGCGCTATTCACCACCTACCTGCTGCCGTTTGAAGTAACCAGCGTCCTCATCCTGATCGCCATACTGGGCGCGATTGTTTTGGCGCGGAAGGAGATCGATTAATGCCAGCGCTTCCTTCGAGCGTGCCGCTTTCCTGGTACCTGACGCTCAGCGCAATTCTTTTTGTCTTGGGCATCGCCGGATTTTTATTTCGCCGCAATATCATCACCGTGTTCATGTCGATTGAGCTGATGCTCAACGCCGTGAACCTCAGCTTCATCACGTTCTCTTACAAACTGAAGCAGGTGGACGGACATATCTTTAGTTTCTTCGTGATGGTGGTGGCGGCGGCGGAAGCCGCCGTCGGCCTCGCGATCATCCTGACCGTCTTCAAGAACCGGCAGACGCTCGAAATCGACGAATTAAGCTCGCTCAAAAACTAAAATGCAACTTTGGTTGATACCCCTCCTACCGCTGGCCGGTTTCGCCGTGAACGGTGTGCTCGGGCGGCGCTTGCCGAAGGTCGCGATAAACACGGTCGCCGTCGGCTCGGTGCTGCTGAGCTTTCTGTGGGTGCTGAAGACGCTAAGCGCCTTAGGCGTGTTC
>Ga0302326_10008152_pt1 | contig 23175 bp, 18 predicted proteins | sample Palsa_T0_3_FD_202264 | JGI IMG/M metagenome (GOLD analysis project Ga0302326, IMG submission 202264) | Peat permafrost microbial communities from Stordalen Mire near Abisko, Sweden - Palsa_T0_3 | ecosystem: Environmental > Terrestrial > Soil > Palsa > Peat permafrost | place: Sweden: Abisko... | reverse complement strand
CATCGTGAAATAGATCAGACCATAAATTCCCCAAACCGCCGCCACACCCAAGGCGATGAACGGCTCCTTCTTGCTCATACCTGGCACGAAGAACGGACCAACCAGATAGAAGCTCATGCACGCCAGATTAGCCACCAGTCCGAACAATGGGATCATGACGTGTTTGAGGATGCTGCGGGCCGGATGCTCGTAGTATGCCACCATTGCGCAGATGCAGCTCATCGCATAGAGCAGAAACGTACCGAAGTTGCTGATGAGCGTGATAACCAGCAGGCTGCAGGGGAATTTCCCGGCGGTGGCAAAGCTGAAGACTCCTTTGTACCAGAGGCTGCCCTTCTGCGGATCAGAAAGATTGGTATCCAACGCTGCCGAAGCCGACGGCCCGCAGAGGTAGAAGACCACGCCGTAGATTCCGATGAAGATGGAGATAATTGCCAGGGTCCAAATGCAACGGTGGGGCGTATTGTTCTTCCCGTGCAAGATGCCGAAATGGCCTGGCACCTCTTCGTCGCGGCCCATGGCGTAGGTCACGCGGGCACCGGTGTTGATGCACGAGAGAGTGGTTCCGATCATGGCCAGGAAGACAGTGATTGCCTCCCAGAACATGAACCACCAACCCGCTTTCGTGGTACCAAAGGCCCAGGCGCCAACGAGCTGCATCATGTCGCCGATTGGTGCCGGCGAGCCCGCCGCCGTCTGGTTGGTATAGAGGGAGCTTTGGAAAAAGTTGGCCCCGAAGTATTCAAAGAGGTAACAGAAGCCACCCTGAATCAGCAGCGAAGCGATGACGGCGATGGGAATGTGCTTCTTGGGATTCTTGGCTTCTTCGCCCATCGATGTGACGGATTCGAAACCGACCAGACACAAGATGGCGATGCATCCCTGAATCACGACGTAATTGGCTTTATGCCAGTGCACCACGGACATGGCGCTATCGTGATAGTTGAACTGCCAGACGCCATTGCTGTCCTGCACCATGCCGCCTTTATAGGAGATCGTAACCGGCGCGGGGATTGCCTTGGCTGCCCCTGCAGGAAGAGCGGCAAGCTTGCCGGTGGCATCCGTGGCGACCACGATGGGATTGCCGGTGGGATCATTCATCACGTTGCCTTTGGCATCGGCAGCGTCATAGATCCAGATAGGGTTGCCGCTCCCATCGACCTTGGGCGTGCTTGCCCCGCTGGGATCGGGAATCTGCTTGGTCGCATCGTTGGGAAACTTTGGATCCTGAATCATGTTCGGCACGGTGTCCTGCGTAAACTGAGTCGCCGCCCCGGTGGAATCCAACGTCCAGTCCACATCGCCTTCCTTCACATGCAAGCGATGGATGATCGCCATGCAGGTGAAAATCAGCAGTGCCGTGATCTGAATCACATTGATTGCCACGTTCACGCCAGTTGATCCGACCACGCCGCGATAGGCGATAAACGAAACGCCGATGGCAAAGATGATGCTGAACAGAATCATCAACAGCGGGCTTCCCTCAGCGACGTTGAACTTCGTGGGGAATAACTGACCCGCCATGTAACCAATGAAAATTGCGGTGACGCAGACCATCACCCCCGGATAGACCCAGTAATAAAGATGGCTCGCCCAGCCCACAACGAACTTGTTGATGCGAGCCCACTTGAACACTTTCTTTTTGGAGAGGAAGGACTGCTCGGCAAAGTAGTAGCTCGAGCCCGCTCCGGGATAGAGTTTGGACAATTCCGCGTAAGATACCGCGGTGGCCAAGCAAAGAAGCGTGGCCAGCAACATTCCCAGCCACATGGCTGACCCCGCCGAAGGAGCGCCGTATGCCGACTGCTCCGAAAAGGTCAGCCACAGGAATGCACCTGGCGCGATCAGCGCCATGGCGTTGGACGTAAGCCCCGTGAGACCAAGGGTGGGCTTCATTGTCCCCGAACTGGATGCAGAGGTATCTTCAGTTGCCACAATCACTCTCCATTCGTCAGACTTGAGTCCTCGCCGCGCAGAGGAACGTCCTCGGCCGACACAGGGGTTCGAGCGCATCGACTTCCTGGCGGGTGCAGCGTCGAATCGCTTGAACAAAGGTTGTGCCAATAAGCAAACCCGTGGAAATGGTGGGAAGCGTGGTTGGGAAAGCTGCTCAAACGGCCGAAGAACCGCGTTATCGCCGGAAAAACGGTTTTCGCAACATTTTCAAGCTGATGACCACGGATTAGGCAAAGCTGTAGCAGGAGCAGCAGCCGGCGATGAGATTGTGTGCATCGGCAAGGCGTTCAGTTCGCCTCCCCCCCGTAGTGGGCCGCGATGGCATCGCGGATCTGCTGCTCGGGGGCCAGCACGAAGCGTATCGATTTTCGTACCAGTTGCGGCAGTTCAACGCTGGCCCGCGGTTGCGATTCATCGGTGGCAGCCAGCACGAGCTGCTCTCCGTAGATCCGAATGGGAATGACCGCATACTCCTCGGCCAGTGCGCGCGGCAACGCTCCCAACGCCTGGGTATCGACTCCAACTGTCGGCAGGATCACGCGCTGCGTCGATTGCTCGAGTTGCGCCCACCACGCCTGCCAGACGTGTTGCGGGCGGCACCACTGAAACGCCATCGCGATCTCGCCGAATCGCCGGTGCGAAATCGCCTGATCCTCCAGGACTTCGGAAATGTCGTGATCGCTGAGACCAACGAGCCCGCTGAGCAACTCTCCAAATAAAGCGCGTCGCATTGCATTTCTCCCTCGCCGCGGGCAGCTTGTCCGGCGCGACCCGCGCTGACAGCCCCGCTGATGGAAGCTACGATACGTATCCGCGACGGGCAAACCGGCCATCCGAATGCGTGGAAGTGCTCGTTTTTGCAGCGGGGGTGACTGAAGCGTTCCCATGCACAGACAGTTGAGATTGCGGCAGGGAGGCGACAGACGTGGACCAGGCGGGCCACCTGGTCCGATAACCGAAGGGTTCCAGAGCCGACGCGCCGCGCGGATGGCCGGGTTTGGAACGCTTTTAGCGGCTTCCCCGAAGGGGAGCGCGTCTGGCGGCGATTGGTCGCCGCTTTATCTGGGTGGGTTGGGATACGCCGCAAGACGCGCTCCCCTTCGGGGGAGCCGCTAAAAGGGTTGGCACCGCGAGCAAGCTCGGCGGCTACACTGCCTCGGATTCAGATCGAGAAGTTGGTTCTGAAGCCGCCTATAAACTGAATACGCGTGCGTCTGATCAGCTACAACATCCTCGATGGCGGCGAAGGTCGAGCCGACCCGCTGGCGGAGGTCATCCTTGCCCAGCATGCCGACATCGTCGTGCTGATCGAGGCCGACGACCCGATCGTACTTGATCGCATTGCCAACCGACTGGGGATGGATTGCGTCGCGGGCGTCGGCAGATCCGACACGTCGGCGATCCTCAGCCGCTGGCCCATTCGGGAATCGGTCAACCATGGACTGCTCCGGCCAGCGATTTCCCGATCGCTGCTCGAGGCAACCATCGTCGATCCGGAGGGTCGCCCATGGGTCGTGGGAGCGGTGCATCTGCCGGCGGGAGCGGCCGAAGCGGACGAAGCCCGGCGCGAGCCGGAGTTGGCGGAACTGCTGAAGATCTTTTGGCGCCATCGCTCGGAGCATCAGCGGCATATCATCGCCGGCGACTTTAACTCCAACGCGCCGTCACAGAAGGTCGACCCCGCTCGCTGCAAGCCGCGCACGCAGGAGCAATGGAAGCAGAATGGCGAAATGTTGCCGCGGCGGGTGATTCAGAACATGCTGGATGCCGGATACCGTGATACGTTCCTGGAGGTCGCGCCGCAAATCGCGGCGGTTGCCGGAACGTTCTCCACTCAATTTCCCGGCCAGCGCGTCGATTACATTTTCGGCCACGGCTTCACTGCCGGACAGTTGAGCGGGGCGTGGATTGAGCAGGATCGGCTGGCGAAATATTGCAGCGATCACTTTCCCGTTGGCGTTGAGATTCGCGCAGGGGAAGTTTCTTGAACCGGCAACCCGTAGCAACGATGAGGCTGATCGAACAACGCCGGTGGTGGGGACATGCGATCAACTGGCGCCATCTTGCAGACTGGGCAAAACGCCGCCCGGCGATGCTGCAGCTGGCCGACGGATTGGGCCGGGGCCGTGGGCGTCTTCGCCTGCTCGATCAACTGAATCCGCCGCCGCGCCCGGCCCCCAAGCCGAACCTGCTCGACTGGAAGTCGCGCAATTTCTCCGCCGTCTGGCTGGGTCATGCGACCGTGCTGCTGCGCGTGGGGGGCAAAACGATTCTCACCGACCCGGTGTTGAGCCATCGCGTCGGCGTCGGTCTTGGCGTGACCACCGCTGGTCCCAAGCGGCTTATCGCCGCGGCACTTAAGGCGCATGAGCTGCCGAAGCTCGACCTGATTCTCATCTCGCACGCCCATTTCGATCACCTGGATCGCCCCACCCTGGTGAAGCTGCACAAGAGCACGCCGGTAGTGACGGCAAGCCGAACTGGAGACCTGGTGCGCGACCTGGGGTTTCGCAATGTCATCGAATTGAGCTGGGGCGAGTCGCATCTGCTCGATGGAGTGTCGCTGACTGCCTGCGAAGTGAAACACTGGGGCGCGCGAACGTTTCACGACACCTATCGCGGATACAACGGGTATCTGATCGCCGGCGGCGGTCGCCGGGTCTTCTACGCCGGCGACACCGCGTATCGCCGTTTCACCGGAATGGGGAGCGTTGATCTGGCAATCTTTGGCATCGCGGCGTATGACCCCTACATTGCGGCGCATGCCACGCCGGAGCAGGTCTGGCAAATGTTCGAGCATGTGGGCGGACGATGGCTCTTGCCGATGCATCACAGCACGTTTCGCCTGAGTCACGAGCCGATGCATGAGCCAATCGAGCGCATGCTTGCCGCCGCCGGCAACAGCAGCGATCGCGTGATCGTTCGCAAGGCCGGTGACCAGTGGACCGCAGCCGACTGACATCATGGACGATTTGCGCGCCGCATCACCACCGCTTCCAACGGCTGCCCCTTCACAAGGCGAGCCGGTCTTGTATCAGCATCCGGTTCACGTTCGCGTCATCCGGTCTTTCCGTTATGCATTCGCCGGCTTGGGATATTTGTTTCGCACGCAGCGCAACGCTCGGATCGAGCTGGTCATCGGCATTTGCGCTTGTGCGCTGGCCGCGTGGCTGCGCATCAGCCGCACCGAATGGGCCGTGATCATCTTCACGATGGCGCTGGTCTTGATTCTCGAAGGGCTCAATACCGCCGTGGAAGCCGCGATTGATCTGGCCTGCCCGCAGATTCATCCGCTGGCCAAAGCCGCCAAGGACCTGGCGGCGGGAATGGTGTTGATCGCAGCGATCGCCTCGATCGGCGTAGGGCTGCTGATTCTCGGCCCGCCGTTGTGGGGGAAGGTGTTCCACTAATGAGAAATGAGAAAAGCCCACGGATGGCTATCCGTGGGCTTTGTTTCTGAACCGCGGTGTCCGTCAACGCTCAATCAAACGGCCCGCCGATCGCTTCCTGCACCGAGCGCGGGGCGGTGACGATCAGGTTGCCGTTCCAGTAGCGCATCACGGCTTTGCCGCCGTTTTCCTGCCAGATGTCGGTCTGAATGGTGCTGCGGATCAGTTCCATCAGATCGTTGGCCCGTTCGGTTTTGGTCTTGCTTTTCTCGCCACCGGAGCCGCCTCCGCTTCCGCCAAAGAGGCTGCCGCCTCCGCCGCCGCCAGCACCACCGCCGGCTTGAGCCGTGTTGTTCGAGGTTGACTGCAGGCTGAAATCCGGTGCGTCGGTGAAGTCCGGTATTTCCATGATCAGGTCTTCAATCGGATAGACCCGCGTGTACATCTTCGAATCGATCAGTTCCTGGGTGGTGATCTCGATGACGTTTTCATCGACCGTCCAGCCGATTTTTCCGGTGCCTCCCGCCTCGCCGAGAACGATGTCCAAAGCGTGATGCAGCGAGATGGAGCGGAGCTTAACGTTGAGCGATGTGTCCTTGCTCACGCCGTCGGCCTCCAGCGCTCTCCAGTTGACGGTGATATTGGCGCCCGATACGTCGCGCAGGAAATCGACTGCGTCGCTGAGCGCCACGCCGTCAAACCTCACCTCCGGCAATGTCGCATCCAACTGATGACGAACCGTACTCGCCGTGGCGAGCTTGGCGGAGCAGAGCGAAGCCGCGAGCACAACAGCAACAAGCCGCAGAGGAGTGAAGCGCATGGCGTGGTCTCCATCAGGTAGGCGCGGGCAACCGATCGCTGCAAATTCTAATGATGCGATGCCGGACAATGCAACTCAGATTCCCGGCGCGACCGATGGTCGCGGCTTTACAGGAAAGGGCTGCCGTGTTGTCAGCGTTCAAATCATCCATGCGCCGAATCGGGCGCGGCATTGGACGCGGTCTCGGCCGGCTCGCCATCGATCGGCTTGCCCGTGTACGGGTCGAACTTGTGTCCCGGCTCGACGATCGGCTTGCCCGTGTACGGATCGAACTTCGGCTTGGGCTGATCCAGTTTGCGTTGATCCTTCTCCCTCTCGGAAGCCTCGACCTGGTCGTCAATCTCGTCTTCAATCCCCTTGAGCCCCTTCTTGAACTCCACGATGCTCTTCCCCAGCCCGCGGCCGACCTCGGGTAACCGCTTACCAAAAAAAATAAGCCCGATGACGGCGATGACCACCATTTCCCCCATCGATGGCATTCCAAAGGCTAAAACGTGAGAAGACATCGTCTGCGTCCTTCAAGAAAAGTAGAACCGAGCGAAAGACCGCCTGTCGGTTGATTATACGCCCGAATCGGGCGAAGGTGAAACGTAGGTATCGGTCAATTTTCGCGAACCGCTCTGTTATTCTGATCCGCCGTATAACCGGGCAAGTACGAAAATGCCCACGACAATGCCGAACAGAAGCAATTCACCGATTGACGGAAGGAATTGGCCAAGCAAGCCCAACATCGCTAACACTTCGACAACAGTATATGGAACGCGCCCAAGATGGAATTATTCCAAGCCTGAACCCCTCGGGGATGGAACCGCTGGCTGTCGCAGGAGGTTAAGCAAGGTGGCAATATCCGGCGGCAGCGGCGCCTGCAACGTCATCGGCTCCAGCAGAATCGGATGCATGAAGCAAATCTCAAACGCGTGCAGTGCCTGGCGTTCCATCGTGAAATCACCCTTGCGGAAGACACGCCCGCCGTACATCGTGTCGCCGACGATCGGATGTCCGATCGCAGCCAGGTGCACGCGCAACTGATGGGTGCGGCCGGTTTTGGGCGTCAGCTTGACCAGTGAGAACTTGGTCGGCGGCTTCTTGTTTCGGCGGTCGACGGCAAACTTGCTTTCCTCCAGCAGCGCCTCGGCCGGCGACTCGAAAACCTCCTGCACCTCGTACTTGGTCATGGCCGCTCGACCCCCATTCGACTCTTTCCGCACCGCCTGTTTTTCCCGGACGTAGCGGTCGCGTCCGATTGGCATATCGATCACATCGGCCAGCAGCTCGGGCACGCCGTGAATGACGGCCATGTATGTCTTTTGAATCGTGCGATTTTCAAACTGCCGGGCAACACGCCAGTGCGCCTCGTCGCTTTTGGCTACCAGCATGACGCCAGTGGTATTGCGGTCCAACCGATGCAGAATGCCCGGCCGCCAGGCGCCGTTGATGCTGCTCCATTTTTGCCCGTAGTAAACCAGGGCGTTGACCAGCGTCCCCGTCCATTTGCCGCGTGCCGGGTGGACCATCAGATCGGCCTGTTTGTTCAGTGCCATCAGATGCTCGTCCTCGTAGATGATCTCCAGCGGAATCGGCTCCGGCACGATCTCATTCACCGGCTCGGGCGGTGCGACCATCTCGATCTCATCATCGAGCTTGGGGTGATAGCTCGCCTTCGTCGGCTTGCCGTTGACCTTCACGAGCGCTTCGTCGATGAGCCGCTGCACGCCGTTGCGGGAGAGGTATGGGACGCGGTCGACCAGATATTGATCGATTCGCCGGGTGAGATTTTTTCCGACGCGAAAGCGATAGCGTTCGACATCCGCCTCTTCATCCCGCTCGATCGGAGACGAATCGGGATCGACCGGGATATCGGAGGAGTCGGGGGGCACGGGGATGATTGTAGGGGGGAGCCAGGGGTCAGGGGGAAACCAGAATGACGAAACCAGAAACCAGAATCAAACCCGAATGACGAATGACCGAATGACGAAACGGGGAGTGACGGCACAACATTTGCCCAGCTCAGGAAACCATCGAGTAGGGTCATCCGAACTCCGCTCGGACATTCGTCATTCGGTCATTCGGACTTGATTCTGGTTTCTGGTTTCGTCATTCGGGTTTTCAACTGAACGAGCCCTCTATCGCCCCGCGGCTGGCAGCGTCGTCGCCGGTGGTGCCTGCGAGGGCGCTAAATTGAAGGGGGAGAAATCAGGCGCCGCGGAAGGCGACGTGGTCGGCGCCGCCGGACCGAGCACCGGGCCGAGGTTCAGGGGGGATTGCTCGCTTTCGTGCTCCGCGCCGGCCAGCAGGACGGGCTTCTTCAGATCGTTGAGCATCTTCAGGCGGTTTTCGCCGTATTTCTTCATCGTGGCGTCCGTCAGGGAGTCGCCGATTACCTGGTTGTAATAGCGCTCGGCCGAATCCCAATCCGCCTTATTCTCCGCCACGGCGGCGAGCCCGAGACGTGCCGCCGTCAGCGCGGTGTGATTCCTGGAGAGGGGATCGTTCAACACTTCAGAATACGCGCTGGCGGCCGCCGCAAGATAATCGCTGCTGCTCTTGGGCAACTGCATCGACGGCTGGGTCGCGGCCGCCGGAAGCGCGGGGAAATTCGCCAGTTGCCAGTTCAGATTGCCGCGGGCCACGTAAATGTCGGCGCGCAACTGAGGATCGTCGGCAGTTCGCATCGCCGCATCCAGCGCGTTCTCCGCTTCCTGGGCCAGCTCATCCCGGTTCTTGGCCATCGCGGACTGATCTCCGACAAGCGTGAGAGGTTGATACCACAGATCCTGAATCGCCCGCTCGGCAACAGTCAGATTGGTGCTCGCGTTAATCCGCGCTTCTTCCGCTTGCTGGGCGCGATATCGCAGCAGGAAGATCACCAGCATAATCACGATCAGTCCCAGCAGAATCTTGTTTGCGTACTGACGCCAAAGATCCGGCAATTCCTCCATTTTCCGAGCCAGCGCGTTGGTCTTGAGTTCGTGGCGGCGTTGACTTTTCATGCGACGGGGGAGTGTAGTGAATCCGATGGTCAAAGCAATTCATTCTCCGGCTCTCGCTTCATTGGATGGCACGGCGCGATGCGGTATCATCACGAAACTCATCTCATGGCCAAATCCCCGCCGCAGCTTGACGTGATGGTGCTTGGCGAGCACCCCTGCACCTATCTTGCCGCGATTCTTCTGGCGAACACCGCGAAAGTTCGGGTCGCCCACTGTTGCGTTCCGGGCAGCGGTGAATCCGATCGCCTCGTATTGATCAACCCGGCCTTTTTCGAATTGCACCCGTTGCTGGCGCCGCTGCGGCGCAAGCTGGAAATGACGGGCATCTACGGCGTGCACTTTCTCGGCGATGACCCGGCCGTCCATAGCGAATTCCGCAATAAATCGGCATTGTCGCACGTGGCGGCGTACAAATCCGTTCGTGCGGGGCTGATCAAGCTCGCGCAGGATCAGGAGGTTCAACTTCTCACGCCCAAAGCCGTGCAGATTCATCGCCTCGATGAACAAGGGGTCGAAATGACGCTGGGCAAGGAAATGATACATCCCCGCTCGCTCATCCTGGGAACGGATCTGCCGGTGCCGCAGCGAAAATTGCTCGGACTGCCCGAAAGCTGGGGCGCCGATGTCGTGCATCGTTATACGTTTTTGAAGCTGCCGGCTGGCAAATGGGCCGATCCTGGCTCGCGCCCGGTTGTTCCCATGTCCTTGAATCTGCGCGATTCACTCTGCTGGGGCTGGCTGCTTCCGGGACCAAAGTCAATTCAACTGGCTGTCGAACAACCGATCGAAACGGTCGGGAAAGTTGCGCCGCTCGAGCTGTTGAACTATTGGGCCGGCGTGCTGCGCTCGCACAATATTTTGTCGACAAAGGGGGATCTCCCCATCGAACTCGCTGAGTCGCTCGATCTTCCGCTGGCGGGCGCGCTGGAACACGAAGGAGTCGCGAATCGCACACTGTTGATCGGGCCGGAAGGGGGGTTCTACTCGGCGTGCGCGGAGGACATCTATCCCAACTGCTGGTCAGCCCTTTTTGCGGTCGACGCGATCAAAAAGGCGCTGCGTGAGCCGCACCTCCAGGACGCCCTGCAGCCCTACCGCCAGAAGTGGCGAACGACCCTGGGCGAATACCTCCGTGGCCCCCAGCAAAATCTCCGATTTCTGCTCCCGTTGGTCTATCGAAACCAACGGATGACGACTCGCCTGACTGAATCGATCCTGCAGGGCAAAAGCGTCGTCCGATAGCCGCCCTGTCTGATAATACCGGTCCAGTAATCATTGACGGATGTTCCGGCTGCACAGAATGGGTAATCTGGATGGTCTGGGATGACATTTTGGCGCAATTATCGGACGGAAATTGCGAAGAAATCTGCGCGGCCGCCGGTATAAGTTGCTTAAGTGTATTTATAAGCGTAAGTTAAGGATATTTCCGAATACCGTCCAATGCTGCAGTAAAGGCAAGTTATGCGTCGATACGAAGAGCATCGACCGAAGCCAGAGGTTGATCGGCGTGGCGATGGAATCGTCGGCCGTAGCGAGTCGCCGGGATGGCATCCCGGCATCCTTCCCGTGGGAGAGGTCCAATGAGCACAGTGAACAATGTCGGTCAGAGCACCCCGATCCAGAAGATCGTGACCAATCCGATCTCCAAGTCCATTCCTGCCGACGCGCCCAAGCAATTGCCCGCCGCCGACAAGCTCGAGCTTTCCGGCGTGAGCCATCTGCTGAGCCAACTGAAGAGCAACGACATCCGCACCGACAAAGTCGCCGCGATCAAATCGCAGATCGAAGCCGGCACCTACGAGGATGACGACAAGCTCAACACCGCCACCGACCGCTTGTTGGATGATCTGTTGAAGTAGCGTTGTGGCATAGCCGCCCTCGGCTGTGGTGCGTGACTGTTTCGAAGCTGCACCGAGCGGCTTGCGCCTCCTGTTATAATAAGTCCGCAAGGGAGGCTCACGCATGACCGTTCGAGACTTGGCACGCCGGATTGTCAAACTGGAACAAACCGTGGCTGAATTGCAGCTTTCGCCGCGCACTGGAGCTTGGTATCTCTCGCGCGCGGGGCAATTCAAAAATGATCCCGTCTACGACGAAATCGTCAGCCGCGGTCGAGCATATCGTAAGTCGCTTCGACCTAAACCGCGAAACAAAAAGCGTTGATTATTCTCGACAATGCATTGGCGACGACCTGTGCGAGTTCGGCGTTACGAATTTGTTTTTTTGATTTCCGATACCAGCGGGTAAATGGCGTCGCGGTTTTCCCAGCGAGATCCTGATGTCGTGTTGGAGATCGGTGCTCTTGATCCGCCGTCGTCTTTTCCATCGATACCGACACTATAGAGAATCGGCGGAGTTGCGCGCGGGAGGTACACGAATGACTTTCCATCGGCGCGCATCGGATCGCTGGGAATAGTTGGAAGATAGGTCGGCGCCAGCTCTGAGAGCGCCGCTGGCAAATCGCCATCGTGATCGAGTTGATATAGTCGGAGTCCCAGCATAACTGCCGTAGCGCGACGATCGGTCTTCTTCACGCGCCGCTTCCGCTGGTCGATAGCCCGGTATCAGGAGAAAAACTGGGCAACGACGGCATGAAGTTCAAGGCTGCGATGGCGATTTTAGCCGTTCTGGGGGTATTCGCGCTTTATCGGATGGTGCATCCGAGCACGACGTTTGCCGCTGATGGACTCGATCCGAACTGGGACAGGAACGTGGAACGCAGCCAGGCCGCGGGCCGGCCCGTCGTCCTGCTCTTCAGCGCTGACTGGTGTCCCTACTGCGTAAAACTGCACGAGGACGTCCTCTCGCGATATGACGTGCAGGGGGAACTTGCCAATTACAGTTTCTATACGGTTGACCTGAGCCATCCGTCGCCTCAAGACATCGTTCACGCACGGAAATTCGGAGCAAGCGGGATTCCGCTGCTGGTCCGCTACGACGCCAGCGGGAAAGAGACGGCTCGCACCAACTTTATGGATGCCGATGCCATGCTCGCGTGGTTGAAAGCGGGGGAATGACAGCTCGCCAGGCTACGGATGGTGCTGCGCATCGCCACATCGGCATCGTGGCGGGACGATGTCCTTCGCCCTGCCGCTGATTACTTATTCCTGTTCAGGTGGTGGCGAGCATAGAACCATCTTACTATCGGCAGATCAGTAATCGCATAGCCACGTTGGGCGCCTTCCAAGTCTCTACGATACCGGCTCAGCAACCTGTCTACCCTTCGATGCGCTTTTCGCAGATCAACATCCGACCTTGGCTGCCAAAAGTCATCACCTTGATCAAGAGCCTCTTGAAGGTCAATTCGAAGTTGCCCGAGCTTTTCAGGGCCGAAGTGCGAGAGATCTGGAGGAATCAGTGCAGAGGACAGCCACGACGCCGCCGGCTCATGAAGAGTCAGTTCGGTGTGGCCTTCAAGAAGCGGTTTGCACCACTGCTCGATTCGTTCTGTGGACCAACCGAATTCGCGCAGAACCCTGGTCCAAACGTCTCGGTAAACATCAAGTTGTTCCGAAGTGTCGCTGGTCATAAAGGAATTTAGTCACTCTACTGCCACTCTGATCAGAAGCTCGAGTTTTGGTCGCACGCGATCAAGAAATCGAAATTGACTCGGACAGCCCACAACGGGCCTCCATCCGTTTCGTCCCTGAGTTGCCAGCGGGCCCGAAACAACCGCAAAACTTTCAAGTGGGCCGTTCGAGGACGCGTGTCTCTGCCGATACCAATTCACCGCTTGCGTCCATCGGAACTCGTCAAGCTGCCCATCTTCATTCAGTTCCTCAGCAACCAATTCGTCGAAGGCTGCGTCAGCAATCCGCACGAGCTCGACCATGGGTGCCGTTGCGGCAGTACTTCTGCGGCGTGCCCAATCAATGCCCCATTCTATGCCGATATCATCGGCTTCGAAAGCGTAATACCCAGTACCGAAGTCTGTGGGTCTCCTTTTGCCATCGGATGGAGTAACATAGCCGTGAATAAAATACCGATATCCGACCTCGCGCGGGTGGTTCCTCAGGGTCAGAAACGTCGGATCACCAGTCTTGGCCAATGTCGTTCTCAACCTTCAGATTTGTGTCCTTTTCTCACCGCTCATAAAATCTTGGTACAGCATCGCTGGATTCAGTGAACAGCGAGGTCCCGCGGGTCCCGCAGCAGCGCGCCGAGCCGGGTGAGGCCGGAGAAGATCTGCATGTTGATCGCGTTCTCGACGGCCTGTCCCGAGAAAATTCGGGCGAGACGTTTTTGAATGCGCTTTCCGACGCGGGCGCCGACAGCGTTGTCTTTATATTGCTGACCGGCGCGGTACAGATTGAAGAGCCGGCCGTCGTACCAGCTATCGATGACCGGTTGCCAGAGACGCATTTCGCGGCGCAGGCCGTGCTCGTATCGATGCATGGCTCGCGGGGAATCAGCTTGGATCGCGGCGGCGAGGTCGAAGGCGCTGCGCATGCCGAGATAGAGGCCGGTGGAGAAGACCGGATCGATAAAACCGGCGGCGTCGCCGATCAACGCCCAGGCGGGGCCGGTCATTTGCCGGGAGATGATTTGGTAGCTGGTGTAGCGGACGACCGGGGTGATGCGGGTTGCGCCATCGGTATATCCTCTGAGTGATGGCTCGTCGCAGAGGAAGGCATCGTATTGCTGTTCAATGGTTTGGCCGTAGTTGGCCAAGTGTTTCGGATCGAGGACGATGCCGAGCGACACCCGGCCGGGGAGGGGGATGCGCCAGCCCCAGCCTTTGGTCAGGTAATCGACGTGGATGTGGCCCGGCTCGCTCAGGACGGTGCGATCCAGATGGGCGAAGAGCGCCACGTCATCCCGGCCGCCACGATCGGCGGGGAGATCGAGCAGACGAGCGATCAGCCGGGATCTGCCGGAGGCGTCGACGATGAAATCGGGGGCGTCGTTGAAAAAGCCGTTGGTGTCGGCGAGCGTCTGGGCAGAGAGGCGTACGGTCGCCGGCGCGTCCCCTTTTTGCAATCTGGCCGTGAAGTTGAAAATCGTCGCCCCGGCCACCCGGGCCGCGTTGAGTAGTGCCGCGTCAAACAGATCGCGCGGCGTGTTGTACGAATAATCCGGCAATCTCCCCTCGGCCGAGCGGAAGAACGAGGGAATGATCTCTTCCTGTTTCAGGCAGACTGTCGCCCCCGGCTTATACACGCTAAACGCCCTGATCTGCTCTTCCACGCCCAGCGTCCGCAGCATCGGCACGACCGCCGGCAGCAACGACTCACCGACGATAAGCGGCGGGCGTTTGTCGCTGTGGAAGATGCCGACCTTCAATCCCTTTTTGGCCAGAACCGTGCCGAGCGTCGCGCCGGCCGGGCCGCCGCCGAGAATCGCGATGCTGCGGATCGTGCGTGTGCTCACAGGTTGGATATTACCCTCAGATTCGGTGATTGGTGATTGGAACGTGACAGGAAAAACTCAAGGACGCGAAACGCTAAGCGTCAAGGCGCCAGGCATGTAGGCGGCCGAGGCTGCGGAAAGTGGCGGCAGTGGCTTGCGCTTCGCGGAGAACATAAAAGCTTGCAGCGTCTCGGCGGACGCCTTTGAAGTCGAATGCTTCTGTTCTTTCGCGGACTCCCGCGAAGGGCAAGCCAGTTTCGGCTGGTCTGGGAAAACTTGGCACGGCCTCGCAATAATGCTTCAGGTTCGCGTTTCATCCCCTTCCCGTCACGTTCCAATCACCAACCAATCACCAATCCACCGACCTCTCACGCCAGCACAGGCTGAATCACGTTGCCATAAACGTCCGTCAGCCGGAAATCGCGGCCGGCCATGTGGAACGTCAGGCGCTGATGGTTGAGGCCCAGCACGTGGAGAATGGTGGCCTGAATGTCGTACACGTGCACCGGGTTTTCGACGATGTTGAAGCCGAGTTCGTCGGTGGCGCCGAAGGAGAAACCGGATTTGATCCCGCCGCCGGCGAGCCACATGGTGAAGGCATTGGGGTGATGGTCGCGGCCGAGGCTTCTGTGCAGGGAAGCGTTGGACTCCACCATCGGCGTGCGACCAAACTCGCCGCCCCAGATCACCAGCGTTTCATCCAGCAGCCCTCGCTGCTTGAGGTCTTTGACGAGGGCGGCCGCGCCCTGATCAGTGGCTTTGCAGTTGTTGGTGTGATTGCCGAAGACATCGGAGTGAGCGTCCCATCCGGAATGGTAGATGTTCACGAAGCGGACGCCGCGCTCGACCATTCGCCGGGCCAGCAGGCATGCGCGGGCGAACGACGGCTTGCCCGGCTCGCAGCCGTACAAATCGAGCGTCGACTTGCTCTCGCTCTTGAGATCCATCAGCTCGGGTGCAGACGTTTGCAACCGATATGCCATCTCGTATGACGCCAGTCGCGTGGCTATTTCCGGATCGCCGTCGGAGGCGAGGCGCTTGCGATTCAGTGTTCCGATCAGATCCAGCGAGTCGCGCTGCAGCCGGGCATCGATCCCCTGCGGACTGCTGACATCCAGGATCGGCTCGCCGGCATTGCGGAAGCGCACGCCGGCATAGAGCGTTGGGAGAAATCCGCTCGACCAATTGTCCGAACCGCCGCTGATTCCGTCACCGGTCGACATGACGACAAACGCCGGCAGATTGCTCGACTCACTCCCCAGGCCGTAGGTGACCCAGGATCCGATGCTCGGCCGGCCCGGCTGGGAGAAACCTGTGTTGAACAGAATCTGGGCCGGGGCGTGATTGAACTGATCGGTATGAACTGATTTGATGAAGCAGACGTCGTCGGCAACGGATCCCAGGTGTGGGAGCACCTCGGCGATTTCGGCGCCGCATTGGCCATACCGCGAAAACTTGAAGCGCGGGCCGAGGGCCGCGGCATCCGAGCGGATGAACGCATAGCGCTGCCCGCCGGTGATTTCGGGCGGGATCGGGCGTCCCTCATATTTCACCAGGGCCGGCTTGTAATCGAACAGGTCGAGGTGACTGGGCGCGCCCGCCATGAACAGATGGATCACCTGTCTCGCCTTGGGGGCAAAGTGCGGCTGCCTGGCGGCCAGCGGGTCGAGGGAGGCGCTTGCGCTGGCGGTCTTGGCGAAGGCTTCGGTAAGCAGCGAGGCGAGCGCAATTTTTCCGACGCCCACTCCGCACTGCTGGAAAAAGTGCCGGCGGGTCACCGCGAACGGATCGACAGGGGATCGCATGGAACCTTTCATCATAGCCTCAGTTTCGCGTAATGGTCTCGTCAAGGTTGAGCAGGGCTCGGGCGGTTACGATCCAGGATGCCTGCGCGGCGGCATCGGGGCTGCTGTCGCCTGCGATCGGAGCCGGGTCGAGTTCTCGCGAGACAAACCGTTGTTGCTGGGCGGCGTGAAAACTCAAGACGGCGGCGCGCTCGTCGTCGGCCGGCATGCGACATAGACATCGGCGGAAGAGAAACGTCACTTTCGCCGCGTCATCGCCGCCCTGCGCCGCCGCCAGTTTTCCCAGGGCTCGGCCAGCATCGACGAAGACCTCGTCATTCAGCAGCGTCAGCGCCTGCAGCGGCGAATCAGACACATCACGGCGGGCGATGCATGCTTCGCCGGTGGGGGCGTCGAATGCGGTAAACATCGCGTACGGTGTGCTGCGCTTCATAAAGGTATATAACCCGCGGCGGAAGCGGTCTTCACCGGTGCTGACCTTCCATTCAAACGGCACGTACGCGCCTTCGGTGGTGACCGAAGCCAGTTGCGGCGGGAAGACGCTGGGACCGCCGATCTTTTCCGACAGCAGGCCGCTGACGTCCAGGGCATAGTCCCGCACCAGCTCGGCCTCGAGCCGGAAGCGCGGCGCCCGCGCCAGCAGGCGGTTCTGCGGATCGCGATCCAACAAGTCCGGCGAGACGCGGGAAGACTGCTGGTACGTCGCGCTGGTGACGATCAGCCGATCGATTCGTTTGAACGACCAGCCCTGCTTCATGAACTCCACCGCAAGCCAATCGAGCAATTCCGGATGGCTCGGCGTGTCACCCTGGTATCCGAAGTCAGCCAGAGTCGTAACGATCCCTTTACCGAAGAAAGCGGCCCACTGGCGATTGACGGTGACGCGCGCAGTCAATGGATTGCGCGGATCAACCAGCCAGCGGGCGAGGCTGAGCCGATCGTGCGGCGCGCCCGGCGGCAATGGCGGGAGGATCGACAAGACATTCGCCTGCACGAGGTCGGTTGGCTGCAGATATTCGCCGCGATGGTGAATATGCGTTGGGCGAAGTTCGCTGAGCGGGCGCTCGGCCAATGCGAGCGTGGTCGGCTCTTGTGGGATGCTCGCGCGCAACGCGGCGATCTGGGCGTTTTGCGGGCCGAGTTCCGGCGCGATCGACAGAAAGTGAGCCATTAGCCGATCGCGCTGATCCGCCGAGCGGTCAGCGGCGGGAATGGTGAGAATCTCTTCCACGTCGACGGGAACGTCGGGCGCGACCATCGTGCGCGGATCGGACGTGACCGAAATGCGGAAGCGCCCCAGCGGAGCCGAGTAATACTTCTCAAAGACCATGCTCAGCGCAAGGTCCCCGGCGGAATCGAGCGGTTTGGACAGGGAGAAAATCGCGGTTTGCGGCTTGCCCTGTCCGCCACCGATCCCCCAGCCGGTGAGCGGATCGGCGTCGATGGCGCCGGCCGCCGTGTTCTCTCTGTCCGCGTAGGTCTGCACAGCATGACTGAAGCCGATGGGTCGACCGGAAGCGGTGAGCGTGAGGGCCGAGAGAAAGAAGCTCCCGAACTGGCCTTCGTAATAGATGCGCCCAGGGCCATGGTTGGGAAGCCGATCATCCGGGATTGCCTCCAGGCGAATCGCGGTGACTTTTTGCAACGGCGGCGGGAATGTCAGATCATAGACGTCGCGCTTGGTCTGATCCCCGCTGGCCAAAACCGAGTTGTCGTCCAGAAGATGGAGCGTGGCGGCATTGGCTTTCAAATCGACCGGCCGCAACACCGTCCACTTCACCGCGGTTTCACTCGCTTCCTTCACCCATGCCTCAAAGCTCTTTTGCAGCGCCTCGTGCCGCTGCTCTGCCAGCGGACGCGAGTCGTTCTGCGGCGGATGCCTGCCAAGGCTGATGCGGAACCGTCCCAGCACGTGACCTTCTCCGTGGCTCTGCTCAAGATGAATTGTCCAACGTCCCCCGGCAAGTCCAGACCACTGAGCGAACGTGAACGTCGCGGCGTGATTTTGCGGGCCACCATCGCTGGAATCGATTGCCCAGCCGGTCTTGGAGTCTTTGCCGATTGCTGACTCGATGGGATACTGATCCTGCGAATAATCCGCCTGGGCATGCGCGATCGCCACGGAGTTCTCCGCTCCCGGCTTGATATCGCGGGGAGCCAGGGAGACCGTGATCTGATTCAGCACAAAGTTGCCGTTTTCACTCCGGCCCGGGCCGCCGTTCGGCAGGGAAGGATCTTTCAGTACTTCGAGCCGCAAGGCTGCAACGTCGCTCAGGCCTGAATCAATCGCGATCGTGTAGCTGTCCTTCGCGGGGCGCTTCCCGCCAAAGAGGATCGACCCGTCGGGCAACACCTTTGACGTCGCCTCGCCGGCCGAAATGACGCTGACGGGAGCGGGCGTGGACCATTCCATCGCTTGAACGTACGCCGGAAACTCATTCGGCAAATCGGCAGTCTTGGCCGCGATTTGCGCCTCGATCTCGTTCTTTCGCGCCTTGAGATCCGGCTGCGGAACATCGATGGTCGGCTCATCGCAATTGTTGAAGAAAGCGACCATCTGGTAGTACTCGCTTTGCTTGATCGGATCGAACTTGTGCGTATGGCACTGCGCGCAGCCGAGCGTGAGGCCGAGCCATGTCGTTGCCGTGACGTTGGTGCGATCGATCACCGCTTTCCAGCGATACTCCAGCGGATCGATGCCGCCTTCCTCATTGAGCATCGAGTTGCGATGAAATCCGGTGGCGATGTGTTGATCCAGCGTGGCGTTCGGGAGCATGTCGCCGGCAAGTTGCTCGATGGTAAATTCATCGAAGGGCATGTCCGCATTGAGCGCGCGAATCACCCAGTCGCGATACGGCCAGATTGACCGCGCCCGATCTTTCTCGTACCCGTTGGTGTCCGCATAGCGGGCCAGATCAAGCCAGCGCCGCGCCCAGCGCTCGCCGTAATGCGGACCGGCCAGCAGCCGATCGACCACTTTCTCATATGCATCGGGTGACGTGTCGGCCAGGAACGCATCCACCTCTTCGGGCGTTGGCGGAAGCCCGATCAAGTCCAGCGAAACGCGTCGGATCAGCGTTGCCCGATCCGCTGGCGGCGAAGGGTGCAAACCCTCGGTTTCGAGCTTTGCAAGAATGAACCGGTCGATTGGATTCTTCGGCCAATCCGCCTGCTTCACGGCCGGCAGCGGCGCCTGCACCGGTGGTACAAACGCCCAATGCTCCTTGTACGGTGCTCCCGCCGCGATCCATTTTTTCAGCGTCTGCTTCTCCGCGTCCGTCAGCGGATTTTTGGTCCCCGGCGGAGGCATGACCTCATCGTCATCAGTGGAAAAGATGCGCTTCAGCAGCGTGCCGCGTTGGGTGTTGCCGGGAACGATCGCAAAATCCCCCGACTCGACTTTGGCCAGGGCGGTGTCGCGCACGTCCAGCCGCAGCTTGCCTTTGCGGGCCGCATCATCGGGGCCGTGACACTTGAGACAGTGATGGGCGATGATCGGCCGAACGTCACTGGTGAAATCAGGAGCGGTATCCGCGCGAGCGGAGACGGCGCAGATCACCGCGCTTGCCGCCGCGAGAAAAATCCAGGTCCGCTGGTGCATCTAGCATCAATACGCTGTGAAGAACATGATGTTATCTACTTCTTCTTCGTGGCGTACCGCGCCGGATACTGTTGGCGAAGGCATCGCCGCACCATCGCGTCGTAATCGATGCCGGCGGCGTGGACGGCGGAAAGATAATTCCCAAAATAGTGCCGCGCCGCCTCGTACAGCGGCAGATGGGTCTGCCGAAGTGTCCGCCAGCGCAAATCCACGTTGCGGCGATTGAGCTGGCGCAAGGTCTTGATGACAATCGCCGCCGTCCAGTGCCGGATGGGAGCGGCGGGGGGATATTCGAGCTTCGCGGCTTTCATCGCCGCCGCATAAGAACCAAAGCGCGTGCGCGACGCATTGAGCAGGCGCGCATGCTCGACAGCCATCTTGGAATAGCGCATATCCTTGCCCCGCTCGAAGAGGTCTTGCAACCGCTCGATGATTTTCGCGGCCGGCAGGAACGGAGCCGTGATCCGGGCAACCTCGGCATAGGGAATCTCGGCAGCCTCCAGCGCCTTGCGATAGGTCGAAAACTGCCGGCGGCAGGCCCGCTGCAGGCGAGGGTGGTGAACAGTCATGTGAGCCGGCTTGAGCTGCGAGGGCTTTCGGGCATACAGCTTGCGCAATTCCTCGACGATGACCTTCGGGCTCCAAAAGCGATACGTCGGCGGCGCCAGCAGCGAAACGTCGATGCCGGCGGCCTTGGCGGCAAGTTCGTAAGAGCCGAAGCATCGTTTGGCCGCACGAATTAAATACGGCTCATCGCATCGAACCGCCCGCTGCCATAATCCGTGATCTTCTTTCTTAAACTCGCGCAGCCGTCTGATGATCCGTTGTTTGTCCCAACTGGGCATCTTGCGGATGCGGATCTGATCGTAGGGGAGACCCGCGGCTCTGATCGCCGCCTGATACGTGCCGAAATACCGATAGGCGGCCAGCACGAGGTCGCTGCGATTTCTTTCGATGGCGGCATGGTGCAACGGAACCTTCTGGCGGCGAAGTTTTCGCAATTCGCGAATGACCGTCTTGCGGTTCCAGCGGCCCATGGTCATCTGGCGAATCTGATCGTAATCCAACCCCGCCGCCCCGATGGCCCGCGAATACGAGTCGAACCAGTGACATGCCGCCGCATAGAGCGGCTGGTGCGTTTTTCGAATGCTGCGCGACCAGAGCGGGGTTCCGAGGCTATGCAGCTCCCGCAACGAGTCGATAATGCGCTGGCGGTTCCAGGGTGCCGAGCCTCCCGAAACCGAGCGTGATTGCCTGCCAGTGCCGCTGTGATGGTTGTGATTCCCCAATCGGTTTCCCTTCAAACCCAAATGACACGCCGCCCGTTCGAGACGGCGCCCGTTGCCATATTACCTGCTCCCCGTCTCGCTGAGAAACTTAATGTTAATGTTTTTGAGCTGAAACTGCATAATCAAGCCGTGGTGCGCAGCTACCCGTCGTCGAAAATCCCGTTTGGATCGACTTGCAGAACGACGCCGGAATCGGGGCAGACCGCGGTCAGTCTGCCGCGCGGCCCCAGTGCGGCGCCGGTGTCGGTCAGCACGATTCGCGGTCCGCGGATCGGAACGTTGGTAGCGGGGTCGTAATTGATCACGGGAGTATGGCCGAAGTATCCGGTCCTGTTCCAGGCCTTCGGCTTGGCGATTTCTTCCGCGGAATAACGGCCCCACAGCAGCTGGTGGCGGGCGCGGTTGTCCTTCTCCAGCGTCTTCTCCATCTCATCGGGCGAGTCGATCTTCCACATCGCGTGTGCCACAAAGATGTCTTCGAACTCCGCAAACGGTATCAGCGAGCGAATAAACTTGCGGTGCAAGGGGGGAACCGCCCCCAGCATGTGGGCGAGACGCTGCGGATTTGGCCTGCGGAGCAGACTGTCGATGTCACCCGGGTTGATCCGGTAACTGGTCAGCGTGGAGCGAAGCCCATGCTGGCAGAACCAGCGGAACGCGGTCAGCGGATCGGGGCTCCTCTCGTCGTTGACATAGCTTTCTCCATGGAGGACCAGGTCGAAGACGTCGTCGTGGTTGCCGCGGAGGAAGATGGCGTCGTTCAGCGACAGCAGCAGGTCGATCACCCGCGCCGAGTCGGGGCCGCGGTTGACGTAATCGCCGAGGAAGATGAACTGGGGATTCCAGTCGCGGGCGCGGATTGACACCAGCAGCGTCTCCAGCGGCCGCAGCATCCCGTGAATGTCACCGATGATCCAACGCATCTTTTTGACTCAGTCCCAGAGCGTAGCAGTATACTGACTGAAAAGGAGCATAAAATGGCGAATGTCACATTCGAGAACCTCAGCCCTCTGGCCCGCAAGAAGTGCAAGGCGTGCGAGGGAGAATCCGGGAAGCTATCCGAGATGCAGATTAATGCTCTGCTGGGCGATTCCCCCGCATGGCAGCGTGTTGGAGAAGAAATCACCCGAAGCTTCAAGTTCAAGAATCATTACGAAACCCTCGCCTTCGTCAACGTGCTCGCGTGGATATCGCATCGCGAAGACCATCATCCCGATACGGAGGTCGGTTACAACACGTGCAAGGTCCGCTACAGCACGCACTCCGTCGGCGGATTGTCGGAAAACGATTTCATCTGCGCCGCGAAGCTCGATGCGCTGCTGGCGCTGTAGTCGCGCGGCAGCAGCTACTCCCTCTCCCGGTACCCCGGGAGAGGGCGGGGGTGAGGGTGATTTGGAACGTCGAAAGTCGTTGGTATCCGAAATCACCCTCACCCCAACCCTCTCCCGGAATACCGGGAGAGGGGGCCAGACGAGTCACGTTCCCGCAACGTGAGCCCGATTGGCTTCTCGGTAGTCATCAAATGTGAGCGTGAACGAGACATGCATGTGGCGCTACAGATTCCCTCCACGCAGAAAATATTCCATCAACTCATGCCCCCGGCTGATCTGCAGGTCGCTCGCGGCTGCATTCCGCTCTGAATAGGGATTGGGGACAAGGCACTTCACCCGCGTGCCGGCCATGGCGAACGGTGTCGGTGCGTAGCCGTGCTTTCGCGTGGCGATGTTGGTGGGGTGATCGGGCATGACCAGGATGCGCCACTCGGGGAAGGTCCGCAGTTTCTCCAGCACCGGGCCGACGATGTGGCGGTCGATATGCTCGATTGCCTCGATTTTCGTTTTCACGTCCGCCTGATGTGACGCCTCATCCGGCGCTTCGATGTGGGAGAAAACCAGGTCGTATTTGTCCAGCGCCTCGGCGGTGGCGTTGCCCTGGCCGGCGTAGTTGGTGTCGTGGAAGCTGGTCAACCCCTCCAC
>Ga0302326_10008151_pt1 | contig 23175 bp, 18 predicted proteins | sample Palsa_T0_3_FD_202264 | JGI IMG/M metagenome (GOLD analysis project Ga0302326, IMG submission 202264) | Peat permafrost microbial communities from Stordalen Mire near Abisko, Sweden - Palsa_T0_3 | ecosystem: Environmental > Terrestrial > Soil > Palsa > Peat permafrost | place: Sweden: Abisko... | reverse complement strand
AAGCGGCGCTCGAGCGAGCGAAACTCGAAGCCGAGCAATCGAACCGCGGCAAAACCGAGTTTCTCGCGGCCGCGAGTCACGACTTGCGTCAGCCGCTCAACGTCGCGCGGCTCTTCATCGACGCTCTCGCCGAACGAAGCCACGAGGCCGAAAGCGCGGCCATGCTCGAACAAGTCGATCAAGCCTTCGAGACGGCCGAGGCGCTGCTCGCGACCCTGCTCGAAATGTGCCGGCTCGACGCGCGCGGCCTCGTGGCCGATATCGCCGATGCGCCGATCGATCCGCTGCTTCGTCGTCTTTCCGATGAATACGCGCGTTCGGCGGAAGAGTGCGGGTTGCGTTTCCGCGTCGTGCCGTGCGACGCGATCGTGCGCACGGATATCCGCTTACTCGAGCGCATTTTGCGCAACTTCCTGAGCAACGCGCTGCACTATACGACCCAAGGCGGAATTCTTGTCGGTTGCCGGCCGCGTGGTTCGACACTGCGCGTCGAGGTCTGGGATACGGGACCCGGCATTCCACACGCTGCTCGCGATGAGATATTCGTGGAGTTTCGACGGCTCGACACACCTCAAGTCGGCGAGGGCGGCATGGGGCTAGGGCTCGCTATCGTCAACCGCATCGGCCGCATCCTCGGGGCTCCGATCGGCGTGCGTTCGCGCCTCGGCAAGGGTTCCGTTTTCAGCGTCGACGTGCCGCTCGGCGACGCGGAGCACGTCGCGCGAGGCGATGCCGGGGCACGCCGGCAGCGGCTCACGAGCCTTCTCGTCGGAAAGACCGCGCTCGTGCTCGAGGAGAGTCCCGCAGCGCTGCGCGCGACGGCCACGAAACTGCGCACGTGGGGCCTCTACACGCTCGAAGCAGGCACCGTGAGCGGCGCCGTCGCGATCGTCAACGCGCATGGAGCGCTTCCTAACGTCATCATTGTGGGTGGGCACGCGCTCGAAGGGACGCCTTTGCTCGACGCGATTCGCATCCTGCGCGAGCGCTTCGATGCGGCGATGCCGGCGGTCGTGGTGAGCGCAGAAGCCGACGGCGAGCGAAGCGAAGCAGGCGACGGGCTCTGGTATCTGCCCGTACCGCTACGATTCGATCGGCTCCGCTCGCTGCTGCACCACGTCTTCGCCGCGACGGCGCCTACTTCTTGATCGGCAACGTCGATTTCATGGCGGCGGCGTACGTCAGCGCCGTGCTGCCGGCGGGGCTGCCGTTCTCTTTGAGAATGTAGGCCATGATCGCGGCATAGGTGTCGTGCGAAAGGCTGCCCGCGTTGCCGGCCGGCATAAGGCTTGTCATGTACTTGAAGATGTCGTGGATCGTGAGCTTTCCCGAACCGCCGGGAACCCCGCTAAAATCCGAGCCCTTCAGGGGCGGCGCAGAAACGCCCTCGAGGTTGACGCCGTGGCAGCGCGAGCAGTTTTGGGCGTAATCCTTCGCGCCCGTCGCGGCCTGTGCGGCAGTGTAGAGTCCGGGCTGCGCGGCCGCCGACTTGCCCGAGTAGAGCGGCGTCACGGCCGCTACCGCTAGGATTCCCGCGGTGACGAGCGTTGCATGTGCGAGCTTCACGATGTTCGTTTCCTCCGAGAGAGCAGAGCCGGCAAGAAGAAGGTCATCCGAGACCACCGTGCGCCGCGATGGTGGAAATGGCGCTCGCCGGCAGGCCGAGTTTTTGCAGCGATTGCTTCGTGGGTGCGTCCCCGCCGTGGCTGATTCGCTTCCATTTCGCGCCGCTACGGGTGTAGACGGAATAGCCCGCGCTCTCCCCTACGCTATACTGGCACACGGCGTAGTTGGTCGCCACGATCACGTTCGAAACCGTTACCGCGATGACATCGCGCTGGACCGCGGGAACCTCGGTTCGCAACGATGCCGTTTCGACCGTACGAACGGCGCTCACGTCGGCAGCCTTTCCGTAATCGGCGGCAAGGCACGGAACTTGGCAGACTACGAGGAGGACGATCGTCGCCGTCGTTTGTAGGAAGTGTCGCAGCATCATCTGGAGCCTTTCTTAAAGAAAGGTCACCGCCGCGTCCTGCGAAGCGGCGATGACCTTTTGGGGTAATCGGGGGGGCACGCCGCCCCGATTTTAGCGAACGGCGTTGGGTCGCCGATGTCCTAGAGCGAGAACACGTAGAGCTTGCCGCCCAGCGGAATATTCTTGAACTGCGGCACCATCTTCGGGCCGCCCCAGAGCGGGGATACGCCGCCCCAGCCCGCTGCAACGGCGATGTACTGTTTGCCATCCACCTGGTAGCTGATGGGTTGGCCGATGACGCCGGAACTCATCGCATGCGTCCACAGCACCTTCCCCGTCTTCGTATCGAAGGCGAAGAATTTCTGATCGGGGGAGCCGCTGAAGACGAGTCCCGTATCGGTGCTAACTTGTCCGTCGTTCCACGGCAGCTTGGTATCGTGCGTCCACACCTGCTTGCCGGTCGCGACGTCGATCGCTTGGAGCGCGCCCCAGCCGTTAGATCCCGGAACCGGTGCGACTTGGAACGTTTCGTCGAGATAACCCAAGCCCGCTTTGAAGGGATCGGGAGATTTTTGTCCCGAGATCGTCATGCACGTCTTCATCGTGGCGACGTACGCATAGCCGGTCTTCGGGTCGAACGATTCAGACCACCAGTTGTTGCCCCCGAAGAACGCCGGGCACGTGAGTACTTGTTTTCCTTCGTGCGGGAAGTTGGCCGGGTTTTCGATCGCGTTCCCGTTCGAATCGTAGCCGCTGATCGAGGTTGCCTTCGTGAACGGCGTCGCGGAGATGAATTTGCCGTTGGTCCGATCGACGACGAAGAAGTAGCCGCTGCGGGCGGCCTGGTAGAAGACTTTGCGCGGCGTCCCGTTGATGGTTACGTCGGCGAGGATCGGTGTCCCGACGGCGTCGTAATCCCACGGATCGTTCGGCGTCTCTTGGAAATACCACTTGATCTTGCCGGTATCGGGATCGATCCCGAGGACCGAGTCCGTGTAGAGGTTCTTTCCCTTGCGGAGATCGGAGAGCCACGGTCCGGGATTTCCGACACCCCAGAGCAGCGTGTTCGTTTCGGAGTCGAAGCTGCCGGTCACCCATGGATTGCCGCCGCCGTGCTGGTAGCGCCCGGCCGGCCACGTATTGCCGCCCGGTTCGTTCGCTGAGGGGATCGTGTAGAGGCGCCACTTCTGTGCGCCGGTCGCCGGATCGAGGGCTTCGATGAAGCCGCGCGCACCGTACTCGCCGCCGCCGCAGCCGACGATCAAGCTGCCCTTGACGACCAGCGGAGCGCCGGTCATGAAGAAGCCGACGCCGGCATCCGGGTAAACGGCCTTATTCCATACGACTTTCCCGGTCTGCGCGTCGAGTGCGACCACATGGTCGTCCAGCGTTTCGAGATATGCGTTGCCGCCGTACAGGGCGACGCCGCGGTTCACGACGTCACAGCAAACCGTGCGCAGCGCCTTCTTCGGCAGCGGGTAATCGTATTTCCAGAGCAGCTTTCCGTTCGTCGAATCGAGCGCGACGACGTGGTTGAGCGGTTCCGAGTAGATCAACGTGTGACCGTTGACGATCGGCGGCGCTTCGAACCCGTTCTGGATCGGCATGCTGTAGGTGAAAACTTCTTTTAGGTTCGAAACGTTGTCGGCCGTGATCTGCGTGAACGGCACGTGCGCTTGACTATCGTACGTACGCAGATACATGAGCCAGCCGTCGTCGCTCGCGGCGCTGGCCAGGCGATCGGACGTAACGGGCTGGTAGTCCGCCGCCGCCGGGGCGGCGTGTGTGGCGGTAAAACCGCCGAAAACGAGGCCGCCGGCGATGGCGACTCCCGCGACGAATGCGAGCGTTTTCGCCGCAATACGTGCTTTCATGAAACCTCCTCTAAGGCAAAAAAATTAAAGCGTGCCACTGCGAAGAAACCATATCGCCGACGCGCGTCTGCGGCAATTATACGAAGGTATCGACCGCGGCAAATAGCTCCCATTCGTTCGCATACAAAAAGCGGCCGCGCCAGAAGCGCCGCCGCACTGGAACACTCTGTCACGAGGAGGCTTTGGTTTCGTGCAGGGCAACGCGCCGGAGGGCGAAGTGTGCACGTGCACATGGCCCTCCGGCAACGCAGCGATGCGCGGAACCGGAGCCTCCCCTCTAGAAGAAGCCGAGTTTGTTTTCCGAGTAGCTCATGAGGATGTTCTTTGTCTGCTGGTAGTGGTCGAGCATCATCTTGTGGTTTTCACGTCCGATGCCGGACTGCTTGTAGCCGCCGAACGCCGCGTGCGCGGGATAGGCGTGATAGCAGTTCGTCCAGACGCGGCCCGCTTGGATCGCGCGCCCCATACGGTAGCACGTGTTCGCATCGCGCGACCAGACGCCGGCGCCGAGGCCGTACAGCGTGTCGTTGGCGATCGAAAGCGCTTCCGCTTCATCCTTGAACGTCGTTACCGAGACGACCGGCCCGAAGATCTCTTCCTGGAAGACCCGCATCGAGTTCTTGCCTTTGAAGATCGTCGGCTTGATGTAGTAGCCGTCCTTGAACGCGCCGTCGATGAGGTTGCGCTCGCCGCCGATGAGGACTTCCGCGCCTTCCTGGCGGCCGATATCGAAGTACGAGAGAATCTTCTCGAGCTGCTCGCTCGACGCTTGTGCGCCGATCATCGTGGCAAAATCGAGCGGGTTGCCCTGAACGATCGCTTCGACCCGTTTGATGGCTCGTTCCATGAACTTATCGTAAATCGACTCCTCGATCAAGGCACGCGACGGACACGTGCACACTTCGCCCTGGTTCAGAGCGAACATCACGAAGCCTTCGATCGCTTTATCAAAGAACGCGTCGTCCTTGGAGGCGACGTCCGCGAAGAAGACGTTGGGCGACTTGCCCCCGAGTTCGAGCGTGACTGGAATCAGATTCTGCGACGCGTATTGCATGATCAGGCGGCCCGTCGTCGTTTCGCCCGTGAATGCGATCTTCGCGATCCGCTTGTTGGAAGCGAGCGGCTTGCCTGCTTCGAGCCCGAAGCCTTGCACGATATTGAGCACGCCGGGTGGCAGCAGATCGGCGATCATTTCGACCCAGACCATTATCGATGCGGGAGTTTGCTCGGCGGGCTTGAGGACGATGCAGTTGCCGGCGGCCAAGGCCGGCGCGAGCTTCCAGACCGCCATCAGAATCGGGAAGTTCCAGGGTATGATCTGGCCCACGACGCCGAGGGGCTCATGGAAGTGGTAGGCGACCGTGTCCTCGTCGATCTGGCTGAGCGACCCTTCCTGGGCGCGAATCGCTCCCGCGAAATACCGGAAGTGATCGATCGCGAGCGGGATGTCTGCGGCGGTCGTCTCGCGGATCGGCTTGCCGTTGTCGATCGTTTCGGCGAGCGCCAGCACGGAGAGCTTCGCTTCCATACGGTCCGCGATCTTGTTGAGGATGTTCGAACGCTCGGCCGGCGACGTCTTGCCCCAGGCATCTTTGGCCTTGTGGGCGGCGTCGAGCGCTTTCTCAACGTCTTCAGCCGTCGAGCGGGCGACTTCCGTGAAGGGCTGCCCGATCACAGGGCTCACGTTAGGGAAGTACTGGCCGAGAACGGGCGGCACGAATTCGCCGCCGATGAAATTGTCGTAACGTGGTCTAAAGGGGTTTTCGATTCCTAACTTCGACAGGTCATAAAGCGCCTGGTGCTCGAGCACGGCTGTAGTCACGGGGACCTCCAAGTAAAAAGCAAAGCTATCGCGGCATCCGCAAGTGATGGTAATGCAGGCGCGCGCCGAGGCCAATCCTACGAAAGTATAAGCGAGGCGGCCCTGCAAGACGCTACCTTCGTATAGTTCCGGCGCGCCTGTGGCCTCGTTACCATCGCACGAAGGCGGAAGCTGGACTCCGCCGCGGGAACAACCCTATGCAGGTTTGGCCGGAATTCTAGGGGGCTCGCTCGCGCCCAGCTCGAAAAAAGTAACTCTCGTTTTCTTTGAGGAGTTCGAATAGCAATGACCACCACCACGAAAGTAGCCTGGAGCCGTCCCACGTTCACGCTGACGCCGATGGGCTTCGAAGTGACGATGTATCTCGCGACGCCCGAAACGGCGCGCTAAGACCCAAAATCGTGAGCGCTGTTGTCATCGGCGGCCTGGCTGAACGTCTGCGGGCGGTCGGGGACCAGCGCTATCACGACAAACATCCCTTTCACCGCAGGCTCGTTGCGGGCGAGTTAACGCCCGCTCAGCTGCAGTCGTGGGTCGCCAACAGATATTACTATCAGCGTGCGATCCCGCAAAAAGACGCCTACGTGCTGGCGTCGCTTCCGACGCCCGCGCACCGAAGGGCGTGGATTTCGCGCATCTTCGATCACGACGGTACGGACGACCGCAAAGGCGGTACGCAGAAATGGCTCGCGCTCTGTCGAGCCGTGGGCCTTTCGGATGACGACGTGCTTTCCGAGCGCCGCGTTGCGCCGGGCACGCGCTTCGCCGTCGACGCATACGTTGATTTCGCACGTCGAAAGCCGTGGCTGGAAGCGGTCGCCTCATCCCTGACGGAATTGTTCGGGCCGCCCGTTATGCTTGCGCGGGTCGAAGCGATCGTCAAACAGTATCCCTGGATCGAGCGCGCGGGGCTCGGCTACTTCGAAGATCGTCTCCACCTGGCGAAGCGCGACGCCGACATCGCCCTCGGGTGGGTGCTCGAAGAGGCACGGACGCCGGAACAGGCGGACGCTTGCGTTGCCGCGCTCGAGTTCAAGTGCGATGTCTTGTGGTGCATCCTCGACGCAACGGCGCTCGACTGCGGTGTGTTCTCGTGACGTACCGTCTCGCGCGGGGCGTGCGTTTGCGGCGACAAGCAGACGGCGAAGCGATGCTGCTGGTCCCCGAGGGCATCGTATCGCTCAACGATACGGCGGCGGCCGCTCTCGAGCTCACCGACGGGTCGCGCACGCTAGAAGCCATCGTGGATACGCTGTCGGAACGCTTCGAGGCAGACACCGAACGGTTGCGAGCGGACGTCCGCGGGCTCCTCGACGACCTCGTCGCGCGCGGATTCGTGACCGAATGAGCATGGTCGACGTCGCCAAATCGACCCAACCCCACGATGTCGCGAAGGCGACCGCGGGCCATGACGTCGCCAGGGCGACGTCTTTGCTCTGCGAACTTACGTACCGTTGCAACCTGCAATGCCCGTATTGCTATAACCCTCTGAACATGGGCCGCCCGTCGGACGAGTTGAGCGGTGCGGAGTGGCTTTCGGTGATCGACCAAGCGGTGGATCTCGGCGTTCTCCAAATCGGGTTTTCGGGCGGCGAGCCTACCCTTCGGCCGGCGGAACTCGTCGCGTTGACCGAACGTGCGACGCAGCTCGGCGCCTACACGAACCTCATCACGCAGGGCACGTTCCTCGACGATGCGCTCCTGGACCGATTGCTCGCGGCGGGTCTCGCGCACGTGCAGATCAGCATTCAGGCGCCCGAACGAGAACTCGCGGCCACGATTGCGGGTACGGACGTTCACGAGCGCAAGGTCGAAACGTTGCGCCGCGTTCGCAAGCGCGACGTCGCGCTCACGCTCAATTGCGTACTGCATCGCCTCAACCACGATTCGCTGCCCGAAGTTTTGGCTTTTGCGGAACAAGAGGGCATTCGCCGGCTCGAGCTTGCCAACGTGCAATTTTACGGGTGGGCATATCGCAACCGCGGAGCTTTGATGCCGACGCGCGAGCAAGTCGAGCGTGGCGCGGAACTCGTGGCCGCCACGCGCCAGCGTCTCGCCGGTGCGATGGACATTACCTACGTGCTGCCCGATTACTTCGAAGAGCTACCGAAGCCGTGTATGCACGGCTGGGGAAAACTCGCGTTGACCGTCACGCCGGACGGACGTGTCCTTCCGTGTCCCGCCGCGACCTCGATCACGACGTTGCAGTTTCCGAGCGTTCGGGAAACGACGTTACGCTCGGCCTGGAACGATTCGGAGGCCTTCACCATCTACCGCGGTACCGCATGGATGCCCGATCCGTGCCGCTCGTGCGAACGCAAAGAGCTCGATTGGGGCGGGTGCCGCTGTCAGGCATTCCTGCTCACGGGCGACGCCGGCAACACCGATCCGGCCTGCGCGCGCAGCCCGCGCCACGACATCGTCGTGGCCTACCGCGACGGCGACGGCGACGCGCAGTGGGTTCCGCGGCGGCCCGATCCCGCCTTGCGTTGATCGTTCGCGTTCTCGGATCCGCGGCGGGCGGCGGCGTGCCGCAATGGAATTGCGCCTGCGTGAATTGCCGCGCCGCACGCGCCGGAGCGCAACCACGGCGATCGCAATCTTCGTTTGCCGTGTCGCACGACGGCACGCGCTGGTGGCTCGTCAACGCGTCTCCCGATATCGCCGCACAAATCGAGGCGGCGCCGGCCCTTCAGCCACGCGGCGAGCGCGGCACGCCGATCGCAGGCATGTTGTTAACCGATGCAAACGTCGATCATATGGGAGGCCTCGCGGTGACCCGTCAGATGGGCGAGCACGTCTTCGAGCTCTACTCGAGCGCGACCGTGCGCGCGCTCGCGATGGAACAGCGGGCGTTTGCGGCCTTCGGCCAGGCGCCGCACCGTTGGCATACGGTGGCACCGGAGCAGATCTTTACACTCGACGGGGCGCTACGCGTGCGAGTCGTCCCGATCGGCGGCGCGACGCCGGGGTACGATGGCCGGCAGCCGCGCGCGGATGCGGTGGTCGCGTACGAGATTTCCGCGGTCGGCGGCGGCGCGAGCGCGCTCTTCGCGCCCGTTTTCCCAACGGTCGAAGCGCCGCTACTCGCGGCCGCACGCGACGCGGACCTGGCATTTTTCGACGGCTCGTTCTGGTCCGACGACGAGCTCAGCGGCATCGGCGTCGAGAAGGCGGCGCGCTCGCTCGGACACGCGCCCGTCGGCGGCTCGGATGGCTCGCTTGCTGCGCTGGCCTCGATCCCGCAATGCGGCAGGCGATTCTTCGCCCACCTCAACAATACGAATCCGCTCCTCGATCCGTCTTCCTGTGCGTTCCACGAGATGGCGCGCCAGGGATTCGAACTAGCCGAAGACGGGATGGAACTCGTTCTGTGACGAGCTCGCGCTTGCCAGCGTTCCCAACAATGCGTCTGCTAACGGAAACGTCAAATTAAAATTGTGCTCGACCATCCTGCGCTTGTCGTGATGGCGTGCGTGGTGCCGCCGCATGTACGCAACCAAGGGGATGCGGCTCGACGGAGCGCTTTCGGGTAAGTGCTCGCAGAGATGCATGATCTCGTAGAGCAAATAGAATGCCGTGCCCGTGACGCAGAAGAGCAAGCCCGCGTTGCGCGAGCGGGAGAACCGGGCAAGGCCCGCGCCGAGCGCGGCAGTGCCGCCGATCGATGCAAGGATCGCGAACGGAGGGAAGAAGACGATCCGGAAATCGTCGCTTCCATCGAACGTCATTCGCTCGGAGTTGAAAAACTCGTGATGGTTGAGCGCGTGGCGCGAGTACAGGACGAAGAGTCCGGGCCGCAAATGGTGCAGGAGCTCTTTGTGGACGGCCCACTCGACCGCGTTCGCGAAGAGGAGCGCCGCGGGTACGACGGCGAGTTCTTGCGGCCGTACGCGACGAACCTGCGAAAGGCCGAGGCCGATCGCAGCTGCGCCGATACCAAAGGTGGTGGCCGCGTGCAGCCACCCGTTGTAGAAGCGCCCGGCAAATCGTTCGCGGTACTCGCGCCGAAACGCCTCGACCACTTTGGCATCCGCCATCTTCCGCGCGTCGCTTGGCGACGGCGCTTCGCTTTCGATATCGCCGTCGAAGTGCTCCCGGCCCTCGAAGTACGTGCCGTATCTGCTTCCGGGGACGCTTTCCATTCGTTGGGATCGTTCAGTCGTTGATCAGTTCGAACAAGCCGGCCGCGCCCATTCCGCCGCCGATGCACATCGTGACGACCAGCCACTTGGCTTTGCGGCGGCGGCCTTCCATGATGCCGTGCAAGGTCATGCGGGCGCCGCTCATTCCGTAGGGGTGGCCGATCGAGATCGCGCCGCCGTCGACGTTGAACTTCTCGTTGTCGATGTGCAGCGTGTCGCGGCAGTAGAGCGTCTGCACCGCGAACGCTTCGTTGAGTTCCCAGAGGTCGATGTCGTCGATGGTGAGGCCGTTGCGTTCGAGCAGCTTCGGAACGGCGAACACGGGCCCGATGCCCATCTCGTCGGGATTGAGACCCGCCACCGCCATGCCGCGATAGTACGCGAGCGGCTTGAGGTTGTGCTTGTTCGCATAGTCGTAGCTCGTCATCACGACCGCCGCCGCGCCGTCCGAGAGCTGCGAGGCGTTGCCCGCGGTGATCGGCGACTTCGGGTTCGTGAAGCTCGCGCTCTTGAGCTTGGCGAGGCCTTCGAGGGTCGTGTCCTCGCGATTGCCCTCGTCCTTTTGGAGCGTGAACATCACTTCGCGCACGGTGCCGGACTCTTTATCCTCTTCGTACTTGTAGGCGGAGAGCGGAACGATCTCTTGATCGAAGTGGCCCGCATGCTGCCCCGCGGCGGTCCGCTTCTGCGATTGCAGCGCGTACTCGTCCTGCGCTTCGCGCGACACGTTGTAGCGCTTCGCAACGAGATCCGCCGTCTCGATCATCGGCATGAACAGATCGTCCTGATGCCGCATCAGCCATTCTTCGGTGAAGAACTTGATGTTGGTATTGTTCTGAACCAAGCTGATCGATTCGGCACCGCCCGCCACCATCGCGGGCGCGCCGTCCGCGATGATGCGATGCGCGGCCGAGGATATCGCCTGCAAGCCGGAGCCGCAATAGCGCGTGATCGTCGTTCCCGCTACGGTGATCGGGAGACCGGCGCGCACGGCCGCATTGCGCGCGAGATTGTGGCCGGTTGCGCCTTCCGGCATGCCGACGCCGAGAATCGTGTCCTCGATATCGCTGGGATCGATGCCGGCGCGTTCGACGGCGTGCTTGATCACGTGCCCGCCGAGCACGGCGCCGTGCGTCATGTTGAAGGCGCCGCGGAAGGCTTTGCCGATCGGCGTGCGCGCGCCGCTGACGATAACCGCTTCGTGTGTTGCCATGTGAGTTAGTTCAAAGCTCCGAGATTAGGGCGAGGGGCGAATCCGCCCTTTTCGGCGGCTTCCTTGAGTTTGGGCGCCGGCACCCAATGCTTGCCGAGCGTCTGTTGCCACTCTACGATCTGGTCGTAGATCTTTTTGGTTCCAACGGTATCCGCCCACCACATCGGGCCGCCGTGATACCACGGGAAGCCGTAGCCGAACAGCCAGGCGATGTCCTCGTCGCCGGGGCGCAGGGCGACGCCCGTGCCGAGCAACTCCGCACCCTGGTTGACGAGGGCGTACATGCACCGGTTGACGATCTCTTCGTCGGTGATCGTGCGGCGCGTGATGCCCAAGCGCTTGGACTCTTCCTCGATGAGCGCCTCGACTTCGGGGTCCCGCGTGGGCTTGCGAGCACCGGGCTCGTAGATGAAGTAGCCTTTGCCCGTTTTTTGGCCGTAGCGGCCGAGTTCGTACAGGCGAATCCCGATATCGGACTGGCGGAATCCCGGGTCGGCCGCCTCCTGGCGGATCTTGTAGAACACGTCGATACCCGAGAGATCGCTCATCGCGAACGGGCCCATCGGGAAGCCGAAGTTGCGGATCGCCTTATCGACTTGCCACGGCGTCGCGCCCTCTTCTAAGAGGAACGAGGCTTCGCGCGCGTAGTCGAACAGCATCCGGTTTCCGATGAAGCCGAACGCGTTGCCCGAGATGACGCCTTTTTTCTTGAGCTTCTTTGAAAGCGCGACCGCGGTCGTGAGCGTTTCGCCCGACGTCTTCGCGCCGCGCACGATTTCGAGCAGCTGCATGATATTCGCCGGTGCGAAGAAGTGCAGGCCGACGACTTGTTCCGGACGAGTCGTGGCGCTTGCGATCTCGTCGATATCGAGCGTCGAGGTATTGGACGCCAAGATCGCGTCGCGCTTCACCGCCTTGTCGAGTGCGGCGAAGACCTCTTTCTTCACGGCCATCGATTCGAATACGGCCTCGATCACGAGATCGGCGTCGGCAATCGCGGAGTAGTCTCCCACGAAGGTCACGCTCTCGACGCGCTCTTTGAGTTTCTCGGGGGTCAGCTTCCCTTTTTTCGCCTGCGACTCGTAGGTATCGGAAACGTTTTTCTTGCCGCGTTCGACTTGCTCGGGGTTCACGTCGATGACGGAGACGGGAATGCCGGCGTTCGCGAAGACCATCGCGATGCCCGTGCCCATCGTGCCGGCGCCGACGACGGCGGCGTGCTTGATCTCCTTGGGCTTGACACCTTCGGCGAGGCCTGGAATTTTGCCGAGCTCGCGTTCGGCAAAGAAGAGGTGGATCGCGGACTGCGCGGGCGCGCTCACGACCAGTTCGCTAAACAGCCGCGCTTCGCGCGCGATGCCGAACTTGTAATCGAGGTCCGATGCCGCTTCCATCGCGTCGATCAGCTTGTGTGCGGCGTAGCCGCCCTTGTCTTCGGCGGGGACCATGCCGTGCGCGAGCGCTACCATCGGCGGCGGCACAACGATCTTCAACTCGCTGATTCGTTTTTTCGTTCCGGCTTTTTCTAGCGCGAGCTCCACGGCGCGTTCCAAGAGATCGCCCTCGACGACTTCGTCGATGATCCCCATGCCCTTGGCGGGCTTGGCATCCTTGGGCTTGCCTTCGAGCATCATCTGGAGCGCCATCTGGACGCCGCCGAAATTCATCGGATTCTTCGTCGCGAGCAAACGCGGCAGGCGCTGCGTACCGCCGGCGCCGGGAATGAGGCCGAGCAGAATCTCCGGCAGCCCAACTTTCGACGCCGGCGTCGCGAGCCGGTAGTCGCAGGCGAGCGCGGTTTCGAAGCCGCCGCCGAGCGCATTTCCGTCGATCGCGGCGACGAATGTCTTGTTGCTTTTCTCCATGCGCGCCACCACGTCGCGAACGCTCTTCGCGTCCGGCGGCGGCGGTTTGAGAAACGCGTTGATGTCGGCTCCGCCGCTGAAGAAGCCCTTGACGCCCGTGATGACGATAGCACGAACCGTCGCATCAGCGTCTGCCGAATCGATCTCGCGCAGCAACGCCGCGGACGTATCGAAGGAAAGAGCGTTCACGGGCGGATTGTCGATCGTAAGGATTCTTATTCCGTCGCGGGTCTCGGCATGCACCAAAGACGTTGTTCGGGGCTCGGTCTCTAACATGATTTCTCCAGCTATGTGTGAGACGGGTTTAATTGTTTAAACACCTCTCATATGCCCTGCCGGAAGAAAGGTCCAAAAGGTACGAAGAAAGCGACAAAAGTCGCTGGCCATCCTGACGCGCGTGCGCTGCTCGCGGTGCGGTCATGCGGGGGGCTTCGTTCCGCGTTTCGATAAGCTGTCCCGCGACATGCAGACCTTACCGCAGTTTGTCTTGGAGTCGCTGGACCAGCCGCGCGAGAAGGCGTTCGCAGAGCGACTGGGCGCGGCCGCCTGGACGTACACCTCGTCCGGCCGCATGTACGATCGGATCGCAGCGATCGCGTATGCGCTTCGAAACGCGGGGCTCGAGTTCGGCGACCGGGTAGCGCTGCTCTCGGAGAACAGGGTCGACTGGCTGGCCGCCGATTTCGGCGCCCTCGCGGCCGGATGTGTCGTGGTGCCGATTTTCCCATCGCTCGCGCTCGACCAGTTGGAGTACATTCTCAAGGACTCCGCCGCGAAAATCGCGTTCGTCGAAACGGCGGCAGAGGCGGAGCGGCTCCATCGTTCTTGTCCGAGCGCTCCGCGCTGCATCCATTTCGACGGACTCGGTCCCGATTCGCTGGCCGATTTCGAAGCGGGCGGCGCGGCCGCCGTACGCGCGGATCCGGGCGCGCTCGCTGCGTTCACGCAATCGGCGTCGCCGGACGACCTCGCCGTCCTCATCTATACGTCGGGCACGACGGGCAACCCCAAGGGCGTGATGCTATCGCACGCAAACCTCGTGAGCAACACGGTCGCCGGTGCGGAAGTGTTGCCGGATCCGGTCGACCCCGAAGGCGACGTGATCCTCTCGGTGCTGCCGTTCGCGCACATCTTCGAACACACGGACGCTATCGGCTTCATCCGTGCCAAAGCGCAGCTGCACATCACGCAGCCCGATTTTCTGGCGGCCGATCTGCGAGACGCACGGCCGGTGATGATGGCGCTCGTCCCGCGGATTCTGGAACGCGTGATGGCGGGGATCCTCGGCAAAGCAAAAGCCGAAGGCGGCGTAAAGGCACGCTTGATTCCCTGGGCCCTGAACGTGGGGCGCGATCACGCTGCCGCAAGCGTCGAAGGTACGAAGCCCAGTGTCGGGCTCGCGCTGCAATACTCAATCGCGCAGAAACTCGTCCTTTCGAAGATCAAACCCGCGATCGGCCTCGATCGTCTCGTGTTTTTCGCAAGCGGCAGCGCTCCGCTGCACCGCGACATCGCGCTGACGTTCGCCGGCATGGGCGTGCCGATCGCGGAAGGATACGGTCTCACCGAAACCTCGCCGATCGTGACGGCGAACCGGCCGGACGCGATCCGTTACGGCTCGGTCGGCAGACCGATCGACGGCGTGTCGCTGCGCATCGCGCCGGACGGCGAGATCCTGGTCAAGGGTCCCAACGTGATGCAGGGCTACTACCATTTGCCGGGCGAGCATCCGTACACCCCGGACGGTTGGTTCATGACGGGCGACATCGGCCACATCGACGACGACGGCTATCTCTTTGTTACCGACCGCAAGAAAGAAATGATCAAAACTTCGACCGGCAAATATATCGCGCCCGGCCGGGTGGAATCGGCGCTCAAGCGCTCGATCTACATCGGCCAGTGTTTCGTGATCGGCGACGGACGCTCGTTTCCGCTAGCGCTCGTGAGCCCCAACTGGGATTTGATTCGAAGAGATTTCGCGATCCCCGCGGCAGTTCCGAACGCCGCGATCGTGCAGCGCACCGACGTCCGCGATTTTTTCACGAAGGAGGTGACCGAACGCACGGCCGACCTCGCGAACTTCGAGCAGATTCGCCGCGTCGCGCTCTTGCCGCGCGATCTCACGATCGAAGATGGCGAACTCTCACCAACTCTTAAGGTGAAGCGTCGCGTCGTCGAAAAAAAATTCGCGGACATCATCGAGACTGCGTATAAGGGCTTTTCGCTCGGAGCCCGATAGCGGAACGGTTTTGGCACGCAGGTTCGTTAGAATGGTGAAGAACTCACGTCCCCCAACGATCGGATTGCCATGAAACTTCGCCGAACCATCGCCGCTCTCGTTCTCGCTACGGCCATGCCGGCCGCCACGTTCGCCGACGCACGGGTGGGTGCGGGCCCCGTGAAGATCTGGCGGCCTCTACCGAAATCCACGATTTGCCGCATGTGCCCGCAGCCGCGACCACCGCACCCGCGTCGGAGGAAGCCGTAAACGCGCTTCTGCTGCGTTAGCTCGAAACGTCTTTTTCGCTCGCGAGGTACCCCGCCAGCTGCGTGCGTGACGTGAGCCCGAGTTTTGCGTAGATCGACGTAAGACACTTCTCGATCGTTTTCTCGCTGACCGCGAGTGCTGCGGCGGCCGCGCGGTTTCCGTTTCCGGCGGCGACCAGCGCTGCGACCGCGCGTTCGCGCGAATTCAAAATTTCTTTCTCATGTGGTGCGGCGCCGCGCGCGGCGCGCTCGACGCGGCGGATGTGCCCGGACGCTCCGCTGCGGCGATAGATTTCGAGCGCTGCAGCGTCGTCGTCCGCAAGTTCGTGCGCCCGCGCGGTAAACAGCGGCCAGCCAAGCTCCGCGAAACGATACGCCGCTCGCGCCGCATGGAAGCGCCGCGCTCGCTCGTCGTCCGGCGGCGCAAGCGCCGCGTCCAGCAGAGCGAGCAAAGCGCGGTTGACGCGGTCCCCGGCCGATTCGCAGCAGGCCGCGACGAGCGCGCGCAGCGGTATTGCCGATCGCGGAGCGCAGAGCGCGACGATCGCGATGGATTCCGTCAATCCGAACGGGTTGCGCACCGCGCGTACGGCTCGCTCGAAAAGCGGAAGCGCTTCGGGCTTGCGTCCGAGTAGGGTGAGGCCGAGCCCACACGAGCAGGCGGCCTCACACAGCGTGAATGGATTGCCGCCCGCCGCGGCGGCATCGACCAACTCGAGCTCGGTGCAGCGTTCGAGTAATGTGCGATCGCCGAGCGCGATCGCGAGCGGTACCCCGACGAGCGCGCGTTGCAGGCGTGGCAGATATTCGCGCGTGGCACGTGTTTCATCAAAGAGGCGCCGCGCGATGGCCAGGTTGCCTGCGCGCAGCTCGATCTGTGCCGCGACCGCGAGCGCGTACGTGAGGTCGAGCCGGTGCGCGCGCGCCAGTTCCAAACTCCGTGCTTGATGCACTCGTGCCGTTTCGATCTCGCCAAGATTGAGCGCTTGGACCGCGATGCTGCCCGGCAGCCAGCGGCGCAGGTAGGTCGAGATGCCGGGGCTTTCCGCGATCTCGAGCGCCTGCCCGAAGCACGAGCGCCACAAATCCGTTTCGGCGCGCTGCGCGTGAACGGAACTGCGGACCGCGTAGTATTCGAGGGCCACGCTCGAGGCTTCCGGAACGGCGCGCTCGTCGATACGTCCGAGGTAGTTCCACGCGTCGTCCGGGTGCCTGATCGCGGCCTCCATCGCCGCGAGACGAACGAGCGTCGTGACGACCACGGCGGCCGGAGCGGCGGCGGCGAGCGCCAGCGTAGCTTCACCGTAGGCGCGCGCAGCGGCGGTGCGGCCGTCGTTGGCGTACGCACCGACGACGAGGTTGCGCTGCTCTACCGCGCGCGCGAGGTCGCCCGAGCGAAGAAACGCGGCGGCGGCGGCCTCACGTACGACGAGGAGCCGATCGATTGCATCCGCGCGCAGCAGCGCTTCCGAAGCCTTGACGAGGGTTCGGCTCACGTCGGGGTCGGATCCCGAGAATCCAGCGGCCGAACGTTCGAACCAGGCTGCGGCGTCGTCGTACGCGTGCACGTCGCGGGCGGCGTCGCCCGCGCGCTCGCAATACGGTGCCGCCCGATCGAGTTCGGCGGCTTCCCAAAAGTTGTGCGCGATCATCTCTGAAAACGCGGCGGCGTCGGGCCGTGCCGCGAGCGTTCGCGCTATGCGTTGGTGGAGCGGCCTCGTTTGAACGTGCAGCATCTCGCCGTAAACCGCATCTCGGGCCAGCGCGTGCCGAAATCGAAAGTCGTACGGCTCTTCCTCGCGCGCATCGAGCAATTGCAAATCGCACAAGCGACGCAGCGCCGGAACCATGAGTTCGTCTTCGACGTCGAAGATCTGCGCGAGCAGATCGGCTCGGAAACTGCGTCCGAACATCGAAGCCTGCGCGAGCAGAGCACGCTCTTCGGCCGTGCAGCGGTTGAGTCGTTCGCGAACGATCGCTTGGAGCGTCAGCGGCAAGGAGTGAGGCGCGGGTAACGCGCCAGAGCGTGCGTGGTCGACGACGTGACGCAACAGTTCTTCGGAGAACAGCGGGTTTCCGCCCGACCGCCGTACGATGTCGCGCAGCGTTTCGGAAGGAACCTCGTGCGACGTACCGAGCGCCGCACGCAGCAAATGCTCGGCTTCCGCGCCGGTCAGCGGCTGCAAACGCAAGAGCGATACGCCGTCGCCGCGCTGCAACCGTCCGAACGGTACGAACAGCGGATGCGGGGCACCGATCTCGTCTTCGCGATAGGTCGCGACCAGGAGAATGCGTCGCGCGACGGCCCGTTCGGCGAGCACGCCGAGCGTCTGCACGAGTTCGGCGTCGGCCCAGTGGAGGTCTTCGAGCGCGAGCACGGCCGTACCGCGCGTCGCGACACGATCGAATGCATCTGCGACCGCTTCGCGCTGTGCTTCGCGCGTTGCCGCGCGCCCTTCGAACGGCGTGGCGCCGTACGCGTCGCGCAAGAGCACGGCGAGCGGCTCGAGCGGTCGCTGCGCGAACTCGCGGCAAGCTGATGCCGAGATGCGGTGCCGTGCGGGCGCCAGGTGCGAGCAGAACTCGCGCACGAGACGCGACTTCCCGATGCCGGCCTCGCCGGCCACGAGCACGAGACCCCCGCGTCCTTCGGCCGCGGCACGCCGCCGCGCGCGCAGATGCTCTAGCTCGCTCGCGCGGCCTATGAACTCGGGACAGACGATACGCTCGGAAAGCATAAACCCGCTCGAGATGGCGCTTCGTTCGCACGCCGCTGCCGCCCTCGCCCTGTAGGGATTTCCCCCCTTCTCGCTCGCTTCTCGGGGAACGACGATGGGGCAAACACGCTCGTCCTTGGGGAGTTTTCCATGGAGTTGCGCCAATGTGCATCGTACCTCGCGCTCGCGGCTTGCGTTGCCGGCTGCAGCGGCGGAGCCGTTACGCCGAGCCCCGCGGTAACGTCGAGTTCGTTTTCGCAGCCCACGGCGACGCCGCAAGCGACCGCGACACCGCGAGCGACAGCGACCCCCGCACCGACCGCGACTCCGTCGCCGGTGCAGAGCGGAATGCTCGGCATCGCGGCCGTGAACTCGGCTCTGCAGGGCGTCGAGACGTATTACCTTACCCTCCCGCACAGCAACCTTGAAACGGATCTGAACGCGCTTGCGGCTCACATGACGTCATCGGGCGCGTACGAGACGGCGATCGTCACGGCCGGCGGCGTTTCCGCTACGCTGCCCGATGGATCGCACGCGCTCGTGTTTGCCGATCGCGCCGAAGATGTCGGCGGCCCGGCCGCGGCAGCCCGCTCGCGCGAGGCCCGGGCACGCGATGCCATGGGCGTGGGTCCCGGGACGGGCCTCAGTCCGCCGACCGCACACGAAGTCGCGTTTCTTATCAATACGGTCGACACGTCGGGCGCGTTCACGCCGGGGCGCCAAACGGATTTCGGGAACGCGTTTACCAACCTCGGCTTCGCCAAGGCGGGCGACGGCGTCGACGTGCTCGACATTTCTCTGGACAACATCGTCGCGCTCGGCAGCGGGCACCCGCTCGACTTCCTGGATATCGCGACGCACGGTATAGTCGGCGGATTTCCGAACCAGAGCTTCTACGCGAACCTCTCGACGACGCCGATCACCGACGCGACCCTGGTGAAGTACGCGAGCGATTGGACGGCCGGGCGAATCGACTACGCAATCTATCTCTGGGTCGAAAAAACCGGCATCGCGCCGCTGCCGTCGTGGGCGTTCACGCCGGCGTTCTTGACGACGCACCTCACCTTCAACCCGGGCGCGATCGTCGATAACCAGTCGTGCTTCGGGCAGAACCCGCTGATCGCGTCCGCGGTCGGCGCGACGTTGCGGTCCGCCGGTGTGGGCCGCTATTTCGGCTGGACGAAAGCCGTGCAAGGCATCGATGCGGATCAAACGGATGCGTTTCTGCTCGATCGTATGCTCGGCGAACAATCTCCGAGCGTTACCGGGCTCGACCTCTTTGCGGACGAACGCACGCCGCCGCAGCGGCCGTTCGGGCTCGATCAGATCGAGCCCGTCATGGCGACGGAGCAACGGACCGGACCGCTCGGAGCGGTTGCGGAACCGTACGCGATCTCGAACGGCGGCGGTACCAACGCATTGTATCCGCCCATTGCCGACGGCCCGAATGCGCGCTACCTCGCGAGCGACTTCGGCGGCGAGAGCGTCACGAATCCACCGATTGAATACGCCCTGCCTTCAATCGCGCGGCTGCAAACCCGCGAGTTCTCGAAGATGGGCGCACTGCAAATCGACGGCGTCTTCCCCAAAACGCAGGGCAGCGTAACGATCGCGAATGCCGCGGGCACCTACACCGCGGTGCCCGTATCGTGGACGACGAGTGCGATTCTCGTACCGATTCCGGACGAGGGCGCGGGTTCGTCGGGACTCGTGCAGATCGCGGGCGACGGCATACAAAGCAACCCCGTCCCGCTCACGCAGTGGCACGGCGGCCTGACCTACACCGAGCACGACACCATCGGTGAATTCGACAATACCGGCGGCAACGGTACGGGCTCCCTGCAGGCGGTCTTCAGCGTCAACGTGCGCGCCGACGTCCATCCCACGGTCGTGACGATTGATCAAACGCCGCAGCCGCAGAACCTCGCATTTTCGGGTTTCGAGCCGGATTCGAGTGGAGCAGTCACGGCGTTCGGCGGGACGTTCACGGCCCAAGTCGGCGGTTCGGCGAGCTTCGGCCTCGCCGCGGCACCGCCGACGATGGCGCCGTTCGGTTCGGCGGCAAGCATGAGCCTTACACCCGTCGCGTCGCAGCCGGCGCCGTGCAACAACGCGCTGCAAGGCCCGCAGGCGAACGCGGGCGACGTGTTCTGTCCGGCGCTGACGTTCTCTTCGATGAACGTTGGGACGTGCACCGTCACGTCCGGGAAATACGGCCTGTGCGATAATCCAAGCGTCGATTCGCCGAGCGGCCAATTTGGGCGCCTCCTCGGCGCGAATCCTGGTGTTCCCGACGGGCTGCTGAAGCTCAAGATGAACCCGGTGACCTACGCGGTCGCGGTGTCCTCGAGTCCGAGTCCCTTGATCTCGACGAACAACTTCGACGGCAGCGACGTGATCGGAAACGCGAACGTTACCGGAACGTTCGAGCCGCCGCTCTCGCCACCGTCGGCGAAGACGCCGGCATTTCGATTTGGCTGGTAGCGCCTGTCGGCAGTCCCGCGGCGACCACCCATCGCTGCCGAAAATGCCGCGGCGCAACCACTCCTTCCAGAAGCCTGCGCTCGCTACGTAATCGGGCCGGTGCGCTCCTCCAGAAGTTCGACCGGGACGCCGTTGGGATCTTCGACGAACGCGATCCAGCGGCTGCCGCCCGGCGACTTCTTGGGACCGCTCAGGACCTTTACGCCTTCGCCGCGGAGGCGCTCGACGTACGCGCCGAAGTCGCCCTCGACTTCGAGCGCCAAGTGTTCGTAGCGGTTTCCGATCTCATACGGCGGGTGGTCTTCGAGATCGTAGACGAGCTCGACGTACGAATTCCAATCCGAGCCGACGAACGCCATGTCGCAGTTTCCCGGATAGTGGAGCGGGCCGTCGAGCAGCTTGAGGCCCATTTTGTTGGTGTAGAAGTCGATCGTCGCGGCCATGTCGTTCACGAAGATCGAGGTGTGCAGATAGCGAGGCATTAGTTCACCGCGCGCAGCGCCGCGGCCGGGGCCGCGTGCTGCGGAGCTTCGAGGCGTCCGGCAAGCAAGGAAAGATAGCGCAGGCAACAGACCCGCAAGAACGAGGCGAAGTTGGGAGCTTCGCCTCGTCGCTCGACGAGTTCGTCGTGGAGTTTCGAGATGAACTCGTTCGTGCTGAGCGATTCGCGCGCCGACATCTCGCTCAGTACGTCCCAAAAGAGGTTTTCGAGCCGGATCGTTGTGAGCACGTTCTGGATTCGCAGCGAGCGCGTGCGCGACTCGTAGATGATGGCATCTGCGTTCACGTAGATTTGGCACATAGGGACCTCGCTCGTTAAACCTCGTTTTTGCTCATCATGCTTGCGATCGTGTCGGCCTGCCGGATCGCAAGTGTGACGATGGTCAGCGTGGGGTTCTCCGCGGCGCCCGTCGTGTACTGGCTGCCATCGGAGATAAAGAGGTTCGGAATATCGTGGGTTTGCCCCCATTTGTTGACCACGCCGTCGCTCGGCTTCTCGCTCATACGGCTGGTACCCATGTTGTGTGTCGAAGGATAGGGCGGCGTCCGGAACGTGCTCGTGGCGCCGACCGCCTTGTAGAGCGCTTCGCCCTGGGTAAAGGCATGTTCGCGCATCGCGAGGTCGTTCTTATGGTCGTCGTAGTGCACGTTGGGAACGGGCAATCCGTTATCGTCTTTCACGTCGGTGTTGAGGGTGACCCGGTTGGTCGATTGCGGCATGTCCTCGCCCACGATCCACATGCCTGCGACGTGCTGGTAATTGTCCATATAGGTCGTGAAATCGGAACCCCATGCTCCGGGGTTCAGGAACGCAGCGAAGAACGGGAGGCCGAGCGAGATCGTCTCCATTTCGTAGCCGCCGACGAAACCGCGGCTCGGATTGTTCGCCACTTCATCTTGCACGATGCCGGCCATCGTCGTCCCGCGATACATGTGCACGGGTTCCGGGAAAATCGCATAGACCGAGGCCGTGAGGTGGCGCATGTAGTTGCGCCCGACCTGGCCCGAACTATTTGCGAGACCGTCCGGGTATTTCGACGAAGCGGAGTTGAGCAAAAGTCGCGGCGTCTCGATCGAGTTGGCCGCCACGGCGACGATCCGAGCCTGCTGACGCTGCTGCTTGCCGTTTTTGTCGACGTACACGACGCCCGTGACTTTACCGCTGGCGCCGTGCTCGATCTTTAACACGGTCGATTCCGGCCGCAGATCGAGATGCCCCGTCGCTTCGGCCTTCGGAATCTCAGTGTTCAGCGTCGACCACTTCGCCCCCGACTTACAGCCTTGAAAACAGAAGCCGATCTGCAGGCAGCCGATGCGGCCGTCGCGCGGGTGGCTGTTGATTGCCATGTGTCCGGTACTGCATTTCGTGTAGCCGAGCTTCTTCGCGCCGTTATACATGACTTTGAAATTGTTGTTGCCGGGGAGGCCCGCGATGGTATTCGTTCGCGTGACGCCCATTTTGTTCTCGGCCTTCGCGTAGTACGGCTCGAGTTCGGCAAGCGTTAGCGGCCAGTCCATCAGACTCGTGCCGTCAATATCCCCGTACGTGGTTCTAGCCCTGAATTCGTAATCGTGCCAGCGTAGCGATGCACCGGCCCAATGCGTGGTCGTTCCGCCGACCGTCTTGCACGTCCAGGCGGGCAAATTCGGGAAGTCTTTGGCAACACGCCAGTTGCCTGAGGTCGTACGCTTATCAAGCCATGCGAGCTGGCTGAACGAGGGCCATTCGTCGTTGAGAAAGGTCGCCGACGACTGGCGGGCTCCCGCCTCGAGCAGCACGACCTTGATGCCCTTCTGCGCGAGCTCGTTGGCCAGAGTGCCACCGCCGGCGCCGGATCCGATGATGACGACGACGCTGTCGTCGGTTTGCGCGAATTTTGCCACGTCGCGATCCTCCGTTACGCCCAGGGCTTCGGGCTGGCATCGAGCGGCGGGTTGGGAAGCCACGTCAAGTCCGCAAAGCCGCGGTGCAAGTAGCCGCCTTGTGGCCACGATGCGCCTTGATAGCCGAAGTGCGCCCACGCCATCTCGTTGTTGTAGATCGAGGTGATGCACTGGCCGCGCACGAGATTGAAGAAGTCCGATCCCTGCG
>Ga0302326_10008149_pt1 | contig 23177 bp, 16 predicted proteins | sample Palsa_T0_3_FD_202264 | JGI IMG/M metagenome (GOLD analysis project Ga0302326, IMG submission 202264) | Peat permafrost microbial communities from Stordalen Mire near Abisko, Sweden - Palsa_T0_3 | ecosystem: Environmental > Terrestrial > Soil > Palsa > Peat permafrost | place: Sweden: Abisko... | reverse complement strand
GCCCGACTCGGCGAAGGCAAGGAGAGCGTCGCGGAATTTCGGCAAGCCATTGCGGCATACGCAGATCAGGCAAACAGGCTCTATCTGCCCTTCTATCAGGGCCTGCTCGCTGAGCTTGAGGGCGAAAGACAAAGCCCGCACGAAGCTTTAACTCGGGTCGATGAGGCTCTGAGGCTGGCTCAGCAAACCGAGGAGCGCTGGACAGACGCGCTCCTGCACCGCATCCGCGGCGAGATTTTGTTGAAGCGCGATCCGGCGAACACGGCGCCCGCTGAGGAGGCTTTCCTCACCGCCATCGCCGTCGCGCAGCAGCAAAAGGCCAAAAGCTTCGAGTTGCGTGCGGCGCTGTCGCTGGCGAAGCTTTATGAGTCGACTGCGCGCACCACTGAAGCGCATGCCGTGCTTGCGCCGGCGCTGGAAGGCTTCGCGCCGACGCCGGAATTTCCCGAGATCGAACAAGCGCAATCGCTGCTCGCCGCGCTCGCCGAAACGGACGAAGTGAAAACCGCTACCGCGGCGCGCGAACGCCGTTTGAAACTTCAGACAAGCTACGGTCAGGCGCTGTTGTGGTCGCGCGGCATGGGCGCCGACGAAACGAAGGCCGCCTTCGCTCGTGCGCGCGAGCTTGCCGCCGGCATAAAAAATCCCACCGAACGTTTCGTCACCTATTTTGGCCAGTGGGGCGGAAGCTTGATGCGCGGCGATTTCAAGTTGGCGGACGGGATTGCCGAGGTCTTCCTGGGCGAGGCCGAGCGGCACGCCTTGCTGCCGGAGACGGCGGGGGCGCACCGTATGTTCGGTCTGACCCGCCATCTTCAGGGCTTTTTCACGCAGGCTCAGGCCCATTTTGCTGCGGCGCTGCAAATGAGTGATCCACAGTGGGATCGCGAGATCAAGCTACGCTTCGGCACGGCCAGCCCCGCCTCAATCGCTGTATTCCTCGCTCACACGCACTGGATGCTCGGCGATTACAAGCAGGCGCGTAATTACATCAACGAGGCGTTGGAGCGCGCAGTCGAAGCGGCACATCCGCCGACTCTTGCCAACACGTACGGCTTCAAAGCTTTTTTTGAAGTACTCCGCGGCGACGTCGAAGCCGCGCGGCGCGCAGTAGAATCGCTTCTTGAATTGAGCCGTGATCACGGGCTCGCGTTCTACGGCGCGATCGGAACGATCTACCACGGCTGGGTTCGCTTTCGCATGGGCGAGTGCGACGCCGGTCTTGCGGTAATGCGTGAGGGTCTCAAAGCCCATGTCGCGGCCGGAAACAAGGCGTACGTTCCGTGGTTGACGGCTCTGGTTGCCGAAGCTCAGTCCGAGCACGAAACCAGCGACGAACCTTTAACGCGCATCGACGCGGCGGTGATGCTCGCGGCCGAGACGGGCGAACACTGGTCCGACGCTCTCCTGCATCGCATCCGCGGCGAGATTTTGTTGAGGCGCGATCCGGCCAACACGGCGCCCGCCGAGGAAGCCTTCCTCGCCGCCATCGCCATCGCGCAACAGCAAAAGGCACGGAGCTTCGAGTTGCGCGCGGCGCTGTCGCTGGCGGAGCTTTATCAGAACTCCAACCGCGCCGCCGACGCGCACACCGTGCTCGCTCCGGCCCTCGAAGGTTTCTCGCCGACGCCGGAATTTCCCGAGATCGAAGAGGCGCAGGGGCTGCTCGCCGGGCTTGCGGATTAGCGCGTTCGTCCGTCCCGCAAGACGGGGAACGCGGACGCATGATGAGTTCCCGCCGCAATTGTTAATTTCTTCCAACTGAATGTTAACGCTTCGTTGCTAACGATGGTCCCTCTTGCCAGCCGCCCGCAGAGGTCATTGTGGCATCGATCGGTTCCGAACATGCGCCGCGTTGGCAGTGGCGCGCGTCCTCGTGGCGTGGCGCTCTCGGCGGCAGCGTTGCCCGCGTCCACGCGCTATTTGCTGACGGTAGCGAGTCCTCGCTGGCGCGGCGGCTGGCGGGCGCGGCCTTTCTTATCCGCGTCGTCAGTGCGGCCATCGCTTTCGTCTCGCAGATTCTGCTGGCGCGATGGATGGGCGTCTTCGAATTCGGCGTTTACGTCTATACCTGGACGTGGGTGCTGTTGATCGGCGGCATGGTCGATCTCGGCCTCGGCTCGGCCGCGCAACGCTTCATTCCCGAATACATCGAACACAGCAAGTTCGCGCTGTTGCGCGGCTATCTCGGCGGCAGCCGCTGGCTCGCCGCGGGCATTGCCACCGGCATCGCCCTTCTCGGCGCCGCCGCGGTGTTCCTGCTGTCGCCGCATCTCGGTCGCGAAACCATCATCCCGCTTTACCTCGCCTGCGCGGCGTTGCCGCTTTGCGGCGTGGCTCAGGTCCAAAGCGGCATCGCGCGCTCTTACAACTGGGTCAATCTCGGATTAGCGCCGGTCTACATCCAGCGCCAGCTCGCGTTGCTCGGACTGATGGGCATTGCCTTTGCGATCGGCCTGCCGACCGACGCCATCACGGCGACGCTCGCCGGCGTCGTTAGCTTGTGGGCCGTCACTATCGGCCAGCTCGTCGTGCTCAACCGGCGGCTCACGCGCGTCGTTGAAAGCGGCGCAAAGGCCTTTGAGGTCGGTTCTTGGCTCGCCACCTCGACCCCGATCTTCGTTGTCGAGGCATTTTATCTGCTGCTCACTTACGCAGACGTCATTGTGCTCCAGCAGTATCGCTCGCCGAACGAAGTCGCGATCTATTACGCCGCGGTCAAGACCATGGCGCTCGTCGCCTTCATCTATTTTTCGGTGGCGCAGACCATCGCGCACAAGTTCGCGCAATATCACGTCGCCGGCGACCGCAAACGCCTGGTTTCCTTCCTGCGCCAGTCGGTTCGCCTCACCTTCTGGCCTTCGCTCGGCTCGATTGTCGTTCTCTTGATTCTCGGCCGCCCGCTGCTGCGCTTATACGGACCCGACTTCGTCTCCGGCTACTATCTGATGTTCATCATCGCCGTAGGCCTTTTGGCCCGCGCTTCGGTCGGTCCGGCGGAGCGGCTTCTCAATATGCTTGGCGAACGGCGTTCATGCGCGCTGGTCTATGCCGGTTCATTTGCGCTGAACCTCGTCTTGTTGATGGCGCTGATCCCGCCGTTCGGGCTTCTCGGCGCCGCCATCGCCGGCGCCGTGGCGCTGGTATTCGAATCGGCCAGTCTGTTCGCGTTGGCCAAATACCGTCTCGGGCTTCACTGTCTGATCTTCGGTGCGCCCCGGGAAAGCTGAAGGGCGAGCATGACCGTCGGAGTCTCGAACGATCCGGCGCCGGTTGTCGCTCTGGAACACGCAGCGTCGGCCATCGCCACTGCCCGCCGTGCCGCGCTCGCGGACCGCTACGCGGCCAATTCCTTCACGGTCGAATGGCGCCCGCTGACCGGGCTCGAGCCCATCGCGCCGCAATGGCGCGAGCTTGCCGCGCGCGCGCTCGAGCCTAATGTGTTTTACGAGTCGGCTTTTGCGCTGCCGGCTGCGCCGGTCTTCGGCGCCGATGCCGGCGCGGTTCTGATCTGGTCGGGGGGAAAGCCGCGGCGGCTTCTTGGTTTCTTCCCGGCCCGCATTGAGCGGCGGCGCTACGGTTTCAATCTGCCGGTGCTGGTAGGCTGGACGCATCCCTATGCACCGCTCGGCCTGCCGTTGGTCGAGCGCGAAGCCGCCGAGCCGGTCGTTGGCGCGTTCCTGTCGCATCTCGCCGCCGACCGCGCGCTTCCGGGCTTGCTGCTATTGCCATTCCTGCCGGAGGACGGACCTTTTGCCAGCGCGCTCGACGGCATACTTCGGCGCGCGCAGATGCCGTCGGCCACATTCGGCCGTCATCGCCGGGCGCTGCTCGCGCCGACAGGCGAGCGGTCGCGGTATCTGGAAGGCGCCATGAGCGGCCACCAACGCAAAGAATTGCGCCGGCAATGGCGGCGCCTTTCCGAAACAGGCGCCATCGCGATCACCATCGCGACCGAACCCGCCGCGATCGACCGCGCGCTTGAGGACTTTTTCAGCCTGGAGGCGCTAGGATGGAAAGGCAGGGCCGGCACGGCAGCGGCAGCCGACGAAAAACTGCAGCGCTTCGTGCGTACCGCGCTGTTCAAGCTTGCCGCCGAACAGAAGGTGTCGATCAACCGCCTTCTTATCGATGGCCGCGCGATCGCCGCGACCGTCGCGTTACGAAGCGGCCGCAGCGCCTGGTTCTGGAAAATCGCTTATGACGAAGCCTTTGCGCGCTTCTCGCCGGGCGTGATGCTCAGCGTCGAACTGACCGCAGATCTGCTCGACGACACCAATATGCTGCGCGCCGATTCGTGCGCAACGGCCAATCATCCCATGATCGATCATCTCTGGCGCGAGCGGCTCCCCCTTGCCGACCGCTTGATTGGGGTCCGCGGTCACGCGGCGTTTGCGGCGGCGCGCCGGCTCGAAGTCGCGCGCAGGGCCGCTGTTGCAGGGGCAAAGAGGCTACGCGGGCTGCTCCCAGGCCGCAGATGAGCATTTCGTTAACCTTAGAACAATGCTTGTGCGCCTAATCTGAAGCGGCGCGCATCGGACGCATGTCTATGTTTGGAAGCAAGGTCCAGCCGGGCCCATTGCCCATTTTCGTTTGGCCGTCCGTATTGCCGGCTTCGCGGCGGCATTTTGGGTATTTGCCGATGTTGCCGGACACGCGGTATCCCCGATGCTAAGCGATCTCCCCGCCGCGGGCGTTGTTCTGTTGGCCATGGCGTTGGCGCTCGCCGCCTTGTCGGTTGCCGCGCTGGCCGCCCTGGTCCGAGAACGCCGGCGTAATACCCTGCTCAACGCCGCGCTTGAAAATCTGCTTCAGGGCGTGAGCATGTATGACGGCAGAGCGCGGCTTGTGGTCTGCAACAAGCGCTATATCGAAATGTCCATTCTTCCCCCCGAGAATTTCCGTCAAGGCACGCCGCTGCGGGAAATTCTGGTGCGCCGCGCCAAAATCGGCGCCTTTGCCGGCGATCCCGATGAGTATGTCGACGGCGCGTTGAGACAGGCGGCCAGCGGCCGCACCGAGGAAAAAACGTTTGAACTCGAAGATGGCCGGACGATTTCGGTGATCACCCGCCCATTGGCGGATGGCGGCTGGGTTTCCACGCACACCGACGTCTCCCAACAGCGCGCGGCCGAGAAGGAGCGCGACTCTTTGCGTCAACGTGAGCAGCACCGCGACGCGATCGAGGCCGCGATCGCCGCGTTTCGCGCCCGCGTCGAATCGATGCTCCTGACCGTGGCCCAGGGCGCGCTCGAGATGAAATCGGCCGCGAAGTCGCTGCTCACGACCTCGGATCATACGCTGCACCGTGCCGAAAGCGCGCTGCATGGCTCGAACGAGGCCTCGGTCAATATCGAGACTACGGCTGCGGCTGCAGAGGAGATGTCGGCTTCGATCAAGGAAATCAGCCGGCGGCTGGCGCAGGCCAGCCAAGTGGTGCAGGGCGCGGCCGCCGACGCCACCGCCACCAACTCGGATATTGCCGGCCTGGCGCGTATCGCGCAAAGGATCGGCGATGTGGTCAAGCTTATTCAGGACATTGCCGAACAGACGAACCTGCTGGCGCTGAATGCGACCATCGAGGCGGCGCGCGCCGGCGACGCCGGGCGCGGATTTGCCGTCGTCGCCTCGGAGGTGAAATCGCTCGCCGTGCAGACGGCGAGAGCTACCGAAGAAATCACCCGGGAAATTTCCTCGGTGCAGGGCTCCACCAGCGAGGCCGTCGCCGCCATTCGCGCCATCACCGAGCGGATGCAGGACATCAGCATGCATACGTCCGAGGTGGTCGGCGCCATCGAGCAGCAGGAATTAGCGACCGGGGAAATCTCGCACAATGTCGCCGGCGCTGCCGCCGGTAGCAAGGCAGTGGTCGCCGCATTAGGCGAGGTTGCCAGCGGCATCACGCAAACGCGAAGCTCGGCGCAGACCGTGCTTGCCGCCTCGGAAGAAGTGGAAAACGCGACGGTTACGCTTCGCGCCGAGGTCGAACGCTTCCTCGGCGAAGTCTCTCAGCGCCCTGCGGCATAACCCTGCATGCCGCGCGGGTTCGCGGCAGCGCGGCGTTTGCGGCCGTCGCGTGACGCGGCGGTGAGCCGGCCTTCCGACCACTCGGCGCCGATTTCGACAACATGTCCGCGCCGTTTCAATTCGGCCGCCGTGTCTTTGGCAATGCGGCCTTCGAGCACCAGAACGCCCGGCCGCGCCGCGCGCGGCCAGAACGACGACGGAAAATGCTCCGAATGCCAGGCCGGGGCGTCGATCGCTTCCTGTAAATTTAAGCCCGCGTGCACATGGCGCAGGAAGAACTGGGTGATCCACTGGTCTTGTTGGTCGCCGCCGGGAGTGCCCGCGGCGAGATACGGTTCGCCGTCGCGCAGCGCGAGCGTTGGTGTCAGCGTGGTGCGAGGCCGCTTTCCCGGCGCCAGCGCGGCCGGATGGCCTTCATCCAGCCAGAACATTTGGGCTCGCGTGCCGAGAGGAAAACCTAGCTCTGGAATGACCGGCGAAGATTGCAACCAGCCGCCCGACGGCGTCGCGGACACCATGTTGCCAGACTGGTCGATGATGTCGAAGTGCACGGTGTCGCCATCGGCGATGGCGAGTTCGCCAACCGTCGGCTCTCCTGCGCCGGCAAAAGCAGCCGCATCGGCCGGCGTCCGCCGGTGCGGACTTATTTTACCGCCGTAGCCCGGGATCGAGCCGGGCCGCAGCGTCATCGAAGCGGTGTGATCCACGAGCTTGCGCCGCTCGGAATTGTAGGCCTCGGACAAAAGCCGCGCCATCGGCACTTCGACGAAATCGGGATCGCCGTAGAATTCCTCGCGGTCGGCATACGCCAGCTTGGCGCACTCGACCTGCAAATGGATGAAGTCCGCACCCACCGGGTCCATTCCATCTAGATCGAAGCCCTTGAGCAGCGCGAGTTGTTGCAGCATGACCGGCCCTTGGCCCCAAGGTCCGGTCTTGCACACGGTGTGACGGCCGTAGTCGTAAGTGAGCGGCGCTTCGACGCGCGGCGTCCAGCGCGCCATGTCGTCGCCAGTCAGCACGCCGCGATGTGCGCGTCCGCTAGAGTCGAAAATTTCCTGCGTGCGGCAAAATCGATCGATCGCTGCGGCGACGAAACCCTGCGACCACGATTTCCGCGCCGCCTCGATCTGTACGACGCGATCTCCTCCGGCGCCCTCGGCTTCGGTGAGAATGCGCAGATAAGTGGCCGCGAGCGCCTGATTGGCGAATAGCGTTCCGGTTGCCGGCACGGAATTATCCGGCAGATAGACCGCCGCCGAACTCCGCCAATGCTCGCGAAACAGCTGCGCGACCGAGGCGACGGTGGCGTGGGCGCGCTCCACCAGGGGGTGCCCGTTCTGCGCATAGCCGATCGCCGGCCCCAACACATCGCGCAACGAGACCGTGCCGTAGTCGCGCAACAACAGCATCCAGGTCTCGAACGTGCCGGGCACGCAGGCGGCGAGAAGCCCGGTGCCGGGCACAAGATCGAGGCCCTGATTGCGATAGTGCGAAATCGTCGCGCCGGCGGGCGCCGGGCCCTGGCCGCAGATCACTTCCGGTTTGTCGCGCCGGGTGTCGTAAACGATAATCGGAACGTCGCCGCCCGGGCCATTCAAATGCGGCTCGACCACTTGCAAAGTGAAAGCGGTCGCGACCGCGGCGTCAAAAGCGTTGCCGCCTTTTTCCAGAACCGCCATGCCGACGGCCGTCGCGATCCAATGGGTCGACGTGACGACGCCGAACGTACCTTCGATTTCCGGCCTTGTGGTGAACGGGTTTGGGTTGACGACACTCATGCCAAACACTAGCCCGGATTGGGCGATGGCGAAATATGCTCGCGTCGTCTTGTCTGTGCCGGGTGAGCAAACGAAACTAAGCGCCGTAACGCTGGGTCGTTTTTGGAAGGAGAGGCGAGACGGCTGCGCGCAAGGTCGTTGTCTATTACGCTTGGAGCCGGCCGGGCGAGACAGAGGCGCCGCTCGAGGTGATCGAGAATCGCTTTCCGACGCTTTTTGAAAGCCGCCGCATGGGCTATCCGCGATTTGAGGAATTGGCCGATTCGGCCCAGTTCGATCAGGGTGTCGGTGGTTTCCTCGACCACATCATGAAGCGGAATTTTACCGCCTTCGTCGAACTGGCCGAGTCTTTGACGGGACAGCCGGTGGCGGAAATCGAGCGTGTGGCGGACAATGGCGCTGTGACCGCGCTCGACGCGCGCGTTTTAGACCGCGCCGGCACCCTCATCGTCATCAGCTTCGACTCGTTCCGCACTGTCCAGGAAGCGGGGAAAGGCGAAGTCGAAGCCGTTCGAGCGTTCCTCGCGCAGCCCGACCGTCTCGCCTTCGTGTGTCCGCATCACGACATCGGCGATGTGCCCGATCTTTCCCATCACGAGCTTATGCGGCGTCAGCTCGCGGATTTTCTCCACCACGGCGATAAGACCATCCCGCCGCAACAGGTGTTCGGCAGATTCGCCCGCTCGCTCCTCGCGGACCTCGGCGTCCCGGTCGAGAACCGCTACGGGCTTCATCCGGCCGCCGAAGCGGATGGGTCGCCGTCGCTGATTGAAGTTGAAACTGCACCTGATCGTCTTCGGCTTCTACAAGGCGTCCGCACATTCAACCTTCACCCGCACCTGCCACACCTCGAACGTATCGGCGACGCCATCAACAAGCTCGACGTTCTGGCCCGTCAGAAGATTGACTTGACGGCGCCGCCACATCCGTTCTCGCGTGAGCGCGCCACCTTCGACGCGTTGCTTCAGTCCCGCGCGGACGCGTTCGCGGCACTTTACTTGTCAGCGATGCGACGCTTTGGAGTTCGACTGCCGGCGGCGTCGAAAGTCTTCGCCAATTCTGGACGAATGTCGTCCAGCGTCCGCACAGAACGTGAAAATGCCGATGGGACTGGAGCTTGCCTGCGCACGATGCGGCGCCGGCTAAAGCTTGATGACTTGATCGACGTAGAGTTTCCAGGCGCTTCTTTGTTTTGGTTTCGCGCGGAGCCACTTGGCGGTGTCGGGCCGCCCCTTGAAGGTTATGGGCAAGAGCATGGCGCGCAGAAAGTGGACCGGCGTGCCGCCGACAGGAGTGGAGATGACCGCTTCCGCTCCGGTTTCCCACCAAGGATCGCCGGGATAGGCGCCCCCGCCATTTTCCGAGGTTTGTCGAATGATGAATTCGCCGGACAGCAACGCCCGGATCCCCGGTCCCGGATGAGTGTGGCAATCGGCGGGATCGGGCGGGTTGTGGACGATGCTGTCGAGACGAAACATCCATTCATCGCCGTCCTGAATATCGAGCATCCAGCAGCCGCGCGTCATGCGCAGCACGGATTCGACATTGCCCGGCACTTTGCCGGCCGACGTGCCGAGTTCCCACCGGAAGACGCGGGCCCCGCCGCCGGCGCCGGTTACCGTGGCTGAGCCGGGCCGGTATACGGCTTCGTCTGCGGAGACGGTTTGTCCGTCGATTTCGGCGTTGCCCTGATGAACGTAAAACAACCGATGAATGGCATCCTTTGGAAAGGTCAGCGACGCGCCGTCCGCAAGCGTGTCGTTATAATAGCTGAGATAATACGTCATTCGTTTCTCATCGCTGCTTCAGTCGCGATGAGACCATATTATCTACGGAACAATTTGACCGCAAAAATCGCGCGCCGCGAGCTGGGCTTTGTTCAGCTCGAACTCGCCGGCTGCGGCACGAATTTCAAGGCCACGCCGTTCATGCAATAACGAAGTCCCGTAGGCTTAGGACCATCATCGAACACGTGGCCGAGATGTCCGCCGCAGCGCCGGCAGGCAATCGCCGTGCGCACCATGCCGTAGCTGCGGTCCTTAATCTCATCGACCGCTTTGTCGAGCGGCGCCCAAAAGCTCGGCCAGCCAGTACCGCTGTCGAATTTGGTCTTGGAGGAGAACAGCGATAAGTCGCAGCCGGCGCAGGCGAACGTGCCGGTGCGGTGTTCTTCAAGCAGCGGACTCGTGAACGGCCGTTCGGTGCCTTCATGCCGGAGTACCTGGTAAGCGTCCGGCGAAAGAAGCTTGCGCCATTCGTCGTCGGTGTGCGTGACTTCATAGGTTGTTGCCGCCCGCGCGTCGCCGGGCCGTGTCAGCCGTCCGGCCGCGAGGACGGCAAGCGCCGTACCGGCCAAGAACATATGTCTGCGGGTAAGCATGTCGCGTCCTCCTGGGCGTTCCAGGGGCTATAGACGAGAACCGGCTTTGCGTCACGCTTAAGTCCGGTAACGCGCACGCCAACATTTGGTGAACACCGCAGCGGCCGTGGTGACAGGGCCGGCACCGTCTCCGTCATCCGGGCCGTTCAAATCTTGCGGCCGTCATAGGCCCAGTGCAGCAGCGCCTGCCGCTGCCTTGGCCGGCAAGTCACGTCGCCTAGCTCACAATTTCGCTGAATTTGCCGCACATGCTGGCGGATCGCCTTCCAGCGTCTGATCTGCCGTGCGTCCTCTTCGGGAAGACGGCGGCCGAGATAGTAACGGGAATACCACTGGAACCAGCCGCGAGGATCGTCGCGATGAATCCATCCATCCTTTCTTGCGCCACACTGACAATGGCTGGCTCGCGTCGACGCCAAAGTAGTTGAGGCTGCAATCACTTCGTTCCTTCGCGAGCTTGGCGCGGGAAAACCAGCTCCGCGGGAACTCGGCTTTGCAGTCCGTCAGGTATTTGCCGCAGAACGCGCCAAGACGAAGCATTTCCGCCGGCGTCAGTTGCGGCCGAAATTCGGAATCGAAGTTCCGCCCGCTCGGCGCGGTGAGATCATAACGATAGCCGCGCTGCATCTTGTCATTGACGACAATTGTCCTCTTGCGCACCGCACGATGTCCGGCTTGCCGCATCCAATGACTGAATTGGTATCGACCAAGTTGGTCTCTAATGCGCGCGTGGCGATTAAGCGAGTAAGCGGCGCGGCAAAAACGGCTTTAACTCCCGCCGCACAAAAAACCGGGCCCTTGCGGGCCCGGTTTGGGGATCGCCGGCGTGGGGGCGCCGGCGATCATCTTCCCAGGGAGGAGCTGCTGGCGGGCATGCACCACTTGCTGCCAACCGGAATGCAGTCCGTGGTTATTATGCAAAGCTCGGTACCGAGGCACAACGCAATCACCGGCATGCCAGCCATGCGCTCACGGCAAAATAATAGCGGAGCGGATTTAACATTCGCTATTCGCCCCGCGGCCAATCGGGAAGCGAATGTCAAATCCAAAGTACGCTAGTACTTCCAGCGCTGCGCGTTGGCGACGAGGAAATCGCGGAACGCCTGTACGCGCGCGACGGTTTTGAGCTCTTCCGGATAGACGAAATAGGCATCGAGCGCGATCGGATCGGCATCGCTAAAAAGCTGCACCACGCCGCCGTCGCCGTCGACCAGATAATCCGGCAACATCGCGATACCGACGCCGCGCTGACAAGCGCGCAAAATGCCCAGAATATTGTTGATGATGAGGTGAGGCGTGCGCGGTCCCTTGCCGTCGCGCGCGACTTCCGTCAGCAACAGCGAGCGCTGCAAATAACTCGGCACGTTGCCGCCAAGCATGAGCACCCGATGATTATCGAGGTCCTCGAAGGTGCGCGGCGTGCCAAAGCGCTTGAGATATTCGGGCGAAGCATAGACGTGGAAGTGCACGGAAAAAAGCTTCCGCTGAATGAGGTCCGGTTGGGTCGGCTGGCGCAGCCGAATGGCGACGTCCGCCTCGCGCATGGCGAGGTCGAGCTCCTCTTCGGTGGTGAGCAACGTGATGTGCACTTCCGGGTAAAGATCGATGAATTCGCTCAGCCGCGGCGTGAGCCAATGCACGCCGATCCCGGGCGTCGTCGTCACCCGCAAGTCGCCGTTCGGCCGTTCGCGGCTGTCGGTGAGCTTCGCGCGCGCCGCCTCAAGCTTCATGAAGACTTCGTGGGCGGTGCGAAACAGCAGGTCGCCTTGTTCGGTCAGGATCAAACCGCGCGCGTGCCGATGGAACAGCGACACCGCGAGCTCCTGTTCGAGCGCGCTCACTTGCCGCGACACCGCCGATTGCGACAGCCCAAGCTGCTCGCCGGCATGCGTGAAGCTGCCGGCTTCAGCGGCAGCATGAAACACTTTGAGTTTGTCCCAATCCATTTTGCCAGACGACGTAGCGCTCATTCGGCGGCCATGCGTGGCTCGGCTTCGCCGTGCGCGGCAAGAAATTTCTCCGCCTCCAGCGCCGCCATGCAGCCAAGACCGGCGGCGGTGACCGCCTGGCGGTAGACGTCGTCGGCGACGTCGCCGGCGGCAAACAAGCCGGGTACCGACGTCGCGGTCGAATGCGGCGCGGTCTTGATGTAGCCGGACGGCTTCATTTCCACTTGGCCGGTGACCAGTCCGGTTGCCGGCGAGTGCCCGATGGCGATGAAAATTCCGTCGATCGAGCGCTTTTCGATCTCGTTGGTTTTCACGTTGCGCAGCACCGCCGCTTTGACCTTGAGCGGCGCGTCATCGCCGACGACGTCCTCGAGCACGGTATGCCAGAGCACCGAGATTTTCGGGTTTTGGTAAAGCCGCTCCTGTAGGATACGCTCGGCGCGGAACGTGTCGCGCCGGTGCACGACCGTGACCGTCTTGGCGAAATTGGTCAGGAACAAAGCTTCCTCGACCGCGGTGTTGCCGCCGCCGATCACCAGAACATGCTTGTCGCGGTAGAAGAATCCATCGCAGGTGGCGCAGGCCGAAACGCCATAGCCGCGGAATTTCTGTTCCGACGGCAGATCGAGCCACCGCGCCTGGGCGCCGGTCGCCAGCACCAACGTGTCGGCCAGATAGACGTCGCCGGAGTCGCAAGTGATGCGGAAAGGCCGCCGGCCGAGCTCGAGCTTGTTGACGTAGTCGGCGACCATTTTGGTCCCGACGTGTTCGGCCTGCTTCTGCATTTGCTCCATCAGCCATGGGCCTTGGATGACATCGGCAAAGCCCGGGTAATTCTCGACGTCGGTCGTCGTGGTCAGCTGTCCGCCGGTCTCGATCCCCTGGATCATGATCGGGTCGAGCATGGCACGGGCGGCATAAATGGCGGCCGTGTAACCGGCTGGCCCGGAGCCGATGATGACGATCTTGGCGTGGGTCGGCGTGCTCACGTATTCCAATCCCGTCAGTCAGTGCATGATCCGGAAGGCGAACGCGGGCTTCGCGGTCCGCCCACGCGAATTTAGGAACTTTGGCGAGCTATGCAAGAGACGCAACCCCATACAGACAAAGAGCTGTGGGTAACAAAAAGCGTGGATTCCTCAATGGCTTATGTGGAAGGGCAACGCATAGATTATGCCCAACAAGGCACCCTCGGCCGGCTTCGAGCGTGCAAGGTAGGCCTTGAGCGTGCCGGAGCCGCGCGCAGCGTGAGTTGAGGCGGGAAAGCCCCTGAGGCCTTGGGGATTACTTCCACTCGACCTTGACGATCTCGTAGGCCTTGGCGCCGCCGGGCGTCACCACCTCAACCTGCACGCCCTTCTTTTTGCCGACCAAGGCGCGAGCAAGCGGGGAGGTGATGGAGATCTTGCCCTTTTTGGCATCGGCCTCGGGCTCGCCGACAATCTGCCATACCGCCTTTTTGTCGGTGTCCTCATCGATCAGAGTGACGGTCGCGCCAAAGGTAATGGTCTCGCCGGAAAGCTTCGACACATCAATAATTTCGGCGCGCGCAAGCTTGTCCTCAAGCTCGGCTATGCGGCCTTCATTGAGGGACTGCGATTCCTTGGCGGCGTGATATTCGGCATTTTCGGACAAGTCGCCGTGCGTGCGCGCGTCGGTAATCTGCTGGATGATGCGCGGCCGCTCGATCTGCTGGCAATGCTTGAGTTCGGTCTCAAGCGCCGAGTATCCGGCCGCGGTCATCGGAATCTTATCCATTGGCCTCAAACCTCCTTACTCATAGAGACAAAATTCAGGTCGCGGACCGAAGCGCCGTCCGGCCTCGCGACCAAAAACTGTCTCTACACGGGCCGCCGCTCAGGCTACCCCAACCTTTGATCGGGGCCGGCCGCAAAATAATTTTGCAGCGCACACACCTCGAGGTCGCCCCCGAGATAGGCCTTGATGCCCTGCGCTGCGGCGACAGCCCCTGAGAGAGTGGTGTAGTACGGCACTTTATGCAAGAGGGCGGCGCGCCGTAGCGATCGGCTATCGGCGAGCGCCGTGGCCCCTTCTGTGGTGTTGAAGACCAACTGAACTTCGCCGTTCTTTATCGCGTCGACAATATGCGGGCGGCCTTGGGCAACTTTGTTGACCCGCTGGGCGGCAATCCCTTGACCGCTAAGAAAAGCTTGGGTTCCAGAGGTCGCGAGCACCCGAAACCCGAGCGCCGCCATTAGCCGGACCGTGTCCAGGATGCGGGGCTTGTCGGCATCCTTGACCGAGACAAAAACCGTCCCGCTTTTCGGCAGCCGCGAGCCGCCGCCGAGCTGGCTTTTGACGAACGCGACATTGTAATCGCGGTCGATGCCCATGACCTCGCCGGTCGATTTCATCTCCGGCCCGAGCACGGTGTCGACCGCGGGCCCAAAGCGCGCGAACGGAAAGACTGCTTCTTTCACGCCGACATGCGTTGCCTGAGCAAATTCGAAGCTTTGCCGCTTTAAGTGAAAACTCGCGAGAGTCTCACCGGCCATAATGCGCGCGGCGATTTTGGCGACCGGGATCCCGGTCACCTTGGCGACGAATGGTACCGTCCGAGACGCGCGCGGGTTCACTTCTAGCACGTAGATGTCGCCGTCTTTGATGGCGTATTGCACGTTCATGAGGCCGCCGACCTTTAGCGCGAGCGCGAGCGCGCCAGTTTGGCGCTCGAGTTCGCCGATCAACTCGGCGGAGAGGTTGTGCGGCGGCAACGAGCAGGCGGAATCGCCGGAATGGATACCGGCCTCTTCGATGTGCTCCATGATTCCGGCGATGTAGAAATCCTTGCCGTCGGCAAGGCAGTCGACGTCGACTTCCACGGCGTCGGTCAAATAGCTGTCGATCAACAGCGGACGCTTCTGCGACACCGCCAATTCCGAGGGCCGATCGAGATCGGCGGCAAGCCGCACCACGTATCGGTCGAGCTGGCCTGGCTCGCGAACGATTTCCATCGCGCGGCCGCCGAGCACGTAGGAGGGACGGATCACGATCGGATAACCGATCTCGTCGGCGATGGCGCGAGCGCTTTCCAGGCTCGTGGCAATGCCGCTTCTCGGCTGACGCAAGCGGAGCCGATTGAGCAACACGCGAAACCGCTCGCGGTCCTCGGCGAGATCGATCGCGTCCGGCGAAGTGCCGAGAATGGGCACGCGCGCCGCGGACAGCGGCTCGGCGAGCTTGAGCGGCGTCTGGCCGCCGAACTGGACAATGACGCCGTGCAGCGTTCCGGCGTTGCGCTCGGCGTCGATGATCTCGATCACATCCTCGGCGGTGAGCGGCTCAAAATAAAGCCGGTCGGACGTGTCGTAATCGGTCGACACGGTCTCCGGATTGCAATTGATCATGATGGTTTGATAGCCGGCGTCCTTGAGCGCGAACGCGGCGTGGCAGCAGCAATAGTCGAATTCAATGCCTTGGCCGATGCGGTTCGGCCCGCCGCCCAGGATAATGACTTTGCGCTCGTCCGAAGGCGCGACCTCGTCCGCGCTCCGGCCCGCGAACGGGGTTTCGTAGGTCGAGTACATGTAGGCCGTCGGTGAAGCGAATTCGGCGGCGCACGTATCGATGCGTTTGAATGTCGGGCGGACGCCAAGCTCTCTGCGGCGGCCGGATACTTGTTCGGCGGCAAGGTCGGTGAGCTTTCCAAGACGCGCATCGGAAAAACCCATTCGCTTCAGGCGGCGAAAGGCGCGCGGCGTTTCCGGCAGGCCTTTGGCCCGGACTTCGGCCTCCATGTCGATGATGCCGCGGATTTGCGCCAGAAACCAGGGATCGATGCGGCAGGCGCTGTGGATTTCGGTATCGGAAACCCCCAGCCGCATCGCCTGCGCGACCTTGAGGAGGCCGTCCGGTGACGGTGTGCCGAGCGCGGCGCGGATGGCGTTCTTGTCATCGCCCTGGCCGAGGCCGGCAATCACCACCTCGTCGAGCCCGGTCAGGCCAGTTTCCAGCGAGCGCAGCGCCTTTTGCAGGCTCTCCTGAAAGGTACGGCCGATCGCCATTGCCTCGCCGACCGACTTCATCGAAGTAGTCAGCACCGCTTCGGCGCCGGGAAATTTTTCGAAAGCAAAGCGCGGGATTTTGGTGACCACGTAGTCGATGGTCGGCTCGAACGAGGCCGGCGTAGCGCCGCCGGTGATGTCGTTTTTGATCTCGTCGAGCGTATAACCGACCGCGAGCTTGGCGGCGACTTTGGCGATCGGAAAACCGGTCGCCTTGGAAGCGAGCGCGGACGAACGCGACACGCGCGGATTCATTTCAATGACGACGAGGCGGCCGTCTGCGGGGTTGATGGCGAACTGCACGTTGGAGCCGCCGGTCTCCACCCCGATCTCGCGCAACACCGCAATTGAAGCATCGCGCAGGCGCTGATATTCCTTGTCGGTCAGCGTCAGCGCCGGCGCCACCGTGATCGAGTCGCCGGTGTGAATGCCCATCGGATCGACGTTCTCGATCGAGCAGACGATGATGCAGTTGTCATTTTTATCGCGCACCACCTCCATCTCGAACTCTTTCCAGCCGAGCACCGATTCCTCGATCAGCACTTCGGCGGTCGGCGACGCGTCGATGCCGCGCTCGACGATCTCGATGAACTCGGCCTTGTTGTAGGCGATGCCGCCGCCGGTCCCGCCGAGGGTGAATGAAGGGCGGATGATGGCGGGAAGTCCGATGTCGTCGAGCGCTTCCAGCGCGCCGATCAGGGTCTTGACCTGGTGCGAGCGCGGCGTCGCAAGCCCAATCCGCGTCATCGCCTCGCGAAACAGCTTGCGGTCCTCGGCCTTGTCGATGGCGTCGGCGGTGGCCCCGATCATTTTGACACCGAACTTGTCCAGCACGCCCATCTTGCGCAGCGAGAGTGCGGTGTTGAGCGCGGTCTGCCCGCCCATGGTCGGCAACAGCGCGTCGGGGCGTTCCTTGGCGACGATTTGCGCGACAATCTCGGGCGTGATCGGCTCGATGTAAGTGGCATCGGCCAAATCCGGATCGGTCATGATCGTCGCCGGATTGGAGTTGACGAGAATGACCCGGTAGCCTTCGGCCTTGAGCGCCTTGCAGGCTTGCGTGCCGGAATAGTCGAACTCGCACGCCTGGCCGATGATGATCGGTCCGGCGCCGATGATCAGGATCGAGGAGATGTCGGTTCGCTTGGGCATAATCGCGAGCTTATATAAGGCCACAAAAAAAGGGCGCGCGACCGCGCGTCCTTCAAGCGTGATCCGGAAAAGTGGCTACCGGTTTTCCGAAAAGATCATGCTCCGCCAACAAGGCCTGGCGCCGGAGCTTAAGCCCCGCGCGGGCGCTGTTTAGACTAGAAATGGCGGGCAGGGAAGGGATCGGCAAGGTCATACAAGAATTGGGCACAGCCTAAAATGGGCGCTGCCGGCTCGTCCCGGTTTTTCGAGCTGCAACCGTTTGCCCCCCATCTTCGTTGTTCGTCGGGCCCGCAGATTCCCGATCTTTATGCCGCTCAAACGCTCCGATTTGCCATTCTTGCTCAGTCTCGGCGCTACCGCGCTGTTGACGCTGGCGATGCCTTTGCACGACCGCATCGAGGCGAGACGGCGCCGGCTACGCCCCACTGCCGAAGAGACCCGGCCGTTCGGCGAGCCGCGCAGCTCCGAAGAACCGCGCGAGATCGAGCTTAAGCGGGCGCACGAATACGGCCGCGGCCGGCACGCCATCCATCCGCTGCAAATTCCTTGGACAGGTTGGAAGGACATCTTCTGGCGGACTTATGCGGAGATGCAGTCGGACCGGCTATTGTCGATCGCCGGCGGCGTTAGCTTCTTTGTTCTCCTCGCCATTTTTCCCGCCATCACCGCGCTGGTTTCGGCCTACGGGTTGTTTTTCAATGCGTCCACCATCACCAACAATCTTTCGCTGCTGACCGACATCGTTCCTGACAATGTGCTCGGGATTGTGCATGAGCAGGCACGACGCATCGGCGCGAACAGCGGCCGAGCTCTGAGCCTCGGCGTATTCGTCGGCATTCTGGTTTCGCTGTGGAGCGCCATGAGCGGCGTCAAGGCGATGATCGACGCGCTCAACGTCATTTACGAGCAACAGGAGAGCCGGAATTTCTTCAAGCTCAGCTTGGTGGCGCTCCTCTTCACCCTTTGCGGGTTTGCCGCTTTTCTGCTGGCGATTGCCGCGGTCGTCGTCTTGCCGCTGGTTCTCGCGCCGGTCGGACTTGGCAGCGCCGCCGGAACGCTCACGCGGTTTGGGCGCTGGCCGCTGCTTTTGCTGCTTCTCTTGACCGGGCTGGCCGCGCTCTACCGCTACGGGCCGGATCGGCGCGCCGCGCGCTGGCAGTGGGTGAGCGCCGGCAGTGTTTTTGCCGCGGTGACCTGGATCATCGCGTCGTATTTGTTCTCCTGGTATCTGGCGAGCTTCGCCAACTACAACGCGACCTACGGTTCGCTGGGCGCGGTCGTCGGTTTGATGATGTGGTTATGGATTTCCACCATCCTTGTGCTGCTCGGCGCCGAACTCAATGCCGAGATCGAGCACCAGACCGCGCGCGATTCGACTATCGGCGGCGAGAAGCCGTTGGGTGCACGCGGCGCGGTGATGGCCGATACCGTCGGGGCGAAGCAGAGCTAGCATCGCCGGAGCGCTTACTGCCCGGACTATTGGCCTGCGCCGGGCGCACTCGGTTTGCTGTTCAAAGCGTTGACAGCTTGATAGGCGTTGGCAAGTCCGGCGCCGAAATCGGCATGTTGGCCGGTGGCGCCCATCGGCTTGGCCGTCGTCACGAGGATGGTGCGGATATCGGCAGGCGTGAGCGACGGTTTGAGCTCGAGCAGGAGTGCGGCGATTCCGCTCACTTCGGCTGCGGCAACGGACGTTCCCGTCGTGACCTGATAGGATTCTCCCGGAGCGAGCGCGAGCACATCGACGCCGGGTGCAGCGACCGCGATGAACTGGCCTCGATTCGCCATCTTGTAGAGGCCGTCGCTCATGTCGGTCGCGGTTACCGCGATGACGTCGGCATCAGCCGCCGGATAGAGCGGGGCGGAATTCGGTCCGGCATTGCCGGCAGCCGCGATCAGCACCATGCCTTTGCCGTAAGCTGCAGCCAGCATCCGATGCAGCAGCGGGTCTATTGGTCCGGCGAAGCTCATATTCACGACGCGTGCCGAATTGTCCGCCGCCCATTGCAAACTCTTATAAATGGCAAACGATGTGCCCTTGGCCTCGCCGGACGTGTCGTCGAAGGCCCGCGCGGCCAAGAGCTGCGGCCCGAGCGCGACGCCGACAAGTTTTCCGTGCGCAGCGATGGCGCCTGCCATAGCGGTCCCGTGCTGGTGCGGCTTTTGTTCGCCGCCGAGCGCGTCGAAGCGTTTCATCACCGTTCCGTCCAGATCGGGATGTTTGGTGTCGATTTCGGAATCGATCACGGCGATAGGGACGTTTTTCCCGGTCGCGAGCCGATGTGCCTGGTCGATTTGCAGCTTGTCGAGAACGTATTGGGCGCTGACATCGCCGGTGCGCGGCGAATCCTGGGCAGCGTCTTCCTGCAATCTAAAAACGTAGTTCGGCTGCGCGCTGGCGACGACCGCGTGCTGGTCTTCGATCGCGCCGACAATGTCAGCTACCGAACGGCGGCCGCCGACGCGCCAGCGATAAACCGTGCCGCCAATGAGCGGAAGATTGATCGATTCAAGGCGCGTCAAGTTATAGCGGCGCGCCATCGACTCGAGCGCCTGCGGCGTAGCGCTCGCCGAAATTTCGGTGACGATTTCGTCGGCAACAAAGCGTCGTTCGCCCGGCGGCGGCACACCGCTGCCGCTAGCGCCGCCGCCCGCAATCGGCAACCGCGCGGCAAGCGGCGGCCCCAGCGCGGAGGGCCCGCCGGTGCCCACGATCGGATGCCGGGGGCCTTTCGAGCCGTTGCTGTTTCCACCGGGCGGCCGGCCGCCGCCGACAACACGGCCGGGATTCTGGCGCGGCGCCCCGGGCATGGCGCCATTGGCCGGGGGCCCGCGGAAGCCGCCCATGCGGGCGAAACCGCCCATGCCGAATGCATCTGCGTGATTCGATTCACCCAAGGATGCGGCGAACACCAGCACACCACAGAAGATAACGGCCGAGAGCAGCCGCGGCAGTCTTGCTTTTATTCGCATGCCAACCCCCTGGGTCGATCACTGTGTAGCGGCAATGAAACTCACGACCTGATCCGTTTGCACCGTTGTGATGAGACGATCGCGGTCTGTCTTTGCGAGCCTGGTCGGTGCGATGCGCACACGGAACAATCCGCCGGCCAACGGACCTGCCGCGATGCTGAACTTATTGGTGTCGAGAAAGCGGGTGATGTCGGCGGCGCTCACTTGCGGCTGAAAGCGGATCAAGGCGTATGTTCCGTCGCCGGAGATGGTCGAGGGCGCCGAAGCGGTCTCATAACCACGCTCGTTGTTCTCATTCACTAGGACGACGCCGATCACGCCGGCCTGCAATACAATAGCGAGCGCTGCTGCGGCAGCCGACCAGGCGACCGTGCGCGGGGAAAGAGCGGCGAAAAAGTCGCGGATGCGCGCCCCGAGATTCCCCGAGATCGCCGGGGCACGCGCCGGCTCTGCGTCGATTTTGGCAAACAGCGCCTCTACGGCGCGCGCCGATGGTGCGCCGAGGCTTTCATTAAGATGGATAGTTTGCGCCAATTCCTCGCGCACCAGCTCATAGCGACGGGCGAGTTCGGGGTCTGCGGCGAGCGCGGTCTCGACGCGCTGCGTGTCGCGTGGGCTCAGCGTTCCTGCCGCGTGCCAAGGCAGCAGGTCTTCGATATCGCCGCGCCCGCTCTCGTTCGCCGTCGTCATGGCCAGCCTCGATCGATTCCACGCTCCTTCAGGAGCTCGGATAATTTCTTCCGCGCATAGAACATGCGCGTCTTCACTGTTGCCTCCGGCACACCGACGATCGCCGCCACCTCATCCACCGATTTCTCGTGGTAGTAGACGAGATCGATGACCTCTCGATGCTCGGCCGATAATTTGGTCAGGCATTGCCGCAACGCTTCACCCTTGTCCTTCTTTGCCATTGCGATCTCCGGATCGTCTGCCTGATCCTCGATCGCGCCGGCCTGCTCGTCGTCCAGTTGCTCCTCGCCGCGCTGCCGTAGCACCGACAGCGCCTTGAAGCGGGCGATGCTCAGGAGCCACGTCGAGACCGCGGACCGCCCCTCGAACTTTCCGGCTTGCCGCCAGACGTCGAGGAAGACATCGCTCAACAAATCTTCCGCCGTCGCCTCGTTGCGCACCAGGCGCAGCATGAAGCGATACACCCGCACATGGTGACGCGCGTACAGCACTTGCATCGCGAGCCGATCGCCGCCGCCGATTCGTCCGATCAGGTTCTCGTCCGAAGTCGTCTGCATCGGCAGCCGTCGGCTCGTTACTTTAGTCGCGGGCGCGGGCGCGCGGGTTCAATCGCAATCGAGAAAAATTTGCGCGGTCTTTTTGCAGCTAGGCGGCAACCCAGTGGAGCGGATTTGACATTGGCTACCCGGTCAGCCGCAAACTCGCGAAGCCAATGTCAAATCCAAAGCTCCACTGGAACTTATAGTTGCTAGCGGACCACTAGTTTCCCCGTTCGGCCCGCGCCCGGCAAGTCGGAGGCGGCAAGGCCACTTCCTCGCGAGGGCAGCATCGGTAAGTCGCTGATGCGGCGGCAAAAACCGGCCGTCTGCCCGTGTGAGACGGCGTAGCCGCCTACAGCGCGCGAGATGCCGCGCAAATTTTTTTCAGTAGGTCTGAACCTTTTCCCGGCTGCTCCGACCAATGGGTACTGGAACGGAAATTCGACTTAACCCCAACCCTCGGAGAACGACCATGTCACGCAAACTCACCCTCACCTTAGCTCTCGCAACTGCGGCCACGATCGCTGCGGCGAGCCTCGGCTCCAGCACTGCAGACGCCAGGGGATTTGGCGGCGGTTTCGGCGGCGGCCGCGTCGCCAGCGGCGGTTTCCGCGGCGGCCGCGTCGCCAGCGGCGGTTTCCGCGGCGGCCACATCGCCAGCAGCGGACGGACGCTGACCCCAATTCTCAATCCCGGCCACACCGGCAATCCGCGCTTTCCGCGTTGGCCCGGCCATCCTGGCCACAACTGGACCTATCATCCTCATGGACACCTGGTGTTCCGCTTTGGCCGCTGGATCACGATTGACGAAGCCGTCGATGACGTGCCGGCCACTCCGGTTTCCGGGCCGTGCACCTGCCTGACCAAGACCTACACGCAGGACGGCCTCGTGGTGTTCGCCGACGTTTGCACCAAGGAAGCGGCCAGCGCCCGCGTGGATGGCAGTGCCGACACGGAGAAACCGGTCCCGCCCGCCGACAAGTCCTCGGACGCGACCGAAGCACAACCGGCCGTCGCTGCTGCCCCGACCTCCCAGAACTATGCGGGCCGTACGTATCAGGAATTTCTGGCCGCGAACGGGCAGGCGGCTCCGGAAGCGAACCTGAAAAATTAAGGACGGCAACGAGCGTCCCAAAAAAACATCATGCAAACCATCGTGGAGCAAACATCTTGAGGTCGCCTGCGAGATCCATCGCGGGCGACCATTTCATTTGGAGCACGAGCTTAACCGCGCTTCGCGTCGCGCATCATGCCGATGAAGCGCTTGAACAAGCCATGCGAGTCCTGCGGTCCGGGCGACGCTTCGGGATGATATTGCACCGAAAATGCCGGCCGCTCCTTCAAAGCAAGCCCGCAATTCGAGCCGTCGAACAGCGAGACGTGGGTTTCGACGACACTGTCCGGCAGGCTCGCACGGTCGACGGCAAAGCCGTGATTCATTGACGTGATCTCGACCTTCCCGGTCGCAAGGTCTTTGACCGGATGGTTGGCGCCGTGATGGCCTTGGTGCATTTTCATAGTGCGGGCGCCGGTAGCGAGCGCCAGCATTTGGTGGCCGAGGCAGATGCCGAAAACCGGTTTTTGCTCCATTAGCGTGCGGATGACCGGCACTGCATACGCACCAGTCGCCGCCGGATCGCCAGGTCCGTTGGAAAGAAAAA
>Ga0302326_10008147_pt1 | contig 23184 bp, 18 predicted proteins | sample Palsa_T0_3_FD_202264 | JGI IMG/M metagenome (GOLD analysis project Ga0302326, IMG submission 202264) | Peat permafrost microbial communities from Stordalen Mire near Abisko, Sweden - Palsa_T0_3 | ecosystem: Environmental > Terrestrial > Soil > Palsa > Peat permafrost | place: Sweden: Abisko... | reverse complement strand
GGGCTGTCCCGGATCGGGCTGTCCCGTGTCGGGATCGAGCGCGCTCAGCAGCGCGCGATGCAGCTGCCGCCCGTTCTCGGCCGGGTCCGCGCTCGGCTGCTCGGCAAGCGTGTCCACGTAATCGTAGATCGCCTGGAACGCCACCACCGCCCGCACCACGCGCGCGCGCTGCGGGCGCGGCGCCAGCACCGCGAACGCCGCGGCGCCTTCGAGGTTGCCCCGCTCCTGGCGCTGCGTGCTCAGCGCCAGGCGGCGCAGCGCCGCGTCGGGGATCGCCTCAGCGCGGCCCCGCCAGTGGCGCGCCTCGCGCAGGACGTGCGGGTAGACGCTCAGCCAGTAGCGCGCGGCGGCGGCGGTGAACGTCAACGCGAGTGCCGCTCGCTCCCTACCGTGCAAACCGATCGTGGGTATGGCGCCCGAACCAGTCGCAAGGCTGCCGTTCGCGGCGGTCGCAGGCTCGACGCTCGCAGGTCCTGCGCTCGGATCAATCGCGGGTTTACCCAAGACGGACACGCATCACCTGTACGGCCTCGGGATTGGAGTCGATCAATACATACCGTCGCCCAAGCGGCGCGGCGACCGCGCCCAGCGTGCCACTGCCCGCGAAGAAGTCCAAGCACCAGTCGCCCTCCCTCGTCGAGGCCCGCACCATCCGGCGCACGATTCCCTCCGGCTTCTGCGTCGGGTAGCCGGTCTTCTCGCGCCCATTCGTCGGCACGATCGTGTGCCACCAGACATCGGTCGGGAGCTTGCCCCGCGCGGCCTTCTCCTTGGTCACGAGCCCCGGGGCCATGTACGGCTCGCGATCGACCTCTTCGGAATCGAAGAAGTATTGCTTCGGGTCCTTCACGTACACGAGGATCGTGTCGTGCTTCTTCGGCCAGCTCCGTTTCGCTCTCGCCCCGTAGTCGTACGCCCACACGATCTCGTTCAGAAACCCCTCCCGTCCGAAGATCTCATCGAGCAGCAGCTTGCAGTAATGCGCCTCCCTGTAGTCGATGTGGAAGTACAGGGTCCCCGTGTTCTTCAACAGCCGGTGCGCTTCTTCCAGACGCGGCTGTAGGAACGCGAGGTAGTCGTCGAACTGGTCGCGGTAGGAGGACTCATCGAGCAGGCGCGTCCTGTAGCGACGACCCTTGAACCCCGTCCTGTCGCCGTCCTCGTCCGGCGTCGTTTGCAGTGTCTTCTTCGTCTGCTCCTTGCCTGTATTGAACGGCGGGTCGATGTAGATCAGCTGGAAGACCCCATCCGCGAAGCCCGGGAGCAGATCGAGGTTCTCGCCGAGCAGGATCTCGTCGGTGCTCGGTGCGCTCGGGCTCGGCTGCATCGACCCAGCCTAGATGTTGGCGCTCATCAGTCTCCAGGCTGGCTGGGAGTCCCCGCGATCGCATCGGACATTCGGCGGCGACGGCGCCGCACTCGCTCGAAGCGTGCCTGCGAGCGCACCAGCTTGTGAGAGCCAGGCGCGTAGCGCTTGCGCGCCCACGGCGAGGTTGGCGTCGCGAGCCGGATCGCGCCGAGCAGCGACGCGAACGGCACGAACACGCCCGTGAGGCCGAGAATCGGCTTGCCCTTGAGGATCGCGAGGATGCAGAGCGCCACGTCGAGCGCGACGACGATCAGGATCGAGACGATCGCCCCGGACTGATCGGCGAGTTCGAACGGGGCGAAACCGAGCACGATCAGCCCGCCGATCAGCGCGGCGACAACGACCGCGTCGAGCGAGGCGCGGCCCTGCTCGGCCCAGTAGACGTCCTCGAGGTGCACCCACAGCGCGAACTCGTCGAGCGTCAGCCCAGCGCCGATCCCGAACAGCGCCGCGAGCACGTCCAGCCACACGCCGGTGGGCCCGAGCGCGAAGTTCAAGAAGCCCGAGAGCAACAGCAACACGATCCCCCACACGAGGTGGTGCAGATGCAGGCCGCTGTCGGTCGTGACGCTGCCGGGCCACCAGCTCACGCGCGGGCTGCGGATCAGGCGCGCGCTCGTGCGGATGAACAGGAAGGACGCGAGAAACGCCCCCAGCAGGATGAAGCCCGCCCGCTGCGCGGGTTCGTCGAGGAAGTGCTGGGAGATTTCGAAGTGCAGTCCCATCGTGGTCTTCCCTACAGCTTGCCAGGGGATGGCGCCCCACTCCAGCTCGCTGGGATTGCGAGAATCCGCGAATGGCATCGACAAAAGTGGATCTCGGACCGGCGAGCGGTGCCCAGGTGGTTGTGTTGGGCGGCGGGTTCGGCGGGGTCTACACCGCGCTTGCCCTCGAACGCCTAGCCGCCAAGGGGGCGCGCGTCGAGGTCGCGCTCGTCAACCGCGAGAACTACCTCGTGTTTCAGCCGATGCTCGCGGAGGTGGTCGCGGGCGACGTCGGGATCCTCGACACGGTCAGCCCGCTGCGCCAGCTGCTGCCGCGCACCGACCTGTTCGTGCGCGAGATCGAAAGCGTCGATCTCGACCGGCGGGTCGTGACGCTCGGCGCCGGGCTCACACCGCAGACGCTCGAGCTCCCCTTCGATCACCTCGTGCTCGCGCTCGGGAACGTCACCGACTTCCGCGGCATCCCAGGCCTGCCCGAGCACGCCCTCCCGTTCAAGACGCTCGCCGACTCCGTGCGTATCCGCAACCACGTGATCAACGTGCTCGAGCAGGCCTCGGTGGTCGAGGATCCGGAGCTGCGCCGCACGATGCTCACGTTCGTCGTCGCGGGCGGCGGCTTCTCCGGCACGGAGGTCGCAGCCGCGCTGAACGACTTCGTGCGGGGCGCCGCCGGCGCCTACCGTTCGATCCCACGCGAGGAGGTCCGGATCGTGCTCGTGCACAGCGGCCAGCGTGTGCTCGAGCGCGAGCTCACGGCGCACCTCGCCGGCTATGCGACCAAGGCGCTGGCCGAGCGGGGCATCGAACTGCTGCTCGGCGAGCGACTCGTCGCGGCGAGCCCGCTCGCCGCGGTGCTCTCGGGCGGGCGGCGGATCGCCACGCACACGCTGATCTCGACCGTGCCCTCCTCGCCGAACCCGGTGCTGGAGCAGCTGGCCGGCCTGCCCACCGTCCGCGGGCGTGTGGAGTGCGAGGGGACGACGGCGGTGAAGGGGTGCGACGGCGTCTGGGGGGTCGGGGACTGCGCGCTGATCCCGATGCCGGGCGGCGAGCCCTCGCCGCCGACCGCGCAGCACGCGATCCGCCAGGCGAAGGTGCTGGCGCAGAACATCGTCGCGACCCAAACCGGAGCGCGGCGGCGCTCCTTCGCGTTCACCGGCCTCGGCAAGCTCGGCGCGCTCGGCCACCACCGCGCGGTTGCCGAGCTACCGGGGAAAGTGACGGTGCAGGGGCCGCTGGCGTGGCTGATGTGGCGCGGCATCTACTGGTCAAAGCTCCCGGGAGCCAGCCGCAAGACCCGCGTCGCCGTCTCGTGGCTGAGCGACCTCGTGCTCCCAGCCCACCCCGTCCAGCTCAACCTCGGCGGCGGTCGCGGCGCGAGGCAGGCCCACTACGAGCCGGGCGAGGTCGTCTTCGACGAGGGCGACTCTGGCGACAGCCTGTACATGATCCTCTCCGGCGAGGTCGAGGTCAGCAAGCTACTCGGCGAGCAGCCCCAGGTGATCGGCACGCTGCAGGCGGGGGAGTACTTCGGCGAGATGGCCCTGCTCGGGCGTCAACCGCGCAGCGCCTCCACGCGCGCGCTGACATCCCTGGACCTGCTGGTGTTACCAGGGTCGGACTTCGCGGCGCTCGCCGACTCGCTCACCGAGTTCCGCGGCGAGTTCGAGCAGATCGCCCAGGCACGAGCCGATGCGGACGCGGCCCGCGCGGGGCCGGGGCCGGGCTCCAGGTCGGGGTCGGGGTCGGGGTCCGGTTAGATCGTCAACTATCCCGGATCGGTCATCGACATCAGGCCGTGCATGAAGACCTCGAACATCTTCCCGTACAGCGCGGCGTCGAGCTCGGGGTCGATCATCTGGTCGAGCAGGAAGCCGTCGGCCATGAAGAACGTCATCGCCGCGACGTCCTGCGGCGGGACGGGCGGGGTCACGCCGAGATCTGACGCCCAGCGCGTGAACACGGCGGCCATGCGCTCGCGCAGGGAGCGCTGGCGTGCGGCGAACTCGATTCGAAACGCCTCGTTGCGGGCCGCGTGGGTGGCGAACTCCTGATAGAGGCGGCGCCACTCGGGGTCTGCGTCGATGTGCTCGAGGAAGTCCTCGGCCGCGCTGCGGGCCTCCTCGGCCGGATCGCCGGTGCCCGAGAGGACGGCGTCGAGACGGACGAGCTCGGTCGCGAAGTGCTCGTCGAGCATCGTCAGGAACAGGTCCTCCTTGCTGGCGAAGTGCGCGTAGAACGCGCCCTTGGTGTAGCCGGCGTCGTCGGCGATCCGGTCGATCGAGGCGCCGTGCATGCCGAGCTCGCAGATCAGACGCGAGGCCGAACGCAGCAGCGCCGCGCGCGTCTGCTCGCTGCGCTGCATCCTGGTCGGGCGGGTCTTCGTGACGATCAAGCGAGGACGGCCTCGGCATCGGGCGCATGCGCAGCGACAGGGCAACGTCCGACGAGCACCTCCGCGTCGTTGCGCGGGGTTTCGGTGATCGCGCGCCGGTAATTGCGCTCTGACTCCGGCCGCGAGGGGCTGAGCGTGCGCCGCAGGACGAGCTCGCGCAGGACGACCTCCATCTCGAACTGCGCGAACGCGGCGCCGAGACAGCGGCGGATGCCGCCGCCGAACGGGATCCAGGTGTACGTCCCCGGCGCATGCCCGCCCTCGGACTCGATGAAGCGCTCGGGGCGGAACGCGTGCGGTTCCGGGTAGATGTCCGCCCGGCGATGAACGAGATGGATCGAAGGCACGATCGAGGCACCTGCCGGCAGTAGGCGCCCGCCCAGCTCCATCGGCTCCTGCAGACGGCGCAGCACGATCGAGATCACCGGACGCAGGCGCAAGGTCTCCTGGATCGCGGCCTGCAGGTATGCGTCCTGTCCGGCGCGCACCTCCTCGGTCAGGCGCTCCATCCGCTCGGGATGGCGACACAACCGCTCGACCGCCCATGACAGGGCGTTGGCAGTCGTCTCGTGGCCGGCGACGAGCAGCGTGAGGAGCTCGTCGCGCAGCTCCGAGTCGCTCATCGGGCTGCCGTCCTCGTGCGTTGCCTGCAGCAGCAACGACATGATGTCCTCGCGCTCGCTCAGGTCGCCGGCGGTGCGCCGCTCGGCGATCTCCTCGTAGAGCGGGCCGTTGACGCGTTCGAACTCACGCTTGAAGTAGGGCACCCGCGTGATGCGATCGGGTCCGAGCGTCAGCAGCGCGATGCCCTTGAGCGGGTCGGTGACTCCGTCGAGCAGGCGGCGCAGCTCGCGCCGCATCTCCTCCATGCGCGGGCCGTCGGAGACGCCGAACACCGCGCGCAGGACGATCTCCATGGTCATCGCCTGCATGCGCGGGCGCAGCGGGTAGGGCTCGCCCAGCGGCCAGCGCTCGATCTCCTGCGCGGCAACATCGGCCATCAGCGCGCCGTAGCGCTGCATCCGCTCGCCGTGGAACGCGGGCAGCATCAACTTGCGCTGGCGCAGGTGCGGCCCGTCGTCGAGCAGCAGCACGGAATCCGGTCCGAGCACCGGCAGCAGGATGCGGTTCGCCTCCCCCGCGTGCAGCAGGCGCGGATCTCCCGTGAACACCTGTTTGATCGTGTCCGGATCGGAAGTGATCACCCAATCGCCTTCGTTGGCGATCCTCAGCGTGAACATCTCGCCGAATCGCGCCTGGCATTGGTCCATCATCCACTGCGCGCGGCGGTACCAGATCACGCTCTGAACGGCGCGCGGCAGGCGGGGTCCGGGGGGCAGGCCGTCGGATGTGTGGGTGATGGACTCGGTTTTCATGGGCTCCCTTTGTCTGCGGTTCGCATACCGACCAGTATCCCATCACATACCAATTGGTATGTCAAGGGTATAATGCCCCCGGCTGGATTCGAACCAGCGACCTGCGGATTAGAAGTCCGCTGCTCTATCCGGCTGAGCTACGGGGGCGGGTAATCCGGCGCGCAACGTGGATCACTTAACCAGGCTTGAGCAAAAACGTGTAGAAAGTGGGCTAATGAGTTCGGGAGCGGGAGATGACGAGGGGGACCTCACACGCAAGCAGCGTCGCGAGCAGGCTCGCGGCGAACGCAAAGCGCTGGAGCAGGCCGAGGCCGCGCGCGCGAAACGGCGTGCGCGCCTGACACAACTCGGGATCGTCGTCGCGGTCGTCGTGGTGGTGATCGTCGGGATCGCGATCGCCTCCGGTGGCGGCGGGAAAACGACCGTGACCACCGCGGGAACCCCCCAGGCCAATGCGACGACCGCGGAAGTCAAGACACTGATCGGCGGCATCCCTCAGAGCGGGAACACGCTCGGCGACCCCAACGCGCCGGTGACGCTCAAGTACTTCGGCGACCTCGAGTGCCCGATCTGTAAGGAGTTCACGCTGGGCGTGCTGCCGACCCTGATTCCGAAGTACGTGCGAACGGGGAAGCTGAAGATCGAATACCACTCGCTGGAGACGGCCACACGCGAACCGGAAGTCTTCAAAACCCAGCAGGTCGCGGCCTATGCCGCCGGCAAGCAGAACCTCGGCTGGTACTTCATCGAGACCTTCTACCACGAGCAGGGCGAAGAGGACTCGGGCTACGTCAACGAAAAATACCTGCAGGGGATCGCCTCGCAGGTCCCCGGCCTGAACCTCGCCGACTGGACCGCCGCGCGCAGCGAACCGACCTACTCCAACGAGGTCGCCGCCGATGCCCAGGCCGCCAACCAGGCCGGCTTCACCGGCACACCCTCCTTCCTGCTCGGCAAATCGGGTGGCACGCTCAACGAACTCAAGGCCGAATCGTTCACCGAAACGGCGCCGTACGAAGCGGCCATCGAAAAACAGCTGAAGAGCTAACTCGGGCTGGCTCGGGAGGACAAGGCCGGCCGTGAGCTCCAGCGTCCTCCGCAAGACGATGATCGTCCTGACGGCCGTCGGGCTCTGCTTGGCCGCCTATCTGACTTACGTTCACTACTCCGGCGTCACCCCCCCCTGCTCGATCAAGGGCAACCCCTGCAGCGAGGTTCAGAAATCGCAGTACTCGCTGCTCGTGGGGGTGCCGGTCGCGCTGATCGGCCTGCTCGGCTACATCGCGATCCTCGGTTCGCTGCTGCTGGCGCGCGACGGCGAACGGGCCCGATTCGTGACGATGGCGCTGATCCTCGGCGGCTTTGGCTTCAGCCTCTATCTGACCTATCGCGAGCTGTTCACGCTGCACAAAATCTGCGAGTGGTGTGTCTCCAGCGCGGTGATCATGACCATGCTCGCATGCCTGTCCATGTGGCGCTTTTTGCGTGGGGACGATCTCCTCCCGGTGGACACCACCCCTAACGACGCCACGCAGATCTCAGACGAAGCGCCCGAGACGGCGGCACCGCTCGGCGCGGCGCACTCCTGAGCCACCCGGGCTGCGTACGGCTGCATACCGGTCATTCGGGGTAAAGCCCGTAGTAGATCCGTCCAACCCCGGGTAAGCTGCCCGAGCAACGACATCAGGCCGCCGAGTGATGAGCAGGATCATGCGCTCACACCCGACGACGACCGATCTCGCGGCAACAACTGGGGGAGTCGAGGAGGTTCCCGGTCTGGGTTCCGGCGTGGTCGATGTAGGCTCCGGCGCAGCCGCCGCCCTGAGCTCCAGCTCGACCGGTGCCAGCCCCAGCGCGGCGGTGACCTACCCCGAGCTGCCCGGCGAGGCTCAGATCTCACGGCTGTTCGAGATGACCGGCGATCTGCTGGCAGCGATCTCGCTCGACGGGCGCTTCACGCTGCTGAACCCGGCCTGGGAGCAGCTGCTGGGCTGGTCGATCGAGGAGCTCAAAGCGCACCCGATGCAGGAGCTCGTGCATCCGGACGACCTCGAGCAGACGCTCGCGCTCACGCTCGCCGGCCACCACCGGGCCGCGCAGTTCGCGAACTTCACCAACCGCTACCGCCACCGCGACGGGTCCTGGCGCTGGCTTTTGTGGAGCGCGCGCTGCGACGGCGAGGCCTGGTATGCGGCCGCGAAGGACGTGACCGACCGCATGTGGCTGGAGCGCCAGGCACTGCACGACCCGCTGACGAAGCTGCCCAACCGCCTGCTCCTAATGGACCGCGCGCGCCAAGCGGTCGCGCGGCTGCGCCGCTCAAACGGGCCGATCGCGCTGCTGTTCATCGACCTCGACCGCTTCAAGGCGATCAACGACAGCCTCGGTCACGCCGTCGGCGACCACCTGCTGATCTCAGTATCCGAGCGCCTGGCCGAGATGCTGCGCGACTCAGACACGGTCGCGCGGCTGGGCGGCGACGAGTTCGTGATCCTGGCCGAGGACCTCGACTCCGACGCTGAGGCGCTCGCGGTCGCCGAGCGCGTGCTGCATGCGCTGGAGGAGCCCTTCCAGGTGGGCTCGGCCGAGGTCTCGATGCTCGCGTCGGTGGGCGTATCGATCACGCACGACCCGGGGGCCGAGCCCGAGGACCTGCTGCGCGAGGCAGACGTGGCGATGTACCGAGCGAAGGGCGCGGGCGGGCACAACCTGGAGCTGTTCGACGAGGACCTGCGCCGCGAGGCCTCAGCGCGACTGGATCTCGAGGACCGCCTCGACCACGCCCTGCCCCGGCACGAGCTGCTGCTCGAGTACCAGCCGCTCTTGCCGCTGGGCGGCGGACGGCCGATCGGCTGCGAGGCGCTCGTCCGCTGGCACCCCCACGGCGGTGAGCCCACGGCGCCGCTGAGCTTCCTGTCGCTGGCCGAGGAAGGCGAGCTGATCGTGCAGATCGGCGATTGGGTGCTCCACACCGCCTGCGCCCAGGCGGCTGCGTGGCGCCGCGACGGGATCGGGATCCCGGTCTCGGTGAACATCTCCGCGCGTGAGCTGACCGGGTCCGATCTCGCCGAGCGGGTGCATGAGGCGCTGCTGTACTGCCGGTTGCCGGGGAATGCCCTGTGCGTAGAGGTGAGCGAGGAGGTGGTCCTGCGCGACCCGGCCCGCGCGCGCGCGGCGCTGAAGGAGGTCAGGAGCCTCGGCGTGGCAGTCGCGCTCGATAACTTCGGCGCGCGTCAGTCGACGCTCAGCCTGCCGGGGAGCCTGCCTTTGAACATGCTGAAGCTCGACCGCTCTTTGATCCACGGCTTCGAGCGTCACAAGGACAGGCGCGCGATGGTCGTCGCGGCGCTCGCGCTAGCCCGCGAGAGCGGCCTGACCGCGATTGCCGTGGGGATCGAGACCAACCGCCAGCTTCAGCTCGCGCGCGAGCTGAACTGCGCGGTGGGACAGGGCTTTCTGCTGCACCGACCGGACGCGCCCGAGCGGCTGCGCCTCAGAGAGCCGGCCGGGGCGATACGCTCGCCCCCACCATGGCGCCCGATCGTGCGACTGCGCGGCACCAGCCGCCACTGAACGACGCGGTTATCACCGAAAGCTATAAGCGCGCGGCCGCGGAGGCCGCCGCCGCGATGGTCAAGGACGGCATGCACGTCGGTCTGGGCACCGGTTCAACCGTCGCATTTCTGCTGCCGGCGCTCGCCGAGCGGGGGCTGCGCGGCTTGCGCTGCGCGGCCACATCGCCGGCAACCGAGCGGGCGGCGCGGGCGCTCGGTCTGATCGTCGAAGACCTGGACGCCCTCGGCAAGCTCGACATCGCGATCGACGGGGCCGACCAAGTCGACCGGAATGGATGGCTGGTGAAGGGCGGGGGCGCCGCGCAGACACGCGAGAAGATTGTCGCGGCGGCGGCGCGACGGTTCGTGGTGATCGTCTCGGCTGAGAAGATGGTGCCGGCACTGCACTCGCCGGTGCCGCTCGAGCTACTGCGCTTCGGTGTGGAGCACACGTTGGCGGAGGTGGGCGAGGCGCGGCTGCGCGCCGGGAGCGGGGCCCAGCCACGTGGCGCCCTACAGAGCGCGGGCGGCGAGCAGGCGAACGCGGTGGACTCTCTGGCAAGCCCGGACGGCAACCTGATCGCCGACTACTTCGGTCCGATCGGCGACCCCCCGGGCCTGGCGGCGCGGTTGAGTGCGACCCCGGGCGTACTCGAGCACGGGCTGTTCGCGCCGGAGATGGTCAGCTGTGTCCTCGTCGCGAGCGCCGGCGGCGTCGAGCGCCGCGCGGGCGCCAAGCAGGATCCCAGCTAGGGAACGACGGCAGACGCAACCAACGGCCGCAGCTCCTCCTCGGGCGCGACGGAGTGACGCTCGAGCACCCCGTCCTCGCCAACCACGTAGGCGCCCATCCGGGCAAGCGGCGGCGAGTAGACGTGCAGCGTGACCGCCGGGTCTACGCCTGAATGGCGTACGCGGTGAATGTCAGAGGAGGAGAAGTGAAAGCTCTCCCCCGCCCCGAACTCCCGATCGCGCGTCGGCCCGTCGATCGCAAGGCGCTCCTCGCGCACGCGCCCACCGACGACGGCGACGGCACCCGCGGAGACATCGTGGTCGTGAAAGCCGGTGTCGTGGTCGTCCATCCAGCAGATCAGCCACGCGGTGAGGTGCGCGTCGGAGAGCAGCTCCTCATAGACGCGCTGGGTGTGGTCGTGGTGGACGCGTCCGATCCACAGCTCCGGCTGCGAGGAGAGCTCGGCGACGAACGCCTGCAGCTCGGGCGCGGTCAGGTCCCGGTCGCGCGGGCGGGGTACGGAGGCGAGGGGGGTTCTCATCGGAGAGCCTCCTCCCGCGCGACCAGGACGTTTGGGGTTCTCACGGCGGCGGCCCTGTCGGGCGCTCGCCGCTGGCTCTTGGGTACGTTCCCGTGGCCCCCGGACACGCGTCCGTGAACCTGGGCTACGCCGCCAGGCGATGGCGCGCCGATGGCGCGCGCGGTGGCGTCGGCGAGCAACTCCCAGTCGAGCGCCCCCGGCTCGTGCAGGAGCGCCGGCTCGACGACAGGGCGGTCGGACCCGTAGAGGAGCTGACCCGGGCCACCGATCGCGTCGGAGAGGGCGCCGATCGCGAGCGGTCCGTAGGAGGAGGTGTCGTAGAAGACGAGCGGGTCGGGCTCGGACCGGTCCGGGCCGCCGCGCGCGGCCAGGCGCTCGCGGTGCAGCGGTGCGAGGCCGGCGAGCATCGCGAAGAGCACCCGCAGCTCGGGGTGCTCGGCCCGGCCGGCGCCGAGAAACGCGAGCCAGGCCGCGTGCATGTCGGCCACGTAGTGCGTGAGCGCGGGCCACCAGAGCGGGTCGCCGAGCGAGCTCGCGCCGGCTCCGGGCGCGGCGGCTGCTCCGGGGTGGACGAACAAGGGCGCGCCGAGCGAGGAAAGGCGCGCGAGCAGCGGCTGCACACGCGTGAGCCGATCGACGCCGGCGAGCGCGCCCGCGGGCAGCGAGACGCCGACGCAGCCGCGGTGAAGCACGCGGTCGACGTCGTCCGGGTCGGGATCATCGAGCGCGATCGCGCCCCACACGCCGAAGGGCTCGCCGAGCGCGAGCGCGCCCTCGTGGTAGGCGTCGAGCAACGGCTGCGCCTGCACGCGGGGCAGCGACTCGATCCCCAGTGGGCTCGAGAGGCACACGAGCGCGCGGTCGAGGCCGTCGCCACGTACGAGCTCGGCCCGGCGCGCGGGCGCCTCGGAGGCGAGATCGATCACATAGGGGCGCTCACCCGCGAGAAACAGCACGGTCAGCCCGTGCTCGTCGCGCACGAACGGGAACTCGGTGCGCTGGGCGAGCGCTTGCACGAGCGGCTCGGTCCAGAGATGTTGGTGGATATCGGTCTTCATCGCTCTCTTTATTGCCCACTCTTGATCGCTCTCGGTGCTCTTCACACCCCTATCGGCATATTCCACAGATTCTTTATCGATTTTATGGACTTTAGCATATCAGCCATTTGTCGAAATACGTACACAGCCCGGATAGGCATCCGTATCTACACCCGATCAGTCCTCCCCGAGAGCGCATGCGCGCATCTTGGTAACCAAACGAGATCGCCATGCCAGACGACGCGACACCCCAAACCAACCCCGACGCCGGCCCTGACCCGCTAGCCGAGTCCGTCCCCGAGCAGGGGATCGAGTCTGTCGGGGCCGAGTCCGCCGGGGCCGCCGGGTCCTTCGAGGAGACCGAGCCCGGGCAGGTCGCCGGACAGGGCACGGAGCCTGGGGAGGCCACCGTCGCCGAGGGAGCGGCCGGTCAGGGTAATCGCCGCAGGGGTATGTGGGCCGCGGCAGCCGTGGTCTGCGTCCTCGCCGGAAGCGCCGCCTCGGTGCTCGGCGCGCACGCCGTGGCCAAGAGCGACGCGAGCAAGACGGAAACGAGCTTCCAGCATGGCTCGCAGGCGATCGCCTCGACGTTGAAGCTGGCGGTCCAGCGCCAGGAAGAGCTCACCATCGCGGCCTCCACCTTCTTCGCCGGCAATCCGAAGGCAACCCCCGCCGAATTCACCCGGTGGGTCACATGGGCGCGCACACGGCGTCGCTATCCCGAGCTCGATGCGCTTGGCCTGCTAGCGGCTCCGCCCAAGCCCACACCGGTCGTCCACAAGCCCACGGTCGTCACCGCCTCCTCCACCGGCACTTCATCCACATCCGGCGAAGCCTCCCCAACTCCGATCGATGTCTCATCCCCGCCCGCTCATCCCTCCCCCCCGCCCGTCCACGTCTCGCCCGCGCTACTGCTGAGTCGAAACACCGGGCTGCCCACCTATCACCCCATCTCTGCTGGCCACAGGCAGGCACTGGCGATCGTAACGCCCGTGTACCGGGGAAATGTGACCCCGCACACCGTGTTCGGCCGCACCGCCGCATCGGTGGGATGGCTGCGCGAGGTGCTCGTGCCCGGGGCCCTGCTGGGACAGGTGCTGGTGGGCCATCCCGGTTACGCGCTGAGCGTCACCTACCGGCCCCATGCGGCTAACCGCGCCGGCGCCTCAAACCTCGTATTCACCAGCGGCGCCCCGCGGTCCGACGCGCAGAACACGACGCTCAACCTGCACGACGGCTGGACCGTGACGAGCTTCGGCCCGGCCGCCGCCGCGAACGTGCTCAATAACGGAGACGCGCTCGCGCTGCTGATCGGCGGGATCCTGTGCAGCGTGGTGCTCGGCCTGCTCGTGGACCTGCTCGGCGCCGCTCGCTGGTCGACGCCGGCACCAACGCCGACGGAGGATGACGCAGAGGCCGGCGCCGAGGCAAAGGCCGGCGCCGAGGCGCAGGCCGGCGAGCTGCCCGGCAGGTATCTGTACGAGCCCGTGACCGGGCTGCCCAACCGCGAGCTCACGCTGGACCGCGCCGAGCGCATGGTCGCCCGGGCGGGACGCGACTCGGGCATGCTCGCGGGCGCGCTGTTCGTCGACATCGACCAGCTCGGCGAGGTCAACGAGATGCTCGGGCTGACCGCCGGGAATCAGCTCTTGAAGATCGTCGGGGAACGGCTCGAGGAGGTTGTGCGCACTGGGGATACGGTGGGCCGGCTCGACGGCGACGAGTTCGTCGTGCTGGTCGAATCGGCTGCCCGCGGGGTGCGTCTGGACTCCCTCGCCCAGCGGATGATCGAGGCGCTGCACAAACCAGTCGAGCTCGACGCTTTCGGGCCGAGCTTCGTGCTGACCGCGAGCATCGGCGTCGCCTTCGGTCGCTACGCCACGCCCGATGACCTGTTGCGCGACGCGCACGTGGCCCTGGTCTCGGCCAAGACCGCGGGCAAGGACCGCTACACGCTCTTCAACGCAAACATGCGCACCGTGATCGAGGGTCGAGCGGTGCTCGAGGCCGAGCTGAGCACGGCCCTGGCGGAGAACCAGTTCTTCCTGCTCTATCAGCCGATCTACGATCTGCGCACCCGCAAGGTGGCCGGCCTGGAGGCGCTGATCCGCTGGCAGCATCCGACGCAGGGCGTGCTGGCGCCTGACGCGTTCATCCCGCTGGCCGAGGAAACGGGGCTGATCGTGCCGATCGGGCGTTTCATGCTCGAAGAGGCCTGCGCCCGGGCCGCGGCCTGGGAGGTGGCGGGGGGCGCCGCCGCTCCAGGCCGTTCTCGCGTCGGCGTCTCGGTGAAGGTTTCGCCGCATCAGCTGGATCGAGACGGCTTCGCCACCGACGTGCAGCGCGCCCTGCAGCAGTCCGGGATCGAGCCGTCGCTACTCACGCTCGAGATCCCCGAGACCGCGATGATGAGCGACCTCACCGCGGCGGCGGAGCGCCTGCGTGAGCTCAAGCGCCTGGGCGTGAGCATCGCGATCGACGACTTCGGCGGCAGCGGCTACGCCCACCAAGCCGACCTGCGCCAGCTACCGCTCGACTCGATGCGGGTTGACCGCAGCTCGCTCGCCTCCTCCGAGGACGAGGACTACCGCAGCTGGCTGCTCGAGGCAATCCTGCTCGTCGGGCGTGAACTCTCGCTGACCGTGGTCGCCACGGGAATCGAGACGCACGAGCAGATGGCCACGCTCCAGGCAATCGGCTGCACGATGGCCCAGGGCGCCCTGATGGGCTCCCCCGCACCGGCGGACGCCGTCGCGAGCCTGCTCGCCGTGGAGCTCCCCACCGTGGGCGGCGTCGTTGACCCGAGCATGCCTCGGAATTTGGCTCTGTAGAGCCGACGGGGGACCCAGGAATCGAACCTGGCGTTGCGGTTTTGGAGACCGCCGTGTTACCGATACACCAGTCCCCCGGGCGGGCCCGCATTGTAGGGGCTCTCCGGGCGCTGAGACATCGATGCGCGGGACGGCCCAAATGCTAAAGGCGCGGCTTGTGAATGCCGAAAACGTCTATAGCCCTACCCCTTCTTGTGATGATACGCACTTTCTCCTCCAGGCGCCGGGCCTTTGGCCGATCTTTGATCGGCCGGCATCGATCGCTGGCCGCGGAGGCCGGCGACACGCTGCTCGAGGTAATCGTCAGCGCGCTGCTGCTGGGGCTGATCGTCGTCGGCACGTTCTCGGGGCTGAACAGCACCAACCGCGCGACCTCGATCGACCGCTCGCGCTCCCAGGCCGACGCGCTGGCCGAGCACGCCGAGGAGCAGTTGCGCGGCGAGCCGATCAAACGGCTCACCGAACTCACCGAAAGCCACCCGCTCGAAGAAACCGTGAAAGAGAACGGCTCCGTCTACACGATCGTCTCGACCGCCAAATTCGTAGAAAGCGAAGGCACCAGTAGCTGCAATGCCTCCAGTACTGCGAAAGCCGAATACCTGCAGACGACCTCTAAGGTCACCTCGCCGCTGATCGGCGCGGGCAAGTCGGTAGAAGAGAACGGCATCATCAGCCCGCCGGCCGGCTCCGCGCTGATCGCGCAGGTGACCGAATCCGGCGCACCACTGCAGGGCGCCGAGGTGGTCGCGACGGGACCAGCGCCCGCCACGACATCACACGAACTCGAAACATCCCTCAACGGTTGCGCGATCCTGGCGGTGCCGCCGGGCGAATACAACATCTACGCCAGCAAGTCGGGCTATGTCGACCCAAACGGATTCGCGAACACCCATGAAGACGAAAGCGGAAGCGTCACGCGCAGCGTCTACATCCCGGCCGAGAACACCTCCAAGGTCGGCTACAACCTCGGGCTGGCGGGCAAGTTCGAAGTGAAATCTATCGAAGGGAGCCTCGCCACCCCCACCGAAGGGGACTCGTTCGTCGCGTTCAACACCGGGATGACAAAACCTCGCCCATTCGGCATCTCCGGCAGCTACGGCACGACGGTGCCATCGTCCACAACTCTCTTCCCCTTCAAATCGAAGTACACGGTCTATGCCGGCACCTGCGAAGCCGACCTTCCCAGCGCCAACGGCGTGCCCCTCGTCGAAGCCGAAGAAAAGGAAGTCACCCCCGGCAGCACGATCGCCACCACCCTGCGGCTCGCTCCGGTCAACATCAGGGTGTGGGGGGGCTTCAGCAGCTCCAACAAAGGCAAACTGATCAGCGGCGCCGAAGGCTATACAAACGACACCGGCTGCGGCACGAAGCGAACCTTCACGACCATCTCGACCCCCTCACCCCTCGAAGGCACGATGCCGCACCCGGGCCTGCCGTTCGGCAAGTACACGATCTGCGTCGGCAGCGGCGGCAACCATTGGGAAAGCAGCAAATTCGAAAACAACAGCGTCAACGGCCCAACCGTCGCCTCCGTGCTCACGCCGCCGAACAACGGCGGCGTTGAACCCGTTGGCTCCACCAAATACGGAATCGTCTATCTCGGCATCGAAGGCACCGGGACAACTCCGAGCAAAGTAACCGCGGGCACCTGCTGATGAGCGTCTTGGGAACCCAGCCACCTCGCCTCTTCGATGAGCATGGCGTCACGCTGATCGAGCTGCTGGTCGCGATGCTGATGGCGCTGGTCATCAGCCTCGCGGCGTTCTCGATCCTCGAATTCACGACGAGCGACGTCTCGCGCATCACCGGCCGAGCGCACGTCACCCAGACCGGCCGCGTCGCGCTGGAGAAGCTCATGCTGCAGCTGCATTCGGCGTGCGTCTCAGTCAACGTCAACCCGATTCAGGCAAAAAGCTCCGAAACCCGAATCAAATTCGTCAGCGAAACCAGTTCTCTGAACTCGAGCAAAGAACCCACATCCTCATTTGCATCGGTCAAGCTGCACGAACTCATATACACGCCTCCCAGCGGCAAAGTGGCTGGCACCCTCATCGAAAAGGCCTGGAAGAGCACGGGAACCAATACGAGCACCGGCGAATACATATTCAACAATGAATCGGAAAGCCCGGCCGAAACAAAGCTGCTTCTCACCGGCATCGTTCAGTCAGTAAAGGAAGGAAAAGAAGTCCCCGTTTTTCAGTACTATCGCTATTTCAATTCAACTGACACCAAGATCAAAAATGGGGAAGCCAAGCTCGGCGAAATCGACCCGGAAGCGATGTCGAACGTGGCGATGGCGAAAGAAGAAATAAAAGAAAAAACAAGGATAACCGAAGCCGAAAAAGTCGCCAAGGTGGCCGTCAGTTTCACGCTGACGCCCGAAGCTCACGAAGGCATCATCGCCAAAGGCGGTCAGCCGGTCGCCCTCGAAGACTCGGCGATCCTGCGCTTCACCCCGGCCTCCGAAGAAGCCGCCAACACCAACCAGCCCTGCGCCGAAATCTGATGAAACCCATCCCCCAATCCCCGCGCCGCCCCGCAATCCTGCACAGGCAGGAGGGCTTCACGCTGATCCTCGTGCTCACCGTGCTGCTGATCACCTCGCTGCTCCTGGTCGCGGCGTTCACCGCGGCCAACGGCGAAGTCCACCTGACGAACACCGATCGGGCCCAGAAGAAGGCCTACTACGCAGCCGAGGCGGGGATCGAGGACTACGAGTACCACCTCACCCAGGACGGCAACTACCTGAGCTACTGCACCGAAGGACCCGCGGCCACCAACAAAGCGCTCAACCAAAACGGTGAAACGATCCACCGAGCGACCGTTCCCAGCACGAATGGCGAACCAACGAACGAGCAGTACGCGATCCAGCTGCTGCCGGCGGAAAGCGCATCGAAAGAAGACCCGAACTGGGCCAGCGACCCCCACTGCGACCAGAACCACTTGGTGGAAAGCATGGTCGAAGAGAAAGGATCAGCCACGGGGACGTTCCGGATCGAGTCGACCGGCTACTCCTCCGGCGCGGAAAGCACGATCGTGGCCACGTTCAGAAACGCCAACTTCGTCAGCTACGTGTGGTACACGAAGTACGAAACCGGCGACCCGGCGATCTACGGCCCGCCTCCCACCGCTAATCCTCCCTATCCCACCGCGCTCCCGAACTACTTCGCCGAATGCGGCGAATTCTATCCAAAACGGCCTCCCCAAGGAAGACTGGAAATTTCAGGAGTTAAATATCCCGAACGTTGCCTCAACAACTTCTTCATCAACGGCGAATCTGTCAATGGGCCCCTCCACACCGCGGACCATGGCGGAGTCTGCGGCTCGCCCACGTTCGGCCGTAACGAAAACGATCGCATCGAATTCGGCAACGGCGGCAACCCTACAGGCGAAGGCTTCTCCAACGAGGCGCCATGCGGCGAAGCGGCGACGCCCACATTCAAGGGCAAACACATCCTCCCCAAGGAAGCCCTATCGATCGAACCGCCGCCCGGCGACGAAGAACTGAAACACCTCGTCGAACCGGCCTACCTCTATGCGGGCAAGACGGAATTCGTGCTCGAAGGCAACACGATGACCGTGAACAAGTATGCGCTCAACAGCAAAGGCGAAGTTGAAATAACCCCGACAAAAGGCGTGGAATATCCGCCCAATGGGATCATCTACGTCACCGGGGGCTGCCCGGAAGCGTATACCCCGTACGGCCCCAAGCCCAAGTACTATCCCAACGAAGTGGCCGCTGGATCCGATACCACCTGCGGCAACGTATATGTGCACGGCGAATACAAGAAGTCGCTGACGATCGCCGCCGAAAACGACGTCGTCATCAACGGCAATCTCACGACGCCGGTCAACAGCGAAGGCACACCCACGACCAACGACCTGTTGGGTCTGATCGCAAACAACTTCGTGCGTGTCTATCATCCGGTTGTCGAAGCCTATGAAGGAAAAGCCCCGGAATTCAGCACCATACGGAGCGAACTCGAAGGGGCGCTGCACAAAGAAACCATCAGGGTGGAAGCCCAGGGCGCACTCGCCAATGAACTGAAAATCGAAGTCAAGGAATCGGGCGCCGAATTTGAAGTGTTGGTGCTCAACGGGAAATCCGAAAAACTGGAAACCACGGGGCTGCTCAAAGAAGCAAAACAGCTTTTGACGTTGACTTCGCCATATGTGGTGTATGGGGAAGGGGCGAAATACGCCGAAGGCAAAGCCGAAAAACTGAAAGCGCTCCCCGCGGCATCGCTGGGCCACAAAGAAGTCGTCAAGATCGAAGCGAAAAACCCCAAACTGGGTAAAGAACTTGAGGTCGAAGTAAAGGAAACCGGTCCGAAATTTGAAGTTGTGGTCTACACAATAGAATCTGAAACCCTCAAAGAACTCGAAAAATTTGGCCCGTATACGACGGCAAAGGAACTCACTGAACATACTTCTCCAAATGTGGTCTTTGCAAAAGGCGCCAAGTACTCCGAAGGCGAAAAAGAAAAACTAAAGAAAAGCACCGGCAAGTGGTTGGACTCGAAATGCAACGAAAACGGCCAGAAAAAAATCGAGACCTTCAACTCCACCGTGAGGGAGTGCGAATACACCGACGAAGCCGCCGAATGCGACGCGCCCAACTCGTCGAAAGATCTGATCGAACCGACCATCTATGCGGCGATGCTGGCCGTCAAACACGCGGTGATCGTCGACAACTTCACCTGCGGCGCCGCCACGCTCAAAAATCTGGATGTCTACGGCGCTGTCGCGGGTCTCTACACGAACGGGTTCACGGGCGAGTTCTCGGGCAGCACGATCATCCACGGCTATCCCTACGACGCCAACTACGACAACCGCCTTCAGGTTGAGGAGCCGCCGCACTTCCTCAACCCCGTCCAGGCCGCCTGGTACGTCCAGCGCCAGACGATCGCGCCCAACCCGTAGGACGGGGACGGTGAGTGCGGGCGAAGGGACTCGAACCCCCAAGGGCTTGCGCCCACTGGCTCCTAAGGCCAGCGTGTCTACCAATTCCACCACGCCCGCTCAGGCCCTGCGTACCGCTTGCGCACACGGGGACCGCTTCAGATTGTATGGTTTCCCACGATGTCCTCTGCCCTTCGTAGCCGTGAGGAAGCCGATCGCCGCGCGCGCGGCGTGATCGTCACCCACCCCAACCGCGACAAGCCGGTCGTGCAGTCCACGCGCGTGGTCGTGGTCGTGCTGCTGCTGATCACCGTCGTGCTGCTGCTGATCAACACAATCGGTGGCTGGAGCCTGCTCGAGGGCGCGCTGCCGATCCAGCTCGGCTTCATCGTCGTCTACCTGCTGATGGCCTACTACGCGAGCCGCTGGAGCCGGGGCGTGCTGCCGCTCGGCGCGGGGCTCGCCGTGCTGCTCGCGATCTTCGCGCTCGTGGCCGCGCCCAGCTGGTTCGACCGCAACCATGCCGGCTTCTCGCAGGCCGCCCTCAACTCCGGACTGCTCGGGGTGATCACGCTGCTGATCGTCCCCATACAGATCCTGCTCGTCGTGTTCGCGATGCGCGGCTTCAAACAGGGCTGGAACGTCGAGGTCGAGCGGCGCGACCCGTCGGCCGGCGCGGGCGGCGGCGCAGGCGGGTACCCTGACGCTTCGCCGTTGCCGGCCTGAGCTGTTCCCCGCCCGAGCCGCCCGGATATCCTCGTACGCACCGGGTCCACGGACCCGCTCATGCGACGGTGGCGGAATGGTAGACGCGGAGGCCTCAAAAGCCTCTGTCCGCAAGGGCGTGTGGGTTCGACTCCCACCCGTCGCATCGGTTAGTCGGCCCAAGCGGGCCCAGGTCGACCTACGCAGGTCCTCCGACCAACTCCAGCAACGGTTCTGCCAGGGCCGGCGGAGCCACGAGGATCCCCCAGGGGAGGTCATCGTGGACGGGCAGCTCGAGCACCCGCAGACCCGCGCGCCGGCAGATCAGGGAGCCGGCGGCGATGTCCCAAGGCTTGACCGTGCGCTCGAAGTAGGTGTCGAACCGGCCCGCGGCCGTCCAGGCGAGATCGAGTGCGGCGCTGCCGAAGCGGCGAATGTCGCGCACCTCTCCTGCGGCGCGGGCGAGCACCTTCGCCTGAGCCGCGCGCACTTTCGCGTCGTACCCGAAGCCCGTCGCGACCATCGCGCTCGCCAACTCCTCGCGCTCCGAGCCCCTCAGCTCGACCTCGCCGTCAGGCCCGCTGAGCGTCGCGCGACCCTCGCGTGTCGCCGTGAACAGCTCATCGCGGTTCGGGTCGTACACCGCGCCCGCCACCGTGCCCTCACCGTCCTTCACCGCGACGCTCACGCACCACTGGGGAATGCCGAACAGGAAGTTCACGGTCCCATCGAGCGGATCGACGACCCAGTCCAGGCCGCTCGTGCCCTCCTCGGAGCCGCCCTCCTCGCCAACGAAGCCGTCGTCGGGCCGGCGCTCGGCGAGCAGCGCCTTGATCGCGCGCTCTGACTCCAGGTCGCCCTCGCTGACGAGGTCGGTCGGCGTGCTCTTGCTGCTCACGCTTCGCTCACGGCCGGTCTTCACACGCTCCAGCAGCAGCCCGCCCGCCATCCGCGCGGCCTGCACCGCCACCTGCAGCAGCTCGTCCTGCGCGCCTGAGAACTCGCTTCCCGACATCCCGCCCGCGGCCGGCGTCCCCGCGCCTGCCTGTTCCACCCGGCGCTCGCCGTCCCCGCTCACAAGAAGCCGGGCGGACGGTCCTGCGTCCAGGGACGCTCGGCCTCGATCTGCGCCGCCAGCGCGACGAGCGTCGCCTCGTCGTTCGGCTTCGCGATCAGCTGCACCGAGCGAGGCAGGCCGTCGGAGTCGAACCCGGCCGGGACCGAGCACGCGGGCTGGCCAGTGAAGTTCCAGCACGCCGCGTGGGCGACCATCGCCGATGCCGCGGTCGTCGTTGCCAGCCAGCCCCGGCCCTCGTTCGCGCCGATCTTCGGCGGGCGGCCGGGGGTAACCGGGGTCAGCAGCACGTCGTGGTCGGCCAGCGGCGTGTTCATCCGCGCTGTGTACGCCGCCCGGCGGCCGAGCGCCCAGTCGACCGCGCCCGTTGGCAGCATGCCGCCGAGGCGGGCGAGCGCGCGGATCCGCCGTTCCAGGCGCCCCGGATGCGCAAACGTCGCCGCCTCCTCGTGCAGGCTGCGCAGATAGATCGCCGTGAACTCCGGCGAGGGCGCGATCGGGCCGTGGTCGATCTCGCGCTCGTTCACCTCATGGCCGAGATCCCTCAGCAGCGCCGCGGTCTGATCGAGTGCTTCGCGGTTCTCCCGGTGCAGCTTCGTCAGCGGCGACGGCGGCAGCTTGGTCGAGAATGCAATCTTCAGAGGCCTGGCCTGCCCAAGCGCCTCCAGGAACGAGCTCGGCGGCACGACCGGGGCGCCGGGGTCGGCGGGTCCGTCGGCGATCGCGTCGTAGAACAGCGCCGTGTCGCGCACCGAGCGCGCCAACACGCCGTTGACGCACAGACCGTGCCAGGCGTCCAGGTGTGGCGCGAGCGGCACACGGCCGTGCTGGGTCTTCAGCCCGAACAGCCCGCAGTAGGCCGACGGGAAGCGGATCGACCCTCCCCCGTCTCCCGCGAACGCGGCGCCGACCAGGCCCGCGGCGACCGCCGCCGCGCTGCCGCCGCTGGAGCCCCCTGGGCTGTGGGCGAGCTCCCACGGGTTGCGCGTCACCCCCCACGTCGGCGACTCCGTCCACGGGAACGCGCCCAGCTCGGGCATGTGCGTCTTGCCGATCACCACGGCCCCCGCCGCACGCGCACGTCTGACGATCTCCGAGTCCGCTGTCGCGGGCTCGCCGTAGGCGCTCGTGCCGAACGTCGTCACCTCGCCCGTGACGTCGAATTCGTCCTTCACCGCGATCGGCACGCCCAGCAGCGGGCGCCGACTCGAGTCCCCACCCGCCCCACGGCGGGCGTCGGCCTGGTCGGCTTCCATCCGCGCGCGCTCGGCGAACACGACCCGGAAGGCGTTCAGCGTGGGGTTGTACCGGGCGACCCGGTCGAGGTATAGGTCCACGAGCTCGCGGGAGCTCACCTCACCAGCGGCGATCAGCTCCGCCTGTCTGGCGATCCCTGCGTAGGCGAGCTCGACGGCGTCCATGCGCTGAATCTAGACGAAAGAAAAAATCGACACATCCACCACCCCGCGCTCTAGGATGCCCGCAGAGAGGCTCATCGCACATACAAAGGGGAGCAGATCGTGTCCTATCCAGTCACCTTCACGGCCGACTACGTCGAGCAGCGCAGCCGCCTGACCGCCTTCTTCCGCCTGATCCTCGCGATCCCGCTGTTCATCTGGCTGGTCGTGTACGGCATCGTCGCCGAGCTCGCGATCGTAATCGCCTGGTTCGCGATCGTGATCACCGGGCAGTTCCCGCGCGGCCTGTACGACTTCGTCGCGGACTTCACGCGCTTCGCCACGCGCGTGCTCGCCTACACGTACCTGTTGAGCGATCCCTACCCCCCGTTCGGAGGCTCCGACGATCGCGCCTACCCCGTGCGGATGGAGTTCGAGCCGCTCGATCACTACGACCGCTTGAAGACGCTCTTTCGCATCATCCTCGCGATCCCGATCCTGATCCTGCGCTACGTCATGGGCCTGCTGCTCGAGGTCGGCGCCT
>Ga0302326_10008146_pt1 | contig 23185 bp, 19 predicted proteins | sample Palsa_T0_3_FD_202264 | JGI IMG/M metagenome (GOLD analysis project Ga0302326, IMG submission 202264) | Peat permafrost microbial communities from Stordalen Mire near Abisko, Sweden - Palsa_T0_3 | ecosystem: Environmental > Terrestrial > Soil > Palsa > Peat permafrost | place: Sweden: Abisko... | reverse complement strand
CGCCTGCGCGCGACTGATCCCGGCACGGTCGAAAACAATCCCCTTTGGATTTTCCACGAAACATTCAACCCCGACAAAACCTGGGTCGCCGACCAGCAGGCCGCTTACCGCGCCGGAAAAGTCGGCGATGTGGTCATCAAGCAGAAACTGGTCGAAATCCTCAACACGCTCATCGACCCCATCCGCACCCGCCGCAAGCAATACGAATCGCGCCCCGCCGACGTCTTGGATGTCCTGAAATCCGGCACCCGCCGCGCCAACGAACTGTCAGAAGAAACCCTTGCCCTGGCAAAAAAAGCCATGCACCAGGATTATTTCCCGCGCTCACTGCGAATAAATTAGCTTACAAGCCATGTACCGTTGGCCAACCCATTGAGGGTGTACATTGCAAAATGCAATCGGCGACTTCCGTAATGCAATGCCCGCAGCCGACTGACATGTAACCTGTTGACCAATGTCCGCTTGAACACTCCTCAAGCCTTGCACGCCAAGGCACAAAACAACTGCCTTCAATCCGGCCATGATTGCAAATTGCACGACACGGGAAATCGCAACCAGCCACACTTATCAGGCAGGCGCTTCAAAAGCAGCGATTTTCGTCGGAATTTTCAGTCGGCATCAAGTTTGCTTTTAACTTCCGATGTCCGCCTGCCGGTGGGTTGTGGCCGATCTGGAGCGGCGCAATCTGTGATCAACTCCTCCATCGTTCAATACTCCGTCTTTCTCGGGCTGGTCACGGCTCTGGTAAAACCGGTCGGTAGATACCTTGCGTGCGTGTTTGATGGGGGCCAGACATGGCTTGATGGAGGACTTAAACCCATCGAAGGATCGATCTATCGGCTCCTGCGTCTCGATCCAAGTGTCGAGATGTCCTGGAAAACTTATGGGTACGCATTCGTCCTCTTCACCGGTGTCGGGACTCTGTTTTTGTATGCGATGTTGAGGCTTCAAATATTTCTTCCCGGGGGTCCGAGTAGCGGCGCGCTGACAACGCCAATGACGCCCGATCTCGCGCTCAATACGGCCGTCAGCTTCTCAACGACAACGACCTGGCAGGCCTACGCCGGCGAGACGACGATGAAGTATTGGACGCAACTCGCCGGTTTGGCCGCACAAAACTTCATGGCCGGCGCCGCCGGGCTCGCCCTGGGGATCGCATTTATTCGCGGCTTCGCGCGAAAACACAGCGGCACGATCGGCAATTTCTGGTTCGATCTCGTTCGGGCAACACTATGGGTCTTGTTGCCGCTTTGCATCTTCGGCAGCGTTCTACTTATTTGCCAGGGCGTTCCCATGACTTTCCGGCCGTATGCGAATGTGACCACGATTCAGGGCGACCTGCAAATCATCGCCCGCGGGCCCGTGGCGGCGCTGGAATTCATCAAGAATCTCGGCACCAACGGCGGTGGATTCTTTAATGCCAACGGCGCGCACCCTTTCGAGGGACCAACCCCGCTTGCCAATCTGCTCAGCATGCTGGCGATCGCCATCCTGCCCGCGTCGCTGACTTATACATTCGGACACATGGTCGACCGGCCGAGGGCAGGATGGATGCTCTATTCCGCGATGGTATTCCTCTTCATGCTTGCCCTCATTGTGTGTGATTTAGGGGAAAGACGCGGTAACCCGCTGTTTGTGCAATTGAATGTGTCGCGAGCGAACGTGGAGGGAAAGGAAGTTCGCTTCGGCATCGCTCAAACCGCGCTAACGGCGGTAACGACGAGCAACGGAGCGACCGGTTCCACCAATGCCATGCACGATTCGTTTATGCCGCTGGGAATCACCGCTCCGCTCTGCAACATGATGCTCGGTGAAATCGTCTTCGGAGGCCTGGGTACAGGATTGTACAGCATCCTGATGGTTGCTCTGGTCGGTGTGTTCATCGCGGGACTGATGACCGGCCGAACGCCGGAATACCTCGGCAAAAAAATCGGCCCCCAGGAAATGAAACTTATCGCCATTTTCTCTTTGGTCACACCACTGGCAATATTGTTCCCAACGGCAATCGCCGTCGTCAGCAGCGGCGGCCTCGCTGGTCTGTCAACCAACAACGGACCACACGGCTTCACTGAAATTCTCTATGCTTACAGTTCCTGCTGCGCCAAGAACGGCCAGGCGATGGCGGGGCTCAACGCAGATTCGCCTTTCTATAATCTCACGACGATACCCGTGATGCTCGCGGGTCGATTCGGCCTGGCAATTCCCGCCCTGGCGCTTGCCGGACGCCTTGCGGCGCAGGGGCGTCGTTCACAGCACGTCGGCACATTGCCTTCGGACTCTCTGCTTCTGGCAATGGTGGCCGTTTCGTCCGCCGTGTTGATCGTCCTGCTCAGCTTCCTTCCCGCCCTCGTGATGGGTCCCCTCCTCGAGTATTTCCGATTCCCGCACTAAGGAGTGCACGAATGATGTAGGCGAGGCCTCATGTAGAACTTCGCGGTAAAAAAATCCTCTACCCCGGCGGCTGCGGTGGATTCTGGTTCAGCAAAGGCGGCGGCGACGCAGCGTTTTGCCCATATCCATACCCCGCCCCTCCGCCATACCCCGCCTGTTGCTGCATCATCCAGTAATACGCCTGCTGCTGCGCCAATTGCTGGGCCGATCCCGAGGACTGCAGCGCGGCGATCAATTTCGCGAAAGTCGTTCCCACCAGTGCCAGGATTCCGCCGATCATCACCACCTGCACGATCGCCGCCGGACGCGAGGCAAGCTGGATCAACCCCGACACAAAGCTGCTCAGCATCAGCAGTCCAATCAGACCCCCGGCCACCATCGACAGAACAACCGGGATTTTCCCTCCTCGCCGGACCAGCACGGCCAGCAAACTCAGCACCGCACCGGCGATAATCATGATGCCCGAACCGAAAGTCATGATCATTCGAATTTCCTGCTGCATCGTCATGTTCTGGATCGGCGGGAACTGCGCCTGCTGCTGTTTGATGGCATCGGCCAATACCTGGTCAGGCACGATCCAGACGGCCGCCATCGCGCACGTGCCGGTGAAGAAAATCAAACCGCCGAGGATCAATTGCCACACCCCCGCCGACCGCGCCGCGGAATTGGGCGAAGCCATTCCCCAGACACGGGGATCCACCGGAGGTGGAGAATACGGAATCGGCGGAAAAGGGAATTGGCTCATGGCATCTATAGTGCAAGTCGAAAGCGCAAGTGGCAAGTGCGGGATTACCTCCAACTGGCAATAATCCCCGCGGCCACGACGGCGGCCGTCTCCACGCGCAGCACCGTCGTCGTCAATCGAACGGGCCGCGCCTGCTTCCTCGCGAATTCCGCGACCTCTTCGCTCGACCATCCCCCTTCCGGCCCGACAAGCACTTTTAAATCCTCTGGGATTTTAGCCGTTAACTCCGATATCGGAACTGAATCTTCCTGAAGAGATAAATACCAATCCCCGGTATTGAACGCCTGTTCCAATTGAACCGGGTCATCAATCCGCATGATCCCGATGCGGCCCGATTGCCGCGCCGCCTCGGCTGCGATGCGTTTCCATCTCTCGATCTTCTCCCTGCCGCGCACCTCCACCACGCTTCGCTGCGAAATAATCGGCACAAACGCCTGTACCCCGATTTCCGAAAGCTTTTCGATCATCCAATCCGCACGCGCCCCCTTCGGCACGGCCGACGCAATCGTCAGTCGGCATCCCTTCACCACCGGCGATTCAATATGCTCGACCTCAACTTCGATCCCGTCCGCGGCAGCCACCAGCTTCCCCCATCCGCGAAGCCCATTTTCGTCAAACACTTCAATCTCATCCCCCGCTACCAGCCGCAGAACATCCTTCAAATGATGTAATTCCCGCGGCCCCAGCGGAATTCGCCCCACAGTCACCTTCGCCACCAATATCCGCCGCATGAGATGAGGGGTACAGGCTCACTGCCCCAATCGCAAGTGCCAAGCATTCACTCGCAACTCGTAACTCGCAACTTCCCCAAGTTATCGGACGCCCCCGATTGATTTACCCCCAAACGATCGTTATGCTCCTTCTCGACCTGTCCGAAGTAAACGCAGGGATGCGTAAAGCGGCCTGAAATGGCTGTGACTTCGATCGGAAGGATTCCAATGGCACAGGCAGCCACCGCCAACACCGACGAACTCATCTCCCAACTGGCTTCCAGTGAAATTGACCGCCTCCTCGCCGAGGCGGATGGAAATCCCGCGCCCGTGGAGGCCGCACCCGCCGAGCCCGCATCGCCTTCAACCGCCCCCGAGGGACCGGAGCGAGCCGCCTTGCTGCAGGCCGCGGGATTTGAAACCGCCCCCGCGCCGGCGACAGCCGCCGCGACCCCACCGCCGGAGGACGAGCGGTCCGCCCTGCTTAATGCCGCGGGGTTCGAATCACCGGTCGAACTCCATTTCGAAAAACCCGGCGCGGACGCCATCGCCGACGCCGATTCCGCACCCGTTCCGATCTATCTGAAGCCGCTCGTCTGGATCAATCTTCCCGTCGATTCGGCCCCCGTCATCGTCCGGCAAATGCTGGGCAAGGTCGGCATCGTCACCATGTTCAACGCCCTGGCGGTCCTGACCTATGTTTTGTTTTTCAGGAAGCACTGAGAACAAGCAACCAGCCCCTCTTATTTTTCCCGAACGAATTTAGAGATGACCTGCAGCGCCCTCTGTGCGTGCACGACATACGGATTGGACTTGTCCCACACATAACCCGCCAGCACCGAGCAGATTTTTTTCATGACCTCCACATCCCGGTCCGGGGCGAAAAAAATATCCCCCAGCGTCCCGTCATACCACGCATTGACATACACTCGAAACGTATCGACGCCCTGCCGAAGATGTGCGGCATATTCCTTTTCCCAGTCCGGCCTCTCGCCGCGCAACTCGCGCGCGATCACGCGCGCCGCCTGCATCCCCGATTCCATCGCCAGCGTCACGCCAGAGCTGAACACCGGATCGAGAAACTCCGTCGCATTCCCCGCCAGCGCGAAACGATCGCCATGCAGCTTCGTCACCGAGCATGAATATCCCCCGATCCGCCGCGGCGGAAAAACGTACTGCATCTCGGCCAGGCGTTTGCCCGCGGTGGGGTCGCTCATCAGGATCGCCCGCAATTGCTCCTGCTCCGTTCCCGGAAATTTCGCGAAAAATTCCGGCGTCGCCACCACCCCCACGCTCGTCTTCCCATTGGAAAAAGGAATAATCCAGATCCACCCTCCCTGCGGATGGATGCAAACCCAGATCTTCCCTTCCTCGCTGCCGCCAGGACGCCGGTCGCCGTCGATATGCGCGAACAGCGATTCGCGAAACATCTGCGTTGACGGCTTCTCCAGGTCGAGCAGCCGCGGCAACACCCGCCCATACCCGCTGCAATCCAGCACAAACCTGGCCGTCACGCTCCGATCTTTTTTCTCCGGCGTCTCAATGCCAATCCGCACCTGCTTATCCCCAAACTCCACGCTCTTGACCCCATGTCCGAACAAAATCTCAACACCGCACGCCCGCAGTGCCTCTGCAAGAGTTTGATCGAAATCCGCCCGCGGCACCTGGTAGGTATATTCCCACCCATCCCCCGATTGGTTGGAAAAATCAAAATCGCATTTTTGATCGCCCCGAAAAAAAACCGCACCGGTTTTTTTAATGAATCCCTTTTCCTCGACGGCCCGCAGCAGACCGCTTTCCTTCAGGATATTCATCACCCGCGGCAGCAGGCTTTCCCCAATCACAAACCGCGGAAAAACCTGCTTTTCAACCAGCAGCGGATGAAATCCCTCCTGCTGCAAAATAGCCCCCGCGATCGTCCCGGCCGGCCCAGCCCCGATCACCAGCACATCCACATCGTTCCGCGTCTCTCCATCGCCCATATCGCAAGATTATCCGGCTACGCGACGAAAATACAAAAGATTTCACCGCAAAGACGCGAAGGACACAAAGAGCCCGAGAAATAAAATGCAGCCGCCGAGGCGCCGAGATCGGAATGAGAAATTCAATTCAAAGCATTTTCTCGGCGTCTTCCTCGGCGCTCTCGGCGCCCCGGCGGTCGCATCTGAATTCTTCGCGTCTTCGCGGTTAAACAATCTTCAAAACGCCCGATGCAATCAGATGACTCAAAGCTTCTCCGCCGACTGCCCGTAATTCTGCGCGATCGGCATCCGCCGCCCAAATCCAAACGCCCGGCTCGTGACTTTGATCCCCGGCGCCATCTGCCGACGCTTGTATTCGCTGCGGTCGATCAGCCGGATCACCCGCATCACCGTATCCCGGTCAAACCCATCCGCGACGATGTCCGCCACTCCTTTTTCCTCCTCGACGTAGCGGAACAAAATCCCATCCAGCACTTCATACGCCGGCAGAGAATCCTGATCGGTCTGATTGGGCCGCAATTCCGCGCTGGGCACTTTTTCGATGCTGCTCTGGGGAATCAATTCTTTCCCCGCCTGCCGGTTGATCCAGCGAGAAAGCTCCCACACCATCGTCTTGGGCACATCGCTGATCACCGCCAGCCCGCCGCACATATCGCCATATAAAGTGCAGTAACCCACCGCAATCTCGCTCTTGTTCCCCGTGGTGAGCAGCAGATGATTAAATTTATTGCTCATCGCCATCAGGATCGCCCCGCGAATGCGGGCCTGGAGATTTTCCTCGGTTACATCGGGCGATTTGCCCGCGAATACGCCGCTCAGCGTTTGCTCGTACGCCTCGTGCACCCGCTCGATGCCAATCACCTCGAATTCGATCCCCAGGTTCTTCGCCAGTGTCCGGGCATCGTTGACGGAATGATCGGAGCTGAACCTGCTGGGCATCGCAACGCCGACGACTTTTTCTTTTCCCAGCGCCGCCACCGCCAGCGCGGCCGTGAGCGCTGAATCGATCCCGCCGGACAAGCCCACGACGACGGTTTTGAATCCGCATTTCCGCACATAATCGCGCAGGCCAAGGATCAGCGCTTTATAAATCGACTCAATCCCCTCGCTGGGATGCTCCAGTCGCCCGATCGATTTCTCTTGTGCCTCGTGCGTGCCGACCGCCACATCCACGACCAGCAGATCCTCCTCAAATTCCTTCGCCTGCGCGATCACGTTCCCGCGCGCGTCGAACACCACGCTGTTCCCGTCGAACACCAACTCGTCATTCCCCCCAACCTGGTTGACATACACCAGCGGCTGCGCATATTCCCGCGCCTGCGATCCGAAAAGATTCAATCGAAATTCATGCTTCCCCACGACAAACGGGCTGGCGCTGGTGTTGATCATGATCTCCGCCCCAGCATGGTGAAGATCCGCGATGGGGTTGCGGTGATACAGCCGCCGCGCGATCAGCCGCTCGTCGTTCCACAAATCCTCGCAAATGGAAAGCCCCCCCATCACAGACCCCATCCGCACCAAATTCTCCCGCTCATTGATCGGCCCCGGCTCGAAATACCGGCTCTCATCAAACACATCGTACGTCGGCAGCAGCGTCTTGAAATGCCGGCTGACCACCTTGCCATCCCGCAGCAGAGCCACCGCATTGTGCAGCGGGCGGCCGACGGGGTCCCGATTTCGCTCGGCATACCCCACCACGGCATCGATCCCCCCCACATGCTCGGCAATAAACTCCAACCCGCGAAGGTTGTCCTCAATAAACCGCGGCTTCAGCAGCAAATCCTTGGGCGGATATCCAATGATCGACAGCTCCGGAAACACCACGAGCCGCGCCCCCTGCTTTTTGGCGCGGTCGATAAACTCCACCGCCCGCCGGCAATTTCCGCCGATATCCCCCACCACCGGATTCAGCTGCGCCAAGGCGATTTGCATTCATCCATTCTACTCGGCTCGCTTTAAACTTCCCGCTACGCGAATAATGTGTTCAGTGCTTCGCCAACATGAATGCGGGCTCGCTTTTCACGCGGGTTTCATTTACGACCGCTATAGAGCAAAATCTTTAAGCGGGTTAATAAAACAAAAGGGTATGCTTATGAAACGTTTTTTCGTGCTGCTCGTCGCTCTGTCGCTGATGTCCTCCCGTTCGCTGGCGGATTCCGGGCCGTATAAATTGCTCAAATCCGTCACCGTCGGCGGCGATGGCCGATGGGATTACATCACGGTCGATTCGGATAACCGCAAACTTTATATTCCCCGCACCAGCCGCACCGATGTCTTTGATGTTGATACCCTGCAGAAAGTTGGCGAAATTCCCGATACCAACGGCGTGCACGGCGTGGCCATCGACCCCGCCTCCGGACACGGCTTCACCTCCAATCGCTCGGACCCTTCCGTCACCATGTTCGACCTGAAAACCCTGGCCGTGATCAAGAAAATTCCCGTCACCGGCAAACCCGATGGCATCTTCTTCGATCCGTTCACCAAACACGTCTTCCTGGAAAGCCACTCAGCACCCAACGAGACGATCATCAATGCCGCCGATGGCGCGGTGCTCGGCACGCTCGACCTCGGCGGTGAGCCCGAGCAAGGCGCCAGCGACGGCAAGGGTCACGTTTACATAAATCTCGAATCCACCAGCGAAGTCGTGGCCGTTGATCCCGTGGCAATGAAAGTCACCGCACGCTATCCACTGGGCGACGGCGAGGGACCCTCGGGCATGGGTTTTGACGCCGCCAACCACCGCATCTTCAGCTTCCGCGGAAATCAGACGGCCGAGGTGCTCGACGCCGATTCGGGAAAAATCCTCGCCACGCTTCCCATCGGAGATGAAGTCGATTCCGGCACATTCAATCCCGATACGATGGAAGCCTTCAGCTCCAACGGCGACGGCACGCTAACCGTGATTCACGAGAAAGACCCAAACACATTTGAAGTGGAGCAAAACGTCGAGACCCAGCGCGGCGCCCGCACCTGCGCGCTCGACAAAAAAACCGGTAACATCCTGCTGGTTACAGCGAAGTTCATGGCCCCGACCACGCAGACGACACAAACCACGCAAACGAGCACCGGCCGCCATCGTCCCAGAATGGTTCCCGGTTCGTTCACTATTCTGGTCCTAGGTAAGGGATGACCCACCCGGTTAGCCGCCCCGCTTGCGGGGCGCGTCTGCTCACCAGTCGATAAAAAAACAAACCGGCCCCCGGATCGGAAAGGTGAAGAATCCAGGGGCCGGTGGGGTTGTTATTCGTTTTTGTCAGCGGTTGCCGCCACTCTCACGCCGCCAGCGGCTGCGTCGAGAGATAAAGGCCCAGCATCCCGCGATCAATTTCGTCCATGTCCACGAGCCGCCCGGCGATGTCGTAAGAATCCTTGTCGATCTTGGCGACCCGGTTGACCGTCATCCAGCCAACCCATTCGTTCTTGGGTGCCAGCCCTTTTTCCTGGTTGTTGATGAACGGGCTGATCCCCGCGTAGGCGGGCAGCTCCAGCCGCACGCGAATCTGGTTGTCGGGTTTGACGTTTTCCTGGCTGGTTCGAATCCGCACACCGCCTGCGGAGAGATCGAGAATCCTTCCAAAACTCTTCCCCGCGCGCCGTCCCCCATCCCAGCGATCCACGGTGATTTCCTGCGTCTCCAGATCGTGCCGGCGAAATTCCCGCCGCTCCGCTCCGGACTTTTCAGAAATCTTCATGCCCGACTTCCCGATTGACATGTGGCTCATAGATGTGCTCTCCTCGGCGAAAACCCTTCTGCAGCACACATCGGCCAGAATCGCTTTAAACTTTGTTAATTTGGGGGTTTTGAATAAGAAGGATAACTGCATTATATGTTCTTATATGATCCTAAATTAACAGCCCGATAAAACGGGCTGAATTAAGTAAAATGGTGATCCCTGTAGATGTCTCCAGCACTTCCGCTACTTCTCGTCCTGGCAATCCTCATAATAATCGCCGCCAATCTATTTCTTGGCCGCAGGCGCTATGTCGGTATCGAGCCGCATTGCCGCAAGTGCGATTATCTTCTCCTGGGTCTCGAGAGTTCCCGCTGTCCCGAATGCGGCTCGCATCTGTCCCCGAGCAGCATCGTTTTCGGGCAACGCACCCGGCGATGGAAACCATTTATCGCCGGCTGGCTGCTGATTGCCGTTTTCGGATCACTCCTGCTCATCGGTGCTATCAGCGCGTTGAACGATGTTGATTGGTATCACTATGAGCCAACATATTTCGTTTTGAAGGATGCGGGTTCGAGCAACCTGACCGACGCCCATCGCGCGTGGATCGAGCTGATCCGCCGCGACACGGCCGGCGCGCTATCGAGCAGAAACCGCGATCGGCTGGTTCGCCTCGCGCTCAACGACCAGCAGAACGCCAACACGCCCTTTTCCAAAGTCGATACCGATGCGATCAATTATCTCAGCAGCCGAATTCTGGCCGGCGATCTGCCGCCGGATCAGCAGAAGAGAATTTTCGACCAGGCCCTGTGGACGCGGGTTGAGGTTCGGCCGCAGGTCATTGCCGGAGATCAGGTCCCTTACATGCTTTTGCACGAGGGTCTTGGTCCCAGCGGTCCGTCTCTGTGGATGAAGATCACGATGGCCGGCGCTGCGCTCGATGGCAAACTAATCCCCGGTAACACGGGTGGATCTTCCTCGTCTTCCGGTTTCGTCGGTGGTTCGATGGGTTCCTCGATCCAGAGCCCGTCGCCCGGCATGCACACGCTGACGCTTAAGTTCCGCGTAGAGGCATTCCATTCCCCCTTCGATGTTCCCAGCACGCCGCTGTATCAGTCCGACCGCTCTTTCACGAACGACTTCGAGGTACTTTCCAGCCAACCGGTTGATTTTGTAAAACCATTCATCGATCCCAATCTTGTTCAGGCTGTGAAGTCCGCCATCGTCCCCGGCACGTTCAGGTACATCCGCTCGCAAAAATCCCTGGATGGCGATCTGAACATCCGCAATTCACCGGCCGACCTCGCCTTCGACGTGTTCGCAATCTGGGGCGGGATCTCGCATTCGATATCCCAGATTACATTTAACCATGCCACCGGCTCCTGCAATTATGCCGTTAACGGCAATATGCCTTCACCACCCCCGCCGCACATCGATCTGCTTCTCCGCCCCAGCGCTAAAGCCGCCCGGCAAACGGTAGATTTGACATCGTACTGGAATGGTGAAATCCGTTACGAAAACGTGCCGGTTCAGATCACTCCCTAAAGCGGTTCAAAGACCGACATCCACGCGGACCCTTGCCATTGTCCTAATTGCGATCATAAATATTTGTCTTGACAATATCTGTTTTAACAAGTAAATTCACAAAGCCATGCTCGGCAGTCTGCAGCACGAGATCGGAAAAAAACAGCCCTTCTCCTCACCCGAGGAAGAAGCTGCTCTCAGCCTCATGCGCACGGCGGATCGCCTCATGGGGTATTGCGATTCACAGCTCAAATCCGTCGCTTTGACTTCCACACAGTACAACGTGCTGCGAATTCTTCGCGGCATGTCGCCCGAGCCAATCTCCTGCCAGGAGATTGCCCGCCGCATGATCACCCGCGACGCCGATCTCACCCGCCTGCTCGACCGCCTCGAATGTCGCGGACTGCTCGCACGCGGGCGGCAAAGCGGCGATCGCCGCGTCGTCCATATCCAGATCACCCCGTCGGGCCTGGAACTTCTCGCCCGGCTCGATCAGGTCATGACCGAGATGAACCGCGGCGTCTTCGGTGATTTTCCCCGCCGGCAGCTCGCCGACTTGATCGCAATCCTCGAACAGGTCCGCGCCCATCTGGAACAACCAAAAGTATCAACCTGAACAACTTCACTTTTCTACGGAAAGGAACCCTCTCATGAACCGTATCGCAACCGCACTGGCCGTCATCATCAGCACATTGGCACTTTCAACCATCGCCCGCGCCGATGATCTCAAGGCCGATCACGTGCATTCGTTCGTTATCTTCGACATCCACCATTTCAACGCAGGCTATGTCTACGGCACCTTCGCCGACCCCACGGGCACTGTCACCTACGATCCCAGCGATCTTACCAAGACCGCGTTTGACATCAGCGTGGACACCGACACCCTCGACACGCGCAACGCCAACCGCGACGCGGATATCAAGGGGGCCGATTTCTTCGACGTCAAGCAGTTCCCCACCATGACCTTCAAAAGCACCAGCGTCGCCAAGACCGGCGACACCACCATGAACGTCACCGGCGATCTCACGGTGCACGGCGTCACCAAGTCCATCACCGTCCCCATGGAAATGACCGGCTCCGGCCCGGGAATGCACGGTGAAACCCGCACCGGCTTCCGCGGTGAATTCAAGATCAACCGTCACGATTACCAGATTGACAAAGATCCCGACTCGGCCGTCGGCGCTGAAATCCACATTGTCGTCGCCATCGAAGCCGTCAATCAATAACGCGCGATGGTCTTTTCCATCGCTCAAATCCTCGGCGGTCTCATTGCGCCCGCGATCGCCGTAGCGCTGCTGGCGGCAATCGGCTGGAAATTCCTCCGCGACGCCCGCTGGCTCTTCGGCCCCCTGATCGCGGCGGCGTTCTGCGCCGCCTATCTCGCCGTCGAAGTTCACATCGGCTGGCCGCCGACGGCGAACGTGACTTATCTGCTCTTCTATTTCACGCTCGCCGCCGGTGTGTTGACGCTGATCGATTCCCTCGCCCGCCCTCCCCTGTGGCTCCGGGTGATTATTCTGGCATTGCTCTGGCGCATCGCCGCCGGGCTGATCATTTTGCGCCTGATTCCCAGCTCGATCTCGCCCGCCGCCGCCGAGCTTTGGATCGATTTTTCAACGCTCTCGGCGATCGCCTGGTTTCTAATTTTTGAACATCTTTCGCAGCGCGCGCCGGGCATCACCGCCCCGCTGTTTTTAACAATCCTCAGCATAAGTTGCGCGGTTTTCCTCGCTCTGGGTTTGCACATCCAAAGTTCCGGCGTGCTGGCCGGCGATTTGGCGCTGGTCTGCATCTGCGCCGTCGTACTCAGCCTGCTCGTTCGCCGCACCGAGTTTTCCCGAGGATTTGCCCAGATGATCGTTGTTATCCTGCAATTGCTCCTCTTCCACGGGTATTTTTACACCGATGATAATCTCAGCGCGCCGCAGCAAATTCGCGCCGGATTGCTCCTGGCCGCCCCGCTGCTTTGCCTGATGGGGGATGTTCCCGCGATCCGCCATCACCGCAGCGCGCTGCTGCGTCTGGCGGTTCGCCTGCTGCCGGCGATGATCGTCCTGACGGCCATCTCAGCCCTGACCGCCAAAGACTTTTTTCACGCCGAGCAGGCGACCGCAGCGGAAGAGGAATGATTTTTCCCGGACATAAAATCCAATAGCAAATCCTCAATCCCCACCCGATAATACATTTACATCGATGTCCCGGTTTCTCCCCCTGCTCATCTTCGTGATCTGGATGTCCAGTCCCGCCTCACCGCCAATGGATGGCGTTCCACTGATCCCCGCCTGCGCGGTTTTCCTGGGCACCCACGTCGGCCTGGTGCTGATCCTCGCGATCTGGAGCCGGCACGTCGCGCGCTCGGCGCATTTCACCCAGGTTCAGCGCCGCCTGCGGCGATTCAATACCGTCATCTACGCCAGCCGAATCCTCATCCCCGCCTGGCTTGGCGTCGGTGTCTTCGCGCTCGGTTGGAAACAATTGATCACAACTCTCTTGCAAAGACTAAACCTCGCCGCGTTGCCGCTCGATCTGCCCGGTCTGTTCCTCGGCTGCCTGCCGTCGTTCGCGACATGGATGGGATTATGGTGGGCGCAATTCCCCGCCGATCGCGCCCTGCGTGAGCAGAACATTCTCATCCAGCTCAACGAAAATCTCCCGCTCCAGCCGCCGCCGTCGTTTCGAACTTACTTTTTCGTCAACCTGCGCTTGCAGCTTCTGTTCACGATCGCGCCGGCCCTGCTGCTGATCACGCTGCATGATATCCTCTCGCTCCTGCTCCCCCCGATTTTCGCCCACATTCCCCTGCTGGCCGGCCGGCAGGAAGTGGCCGAATCCCTCATCAGCCTTCCCGCCCTGCTGATCTTCCTCGTCTTCAGCCCCGAACTTCTGCGCCGCGTCCTGCATTGCCATCCCCTGCCCGATTGCCCGCTGCGCCGCCGCCTGTTTGAAATCGCCGGCCGCCACGGCATCCGTTTCCGCGATGTGTTGCTCTGGAAAACGCAAAACCAGATGGGCAACGCCGCCGTGATGGGTTTCGTCCCTCACTTCCGTTACGTGCTGCTGAGCGACCTGCTGCTGGAAACCATGCACGATGAGCAGATCGAAGCGATCTTCGCGCACGAGATCGGCCACGTCATCCACCGCCATCTCTACTGGCTGATGGCCGCGATGGCGACGCTGATGTTCGCCCTCGCCGGCCCCGGCCAGATGCTGGCCGACACCCTCTCATCGCTCCAGGGACATCACGCCTGGCTCGCCGATTCCGTCCAGATGGCGATCATGCTCGGGGCCGCGATCGGTCTGTTCGCGCTGGTCTTCGGCTACGTCAGCCGTAAATTCGAACGTCAGGCCGATGTCTTCGCCGCCCGCACCATCCAAACCGCCGCCGCGCTCCAACCTGTCGCAATCGCGAATGAAAATCTCACTGATTTTCCGCAAAGCGCCATCGCACTGGAAGACGCCCCCAGCGAATCCCCCGCTGATCACGTCGGCCGCCGCGGCGCCGCCGTATTCTGCTCGGCCCTGGAGCGCGTCGCCGCCGTCAACAACATCCCCATCGCCGCGCGAAGCTGGTGCCACGGCTCCATCGCCAAGCGCATGCGCTACCTCGAATTCCTAAGCCGCGACTCCCGCCGCACGGCCCAGTTCGACCGGTTCATGGTCCGGCTCTACCTGATCCTGATCGTCAGCCTGCTGAGTTTCGGGGTGTGGACGATGTATGTGATGAAGGGGTGATGGGTTTGCCGGTATCGCGTTACACTTTGTTACGAATGTTACGCTCGTTGCCAAGATCGTTAGCACTCATTAAGTAATTTGGCGCCGCTTGCTTCATGAATTTCATGGGCTTAGCGGATTTCGTTAGTTTTCGTTCCTGAGTGCGCCGGCGCGGGGTGTAACATCAAGAGTAAACGAAAAGAGGAAATGCAAACAATGGATATAAGACAAATCCAACCGCCCAAGGGGCGGCATTTTTGTGCGCGAGCGATATGATTGTGTCGTGGCCAAACCGTTGGACTACGCCAGATGCCGGAAGACGAACGGACGTCTACCTCCTGATATTTTTATCAGCGGTGCAATAGCGATTGTATGTGGCCTTGGGGCTCTATGGTGCGAACTACAAATGATATCTTGGCTTGTCCGATTTCGTGGTGCTCTCGTCGTGATATCGATGAGCGGTTTGGTCGCTTTTTGGTATCGCTTGCGCACATATCGCGATGACGTTAAAGATACGGCTGGCCACTCAGTTAAGTCCGATTTCGGCCGGACTGAGGGTAAGGATGAAATCCATCAAATCAAATGACGCTCTATGCTTCTGGTGCGATCCACATCGGTCGTTTCGTACAGAAGAGCTTGAGCATTGGCTGAGAGCTGGTGTAAAGCAAGGCAATCTCTGGTGTGTCTGGCAATTGGCGCTCCTTCTCAAGGAGACGAAAAAGCGTGGGCCCAAAATGAACGAAGCAATCGGGCTCCTTAAACGGGCTGCTTCACGTGGCTACGCACCGGCCGAATTTAGCTATGGCGTTTCATTAAGTTTTGGTGAAGGGGTTCGCCAAGATAAGAAAGCGGCACTTTTCTGGTATAGGCGATCGGCCGCGCACGGATTTCCACCAGCTGCTTACAATCTGGGTCATTTTTTGGAAAACGGAATTGTGGGTGCGGCTAATAAGGGGGAGGCGGCGCGTTGGTATCGCATTGCCGCCAATATGGGCGATAGTGATGCCGAAGTTTCTTGGGAAATCTTTGGGAGGACCACATGCGCTCGACCGAAATGTTTGAACACGAGAAATGGGTATTGTTTTGGTATCGACAGGCTGCAAAGCACGGGAATGCGGACGGCATTTTCAATCTGGCACTATGTTATCTATATGGAGCAGGAGTAGAAAAGAATCGCAAAAAGTATATGCGGCTCTTGACTAGGGCTGCGAAGGCAGGCCAGGTCGCTGCCAAAAGATTCTTACGCCGAGAGCGCGGACGGCGAATCGAATGAGCCATGACATACATACACTCTTCATAGAGAAACCGTGATCGCTCTCAGTGGTGAGGGAAAGAAACTGGAACGCAGCTTGTCCCCACAGCCCCACACCCCATAACTAACTACATTGCCGTTTCATGCATATTTTGGTCGCAGCGATTTTTTGGAGTGGCATGGGCATCTTGCCCATTTCTTTTTATTTTTCTCCCGTAATCAATTAGATCCAAGACATGGGCGAGACGCCCACGCCACACTTCTCGAATTAATGCAACGCTCAACACACAACGCACAACTTTGAATGGAAAATGGCGAGATGCGGGGAGGGGCCGTTTTATCAACGCAGCGGAATACTTTTTGCAACCAGCACATCGTAAATCGCTACCGCGAGGTCGCTGCGGATTTGTATCCAGTCTTCGGCGCTGTTCGTCCAGGCGTGCAATTCGTAATGGAACGTGTCGGCGGAGAAATCCGTCAGGAAAGCCTCCGGAGGCGGAGTATCCGTGATCTGTTTGTGCGCGGCGGCGGTTTTCTTGAGCAGATCGATGACCTCCATCGGTTTGGCCGAGGGGGCTACGGCGAGCTTGATTTCGATTCCGCGCTGGCGGTTGGAGAGGGTCCAGTTGGTGACCTGATTTGAGATGAGATTGCCGTTGGGAATGATCACTTCGGCGCTGCTGGGGGTGCGGATGATGCTGGCGCGGATGCCGATATGGCTGACGACGCCGGTGGTGTCCCCCATTTGAATGACATCGCCGACCTTGATCGGCCGCTCGAAGAGTAGGATAAGGCCGGAGACGAAATTGTTGACGATGTTCTGCATTCCGAAACCAAGTCCGACGCCGAAGGCGCCGGCGAGGATGGTGAATTTCGTCATGTCGTAACCCAGCGCCGAGACGGCAACGAAAAAGCCGATCAGCAGGATCACGTAGTTGAGCATCTTGGAAATGGCGTAGGGAATTCCCGAAGGGAGCGCGAAACGCTCGTAAACATCTTCTTCGAGAACGAAGCGGATGAATCGCGACATCTGCACAGAAAGCCAGACGGTGAAGGCGAAGATCAGCACGTTACCGAGTGAGAGGCTGATCTGTCCGTAGTGGAGGTTAGCGGCGAGGATGCGATGCCCCAGGTCCCACGCGGCCGAGGTGACTGAGAGGATGGAGAGCACGCTTCCGAGCCACGCCGCCGAGGCGATCCAGATGAGGAATATGTTCAGCCGGCGGAGGATGAGCGCCTGATGCTCGCGCACCAGGCGGAGCCGCGCGAGGAAGCGGCTGTGGAAAGCGATGGTGAGAAAGCCGGTGATGATTCGAGCGCAGGCATAGATCACGACGGCGACATACGCGCTGCCGAGGGCGGCGTCGCCCAGCAAATTGGCGAGACTGACATAGCCGACGACGTCGGCGACCAACGCAAGGGAAAACACGATCAGCAGGAGATACGCGACCCATCGGATGGGTTTTGCAACTGGAGGTGTTTCGGATGCGCGTCGGAATGGGTGCAGGATTGCGATAACGAGCGCAACCCCACCGGCCATTTCAATCAGCAAAAGGGTTCTCGACAGCTCGGGCATTGCGGCCGCGATCAGGCGGATCTGATCGAGGAAGTAGAAGACAACCAGGGCATCGAGCGCGGCGAACCATCGGCGATCAATCAGGCGGCGGAGAATCAGCACCGTGGGGATGAGGGCCGCCGCTTCGATCGCGGCCGAGAGGAGCCTGGGCGCGCGGGGAAAAATCCACACGCTGACCAGCAGCGACAGGACCAGCGCGGTCGCAATGGGAGAGGCGAAGACGCGGGTGGCTTCGCCGAGCTGCGGTGTTTTCTCGCACCATTTCCGTACGCGACGATGAATCCAAAGCAGCAGAATTGCCAGTACGAGCAGCAGGACCACCAGAGCCGCGAGGAGCTGGCGGCGCTGGCTGAGGTAATCGCGCGCCTCGTCGATTTGCCGTTTCAGTGAATCCTGACCCTGCAGGGCAAATTTTCCCCCTGAATTTTGTGAACGGAAGAGGCTCCACAGCGGGGGACTGTCGTGAACCAGCAGCCGGTTGAAAGCCTCGTCGCGGGCTTGCCGGACGGAGTCGAGGACATCCAGCACGCGGGCGTCCTGATTGTCGATCGACTGTTCGATGGCAAACAATTCGATCCGGGCATTGCGAAGATCGGTGCTGGTCTGAGCGATCTGGGCTCGAGCCTTTGCGACCGAGGCCTGGGCCGTTGCGAGCAGTTCGGTGTGTTTTGCATGCGTAAGCCAGTAATCAACGACCTGCTGCTCCTTATCCCAGGCGGCGGCCAGATCGGAGATTTGGTCGCTTGCCTGCTTAAGGCGATCGCCCCGCTGCTGCAGGACGCCCTTCCAGTCGGCGAGGGTATGCTCGATCTCGGTCCAATCGTTTTCCTGCTGTTGCAGGAGTTGCAAAGAGGGGTGAGATGCCAGGATCGAAGGGCTTTCAGCCAGTCGGTTGTTGATTTCATCGCTGAGGAGCGGCGATTGCTGCTCGATGTCTGACAGCTCGCCGCCGCTGTTGATCTGCGAGTTGATGCCGCGGAGGGTGATGGTCGCGGATTCGCCCTGGGTGGCGGCTTCGGCCAGTGGAAACGCGGCCTGCGGCGGCGGCGGTGCAGCGGGCTGCGTGGAGGGCGATGTGGTAACGGAAACCGTCGTGGTGGGGCCGGCGGCGGCGATGGCGCCTATCGCGCAAACCACAAAGAACGCTGTGCAGACGAAGATGCGAGCTGAATGGCGTGCGTGAGTTTGCCGCGGCATGCTTCATCGCAGAATACAGCAATGGCTTGGATCGGTCAGTATGGAAATTGGAGAAAGTAGGAAACTGGCGCGTTACTGAGGGCGCTGGTTATCGTCTATTCTTTTTTCAAGATCTGTTAGCTGCTTATCGAGATAGTCCAAGAGGTTGGCCGCATCACGCGTCTGGAATATTACTGAGGTTCCGCATACGCAGATCGTTTTGGGTCGTGCCAAGACACTATGGAGCGTCCTCTTCATCTCATTGCCGCATTTCGGGCACGGCTTCGTAATCATCAATTCAAGGGGGCCATGCACGAGCATTTTCTATTCCCTGTCAACCGATCATTGGAAGTAATTATCGTATTCTACCCTATTCACGCCGATTTTTGGAAAATCAAGTCCATCCCACATCGCACGCCGGGCAAGCCCGGCCGCTAAACAAAATCATCACACCGCCATCGCCGGATACAAATCCCTCGAATCGATCGGAAACGATTCCGGGTTCAAATCCGCCCACATCGCTGCTTCGCCGTTCAGCGGGCTTTTGATGTTGTAGGCCTGGTACGCGATCATCTGGCCGATGCGGATCACCAGGTCGGTCAGGTGCTCGCCCGCCGCCCAGTGGTCGCCGATGCAGATGGCGGAATCGTCGAAGTTCGGGTGGAAGATCGGCGTGATCATCCGGCACGCAGGGGAGAGACGCGGATAATCGCTGATCAGCCGAATCTCCGCGATGTGTTTCTCGCGGATCACCGGCGTCTGCGATTGCAGCGATTCCACACCACGGATGTTGAATTCGATTTTGTACGACTCGGCCGGATCGCCGGTGGTTTCCAAAATGCGGATCAGCGGGCCGTCAGCGAACGCTTCGCGCATTTCGCGCAGGTCGGCCATCAGTCGCCGCGTGCGCACCGGCAACTTTGAGATGGGCGGAGCGGGCAGGCGGGCCGGGGGCGGCTCGGGCTCATCGGCGCGGGCGCGCGGATCGGGCACGAGGATCATCTGTCCGCATTTTTTGCAGTTGGCTTTTTTCCCCGCGTAATTGTCGGGCACGTTGAATTTCCGCCCGCACCCCGGGCAGGAGAAGCGAATCATCGGATTCCCCACATCGGAACCTTGAAGATAATGCTGCTGGTAAACACCCCCAGCGCCACGCCGACGAGACAGATCACCGCGGACAGCGTCGCCAGCCGATGATTGCCGTCTTTTCGCCGGATCGCGTAAATCACCGCGCCGATCCCAACGAGCAGCGCCGACAAACCGAAGGTAAACGTGCCGATCACGAACCCCAGCACACTCATCCCCAGGAGCGCAAAATCCCAGGGAAATGCTTTTTCCTCTTCCGGCGGATCGATCGGATCAGGCTCCGCCTGCGGCGCGGCGATTTCCGTTTTCGCGGCGACCAGTTGCTCCGGGAAACTTGCCGGCGATGGCGCGCGCAGCGCGACGGCGACCGGCGCTGGGTCGAGCGAGCCGACTTCCGGACACCCGTACGCCGCGCATCCGCGATTCTCGTTCCAGCATTCGGCGTGATAGGTTTGCGAGCAACTTGAGCAGGTTTTGGTTGCGTCCCCAAGTAAAATAGGGCTGCGGCAGACGCCGCAATCGCGCGCCGCCGCGGCGGGCTGCGGCTGGGGCATCTCCGCCGCCAGCGGGTCGAGCGGCCGGGCGGCATCGCCCAATTCCGCCGCCCCGCTGATCGCGGGCATATCGACGATCGAATCGTTGGGCGTCAGCGGCCGGCGAATCCCCGACGACGGCTCGCCCGGAACCGTGATCGCTCCCGCGCAGATCGCACACCTGCCGAACGCCCCGGCCATCGTCGCCGGCACCCACATCGGAGCGCCGCACGATTCGCAGGCAATCAGAATCCCCGGATCTTCGAAATCAGGATTCGAGCCATCCTCGGCAATGTTGAAGGCGATCGCGCCCTCGGGCAATTGATCGCTATCGTGAAACGTCATTTTCGACGTTCCGATTTTGATCTCGTCGCCGTCGCGCAGCAGGACCTTGCCGTCCGTGCGGACGGAATTGACGAACGTTCCACCGCGGCTGCGAGCGTCGCGGATGTAGAAAGAGTCCCCGTCCTTGTCGATCCATGCATGGATGCGCGAGACGATGCGCTGACCAAGCTGGATTCCGTTGAACGGCTTGCGGCCGATGAGCGCGCGATGAGAAAACGATCCCGCCTGGATCGGCTCATCGGAATGAATGATCACGCTCGCCATGCAATTGCCAGATATCGCCAGCCGGCAGGGCCGTCGATCCAGCCACTGCCGTCACAGGCGGCTTATCATACAGTCGCGCCAATCCATTGGAGCAGAAGAATTCACCCGCGCACCATGTTCTGAATCCAGTCGGGAATTTGCAAGTGCTGCATGCGGATGAGCAGGCCCGCCAGGGCCCCCATGCAAGTAAACAGCGCCAGCCCGATGATTGCCAGAAAAAACCGTCCGAAGGTCCCAAACCAGCGGTTTTTACGCGGATTTTGGGGTGCCTTGCCCGGTTTGACAGCCGGCGCGGGGGCGGCAGCAGCGGTGTCGGTACCGAAAGTGGTCGGTTTGTCCGAACCGCCGGTCGAGGCTTCATCGGCTTCGATCAGATATTCCAGCCGCTCGGCCTGCCCCTGCTTGGCGGTGAAGAGCCCCTCTTCGCCGCTGCGGGGATCGTAGACCAGCGCGCATTGCCACGGCAATCCGAAGAAGCTCTCGTGCAGGAAGATATCCATCTCCGACAGGAAGATTCCATGTCCCGGATGCGTGTGATACCAGCCCACGATGCGCAGGTCGGGATACTGCTTGTCCATGAGAAGCTGGATGTGCTGCCAGGTGTCGGCCGTGAAGGTCACCTGCCCGGCGCTGCCGGTGGCGGATTGCCCTTCGATGATGTGCTCGACATAGGCGAACGCGCCGGTTTCGTCGCGGTAGACATCGCCGACCAGCACGCCGCAGATTTCCGCGCGCGGCGATGAATCGCCATGCTCGCGGACATGCGCCAGGGCCGACTGACGGATCACGAATTGAAACGCGGCCGTTCGGGCCCCGCTCAACTCGCCGATTTTGACCCTTTGAAGGTGTCCAAAATCAATTCCACCGCAAAAGTTGGTTTCATTTTCCACGATTTGGGGTACTCCCAGTTGCACTACTCCCATGACAAAGCCTCCGTTTCAGCAGCAAGCGGACCAAGAACACGTTGCCGGTCGGCGGCCAATTCAAATCCTATGGCCTCACCGCCGCTTCGGGCAATAACGATGTCCAGCGGCGGAATGCCGATCTGGCCAAGCGTCTTGTCCAAAAATCCCCTGTCATTCGTAAAGCTGTCGTTTCCAATCTGGAAAAAAGTCTTCACTTCCCGGCGAACTCCGGGGCAATTCGGGCAGGGCGCTTTTTCAGCGCGCACTTTGCCCAGAGATACAAACATCGTTTCCGATTGGCCGCAACGCGGGCAATCCAAAGATCGCAACACGTCGCGGCTGAGTTCCAGTTGCGAGCCGGGCAGCAATCGATGCGCCTCTGACAGCAGCTCGCCGATCGGTAAATCATCCACCCCCGCGTCCAGCGAATGGATCTGCGACAACGTCTCGTGGCTGAGGCAGTCGTCCTTTCGCTGATATTCCACTAAATACGAATCCGCGGTCAAACCCTCAAAAACCCATCCCCGCCCGGAAATTGTCGGCATGCCGTGCAGAAGCTTCACCGCTTCCTGGCACTGAACCGCCGCGATGATCGACGCGATGGTCGGCGTCGTCGGCGTTTTGCCCTGCTCCATGTCCGAGCGGCTCAGCAGGTTGCACGACCGCCGCGCCTGCAGCAATTTCCAATCCGTCTGCGACATCGTGCATTCGTAGCACGGCCCATCACCCGGATGGAACACACGCGCGGTGCCGGCGATCGCCTCGATCGCGCCGTCGATCCACGGCCGGTTCACCTTCTGGCAACTGCGGTTGATCGACAGGCGGGCCTCGCGATTATCCAACCCCGCGATAACAACGTCCGCCCATCGAAACACGCCCATGCCCAGGTCGTACACCACATTGCCGTTGAACGCGTGCGCGCGGATTTCCGGATAAATCGCAGTCGCGGCTTCGACGGCCACATCCGCCTTGAACCGCCCATTGTCCGATTCGCGGTACAGCACCGACCGCGACAGGTTCGAGTTTTCCACCCGGTCCATGTCCGCAACGAGAATGTTGCCGATCCCCAGCAGCGCCAGGTTCTTCACGATTTCATTCCCCAGCGCGCCGGCGCCGATGACCAGCACCCTGGCCGCCGACAGCTTGGACTGATCCCACCACGCGATGAGGCGGAACCGGTCGAAGCGATCTGACCCGGTCTGACCGGACAACGAAATATGCAGCGGCCGCTCAATCATGGCGGATTCCAGACAACCAAATTAAAAGTTCCTTCACACCCGCGGCTGCGAGGGCCTTCCATGGCGAAGGCGGCCG
>Ga0302326_10008143_pt1 | contig 23193 bp, 11 predicted proteins | sample Palsa_T0_3_FD_202264 | JGI IMG/M metagenome (GOLD analysis project Ga0302326, IMG submission 202264) | Peat permafrost microbial communities from Stordalen Mire near Abisko, Sweden - Palsa_T0_3 | ecosystem: Environmental > Terrestrial > Soil > Palsa > Peat permafrost | place: Sweden: Abisko... | reverse complement strand
GTTCCACGATCGGGACGCCGACGGTGACTCCGCCGGCGAGCGGCCGGCCCGACACCACCGTGACCCCCGCGACCAGCGGATTGTACCGCTATATCTTCACCCGCCGGGAAATCCTGGGGGGGACGGCTACGACCCAAGTTGGTGCCACCGGCCTCTTCGCCAACCAATGGACGACCAACAGTACCTACCTGCCCGACTTCCAGCAGGCGCGAAACTCTTACTTGCTGGGGACTTATCTGCCGCAGTTCTTCAATCCCCTCACTCCCATACCCGGGTTTGGCACCGTGTGGGGCGCGAAGTACACCGCGAATGCCGACACGCAGCAACTCCTCACGGAGATCTTCGACTATATCCGCTGTGCCAACTCCCAGGATACCACGACTTCGATTTCCAACCAGGCGCCATCCACCGGCAAGCCGATCCAGTTTGCGCCGCAAGGATACATCATGCCCTCGACGCCGATCTTTCCCGGCAGCAGCACCCCGGCGAAGGGCCTGGGGCGCATGTCCACGTTGTGCGAAGCGTCCCTCGTCTTCTATTATGCGGGGCCGGTCATGACCAGCCCGTCCTCGCCAAAGACGGAGGGCAATTGGGTGAACAGCAGTTGGTCGAAGTGGGATCCGGCGAACCCGGCTTCGCGCTTTGTGCAAACTTATCAGGCCGGGAACGTCGTGACGACAGGCGTGGCCGGGACGACCCACCAGAAGCAAATGCGCGCCTTCCTGCTTTTTTCGACGTTCGACCCCATGCAGGGCTACGCCCCGAAGAACGATAGCAACAGCACCATCTGGACGGTGGATGGCGCGAACGGGCTGGGGACCCCAACCTCCAGTCCGGCTCTTTATACCAAATGTCCCAAGATGACCATCGCCGGCACATTTTCGACGGGAGCGACCGACTGGATGGTCAATGTCGGCAATGGAAACCAGACCCTCGGGTTTCCGACCACCCAGGTGTCCACCACCGTTTACCGCGCCCCGGGCAGTTATTGGGGAGGGCGCAACTTCGGCGGCTATGAGGGCTTCATGCACACCCTGCTCGGCGATGGCGGCTCGGGTACGACCTTTCGGCATAAGATCATGTTGACGTCGAGTAGCTTCCTGACGCCGGCGGGCACCGGCTCTCCTCCGGCGTCGGGCGATTACGGCGAAACTTACGATGCCCTTTCGAATACAGTCTATTATAATGGGTTTACCAACGTGCCGGCCAGCGCCAGCAACCAGGAGTATTATCCGTTCCAATCGGCCCTCGCCAGCGTCGTCAAGTGTCCCACCACCGCGACTACCTTTAGCTTCACCGGAGGCGGTATTACGGTGAATCTCTATTACGGGGGTAACTTCTTGCAGAGCTTTTCACTCAATTTCCCCGCCAGTTCGAAAAACTCCCCGTGGCCCATCCCGTCCGGCGGCCCGGGTGACCAGGACGATCCCAACGGCGGCCAGGGCACGCTGGCGGTGGTGGGGACGAACCCTGCCAAGACCGCCGCCAGCGCGGATGTGACGACCTGGAACGCCACCACCGATACGCCAAACTATGGGGCCGGCGGCTACAGCACCAGCGGCGCCACCAACACCATGCCGGCCAATGGATTGGGAGGTGTCACCGCCTTCACCAGCCCGGCCAACCCGGGAGCGCAGGGAATGGCGCAGTGGTACTGGCTGGGCAACGGCGCCTTCTTTCAACCCGGTATCAAGTCGCGCAAGGCCCAAACCGCGTACGGCATCAACGCCGCCGGCGTGGTCAACGGCTCCGGGACCAGTCTCCAGGCGGCGTGGTCTTTTTCCACGCGGCTCGCCTGGTGCGAGATCGGGGGCGGCAATAGCAATAACCCATCCTACGCGGCTCCGCCCAACAACACCACGCCCACCGGATGGACGGGAGGTGCGCCAAATCTCACCAGTGCCAACACCGCGACCTCGGCCTTCGGTGGCCGGTGGCAATGTATCGTCCAGCCGGGCGACACCATCCGCAGCATTCTCTACTGGGACCAGGATAACGGCAATACCGGGGCGCTGATGTCCGGAGGCGTGACCTTGCCGCTGCACGGCGGCGACCTGCGGGTCGGTGCGCTCCTGGGGTCGAATATCACGAGCCCGGTGGTCTCGACGAATTTCATGCCGCACCCGGACTATTTAACGGGGGCTTCGCGGGCTTGTGTGCTCCGCGGCGGGGACGGCTTCTTCTACTTTCCCAACGGGCAGTCCCCCGCGCAGGGCGGCACCACCTACGTCAGCCCGGCCAAGGTGCTGGCGGCCTCCGGCAACATGTTCAAGGAGGCCACGCTGGGCAACCACATCTCAATCTCCTCCAGTTGCGTCAACCCCACGACGAACCGAACGGCGACGATCGCGCCCAGCGGCGCTTTTGGCAATCTGCCCGCGAGCGGAGGAACCACGGCCAACGTGATCGTCAATGGCGTGAACCGGGCCGACTTCTACCCCGGCGACTGGGACCAGGGCTTGGGGAACTTCCCCGACGGCCCGTTCTGTAACAAGCAGGATGAAGGCAACGTCATCTATGAGGTTCTGGACCCTAACACCAACCAGTATTATTACCCGATCCCCTATTTCACCTGGACCAATTCGTACCAGCAGCCGGGCGACAGCTTCACCTCGCCGTGCCGCCAGATGCCCTCGCCGGTCATGTTTGGCTCGCTGCCCTCGCACGTGCTGGAAAATCACAATTGGGAGACGCTCTGCTTCTGCCCGAATCCGGCGGGTTACAACAACAGCTATTCGGGGAATTCCAACGGCGTTTCCTTTGGGCACCCCGGCAATAGCATCGATCCCAAGGACCATTTGCTGCTGGACTTGTTCATGATGCCAGTGGTCGAGCCGTACCCGATCAGTGAGCCATTCTCGACCGCGGGCAAGGTGAACCTGAATTACCACATCGCGCCCTTCGACTATATCCGGCGGTCGACGGCGTTGCGCGGGGCGCTCTATCCGATCCGGGTCACGGCCGTCCCCAGCGGCGGCACTTCCAGTTACTCCACCTCCCTTAATTTCCTCACTTACAAGACCGGTTTTCCGGCGGGCACTCCGATCACGTCAAACTTCCGCACCCTGTTGGACCGCGACGCGACCATCCAGGAACTCGATGCGGTATATGAGAGCGCGAACTCGCTCCAGAACTGGAGTGGGAGCGTCTTCAAGGCGGCCAGCCAGATTTGCGAGCAGTTCCTCGTTCCTTATGAGGGCGCTCAGCCCCTGAATTGGAGCGGCTCGGGCGGCGTCGCCACGGCGGAAGCCTGGTGGAAGACGAATGGGGACCTGACGGGCGACAACGAGCGTGAAAAGCCGTATGCGGATTTGTACAATCGGATAACCACGAAGTCGAATACCTACACGGTCCACATGAAGGTGCAGACTCTGCGGCAGATTCCGCGGGGGACTAGCGGAGCGTACAATGTCTGGAACGAAGGCAAGGACACGGTCCTCGGCGAGTACCGCGGCTCGGCGACGATCGAGCGCTATCTCGATCCGGCCGATCCGCGAATTGGCACCGGCACTTATAACGGCGCCCCGCAGACCAGTCCCGACTCGCAATCGCTGGAGCCGCTCTATCGCTTCCGCACCGTGCTGACCAAGAAGTTTTCACCGTGACCCGGCCCGGCGGGGAAAGATGAACCGCGGAGGGCACGGTTCAGGCCGTCAATCACGGTTGTGAGCTGCGCTCTCCACGCAATGCACGCTCGCTCCCAATCCCGCAATTGCGGGATTGGGAACGAGGGCAGCTTGGGAACGAGGGCGACAACGAGGATGACCATGAACGCGATACCGGCTGCGCATGACGCGACCTTGACGAAGCTGGAGCTTCGCAGACAAGTGCGTTCCCAATCCCGCAATTGCGGGATTGGGAACGAGGGCAATGGTTGCCGGGAGCGGAGACAGCGCTACGTTGTGATGCTTGGCGGTGGGCCGGCGAAGCTGGAGCTTCGCAGACAAGTGCGTTCCCAAGCTGGAGCTTGGGAACGAGGGCGACGAGGGCAACCAGCGCGCCTGATCACGGCCCGGGCAGCCGAAGGACCGGTGAAGAATCAGCGAATGCGCCACCAAAGGCGGAGCGCGAGAACGAGGAGGAGCGCCACCACGATGATGGCCGCGACCGGGGCGACGCTTCGATGGCGGGAACGGGTGGGCTTTGACAACGAGCGGAAACGATTCGGCTTCCTCGCTCCGAACGAAAGATTATCGCGCTCATTTTGGGGACGCAGCTTTGGTGCAACAATGGCCTGGTAGGGACGGAACCGAAGGTATTCAGATTGCTGTTTCAAAGGCGCCCCGAGGATAGCACGAAAATGGGTTCACGGCAATCTCCGGCCGGAGATTTGCGCCGCCTCCACGCAGCGTAAAAACATGGGAAGAACCTCCGCGAGGGAGGAGGAAAAATTTCCGCTCTTTCAGAAGTGACACGAGACCCGGGCCGGCGATAATCAACGTTCCCCGAAGCGGAAACGGCGTTGGGCGGAAATGGAAATCCTGGTTTACGCCGTGAATGGCGATAGGTTACTCCGTGCCACCGTGGCAGTTGCACGACGCTGCGTACGATATGAGTCACTTTTCCGGACTATTCATCCTTTGGTGCTGGGCGCTTTTTTTCCTTTTCATCGCTCTCTCGGCTTTTTCGGTGAAGCGCACGGTCGAGATCGCGCGCGGGTGGAAATGGAGCTGGCTGGCGATGATTCCCCTGGCGGCGGCGCTGCTGTTCCGTGGACATGTGAGGCTGTGGCCGGCCGGCGCGCTGGGGATGACTCTCTGGCGGCGCACGCCCGGCGTCGGCGCCGTCGCCGCTCTGCTGGCTTTGCTCGGTCTCGTCATGGCGTTGTGGGGGCGCATCGCTCTGGGGCGCAATTGGAACATCCATCCCGGTTTAAAAGAAAATCACGAGTTCATCGAGCGCGGCCCGTATGCGTGTGTGCGCCATCCGATGTACAGCGGCCTTTGCTTGATGCTCCTCGGCACGGTGATCTGGTTCGGGAATGGAGCCGGGTTCATCTTCTTCCTGGCGTGCTTCCTCGGGACCTGGTGGAAGCTGCGCGCGGAGGAAAAGCTTCTGACGAAGCAGTTCGGAGAGGGCTACCTGCAATACAAGGCGCGGGTCAAAGCGCTCATTCCGTTTGTCTTGTGAATCCGCGGAGAAACCGCTTGCCTTTGGGACGTGGCGCGGGGATGGTGCTCGCCCTTCGACAGGCTCCGGGCCGGCCCTTTTGGGGAGGCTCCGCGCCGGTTTTGGGACGGCTGGGTAGCTCAGTTGGCAGAGCAGAGGACTGAAAATCCTCGTGTCGGGAGTTCGATTCTCCCCCCAGCCACCACCCCTGTGATGCGACGCGAGTTGATCAAACGTGTGTCGGGAGCACGTCCCTCGTAGAGGTTCTGTTTATTTCCCGTAAGCACATTGCGTGGAATTACGAACAATTCTTCACTTTTCATCTATGGACAGTGGTTCGCGCCGGTTGAAGCGGCAGCATGATCAGGGAATTTCATATCTTCACGTCGGAGTTGGGAACCCATTTTACGATGAACGGAATGGACGAGGGTGCTTCACAGGATTTTCCGTCTCTTTTCGAAGCAGTTCGGCACGCTCGAAATCTGCCCGACAGCGGTGAGGCAATTGTCGTCGTCCACAGCGAGGCGGGTGAGGCCCTGAATCGCATCCCTCTTCACTTTCACGTCTGAGCCACGAGATTCTTTTGCACCGTGTCCCGTCGGCGCATCGATCACTCTGCCCAGCTTGGTGCAACAGTGCTGAACGAAAGGGCGTGCGTTCGCTGAGAAGCGCCGAGTTTCAGTATTCGGGATGCGAGGGCAGCCATTTGGGCCAGGCCATTCGATAAGTAAGATTGAGGGTTGCGCGGCGACCATCAGGCACTCGCTTTAATTCCATGACTTCAGAATCTTCAAAATCGCCAGAAACGACTGACGCAGTCGCGCCGTCCCCTTTCCATCTAAAAGTGATTCTCGTGCCGCTGGACTTCTCTGAGCTGTCGCTGAAGTCCCTGCAATATGCGGTGCCGCTGGCGAAGCAGTTTGGCGCCACGCTCACACTTCTGCACGTCCTGAAGGCACCCGCTGGCGCGATGGATTCTGCGTATCTCGCATCACTCGGCCATCAGCAGCTCACCGTGATCGAAAGACGGCTCGAAGAAATGATTCCTTCAGAGGTGCCATTGGAGACTGCCGTTCGGCAGAACTTCGTCACCGATGGCATACTTGAAGTAGCGCGTGAAATTAGTGCGGATCTCATCATTGCGACGATACGTGACGACTTCGGAGTGAAAGACTTGCTCCTGCGCAGCACCGCCGAGAACCTCGTGCGCAAAGCGCCTTGCCCGGTGCTTGTGCTGCACGACGGTGAACGTGACTTCGTAGAGCCAACATCGCCGTAATACGACCGATCCATCGATGCCAGGCGAACGGTTGACCCATGATTCTCGATGCCTCCTGCCAGATTTCATACCGAACGACCTCGCCGATTCCTGCCATCATGATGCTGCGGCCGCGAAGCGGCTACGCACAATGGATTACCCGCGAGGAATATGCCTTCGAGCCACATGCACCGGTGGTGGAATACACCGACAATTTTGGGAATTTATGCCAGCGGGTGCTGATCCCGAAAGGCAACTTCGAGGTGCGCTGTAGTTGCCGCGCGCACACGGCTGATGAAGTCGACGTGGATGCCTCGGCCCCTTTCGTGTCCGTTCATGAACTGCCCGAGTCCGCCCTGGAATTTCTACTTCCAAGCCGCTATTGCCAGGCCGATCTGCTCAACGATCTCGCAAGCTCCATTGCGGGGAAGGAGCTACCTGGATACCCGCAGGTGGCGGCAATCGAGCAGTGGCTCCGCCGTGAGATGAAGAATGTTCGGGGCACAAGCAACGCCCAAACGTCAGCCGTCGATACGGCAAATATCAAGACCGGCGTGTGCCGGGACTATGCTCACCTTGGGATTGCTCTCACCCGCAGCTTGAACATCCCTGCACGCATGGTCGTTGGTTATCTCTATGAACTGGAGCCGATGGACCTTCACGCTTGGTTCGAAGCCTTTGTCGGCGGGCGCTGGTTTACCTTCGACGGCACGCAAAAGGTTCCAAGAGGAAACCGAATCACCATTGGGTTTGGCAGGGATGCCGCTGATGTTGCCCTCACTTCAAATTACGGCGCACTCGAATTGAAGGAAATGAAGGTAACCGTGGAAAAAGCCAATTAGCTGAATCTCGGAATTCGTTGCAAACAAGCCAAGTTTCGGGGGCGGTTCTTTTACGCGTATTTGGTGTATCTCGTGGTTCAGTTTCACGGCCATCCGATCGGTGGGGAGAGGAAACGGGGTTGAACGGTAGTTTGCCCTGCCACGCAGAAGGGTTTTGCCGGAGAATGATGGTTATTCGCCCCGCGAATGGACCAGCACCTGGAGTTGCTCGCGCACCTCGGCGATGACCGAAGCCCAATCGCCAATCGAGGATTGGCGGAAAAGGCGCATGGTCGGATACCACGGGCTGTCAGAGCGACCGAGCAGCCAGCGCCAGTCCGGGGCAAAAGGCAGCAGCGTCCAGACCGGCCGGCCCATCGCTCCGGCCAGATGCACCACGGCGGTATCGGCCGCGATGACCAGATCGAGATTGGCCAGAAGCGCGGCGGTGTCGGCAAAGTCTTTCAGATCCTCCGCCGCGTCGATCCAATCGAAGCTTGCCAGGACGGCCTTCGCCTCGGCGGTCGCGGGGCCTTTTTGCAGGGAGAAGAAGCGTACGCCGGGGACTTCGGCCAGTGGGGCAAGGCTGGCCAATTTGAGGGAGCGGTTGCGATCATTCGTGTGGGCGGGGTTGCCGGCCCAGACGAGTCCCACCTTAAGGTCCGGGCCGGACGGGCGGTCCGAGCCGGACGGGCTGATTGAAGAGCCAGGCCCCGCGATGCGCTCGCGCCAGAGGGCGGCCTCCGCGGCATTGGCGTGCAGATAGGGCACGGTCCGCGGGATTTTGCCCAGATCGGTGGAGAACGCACGGGGCAGGCTCAAGAGCGGACAATGGAGATCAAAGGCTGGCAGGGTCTGGCCTTTGGCTACGACCTGAAGATCGGGGGCCATCGTTCGAAACAGCCGGTGAAGTTCGGGCTGGCATTCGAGGATGATATTCCCACCGCGCCGGGCGACCCGCGGTAGATAGCGGATGAATCGGATGGCATCGCCAAAACCTTGTTCGGCATGGAGCAAAAGGGTGCGTCCTTCCAGCGGGCGACCGTCCCACTGAGGCTGCGTAAAGTTTCGCTGGGGAGAGGCCGCGTCTTTGACTTTCCACAGCCAGTCGTATTCTTCCCAGCCTCGGAGAAAATCCCCTTGCACCAGCATGACAAAAGCAAGGTTGACGTGGGCTTCGGGCAGGTCGGGTTTGAGCGCGATGGCCTGACGACAGGCAGCGATGGCCGCATCCAATTGGCCCTTGTCTCGCAGAGCATTGCCGAGGTTGCTGTGGGCTTCGGGCAAGTCGGGCTCGAGGGCGATGGCCTGACGATACTCGGCGATGGAGTCATCCAGTTGGCCTGTTTCTTTCAGGGCATTGGCGAGGTTGTAGTAGGCTTCGGTAAAGTCGGGTTTGAGGGCGATGGCCTGGTCCAGTTGTCCCTGGTCTTTCAGGGCAATTCCAAGGTTACTATGGGTTTCGGCCGAGTTGGGTTTGAGGGCGATGGCCTGACGGATTAACTCCACGGCGACGTCGCTCCGTCCGGCACGATGCGCAAGGAGTCCCAGCAGATGCAGCGCGTCGGCATGGCGCGGATCGATGACCAGAATCTGCCGGTAGAGGGCCTCCGCTTCCGCCAACCGTCCGGCCTGATGGTGCTAAAGGGCGATCTGAAAGGCTTGTTGAATCGTCACGGGTTCGTTTGTCTTCCTCGGTTTGGGGAAAGGGGCTTAGTTCTCAGTGCTCAGTGCTCAGTGCTCAGTTCTTAGTTCTTAGTTCTTAGTTCTTAGTCAGCGCGGGAGGGGTCGATATTTGGGTTGGCGGCAGTTTGCTGGGTGGTCATGGCAGCGAGGGTTTGTTATCCCGGCACCAGTGCCGCCACATCGCGCGGTAGGCCGCTTCCAAGTCGCGGGTAAAAGCGGCGGCGTCCATCAGGGGCGAGTCCTGCATCCGCCGGCGGAGGCTTTGCCTCAGTTCCGCGAGTCGCGAGAGATCCGCCGAGAAGTTCACGACGATTTGCAAATACTGTTCGGGCGTCCGCGCCACCAACTCGGGCAAGCCCAGATTCATCGCCTGACTCAGTCCGCCACGCCCGACAACAGTCTTTCCGACCAGCGTGATGACCGGCACGCCCATCCAAAAGGAGTCGAGGCTGGTGGTGTGGCCGTTGTAAGGAAAAGTGTCCAGACCAAGGTCAATGCGGTGATATGCCTCCAGATACTGTTCGCGAGCCATGGGTGCGCACCACTGGATCCGATTCGCATCCACGCCGTGGCGTTGGAACATCTCCAGGGCCCGCTGGCGATGCACGCCTTGCTTGCTGAGCAGCAGCAAGCGTGAATCCTTTACCGCGCCCAATACCTTTGACCAAAGCTCCAGGACTCCTTGGTTGATCTTGCAATAGTTGTTCAATGAGCCAAAGGTGACGTGACCGGCGCTCCGGGCGGGCAGCGGATTGACCGGGATCTCGCGCCCAACGAGGGGATGGTAGCACCAGAAGCTTTGGGGCAGGCGGATGGACTTTTCCGAGTAATACTCATCGCTGGTTTCCGGCGGGTCCAGATAGGGATCGGTGAGGCGATAATCGATGGCATCGAGGCCGGTCGTGCCGGGATATCCGGCCCAGGTGACCTGCACGGGAGCGGGCTTGCGGGCCATGACCAGAAGCCGGTTGCCTGGAGTGTGCAGACTCAAGTCAATGAGGATGTCGATTTGGTCGGCGCGGATGAGTTCGGCCACGGCCTGATCGGAGCTGCCCGCGATATTTCGCCAGACTCCGGCGGCGCGCTCAAAGCGCAGGGAGAGCGCATCGGGATTCGGGCAATGGGCATAGAGATAGATTTCAAATTGCGCACGATCGTGCCGTTCCAGGACGGGAAGAACGTTTCGGCCCACGACATGATCGCAAAAATCCGGAGAAAGATACCCGACGCGCAGACGGCGCTCCGGGTCGATCCCATTGGAAAAGTCCCGGTGAAATTTCCGCAAGGGGTCCGCAAATTGCCGATTCCAGCGGTCGAGTTCCCCGGCGATGGCTTGAGCGTCGTAGTCCGGATGGTAGTGGAGGAAAAAGACCAGGGTGCTGTAGAGTGCGGCGTCATCCGGCTTAAGACGGACGGCCTGACGATACAGGGAGATGGCCTCATCCAATCGGCCCTCATCTTTCAGAATATTGCCGAGATTGCAGTGGGCTTCGGGATAGTCAGGCTTGAACGCGATGGCCTGACGATAATCGGCGATGGCTTCGTCGAGCTGGCCCTTGTCAAGCAGGGCATTGCCCAGATTGTTGTAGGCTTCGGGATAGTTGGGCTTGAGAGCGATGGCCTGACGGCAGGCGGCAATGGCCTCGTCGAGTTGGCCCTTGTCTCGCAGGGCATTGCCGAGGTTGGAAAGAGCTTCGGGTAAATCGGGCTTGAGGGCGACGGCCTGACGAAAGGCGGCGATGGCCTCGTCCAGTTTTCCCTTGAATTGCAGGGCATTGCCGAGATTGGAGTAGACTTCGGGATAGTCGGGTTTGAGGGCGATGGCCTGACGGCAGACAGTAATGGCCTCGTCGAATGCGCCCTTTCCAAGCAGGGCATTGCCGAGATTGTTGTGGGCTTCGGGATAGTTGGGTTTAAGGGCGATGGCCTGACGGCAAGCGGCGATGGCCTCGTCGAGCTGGCCCTGAGCTCTCAGCGCTACACTCAGGTTGGAGTGCGCTTCAGGTAAGGCGGGATTGAGGTGAATGGACTGACGATAGGCGGCGATAGCCGGGTCGCACTGGCCTTTGGCACTCAGGGCAATGCCGAGGTTGTAGTAGGCTTCTGAATAGTCGGGTTTGAGACCGATGGCCTGATGATAGGCGAGGATGGCCTCGTCCAATTGGTCCTTTTCCTTCAGGGCATTGCCAAGGTTGTTGTAAACCTCCGGAAAGTGAGGCATCAAGGCAATGGCCTGACGATAGGCGGCGATGGCTTCGTCCAGTTGGCCGAGCCCCCGCTGCGCTTCCCCAAGGTTGGAATGAAAAGCCGGGACGCTGGGGATCAGCGCGATGGCCTGACGGATCAACTCCACGGCGAGTTCGTCTCGTCCGACCTGATGGGCGATCACGCCGAGATGATGCAAGGCCTCGGCGTGGCGCGGGTCCACCGCCAGAATCTGCCGGTAGAGGGCCTCGGCTTCTGCGAAGCGCCCAGCCTCGTGGTGCTGGAGGGCGATCTGAAAGGCTTGTTGAATCGTCACGGTTTCGTTTGTCTTCCTCGGGTTGGGGAAAGGGGGCTTAGTGCTCAGTGCTCAGTCCTTAGTCCGCGCGGGAGGGGTCGATATTTGGGAGTGGGATAGTCATGGTTATTCGTTCCGCGAATGGACCCACAGGCGGAGTTGCTCGCGCACTTCAGCGATGACCGATGCCCAATCGCCAATCGAGGGTTGGCGGAAAAGTCGCATGGTCGGATACCATGGGCTGTCGGAACGATCGAGCAGCCAGCGCCAGTCTGGGGCAAAGGGCAACAGCGTCCAGACCGGCGTGCCCATGGCCCCGGCCAGATGGACCACGGCGGTATCGGCCGCGATGACCAGATCGAGATTGGCCAGAAGCGCGGCGGTGTCGGCAAAGTCCTTCAGATCCTCCTCCGTGTCGATCAATTCCATGACCGCCGGCAGGGCCTTCGCCTCGGCGGCGGCGTCGCCTTTTTGCAGGGAGATGAAGCGCACGCCGGGGACTTCGGCCAGCGGAGCGAGGCTGGCCAGTTTGAGGGAGCGGCTGCGATCATTCAGGTGCGTCGGGCGGCCGGCCCAGACGAGTCCCACTTTCAGTAAAGAGCCAAGGCCGGCAAAACGCTCACGCCAGAGAGCGGCGGCGGCGGCGGCGGCGTGCAGATAGGGCACGGTCCGTGGGATATTGCCCAGGTCGGTGGAAAAAATGCGGGGCAGGCTCAAGAGCGGACGATGGATATCAAAGGCCGGCAGAGTCTGGCCGATGGTCAGGACCTGGAACCCGGGGGCCATCGTTTGGAACAGCCGCTGAAGTTCGGGCTGGCAGGCGATGATGATATTCCCATCGCCAGAGGCCACCCGCGGCACATAGCGGATAAATTGGATGGCATCGCCAAAACCCTGTTCGGTATGGAGCAACAGGGTGCGGCCATCCAGCGGGCCACCGTCCCATGGGGGTTGAGTGAAGTTTCGCCGGCGAGAGGCCACGGCTTCGACTTTCCATCGCCATTCGTATTCTTCCCAGCCTCGGAGAAAATCCCCTTGCACCAGCAACGCAAGACCAAGGTTGCTGTGAGCCTCGGGACAGTCGGCCTTGAGCGCGATGGCTTGACGAAAGGCGGCAACAGCCTGGTCGAGTTGTCCGATGTCGCGCAGGGCATTGCCGAGGTTGGAGTGGGCTTCGGGCAAATCGGGCTTGAGAGCGATGGCCTGACGATGGGCGGCGATGGCCTCGTCCGGTTGCCCCTTATCCCTCAGGGCAATGCCGAGGTTGGAGTGGGCTTCGGCATCGTTGGGTCTGAAGCCGATGGTCTGACGATAGGCGGCCACGGCTTCGTCCAATTGCCCCTTGTCCCTCAGGGCATTACCGAGGTTATTGTAGGCTTCGGGATAGTTCGGTTTAAGGGCGACAGCCTGACGATAGGCGGCGATTGCTCCCTCCAAGTGTCCTTTCCCATTTAGGGCAATGCCGAGGTTGTAATAGGCTTCGGAAAAATTGGTTTTAAGAGCGACAGCTTGACGGTAGGTGGCGATGGCCTCGTCCAAGTGGCCTTTGTCTCTCAGGGCCGTGCCGAGGTTGTTGTGAGGTTCGGGAAAATTGGGCCGAAGGGCGATGGCCTGACGGCAGGCCGAGATGGCCTCGTCCAGTTGCCCCTTGTCCCTCAGGGCATTGCCGAGGTTGCTGTAGGCTTCGGGATAGTTCGGCATGAGGGCAATCGCCTGACGATAGGCGGCGACGGCTTTGTCCAGTTGTCCCTTGTCTTGCAGGGCCGTGCCGAGGTTGTTGTGGGCTTCGGAGAAGTCGGGACTGATGGCGATGGCCTGACGATACGCGGCCACGGCCTCATCCAGTAGTCCCTTGTCTCTCAGGGCGTTGCCGAGATTGCTGTAAGCCTCGGAAAAGTTAGGTCTGACGGCGATGGCCTGACGATACGCGGCCACGGCTTTATCCAGTTGTCCCTTGTCCCTCAGAGCATTGCCGAGATTGCTGTAGGCTTCGGGAAAGTTGGGTCTGAGGGCGAGCGCCTGACGAATCAAATCCACGGCGACATCGTTCTGTCCGACCTGACGCGCCACGACGCCCAGCAGGTGGAGGGCATCGGCATTCCGCGGCTCCGCGGCCAGGATCTGCCGGTAGAGGGCCTCGGCTTCTGCCAGCCGCCCAGCCTGGTGGTGCTGCAGGGCGAGCGCCAAAGCTTGCTCGATGGTCATGGCAGGGAGGGTTTCTTTTCCCGGCACCAGCACTGCCAGAGGGTGCGGTAGGCGGTTTCGATGTCGCGGGTAAAACGCGGGGCGTCCATCAGGGGCGAAGCCTGCATCCGGTCGCGGAGATTCGCACGCAGATTATCCAGGCGGGGAAGATCGCCGGCGAGTTCCAGGGCGAGGCGCACGTACTTTTCTTCCGAATCGGCCACCAGTTCCGGCAAACCGATGTTCGAGAGGATGCTCAGCCCACCACGGCCCACCGCCATCTTTCCCGCCAGACTCACCACTGGAACTCCCATCCACAGGGCATCGCAGGTGGTGGTCCCGCCCCCGTAGGGAAACGGGTCCAATGCAATGTCGATTTGCCCATAGAGTTGCAGGTATTCAGACAGCGGCACCCGGCCTACGAAACGCAGTCGCCGGGGATCGATCCCCATGCCTTGGAGCAGGTCCGCCGTCCGCTGACGATGCGTCCCTTCCGGGGCATGCAGCAGCAACTGCGCGCCCGGCACCGCCTGGAGAAGGCGAACCCACGTCTGAAGCGCCGGCTCGCTGACTTTGCAGAAGTTATTCAGGCAACCGAAGGTGATGTGGCCTGCTTTCATGGCCGGCACGGGAGCGAGAGGCGGGGACTTCATCGGCTGATAACACCAATAGCTTTGCGCCAGGCGGAAGGTTTGCTCGGAGTAAGCCGACGCCTCGACTTCCGGCGGATCGAGGAAGGGATCGCTGAGGCGGTAATCCATGGTGCGCAACCCCGAGCTTCCCGCATAGGCCAGGTAGGTCACCTGCACGGGCGCGGGTTTCCGGGCGAAGATCAGGAGTCGGCTGCGGGTGGTGTGCAACGCCAGGTCCACGAGAATATCAATCTGGTGTCGCTGGATCAGATCGGCGGCTTGCCGATCGCTGAGTCCCACGAGGCTGTGCCAGTGGTCGGCGCGAGCGTGCAGTTGCCGGGTCAGATCATCAGGGACGGGTACCTGGGCATAACAAAAAATCTCGAAGCTCTGGTGGTCATGCTGGGCCAGCAGGGGCCGGAGAAAGAGACCGACAGAATGCATGCGAAAATCGGGAGAGACATAACCGATGCGCAGACGCCGGTCGGGTGTGGGGTCATTGAGATGAGGCCGGATGAACTGCCGCAGAGGCTCCGCGTGCTGCTGGTACCAGCGGTCGTGTTCCTCGGCGATGGCCCGGGCATCGAAGCCGGAGTGGCAGTGGAGAGTGAAGACCAGGTTGCTGTGCGCTTCGGATAAGTCAGGCTTGAAGGCGATGGCCTGCCGAAAGGCGGCGATCGCTTCATCGAGTTGGCCCTTGTCTTTCAGCGCTAGGCCCACGTTGCTGTGGGCTTCGGCGTAGCTGGGCTGGAGGGTGATGGCCCGACGGTAGAGAGCGATCGCTTCGTCAAGCTGGCCCTTGTCTTTCAGGACATTGCCGAGGTTGCAGTGGGCTTCAGAAAAGTCGGGTTTAAGGGCGATGGCCTGACGATAGGCGGTGATGGCCTCGTCCAGTTGCCCGCTGTCTTTCAGGGCCACGCCGAGATTGTTGTGGGCCTGGGGATAATCGGATTTGAAGGCGACAGCCTGACGGTAGGCGGCGATGGCCTCGTCGAGTTGTCCCTTTTCCTGGAGACCAGTGCCGAGGTTGTTGTGGGCTTTGGGTAAGTTGGGTCTGAGGGCAATCGCCTGACGATAGGCAGCGATGGCTTCATCCAGTAGCCCCTTGTCCCTCAGGGAATTGCCGAGGTTAGCGTTAGCTTCGGGTTGGTCCGGCCGGAGAGCGATGGCCTGGCGGTAGGCCGCGATGGCTTCGTCCAGTTGGCCCAACGCCCGATACGCTTCCCCGAGGTTGGAATGAAATTCCGGGGCGTCGGGTAGCAGCGCGAGGGCCTGGCGAATCAAACCCAAAGCGACGTCGTTTTGTCCGACCTGATGCGCCACGACCCCCAGCAGGTGCAGCGCATCGGCATTCCGCGGCTCCGCCGCCAGAACCTGCCGGTAGAGCGCCTCGGCCTCCGCCAGCCGGCCGGACTGGTGGTGCTGGAGGGCGATTTGAAAGGCTTGTTGAATCGTCACGGTTTCGTCGATCTTCGTCGGGTTGCTTGTTGGCTCGGTACTTAGTATTTAGTGCCTGGTGCCTGGTTCGCGGTCGCCGTTGGTTCGATGGTCATGGTGTTGCCCTGGGCGAATGGACCAGCAGTCGGAGTTGCTCGCGCACCTTGGCGATAACCGAATCCCAATCGCCGGGCGAGGGCTGGCGGAAAAGGCGCATGGTCGGATACCACGGGCTATCAGCGCGCTCGAGCAGCCAGCGCCAGTCCGGGGCAAAGGGCAGCAGTGTCCAGACGGGCTGAGCCATCGCTCCGGCCAGATGCACCGCGGCGGTATCGACCGCGATCACCAGATCGAGCGTGGCGAGGAGCGCCGCGGTGTCGGCAAAATCTTTCAGATCCTCCGCCACGTCGATCAATTCCATGGCCGCCGGCGGGGCTTTCGCCTCGGTGGCGGCGTCGCCTTTTTGCAGGGAGATGAAGCGCACGCCGGGGACTTCAGCCAGCGAACCAAGGCTGGCCAGTTTGAGGGAGCGGTTGCGATCGTTCACGTGAGTCGGGCGGCCCGCCCAGACGAGTCCCACCTTGAGGTCCGGGCCGGACGGGCGGTCTGAGCCAGACGGGCGGTCCGAGCCGGACGGGCGGATGGAGGCGCCAGGCCCCGCGAGGCGCTCGCGCCAGAGGGCGGTCTCCGCGGCATCGGCGTGCAGATAGGGCACGGTCCGCGGGATGTTACCCAGGTCGGTGGCGAAAATGCGAGGCAGGCTCAAGAGCGGACAATGGATATCAAAGGCTGGCAGTGTCTGGCTTCTGGCCAGCACCGGAAAACCGGGAGCCATCGATTGGAACAGCCGTTGGAGTTCAGGCTCGCATTCGATGATGATCTTGCCACCGCTATGGGCGACCCGCGGCAGATAGCGGATGAACTGGATAGCGTCGCCGAAACCCTGTTCGGCATGGAGCAAAAGGGTGCGCCCTTCGAGCGGGCCACCGTCCCACTGGGGTTGAGCGAAGTTTCGCTGGTAAGAGGCGACCTGTTCGTGCTTTCTCCGCCATTCGTATTCTTCCCAGCCTTGGAGAAAATCCCCTTGTAGCAGCAAGGCCAGCGCAAGGTTGCTGTGCGCTTCGGGATAGTTGGTTTTGAGGGCGATGGCCTGGCGATAAGCGGCCACAGCTTCGTCCAGTCGACCCTGGTCCATCCGGGCATTGCCGAGGTTGTTGTAGGCTTCGGAAAAGTCAGGCTCGAAGGCAATGGCCTGAAGAAAGGCGGCGGCGGCTGCTTCCGGGTGTCCCTGAACTCGCAGGGCATTGCCGAGATTGTTGTGGGCTTCGGAATAGTTGGGCCGCAGAGCGATCGCCCGACGGCAGGCGGCGATAGCTTCGTCCAATTGGCCCTGGTAATAGAGGGCGCTGGCAAGATTGCTGTGGGCTTCGGGTAAGTTCGGTTGGCGGGCGATGGCCTCACGATACGCGGCGATGGCTTCGTCCAACTGTCCGTTCTCCTTCAAGGCATTGCCGAGGTTATTGTGGGGTTCAGCGTGCTGGGGCTTGAGCGCGATCGCCCGGCGGCAGACGGTGATGGCCTCGTCCAGTTGCCCCTTTTCTCTGAGGGCAGCGCCGAGATTGCAGTAGGCATCGGCAAAGTCAGGCCGAACGGCGAGGGTTTGGCGGTAGGCCGCGATGGCTTCGTCCAATTGCCCCTGGCGATACAGGGCATTGGCAAGATTACTGTGGGCTTCGGCATAAAGGGGTTGGACGGCGATCGCCCGGCGATAAGCGGCGATGGCCTCGTTCCGTTGGCCTTTGTCCCGCAGGACATTGCCGAGGTTGTAGTGGGCTTCGGGGTACTCGGGCTTGAGCGCGATCGCCCGACGATACGCCGCGGTGGCCTCGTCGGTTTTTCCCTGCTGAATCAGTGCATTGCCGAGGTTATTGTAGGCTTCAGGATAGTCGGGTTTGAGGAGGATGGCCTGACGGCAGGCGGCGATGGCTTCGCCCAATTGCCCCTGGTCATTCAGGACATGAGCAAAATTGCTGAGGGCCTCCGGGTTGTTCGGATGGAGGGCGATGGCCTGACGGATCAACTCCACAGCGACGTCATTTCGTCCCGCCTGATGCGCGATAACACCGAGATAATGCATGGCCCCGGTGTGATTCGGCTGCCCTGCCAGGATCTGCCGGTAGAGCGCCTCGGCCTCCGCCAGCCGCCCGGCCTGGTGGTGCTGAAGGGCGAGTGCAAAGGCTTGCGGGGTGGTCATGGTCTGGTGGACCTTCCTCGGGTATCCGAGAGCGTCAAGCGGCGCAACGGCTTTCGCTTTCGCCTTCGGCGCGGTTGCCTTGCTGAATACGGCTCACCACGTCAGCCCTGCACCGGGGAATTATACGGGGTTCATGCCGTTCCTGCATCGGAAATTAAGGCGCGATTAGGCTTCCCGGAGATGGGCGGGCAGGATATGTGGAACGGGTCTGATTTGGAAAGTTCTCCAGGAGTCCCATTTATGCCCACCAACCTTCCCCCGGCCGCGCTCGCATTGGGCGCCTTCGTTCTTCTCTTTTTCATGGTGATGCTCTGCTATCGGTTGATCCTGCGCTTCTTCGGCGTGGTCATCATCCCGCAGGACAGCATCGGAATCGTCAATAAGAAGTTCGTCCTGATCGGCAGCCACAAAACTCTGCCCGATGGCCAGATCATCGCCCTCATTGGCGAGGCCGGCTATCAGGCGGATACGCTGGCGCCCGGAATTCATTTCCTGCTCTGGCCCTGGCAGTATTCGGTGATGCTCCAGAAATTCATCGCGATCGGCGAAGGCAACGTCGGCGTGGTCGAGGCCTCCGGCGGAAAGCCCCTGTCGGAAGGTCGCGTGCTCGGCAAAGCGGTCGAGTGCGATTCGTTTCAGAGCGTGAGGGCGTTTCTGGATAACGGCGGGGAACGCGGACCGCAAATCGCGATCATCCCGCCCGGAGTCTATCGCATCAATACGGTGTTCTTCACGATCGCGGAAGCTCCGGCGCTCGAAATCGCCGACAACATGGTCGGGATCGTCACCACGAAGGACGGCACGCCTCTCGCCACCGGAGACATCGCCGGCACGGAGATCCCGAACCACCGGATGTTTCAAGATGCCCAGCAGTTCGTCAACGGCGGTGGCTTCAAGGGCCTTCAGGAGCAGGTCCTCCTCGCGGGCCGTTACTTCATCAATCCGCGCTTTGCCACCGTGGAACTGAAGCCCATGACCGAAGTGCCCATCGCGAATGTCGGCGTCGTCATCGCCTACGTCGGCGCCGTGGGAGTGGATCTCTCCGGAGACGCCTTCAAGCATGGCAATCTCGTTTCGACGGGTCAAAAGGGGGTGTGGGCGCAACCTCTCGACCCCGGCAAGTATCCGATCAATCCCTATACGCACCGCGTGGAGTGTGTCCCCACCGCGAACGTCGTCTTGAATTGGGCCACCGGTAAATCCGAGGCCCATAACCTCGATAAGAATCTGAGCACCATCACGGTGCGCTCGGCGGACGGATTTACTTTTAACCTGGATGTCGCGCAAATCATCCACATCCCCCGCAACGACGCGCCCAAAGTCATCGCGCGCTTCGGCACGGTGGCAAACCTGGTAACCCAGGTCCTGGAACCGACCATCGGGAACTACTTTCGCAACGCCGCCCAAGGCTCCGACGCCATCGAATTCCTGAAGAAACGCCAGGAACGACAGGAGAGCGCGCGGGCCGCCATCTCCGCGGCCCTCGCCGATTACAATGTCGGCGCCGTGGATACGCTCATCGGAGATATCGTGCCGCCGGCGGCCTTGATGACGACGCTTACCGATCGCAAGATCGCCGAGCAACAAAAGGTCACGTACGAGACGCAAATGCTGGCGCAGGGCGAACGCCAGAAGCTCGAGCAGGCGACCGCGCTGGCGGCCACGCAAGCCAGGGTGGTCGATGCGGAACGCCAGGTCACCATTGCGGACTTCGCGGCGCAGGCTTCCGTGAAAAAAGCTGAGGGCGAAGCCAAATCCAAAACCATCCAGGCGCGCGCCGACGCGGAAGTGCTTAAGACCGTCGGTGACGCCACCGCGGTCAAAACACTGGCGATCGGCAACGCCGAAGCCGCCGTGACCAAAGCCAAGATCGAATCCATGGAAGCGGGCAACTACGCCGCCATCCAGGTCGCGCAAGCTCTCTCGCAGAGTGGCTTCCGGCTCGTCCCCGACATCATGGTCGGAGGCGGCGCCGGTGGCCAGGGCGGAGGCACCCTCGTGGACGTTCTTTTAGCCAACCTCATCCGCGAACAGATGCCGAAGTCCGCGCCGGGCGCCGTGGTCAGGCCCCCGTCAACGCCAGGGCCGGGCGCTGGTGAGCCGAAGTAGACGTCATCGCCGGGCTCAACTCTTGACATTCGATGCCAAGTGCCATCACGGGTGGCCACTTTGCAGACCGGACGTATCTGGCCTCATTGCTGTCAGGGAGGGCTGGAAAGAAAATAGTCTTTGGAAAAGGCCGATCCAAATGCATTCACCGCAGCGGGGTAATTTTCAATGCGCCAATCGTATTCTCCAGCGGCATTGACGTCAAAAAGCATCACCGCCTTTAGATTTGGAAACTTCGCTGGAATATCAGCGGCGGCCTTTGTGAGCCACGCCGCCTTTTGACTTCCATCCGGAGCACGTCCAGCGGTGGAATTGAATTCTCCGATCATCATCGGCTTGGATGGCGCTATTTTTAGAATGGCATTATAAGGGGCCGTAAAAAGCTCCGTAAAAGTCTGCCAGCGTGGATTGGGTGGAGACCAGTTATAGCCATCGATGCAGGTCCAATCCACGTAATCGTCTCCGGGATAAAGTTTTGCATAAGAAGCGGGATTGGCGGCAGCAACGCACCAAATCCACGAAACATTACTCGCGCCTTCCTGCACAAAAATATCATGAACATGTCTCCAGGCCGCAACATAGTCCTCTGGCTTTTGCTTAACCCCAGTATCCCTGTCGAAGGATTTAGCTGATTTTCCGTCAGTGCAGTAAGTGATCCAATTGCCATTCATTTCATGATTCCACCGAAAAAATACTGGTTTACCATAGGCCTTCAGCCCTCTGGCCCAGGCTCTGGCAAAATCATCCGGAAGGGTGGTTGAAGCGGCGCGCTGGTCTTTGGGATTAATCGTATTGGTGAGAATCTCAGAAAGTGTCCGGTTGGTATGATAAAAAGCGACCAGCGGAAAGAGGTTGTGATCGGAGTTGGCCCTCAAGAGTGCCCCAAGAGTGGTGTCGGAAGTTGCATCACCTGCGGAGAAATTGTTATTGTCCGTAAAGGGAAAGGAACGAATCGCCAGCGGCTTATGGATGAGCTGTTCAAAGTCAGTGAACTTCATGTTGGTTACCGCACCCAAGTACGCTCCCTGGCGGGGAATTGGGACCTTGACAAGGGCAGCTTGGGACGAGGCGGGTTGTTTCAGAGAACCCTGCTGCGGGGCCGCATTGATATTCGGATTGTCTTTCGGCTGCGGAGAATTTTGAGCGATTGATTGCGCAAGACTACTGGAGACATATCCCATCAATGCCACAGCCGATAATTGAATTAAGATTTTTGGTTTCATAGCGACTCTCCATTTAGTGGACGTATCGTCAAATTTAATTGGGATTTCTCATTTGGGTTCGGGCCCACGGCGTGCTCGAGCGGTTCTTCGCGATTCTCTCTCCTCTCGGTGGGTTGGCAATTCCTTTTTCATTGCACCGCTCGACAAGGCCATTTTCTGCGCCTTATCCTCCAATGCCGTCGTCGGGTTTGGCAGGACGGAGGGGTACCGTAGTCCTTTGACCGCGCCAGGTCTACGAGGCGTCGCTACCGTTGGAAAGGCTCCGCTGGAAGTTCGATGCTTGTGGCGCTCGTGACCGCTCCGCGGCGCGGAGCGGTAGGGACGATTGGCCCCAATTGTCCGTTCGTGCACCCCGCGCACGAGATCGCCGCCCACTCCCGGCGGATTGAGGCCAATCCGCCCTACCAACTCGCGCAGCTTGCGGCGTTGCGGCGAACTATCGACAGCGTTCGATAGCCCAAAAAGGCCTGGAGCGTGTCATGCACTTTTAGGATGGTGCAGCCAGTGCGCGGGAGGGACGGCGCGCCGCGCCGTCCTCGGGAGCGTGGGGCAGAGCTATGGCCGGCGATGCCATGGGAAGTGCGCGAGAGGACGCCGGCGGCGCGGCGTCCCTACCCACAACAAGTGCACGACACGCTCTCATGCGATGCAGGCACGTGGTTAAGATGTTGACCCACGCCCAGGCTTCGCCCTCTGATGAATCGTGAATCGTTTCTTTCACAAACCGACAATTGGCGCTTAGGTTGCTCCCTCTATGAAAAACATCGTTGCTCTGGTCGATTTCTCGGATGTTGCCTCGAAGGTCCTGGAGCAAGCCGCAGAACAGGCTAAAGCATTCAATGCGCGGATCATCCTCATGCATGTCGTTCCAAAGGAGCCTGTGGTCATTGGCTTCGGTTTGGCCTCTCCGGTGGTTTTGGAAAAGCCGACCGAACAGGGTATCAAAGCAGATTTGGAGAAGCTGGAGGCACTGCGCGATTCACTCATTAAAAGTGGCGTCGATGTTCTGATGGAACAGATGAGGGAAGGCACCGTTGAGAGGCTGCTGGAAGAATGCCGCATGTGGAAAACCGATCTTATTGTTCTCGGATCACATCACCACAGCACGGTTTACCACTGGTTCATCGGCAGCTTTACGGCGGACGTGCTCAAAAGTGCAAGTTGTCCAGTGCTGGTGGTGCCGGCGGAAATTGAAACATAATTTCTCATGAGCCGCGGTTAGATTGCTCTACCGCGAGATTCCATTCCGCAACTGCGAAGGAGTATCGACAATCCCCAATCTCATTCACCATTGACTGAAATGGTCTCTTTGGTGTGTAATGCAACTCATGTCCACCCGCGAAGATTTCATCAACCACCCCATCGAAACCCTGGAAAAAGCCCTGCACATCCGCAAACAGATTGACGCCCTGCGGGAGGGGCTGACGGCATTATTTACCGGTTATCCGCCTGCCAGCGCGGCCGCGCAGCTGGTATCATCCAGGCGTAAAGGCAAACGGACCATGTCCGCTGCGGCCAGGGCAAAAATTGCTGCCGCTCAAAGACTGCGCTGGGCCAGGAGCAAAGGATTGGAATCAGCGACCTTGGCGGCGCCCGTAAAGCCCGCGCCACTATCCAGGGCCAGGAAGCCTGGATTATCAGCAGAGGGACGAGCCAGGATTATCGCGGGACAAAAAGCACGCTGGGCAAAAGTGAAAGCCCAGAAGTCCAAACTGGCCCCTGCCAAAGCCGCTCGAAAGAAAAAGCGCCATTTGAGCCCGGAAGCGAGGGCCAGGATTGTTGCTGCCGTCAAAGCGCGGTGGGCAAGATTTGAGAAGACGAGGAAGTGATTTGATGGATTTGGCTTAGACGCCCTTAGCCGGAACGATTCAGTTGGCCGAAGATTTCATGCGGCGAGGGAGCCAACTGAATTGCAGTTCCAAGGAGGCAGTGGGGACTGGAGTTTTTCGAGAAGACTTCGCCACCAAGCGCGGTGTGGTG
>Ga0302326_10008142_pt1 | contig 23194 bp, 21 predicted proteins | sample Palsa_T0_3_FD_202264 | JGI IMG/M metagenome (GOLD analysis project Ga0302326, IMG submission 202264) | Peat permafrost microbial communities from Stordalen Mire near Abisko, Sweden - Palsa_T0_3 | ecosystem: Environmental > Terrestrial > Soil > Palsa > Peat permafrost | place: Sweden: Abisko... | reverse complement strand
CCCGGAGTCGTTCCGCGCCTGGTGGTCCAGGACGAGGGGAGGGGCCGCGTGAGCACCGCCCGCGAGGAGATCCTCGACCGCATTCGCGCCGCCGTCCTCCAGCCGGGCGCCTCCGGCGGTCCCGGCAGTCCCGGCAGTCCCGGCGGCCCGGGCCGCGCGGCAACCCCGGCCGAGGTCGACGCCGCCTATGCCGCGCTGCCGCGCGACTACCGGCGCGCGCACCACGACCCGGCCGGGACCGACATCGTCGCGCTGTTCGCCGAGCGCGCGGCCGACTACCGGGCCGTCGTCGAGCGCGTCCAGGAAGCGGGCCTGGCCGCGGCGATCGCCCGGATACTGGCCGACGTCCCCCGGTTCCTGGTCCCGGACGGACTGCCGCCGCAGTGGCTGGCGGCGCTGCCGGCCGACGGGCCGGTCGAGGCCAGCGCCGGCGATGAGGCCGACCGCCCGACCGCGGACCGGGTCGTGCTTGACGACCCGCCGCTGTCCGCCCGCGAGCTCGACACGGTGGCCGGCGTGATTACCGGCTGCGCGGCCGCCATCGCCGAGACCGGGACGATCATCCTCGACCACGGCCCCGGCCAGGGCCGCCGGGCGCTCACCCTGGTGCCGGACTTCCACCTGGTGGTGGTCCGGGCCGACCAGGTCGCGGCCGACCTGCCGGACGCCATCGCCCGGCTGGACCCGGCCCGACCGCACACCTTCATCTCCGGCCCGTCGGCCACCAGCGACATCGAGCTCATCCGGGTCGAGGGCGTGCACGGCCCCAGGAACCTGCACATCCTGGTGACGGGCTTACCCGCCGCCGCCGACGATTTTCATAGCTTCATTCCAGCGGTGACCAGCACGTAGATCACGAAGCCGGCCACGATGAGCGTTATCACCGCGATGAGGGGCTGGCGCGCTTTCCCGGCGATCACGAAAGGCGGCAGGATCCCGAGCACGGTACAGCCCGCGAAGACATACAGGCAGCTGCTCAGGAAGGTATCCACGTCGGCCTTTCCCCAGCGTTCAGCGTTGCCGCCAGCCGACGACTACTTGATGTCGGGCGCGCCGTTACCGCTCCAGGTCCGCTCGGTCCCCACGCGCGGACTGTCGGTGAATGGCAGGCCCGACTTCCCCCCAAAGCCATTTTCCGATTGTACAGGCGCGGCGGCCACGGGCCCCTGAAGCCGGGCAATTAAGACGTCATTTTCGCAGGCAAAGCCGGGCCGCATTGGGCAATTGTCCGCTCGAAGGGCCTGATGACCGCCTTATGATCTTCGCCTTCGATATCGCAATCGAAGCTTGCTATTGCGCGTGTGGCCAAAGCGGGCTGCGATCAGTATTGGGTGATATCAACAAAACCTCACAAGGTCGCCGCCGTCGCGGTCCCTCCGGTTAGCGGCGAACGAGCCCGGAGTAGGCGCGGACCGGCCGCACCAGCAGCCCGGCCACCGTGACCAGCAATAGCGCCGCCACCGCGAGCCACCGCCACGGAAGCGCGAAGCCCGTGTGGCTGCCCCCGTACTGGAACGTGTCGACCGCCGTCCGCAGGGCGTCAAGCGCGAGCGCGGCGGCCGCCGCCGCCCACAGCGCCTCGATCGCGATCGCGGCGACCGCCGCCCGCCGCCGGCCTCGCCGGAGCATGACCGCGGTCACGATCATGGCCAGGCCGGGGAGGCTGACGGCCAGCACGAGGACGGGCAGCGGCCCGAGCGCCGTGCCGTGGACCCCGTGCGGGACGAACAACCACGGCACGATCAGCAGGCACAGGCCCTGCAGGCACAGGAGCACGCGCACGTAGACCAGGAAGGCCGTTCTCAGCGCGGTCAGCACCGTTTAATAATGGCCTAAGCCGGGCGATAAGGGCGGTGCGGTCGCGGTTCTTGACAGCTGCCGTTCGATCATGGCCAGGTCGTAATCGCCGGCGACCAGGCCGCTGTCCATTTCCGCGGCGGCCATGCCCACCCGGAAGGCGCGGTAGACGGGCGTCAGGGCCGCCTCCTCGAGCTCGCTGAGCGGCCACCCGCAGGAGGCGATGACCGGCAGGTCGTCGGCCCGCACGGCCGCGAGCGCTGCGCGGGCCTGCTCCGCCGCCGCCCGCGCCCACGAGGCGAGCCGCGGGCTGACCGAGGCGAGCCCGCTCACGCGCTCCTCCCACGGGCGGTCGGAGCGCACGCAGACGTCCGAATGCAGCGGGCGCCACCCGGGACGCTGCCCGAGCGACTCGGTCGCGCCGCGCAGCGTCAGGTGCAGCCGGGCGAGCGGGACGTCCTTGAGCAGAACGACCCGGCCCGGCCCGACGCCGAGCAGGCTCAGCACCTGGTCGGGATCGCTGGCGGGCACGGCTCAGCCTAGCGCCGGGGTCGGCCCGTTAGCTTGTAACGATTTCGTTTCGAGCGCAGATGCCCCCATTGACACCCCTGTGACCCGACCTGAGACTACGGGGCAGGAATTGAAACGTTCTAGGAGTGGCAAATGGGTGCTGGCGAAACGGCAGCGGGTGACGCGGGCGCGTCGCCGCCATCGGGCGGGATCGCCCTTTCGCTGCAGCACGCCGCGAAGTCCTTCGGCGCGGTGCAGGCGCTGATCGACGGCTCGGTCGAGCTGCGCGCGGGCGAGGTCCACGCGCTCCTGGGCGAGAACGGCGCGGGCAAGTCCACCCTGGTGAAGATCCTGGCCGGGGTGCACCAGCCCGACAGCGGCGCGCTCATCGTGGCGGGCCGGGAGGTCACCCTGCACGGCCCGGCGGCGGCCCGGGCGGCCGGCATCGCGGTCATCTACCAGGAGCCGACCCTCTTCCCCGACCTGACGGTGGCGGAGAACATGTTCATCGGCCGCCAGCCGCTGCGCTCCGGCCGCCGGATCGACCAGCAGGCGATGCGGGCCGAGGCGGCCGAGATCTTCACCCGGCTCGGCGTGCCGCTCGACCCGGGCCGGATCGCCCGCGGCCTCTCCATCGCCGACCAGCAGGTGGTCGAGATCGGCAAGGCGCTGTCGCTGGACGCGCGGGTGATCGTGATGGACGAGCCGACGGCCGCGCTGTCGGCCTCGGAGGTGGCCCGGCTGTTCGACGTGGTGCGGACGCTGCGCGCCCAGGGGGCGGCGGTGCTGTTCATCTCGCACCGGCTCGAGGAGATCTTCGAAATCTGCCAGCGGGTCACCGTGATGCGCGACGGCAGGCACGTCCTCACCGCCGACCTCGACGGCCTCACCGCCGACGACCTGGTCCGGGCGATGGTCGGGCGGGACCTGGAGAAGCGATCCCGAGGGGAGCAGGCCGCCCCCGGCGAGACCGTCCTCGACGTCTCCCGGCTGACCAGAGAGGGTGTTTTCATCGACGTATCGCTGACCGTGCGGGCGGGGGAGATCGTCGCGCTGGCCGGGCTGGTGGGGTCGGGCCGGAGCGAGGTCGCGCGGGCCGTCTTCGGCATCGACCGGTACGACGCGGGCGCGGTCAAGGTGCGCGGCAAGCCCCTGCGCAAGGCCTCGCCCACCGGCGCGATGGCGGCGGGAGTGGGCTTCGTTCCCGAGGACCGGCGTCAGCAGGGGCTCGTGATGGACATGTCGGTCCAGCAGAACGTGGCCCTCGCCTCGCTCGGCCGGCTGCGGCGGGCCGGGTTCATCCGGTCATCGTCCGAGCACGCGCTGGCGGTCGACTGGGCGGCCCGGCTGGCCATCAAGTACGGCCGCCTGACCGACCCCGTGTCGATGCTCTCCGGCGGCAACCAGCAGAAGGTCGTGCTGGCCAAGTGGCTCAGCCGCAAGCCCACGGTGCTGATCGTGGACGAGCCCACCCGGGGCATCGACATCGCCACCAAGGCCGAGGTCCACCACCTGCTCATGCAGCTCGCACGAGACGGCGTGGGCATCCTCATGATCTCCTCCGAGCTGCCGGAGGTACTGCTGGTCAGCGACCGGGTCCTGGTCATGCGGGAGGGACGGCTGGCGGCCGAGTTCGCCCGCGCGGACGCGACCGAGGAGCGGATCATCGCGGCCGGGACCGGCCAGGCCGCGGAGCCCGCGACCGAGCCCGCGGCGGGGCAGGCCAGCGCACAGTCGGCCGGCCAGGCAACCGCCGAGCGGAGCGAGCCATGACCGCCGAGGTGCTCCGCCGCGAGCCGCCGCCAGCCCCCGCCGACGCGACCTCGCGCGGGCTGGCCGAGCGCGTCTTCCGGATCAGGGAATCGGGCATCGTCGTCGTGCTGGCGCTGTTCATCGCGGTCACGGCCGGCCTCCAGCACCGGTTCCTGTCCGCCTCGAACATCCAGTTCGTGCTGGTCAACACCGTGATCTTCGCGCTCCTGGCGCTGGGCGAGACGATGGTGGTGGTCGCCCGGCACGTCGACCTGTCGGTCGGCTCGGTGCTCGGCATGTCGGCCTACCTGTCGGCCAGCCTATTCGGCCGCCACCCCGGTATCCCGCTCCCGGTCGTGTTCCTGGTCGGCCTCGGGATCGGCCTCGGCTGGGGGATCGTGAACGGCCTGCTGGTGGCGGCCGGGCGAGTGCCCAGCCTGGTGGTGACGCTCGCCAGCCTGTACATCATCAGGGGGATCGACATCCTGATCGTGGGCGGCAGCATGGTCACCGCCAACACGCTGCCGTCGGCGTTCACCGACATACCCAAGGAAACCGTGCTCGGCATCCCCTACGTCGCGATCGTGGTCGCCGTCGTGGTCGCGGCCGGGGCCTACTACCTCCGCTCGTTCCGGTCCGGGCGCGATCTCTACGCGATCGGCTCGAACCCGGCCGCGGCCAAGCTCGCGGGCATCCCGATCGGCCGCCGGGTGTTCATGGCGTTCGCCGCCAGCGGCGCGATCGCCGGCGTCGCGGGCGTGCTGTGGGCCGCCCAGTACGGGACCGTCGACTCGACCGCGGGCACCGGCTACGAGCTCACCGTGGTGACCGCCGTCGTCGTCGGCGGGGTGGCGATCTTCGGCGGCAGCGGCAGCGCGGTCGGGGCGGCACTCGGCGCGCTGCTGCTCGCCACCATCAACTCGGCCCTCTACGTGCTCGGCATCTCCTCCTTCTGGGACCAGGCGATCGCGGGCTTCCTGCTCATCTTCGCCATCACCCTGGACCGGGTCATCTCGGTCAGGCTGACCGAGGCCCTGCGGATAAGGAGCTCCCGCCGTGCAGCATGACATCGTGCCGACGCCAGGCCTGACCGAGCCCGGCCTTCCCGGCGACCGCTCGCGGCCGGCCGGCCTGCGCGAGCGCTTCCCGTGGGCGTTCCGCTGGGAGGCGCTGCTGGCGGTGATCGTGGTTGTCATCGCGGCCGGCGGCACGGCGGCCTCACCCGAGTTCCTGACCAGCTACAACCTGTTCAACCTGGGCCTGTCCAACGGCGAGATCGCGATCATGGCGCTGCCGATGACGCTGATCATCATCAGCGGCGAGATCGACCTGTCGGTCGCGTCGACCCTCGGCATGTCGAGCTGCCTGCTCGGCTTCCTGTGGGAACGGCACTGGCCGATGATCGCCATCTTCGTGGTCATCGCGCTCGTCGGCCTGGCCGCCGGGGCGGTCAACGGGCTGCTCGTCACCCGGCTGGGGCTGCCGTCGCTAGCGGTCACCATCGGCACGCTCACCCTGTACGCCGGGGTGGCCCAGATCCTGCTCGGGCCGACCACGGTCTCCGACTTCCCCTCGACCTACACCAACCTCGGCGTCAACGCGGTCCCCTTCACCGACGGCGCCGTCTCCTACTCCACCCTCATCTTCGCGGTGCTCGCGGTGATCTTCGGGGTGGTCCTGCACGTGACCGGGGTCGGCCGGTCGATCTTCGCGATGGGCGCGGGATCGGAGGCGGCGCTGTTCGCCGGCATCCGGGTCAAGCGGGTCAAGACCGTCCTGTTCATGGTCTCCGGCCTGGTCTGCGCGTTCGCGGGCGTGCTCTACACCTTCCGGCTCTCCACCTCCGTCGCCAACAACGGCGTCGGCCTGGAACTCGACGTCGTCGCGATCGTGCTGGTCGGCGGGGTCTCCATCTTCGGCGGCAAGGGCTCCGTCATCGGCGTGGTCCTCGGCGTCCTCGCGTTCGCCGGCATCCAGAACGCGCTCCTGCTCACCAACTTCAACCAGGAGGCGTCGGGGATCGTCGCCGGCGGGCTCCTGCTCGTCAGCGTGTTCCTGCCCAACACGGCGCCGCTATGGCGGTGGTGCGCCGCCAGGTACCGGGCGCGTCTCGCCCAGATCTCCTAGCCGCCGCCGACAACAAGACTCATACCGAACGTCAACCCGAAATTGAAAGGATACAAACAATGAGACTGAGACGGGCAACGTGGCTCGCCCTTCCGCTCCTGTTCGTTGCGCCGGCGCTCGCCGCCTGCTCATCGTCCTCCTCCACACCCGCAAGCACGCCGACGACCGCGCCGGCCTCCGCCGCCGCCTCCAGCACATCCTCGGCGGCGGCGGCGGGCGGCTCGCTCAAGTCCGGCCTCAAGGTCTTCGTCATCCCCAAGAACCTCGGGAACTCCTACTTCACCACCTCCGACAGCGTCAACTCGGGCGGCGCGCTGGCCGCGCTGCAGACCCTGGGCGAGACCGCGTCGGAGACGAGCGGCACCGCCGACACCCCGTCGTCGCAGATCCCGGCCATCCAGGCGGCGATCAGCAAGGGCGCCAACGCGCTCGTCATCTCCGCCACCGACCCGACCGCGCTCTGCCCGACGCTCAAGTCCGCGATGGCGCGCGGCATCAAGGTCGTCACCTACGACTCGGACGCCCCCACCTGCCGGAGCATGTTCATCAACCAGGCGACCCCGCAGGCGCTCGGCGTCAGCGAGGTTGACCTGCTCGCCGCGCAGATCGGCGACAGCGGCCAGATCGCGATCGTCTCGGCCTCGGCCGACGACACCAACCAGAACATCTGGATCACCTACATGAAGCAGGAGCTTAAGAAGTTCCCGAAGATGTCGCTGGTCTCGACCGTTTACGGCAACGACGACACCGCGACCTCGACCTCGGTCACGCAGGGGCTCCTCGAGCAGTACCCGAACCTCAAGGGCATCATCTCGCCGACCACCGTCGGCATCGCGGCCGCCGCCGCCGTCCTCGACACCGCCAAGTACCGGGGCAAGGTCATGCTCACCGGCCTCGGCACCCCCGACGAGATGAAGGCGTACGTCAAGGACGGCACGGTCAAGTCGTTCGAGCTGTGGAACCCGGCCGACCTCGGCTACCTCGCGGCCTACGCCGCGGTCGAGCTCGCCTCGGGCTCGATCAGCGGCGCGGCCGGCCAGACCTTCACCGCCGGCAAGCTCGGCAAGTTCACGGTCGGGGCCGACAACACGGTGCTGCTCGGCGCCCCCTACGTCTTCAACGCCGCCAACATCAACAACTTCAACTTCTAGCCCCACTCACACCCACCCCACTCACCCACCTCACTCACCCACCCATCCCCCCACCGGAGCTGTCAGCTACGCCACCGACCCCAAACGGAGTCTGTCAGCTACGCCAACGACACCAATAGGCGATGTCGATGGCGTAGCTGACAGGAACCGAAACCTGTCGATGGCGTAGCTGACAGGCCCACCGCAGTGCCGCGGCGGGCCCGGCGAAAGGGAGACCCAGTGGAACGCGTCTGCTTCCTCGCGCGCGTCCGGCCCGACCGGCTGGACGAGTACCGCCAGCGGCACCAGAACGTCTGGCCGCAGATGCGAGCCGCGCTCGCTCAGGCGGGCTGGGTCAACTACACGCTTTTCCTGACCGAAGACGGCCTCCTGATTGGCTACCTGGAGACCGCCGATTACCAGGCCGCGCTCGCGACAATGGAAATGACCGAGGTCAACGAGCGCTGGCAAGCCGAAATGTCGGAGTTTTTCGTCGCCGACGGTCCGCCCGATCAGTCCTTCACGCGGATCGCCGAAGTTTTTCATCTGGATTAGGAGATGAGCCGGAAATGCGTGACCTGACGGCCGTCAAGAACGCGCTCAAGAACCATCAGATCGAGCTGCCGTCCTGGGCGTTCGGGAACAGCGGAACCCGGTTCAAGGTATTCGCGCAGCCCGGGGTGCCGCGCACCCCCTACGAGAAGGCCGACGACGCCGCCCAGGTGCATAAGTACACCGGCGTCGCCCCGAGCATGGCGGTGCACATCCCGTGGGACAAGGTCGACGACTACGAGGCCCTCGCCGCGCACGCCAAGCGCAACGGCATCCGCATCGGCACCGTCAACGCCAACGTGTTCCAGGACGACGACTACAAGCTCGGCTCGATCTGCAACCCCGACCCGCGGGTCCGCGCGAAGGCCGTCGCCCACCTGATGGAGTGCGTCGACGTGATGGACGCGACCGGGTCGCAAGATCTCAAGCTGTGGTTCGCCGACGGCACCAACTACCCGGGCCAGGACGATATCTCGGCCCGCCAGGACCGCCTCGCCGAGGCCCTGCGGGCGGTGTACGAACGGCTGGGGGACAACCAGCGGATGCTGCTCGAGTACAAGCTGTTCGAGCCGTCGTTCTACACCACCGACGTGCCCGACTGGGGCACCAGCCTGCTGCACTGCCTCGCCCTGGGGGACCGGGCGCAGGTGGTGGTGGACACCGGCCACCACGCGCCGGGGGTGAACATCGAGTTCATCGTGGCCCTGCTGCTCAAGGCGGGGAGGCTCGGCGGCTTCGACTTCAACTCCCGGTTCTACGCCGACGACGACCTGATGGTCGGCGCGGCCGACCCGTTCCAGCTCTTCCGCATCCTGCACGAGGTGGTCAAGGCCGACGCGCTCGGCGCGGCCGGCGGGGTCGCCTTCATGCTCGACCAGTGCCACAACATCGAGCCCAAGATCCCGGCCCAGATCCGCTCGGTCATGAACGTGCAGGAGGCGACGGCCAAGGCGCTGCTGATCGACGCCGAGGCGCTGAGGGCGGCGCAGCTGTCGGGCGACGTGCTCGGCGCCAACGCCGTCCTCATGGACGCCTACAACACCGACGTCCGTCCGCTGCTGGCCGAGCTCCGCGAGGAGATGGGCCTCGCGCGGGATCCGTATGCGGCCTTCCTCGGGTCCGGCTACGGCGAAAAGATCTCGTCCGAACGGACCGGGGGGACTCCCGCAGGCTGGGGGGCTTGATCACGGTGGCTGACCTCATCTACGGCGAGCCCGCCGAACAGGCCGTCGCGGCGCTGCTGGCGCGGTCCAACCGGCTGGGCTCGGACCCCCGCAACACCAACTACGCGGGCGGCAACGCCTCGGCCAAGGGCACCGCGACCGACCCGGTCACCGGCCAGCCGGCCGAGCTGATGTGGGTGAAGGGCTCCGGCGGCGACCTCGGCACGCTGACCGAGGCGGGCCTGGCGGTGCTCAGGCTCGACCCGCTGCGCGCGCTGGCCGCCGTCTACCCGGGGGTCGAGCGGGAGGACGAGATGGTCGCGGCGTTCGACTTCTGCGGGTTCGGCAGGGGCGGGGCCGCCCCGTCGATCGACACCGCCATGCACGGCCTGGTCGAGGCGGCCCACGTGGACCACCTGCACCCGGACGCGGGCATCGCGTTCGCGACCGCCGCCGAGGGGGAGAAGCTGACCCGCGAGTGCTTCGGCGGCCGGGTCGCCTGGGTGCCGTGGCGGCGGCCGGGGTTCCAGCTCGGCCTCGACATCGCCGCGATCAAGCGGGAGCGCCCGGAGGCGATCGGGGTGATCCTGGGCGGGCACGGCATCACCGCCTGGGGGCAGACCAGCGGCGAGTGCGAGGCGCGGTCGCTCGAGATCATCGCGGCCGCGCAGCGATTCATCGACGAGCGCGGAGCCGCGCGCCCGTTCGGGCGCCTGGTGGTCGAGCCGCTGCCGGAGGCCGGGCGCCGGGCGCGGGCGGCGGCCCTCGCGCCGGTGATCCGGGGCCTTGCCTCCGCCGACAGGCCGCAGCTGGGGCACTTCACCGACGCGGCCGCCGTGCTCGAGTTCGCCGGCAGCGGGCGGATGCCGGAGCTGGCCGCGCTCGGCACCTCCTGCCCGGATCACTTCCTGCGGACCAAGGTCCGGCCGATGGTCCTCGACCTGCCGCCGTCGGCGCCGCTCGAGGACGTGATCGCGCGGCTGCGCGAGCTGCACGCGGCCTACCGGGAGGAGTACCGGGCCTACTACGAGCGGTACGCGACCCCGGGCTCGCCGCCGATGCGCGGCGCCGACCCGGCGATCGTGCTGGTGCCGGGCGTCGGCATGTTCAGCTACGGGGCCGACAAGCAGACCGCGCGGGTGGCGGGGGAGTTCTACCTCAACGCGATCAACGTGATGCGCGGGGCGGAGGCGATCTCGGCCTACGCGCCGATCCCGGAGAGCGAGAAGTTCCGGATCGAGTACTGGGAGCTCGAGGAGGCCAAGCTCCGGCGCCGGCCCGCGCCGAGGCCGCTGGCCGGCCGGGTCGCGCTGGTGACCGGGGGCGGGTCGGGGATCGGCCGGGCGACCGCGCGGCGGCTGGCGGCCGAGGGCGCCTGCGTGGTCGTCGCCGACCGCGACGCCGGATCGGCGGCCGGGGTCGCGGCTGAGCTTGGCTCGGCCGACGTCGCGGTGCCGGCCGCGGCCGACGTGACGAGCGAGGCGGACGTGCTGGCGGCGTTCGCGGGCGCGGCGCTGGCGTTCGGCGGGGTGGACCTGGTGGTGAACAACGCCGGTCTGTCGATCTCGAAGCCGCTGGCCGAGACGACGGCGGACGACTGGGACCTGCTGCACGACGTGATGGCGCGGGGGTCGTTCCTGGTCTCGCGGGAGGCGGCGAAGACGATGACCGCGCAGGGCATGGGCGGCGACATCGTCTACATCGTGAGCAAGAACGCGGTCTTCGCCGGCCCGTCCAACGTCGCCTACGGCGCCGCCAAGGCCGACCAGGCGCACCAGGTGCGGCTGCTCGCGGCCGAGCTCGGCGGCATCGGGGTGCGGGTCAACGGCGTGAACCCGGACGGCGTGGTGCGCGGCTCGGGGATCTTCGCGGGCGGCTGGGGCGCGTCCCGGGCCGCCGTCTACGGGGTGCCGGAGTCCGAGCTCGGCGCCTTCTACGCGCAGCGCACGCTGCTGAAGAAGGAGGTGCTGCCCGAGCACATCGCCGCGGCCGTGTTCGCCCTCTGCGGCGGGAACCTCCCGCTCACGACGGGCCTGCTCATCCCGGTCGACGCCGGGGTGGCGGCGGCGTTCCTGCGATGACCAGGAGGTACGAACCATGGCTGACCCCGGTCCGGCCTCCTCCCGATTGGCGACCGAATTGAGTCATCAGGACGTCGAGCTGCTGCGACTGCTGGCGGGCGGGCTGCCGCTGGACGCGGTGGCCCGGCGGATGGGCAAGTCGGAACGGACCGTGCGCCGTCGGGTCCGGGGCATCTGCGACCAGCTCGGGCTGGGGACGCCGATCCAGGCGGTGGCCTGGGCGGCGCGACGGGGACTGGTGTGAGCGCGGCCGCGCGGGCGAGCTCGGCGGTGCTGGCGGCGGTCGACCTCGGGGCGTCCGGCGGCCGGGTGATCGCGGGCCGGGTGTCGGCTTCCGGGGTGGAGCTGCACGAGGTCAGCCGGTTCCCGAACGAGCCGGTGCGGGCGGGCGGGACGCTGCACTGGGACATCCTCGGGCTCTACCGGTCGGTCTGCTCCGGCCTGACCGCCGCGGCCTCGACGTTCCCTCTGGCCAGCGTCGGCATCGACACCTGGGGAGTGGATTACGGGCTGCTCGACGCGGCCGGGGCGCTGGTCGGCAACCCGGTTCACTACCGTGACTCGCGCACCGAGGGCGTCACCGTGCCGGTGCCGGACCAGACGCTCTACGCGGTCACCGGGATCCAGCGCCTGCCGATTAACACGATTTACCAGCTCGCCGCCGCGGCGGGCACGCCCGCCCTGTCGGCCGCGCGAACCCTGCTGCTCATCCCCGACCTGCTCGCCTACTGGCTGACCGGCACGATCGGGGCCGAGGTGAGCAACGCCTCCACCACCGGCCTGCTCGACGTGACCACCCGCACCTGGGCTCTCGGGCTGATCGGGCAGGCGGGGATACCGGCCGGGATCTTCCCGCCGTTGCGGCAGCCGGGTGACCTGATCGGGCCCATCACGGCCGGCCCGGCCGGCGCTGGGTCAGGCGCCGTCGGCTCCGGGGGCGGGGGCCATGGCCAGGGCGCTTTCGTCAGCGGCGGCGCCGAGCCGGTGCCGCTGGTCGCGGTCGGGTCGCACGACACCGCGTCGGCGGTGGTCGCGGTGCCCGCGTCGGGACCGCACTTCGCCTACATCTCCTCCGGCACCTGGTCGCTGGTCGGCCTCGAGCTCGACGCCCCGGTCCTGACCGAAGAGAGCAGGCTGGCCAACTTCACCAACGAGGCCGGCATCGACGGCACCATTAGGTACCTGCGCAACGTGACCGGGCTCTGGCTACTCCAGGAGTGCGCGCGTACCTGGGGAGTCTCCGTCGGATCGGCCACCGGGCCGGCTACCGGGCCGGCCGTAGGGCGGGCCGCCGGGCCGATGGCAGGGCCGGACCCGCGTGCGAGCGCGGGACCGCTCGACTTTGGCTCGCTGCTCGCGGCGGCCGCGGCCGAAGATCCACTACGGTACGTCTTCGACGCCGACGATCCGGTCTTCCTGCCACCAGGCGACATGCCAGCCCGCATCTGCTCCTGGCTCTCCGCCCGGGATCTCCCCACGCCGGGCAGCCCCGCCCAGCTCGTCCGGTGCATCCTCGACAGCCTCGCCCTCGGCTACCGGCGCGCCCTGCTGGACGCCCAGTCGCTGTCCGGGCAGCACGCCGACGTGGTCCACATCGTCGGCGGCGGCTCCCGCAATGACCTCCTCTGCCAGCTCACGGCCGACGCAACCGGGCTGCCGGTGGTGGCAGGCCCGGCCGAGGCGACCGCCCTCGGCAACGTCCTCGTCCAGGCGCGGGCGTTCGGGGCCGCCCCGGGCGGCCTCGACGGCCTGCGGGCGCTGCTGCGCTCCTCGGTGCGGCTGCGGCGGTTCGCGCCCTCCGGTGACGGCCGCGACTGGGCCGCCGCCGCCCGGCGGGTTGGCCGGGGTTAAGCGCGCCCATCCGCCGCTCCACGGACGCCGGGCGGCCCTCGGGCGGCGCTGGATTCAGGCGCTTGGCCGGTTGCGGTCACGGCCATTGTGCCGGCCGGCCGGCCGGGCTAGCGTCCTGGGCAGCCGGGTTCCGCCCGGTGCGGGCGTAAAAACGTTTCAGGTGTGACGGGAGAACCAGCTATGAGGCGCTTGATCCGCGCTGTCCTCACCGTGGGCGTCGCCCTGAGCTTCTGCGCCGCGCTGTCGTCTCAGCACCCGGCGAGCGTCGGCGCCGCGATCAGCCGCACCGCGCTGGCCGCGTCGGTCGCCGATAACCCGTGCGCGGCCGACAATCTGTCACCGAGTTCGCGCACGCTGGCTCCCGTATCGGTGTTCAGCACGACCGGCACCGTGAGCAACCCGGCCAACGTCCTCGCGGGCCAGGCGACCCGGCTGACCGGCAACGGCTCCGCCGTCACGCTGGATTTCGGCCAGGAGGTCGGCGGTATCGTCACCCTCACCTTCGCCGGCTCCAGCGACGCTGATCAGAGTGTCGGGCTCGCCTTCAGCGAGTCCTCCCTGTACGTGGGCGACAGCAGCGACGCGTCCAATGGCGGCAGCGGGGCGGACGGTGCCATTGACGCCGCGGTGACCGGCGCGGGCTCGTACACCATGCCGGCCGACAAGCTGCGCGGCGGCTTCCGCTACCTCACCCTGTTCCTGAATTCCAGCGGCTGGGTCGACATCAGCGGCGTCTCGCTCGACTTCACCGCGGCGCCCGACATGAGCGACCCGGCTGACTATCCGGACTACTTCTGCTCGAACGACAGCCTGCTCAATCAGATCTGGTACGCCGGGGCTTACACCGTCCAGCTCAACTCCATCGATCCGACGCAGGGCCGGGTATGGCCGCCGCCGTCGTCGGGCTGGGAGAACGACGGCGTGGTCGGCACGGGCAGCGAGGTACTGGTCGACGGGGCCAAGCGAGACCGCACGGTCTGGCCGGGCGACATGGGCATCTCGGTGCCGACCGCCTACGTCAGCACCGACGACCTCACCGCCGTCCGCAACTCGCTGACGACCCTGTACGCGGGCCAGCAGGCGGACGGCGAGTTGCCGTATGCCGGCCCCGAGGTCAACTTCTACGGCTCCGACACCTATCACCTGTGGACGATGATCGGGACCTACAACTATTACCTGGACTCGGGCGATACCAGCTGGCTCAACGGCATCTGGCCGCAGTACCAGCTCGCGATGAACTACATCACCGCCAAGATCGATGCCAACGGCCTGCTGGACGTAACCGGCACCAGCGACTGGGCTCGCAGCGACCAGGGCGGCGAGAACATCGAGGCCAACGCCCTGCTGTACGAGGTGCTGACCAGCGGCGCGGCGCTGGCCCAGGCCGAGGGCGACGGCTCGCTTGCCAGCAGCTACGCCAGCCAGGCGGCCAGTCTCAAGACGCAGATCAATGCCCTGCTGTGGGACGCGTCCACCGGGGCCTACAAGGACAACCCGACGAGCACCCTGCACCCGCAGGATGGCAACTCGCTGGCGCTTTGGTACGGCATCCCCTCATCCGCGCAGGCGCAGAGCATCGTCAGCTATCTCAAGACCGACTGGAACAGCATCGGCGCGCAGACGCCCGAGTTCGGCGACAACATCTCCCCGTTCGCCGGGTCGATGGAGGTCTACGCGCTGTTCGCGGCCGGCGACGACACCGACGCGCTGAACCTGATCAGGACCGAGTGGGGCTACATGCTCCAGTCACCCATCGGGACGAACAGCACCTTCTGGGAGGGGATGTCGAACACGGGCACCCTCTCGGCCTACAACGGCTCCTATACCAGCCTGGCGCACGGCTGGTCGACCGGCCCGACCGGCGCGCTGACCTCCTACGTGCTCGGGATCTCGCCCACCGCGGCCGCGGGCGCCAGCTATCAGGTGGTCCCCCATCCCGGCGACCTCACCCAGGTCGAGGGCTCCCTCACGGTGGCCGCGGGCAAGGCCATCACCGTCAGCTACAGCCACGATGTCGCGGGCGACTTCAGCCTGCAGGTCGATTCATCGACCGACACCGGGTCGGCCGGCGTGATCGCGGTCCCCACCTACGGGCAGAGTCACGTGGTGACCATCAACGGCGTCACCGCCTGGAACGGTACCTCGTTCACCGGGGCGGCCGGGATCGCCAGCGCGGACGCCGACGCTCACTACATTTACTTCCGCGGCGTCCAGCCCGGTAGCTACTCGCTCAGCTACCCCGCGACGGGCACCGTCCCGCCCACGAGCTACCAGGCGCTGCCGGGCACCTGGAGCACCTGCGCGGTCGAGAACGGCACCTGCTCGCCGGGCGGCCCCGGGGTCGTTGCCTTCGGTGCGAACGGCAGCTTCAACTACGCCACCGCCAGCGCGCCGGTCGCCTGCACCGACACCCTCTTCGGCGATCCTGACTCCGGGGCGGTCAAGGCCTGTTACGCCGATGCTCCGGTGTCCGCCACGGACGCGTGGCCGCAGTGCGCGGCCGAGAACGGGACGTGCTCGTTCAGCGGCACCATGACGGTCGCCTTCGGCGCCGGCGGCGACTACCACTACGCCACCCTCAGCGGCGGCACGGCCTGCACCGACGCCGTCTTCGGCGATCCTGACTTCGGGGTCGTCAAGGCCTGCTATCTGACCGGCGCCCCGCCGGCCGCGGCCGCCTGGACGGCCTGCGCGGCCGAGAACGGCAGCTGCTCGTTCAGCGGCACCGAGGAGGTCGCGTTCGGCGCCGACGGCAGGTACTTCTACGGCCGCTTTACCGGCGGGACGCCCTGCACCGACGGCGTCTTCGGCGATCCCGACTATGGCACCGTCAAGGATTGCTACGTGCAGTGAAGCATCCGCAGCCGAATACCAGGGGGCTGGCCTGGACTAACCCAGGGGGCGTGCCATTTGACACGTTCTAACCGCACCCACAAGACTAGCTGTCACGTCCAGCGAGAATGCGGGTGAACGGTGCCTGTCAGCATCAGGGAGGTCGCGGCGCGGGCCGGGGTCTCGGTCGCCACGGTCTCCAACGTGATCAACCGTCCGGAGATCGTCGCGCCGCCGACCCGCGACCGGGTGCAGGCCGCGATCACCGAACTCGGCTTCGTCAGGAACGAGTCCGCCCGCCAGCTCCGGGCCGGTCGCAGCCGGACCATCGGCCTGGTCGTGCTCGACGTGGCCAACCCGTTCTTCACCGACGTGGCGCGGGGAGTGGAGGACGAGGCGAACAAGGCCGGCCTCGCGGTCATCCTCTGCAACAGCGACGACCAGGCCCGCAAGGAGAACCGCTACCTCGACGTGCTCGAGGAGCACCGGGTCCACGGCGTGCTGATCACGCCGGTGGTCGGCGCGAGCACCCGGCTGGCGAGCCTGCAGAAGCGGGGCACCCCGGTGGTGCTGGTCGACAGCCGGTCCCCGTCCCGCGGCCAGTGCTCGGTCGCGGTCGATGACGTGATGGGGGGCGACCTCGCGATGTCGCATCTGCTCGCGGCCGGGCACGAGCGCATCGCCTACGTGGCCGGCCCGGCCAGCATCCGGCAGGTGGCGGACCGGCACGAGGGCGCGCTGCGCGCGCTCCGCCGGGTCGGCGTGGCGGCCGACGACCTGATGGTGATCAAGGCCGACGCGCTGAACGTGTTCGCCGGGCAGCGGGCCGGCGCGTCGCTGGCGGAGCTGCCGGCCTCGTCCCGGCCGACCGCCGTGTTCTGCGCCAACGACCTGATGGCGCTGGGCGTGCTGCAGGAGATGACCCGCAATCACATCCGGGTGCCGGACGACATCTCCATCATCGGCTACGACGACATCGACTTCGCGGCGGCCGCCGCCGTCCCGCTGACCTCGGTCCGCCAGCCCCGCCAGGAACTAGGCCGCACCGCCGCCCGCCTCCTGCTCGAGGAGGCGGCCGACGACGAGAACCACCGCCACCGCCAGGTCATCTTCGAACCGGAACTAGTCGTCCGCCAGTCCACCGAGCGGACTCATCCCAGCTGAGACGGCGCTGAGAGCGCGTCGCCGCAGCTGAACGTGGAGGCGACCCATCGTCATCCTGGCTTCATGTGCGGCCAGTAGACAGAGCGTATGCGGATGGCTACACGACATGTCGAGCCTGGCGGCGGGTACCGGTCACGACGGCGGACCAGGCTCCGCGACCGGCGGTGGGTACGGATCAGCGCCGTCCTGCTGGCCGGATTTCTCCTAGTGACCGCATGGTCGGTGGGTAACGCGCTGACCGTGCCCGGGGGCGGGTCGGTCTCGGACAGGCTCGCGGAATGGGCTCGTGACCACTACCTCGGTCCGCTGGTGACGTTCGGCGAGTGGGTCTCGTACTCGGCACCGAAGAAGGGCGGGAAGCCGTCGTTCGCCCTGACCGGACCGAGCGCTAGCGTTGCGGTGCCCGCATCGCCTCACCCGAAGTCCCCAGCCGTCTCCGACCGCCCCCCGGCACGGCTGAAATCACCGGCGGGTGCGCCGCTGCCGGGCGAGGGCCAATGGCGCGTGCTCGGCACGGTTCGGGGCATGCCCGCCATCTACGGCACGTACCTGCGTTCGAGCAGCGTGTACACCTCGTACGTGGCCGGCATCGTCTCGATGAACCAGAGCCTGCTGACGTTCAGTCTGCGGCCGGGAACCGAGGACCCCGGGCCGGGGAACTGGAAGGCTCAGCCGGACATAGCCCCCGGCACTCGGCTGGGACTCGAGGCGACCTTCAACAGCGGCTTCAAGATCGGCCAGTCCGGCGGCGGCTTCTACCTGAACGGGGCGACCGACGGGACCTTGACCAACGGCGCAGCGTCGGAGGTCTACTACAGGAACGGGCGGATCGCGGTCGGGGTCTGGGGCGCCACCCTGCGCATGACACCGGACGTCGTCGGCGTCCGCCAGAACCTGCACCTGATCGTGGAGAACGCGGCGGTGCCGTCATCGGTCAACACCAACGTCGAGACGCAGTGGGGAGCCACCCTCGGCGGGGGCTACTACGTGTGGCGGTCCGGGATCGGAATCACCCGCGACGGGCGGGTTATCTTCGTCTACGGTCCCGCCCTGGACGTTCAGGAACTGGCCACGCTGCTGCAGCGGGCGGGCGCGGTATCGGCGATGCAGCTCGACATCAACCCGGAGTGGATGTCGTTCATGTACTACCTGCCGAAGAATCGACCGGCCGACCCTACCCCGGTGAACCTGCTGCCCGACCAGATGCAACCGCCCGATCGCTACTACTCTGCGTCCGGCCGCGACTTCACGGCTGTCTTCGCACGGTGAGCAGCCCGACTCGGACGCTCGAATCGCCCGGTAAGCGGACCCGGCTGCATGCGGCCGCAGGCTGGATGGCCGCAGTAACGGAGACCGCACGCCCACGCCAGTGGCCCAAGAACCTGCTCGTTTTCGCCGCGCCGCTGGCAGGCGCCTCACTGGGCCGTGATGACGGCCTCGGTTACGCGCTGGGGGCCTCGGCCGCCTTTGTCGCCGCCTCGATAGCGGTGTATCTCATCAACGATGCCATCGACGCCGGGCGGGACCGGCTGCATCCGGTGAAACGATTCCGCGCCGTGGCCTCCGGCCGACTACCCGGCTCACACGCGGTGGCGCTCGGGGGAGTGACCGCGGTGGTGGCGGTCTGCTACGGACTCTGGCTGGGCCAGCCCAGGCTCGCTGCGCTCATCGCCGCCTACCTCGGCCTCTCGCTCCTCTATGCGCTTGTTCTCAAGCATGTGGCGGTGATCGAGCTGGTCTTCGTCACATCGGGGTTCGTGCTCCGCGCGCTGAGCGGAGCGGTGGCGACGGGTGTCCCGCCTTCGGCCTGGTTCCTGCTCACGTGCAGTCTCGGCGCCTTCATGGTGACGATCGCCAAGCGATTCGCCGAGCTTTCCGCGCTCGGCGGTGCCGCCGCCGCCCACCGGCCCGTCATGCGCTGGTACACCGCTGCCGGGCTTCGGCGAAGCCAGCGGCTGGCGGCCTTCGTCATGCTGGCCGCCTATCTGATCTGGGCGGCCAGCCAGGGCAATGCCTGGATGCGGGCCTGGCACCTGGTCAGCGCCCTACCGCTCGCGGCCGCAGTCGTGCGCTTCGACTGGCTCACCGGCCGGGCAGGCACTCGACCGGTCGAGGACCTGATCGCGCGCGACCGCGTCATGGTCGGCCTGGAGCTTGGCTGGCTGCTGACGTTTACGGCGGGGCTGTGAGCCTGGGCCGCGCTGTGCCGACGGACGTCGCGGTGATCCGGCCGATGGCTCTTCTCGCAGGTAGATTCGGGTAGATGCGCATACTGGTGGCTGAGGACGACGAGCACCTCGGTGAAGTGCTCGCGCGTGGCCTGCGCGAGCAGGGCTACGCCGTGGACCTGGCCAGCGATGGTGAGAGCGCCGGGTCCTTCCTGCGGCTGTACGAGTACGCGGTTGCCGTGATCGACTGGCGGATGCCAGGGCTGTCAGGGCTGGACCTGATCCGGCAGCTCAGAGAGGGCCGGCGGGGCAGCGTCGGACAGGCGACGCCGGTCCTCATGCTGACCGCCAGAGACACCCCTGCGGACCGGATCGCCGGCCTGGACGGCGGTGCCGATGACTACCTGGTCAAGCCGTTCGACTTCGGTGAGCTGCTCGCCCGGCTGCGCGCGCTGCAGCGCCGGACGCGGCAGGCCCGGCTGCGGTTGAAGGTCGGCGACCTTGAGTTCGATCCGGTGGCGCGGCACGCCGAGGTCGACGGCCGCGTCCCCGCGCTGACCATGACCGAGCTCGGCATCCTGGAGACATTGATGCGGCGGTCGCCCGGCGTCGCGACCAGGGTCGCGATCGCCCAGCACGTGTGGCCCGATGAGGCGGACGCCTTCGGGTCCAACACGATCGACGTCCACCTGGCCCGGCTGCGGGCCAAGCTGGCGGATGTCCGAGTGCGGATCGAGACCGTCCGCGGCGTCGGCTACCGGATCGTCTCCCGGTGAAGGCGGGGCCGGCCCTCCGCGTCGCCGCAGTCGCGACGCTGCTGATCGCGTGCGTCAGCGCGATCGCGGCGGTCGTAATATTCGCGCTGGCGTCGGCCCGACTCACCCGCCAGGCTGACGCCGGCCTGGGCGAAATGCTCGCCAGCGCCCAGCACGACCCGCTCGACCTGATCCGTGACTCGCGCTCGGGCCAGGACGACGACGGGGATGGCGACGTAGACGAGAATCCGGCCTACCTCTGGATCGTCGGCAGGACGGCGGCCGGCAGTCGCGTGGTCACCGCGCGGTCGGCTGCCGCACCGGTGCTGCCTGCCAGCGTGCTGGGGACGTTGCCCGCCCCGGGGCGCCCGGTCACCGTGGATCTCGGGGCCGCCGGGACATACCGGCTGCTTGCCCAGCGGAACCCGACCGGTGAGCTGGTGGCGGGCATCAGCCAGGCCGGAGATTTGCACACCCTGCATCTGCTGAGAGACGGCGAGCTCGTCGTCGGCCCGGTACTTCTGCTCGCCATGTTCGGCGGTTCGCTGGTCGTCGGCCTGCAGGCGCTCGCCCCGGTCGAGCTGGCGCGGCGGCGGCAGTTGGAGTTCACCGCCGACGCGTCACATGAGCTGCGGACTCCGCTCAGCGTCCTGCGGGCCGAGGTCGACGTGGCGCTCAGCGCCCGGCGCCCGGCGGCCGCCTACCGAGACTCGCTGATCCGGGTCCGGTCAGAGAGCGAGCGGCTCAGTCGGCTCGTCGATGACCTGCTTTGGCTGGCGAGATTCGACTCGGAGCCGCCTCCGCCCGGACATGAGCCGGTCGACGTGGCGACCCTCGCGACCAGCTGCGCGGACAGGTTCCGTGCCATCGGCCCGGCAGTCACCGTGGATACCGGCAGCGGCCCGGCGCTGACGAACGCGCCGCCCGAGTGGATCGACCGGCTGATGGGCGTGCTGATGGACAACGCCTGCCGCTACGCGGGCCCGGATGGGCGGGTCCGGATCAGTGTCAAAACCGAGGGCGGACGGCTGGCGCTCGCCGTCGAGGACAGCGGCCCCGGCATCCCAGCGGAACAGCGGCCGCAACTTTTCGACCGGTTCCAGCGCGCTGAGCACCGGGGCAGCGGAGCCGGCCTGGGCCTGGCAATCGGCGACTCCATCGTGCGGTCGACCGGTGGCCGCTGGCGCATCGCCACTTCGCCGCTGGGCGGCGCTCTGCTGGAGGTCTCATGGAAGCAACAGCATAAGTTGCCAGGATGAGGGGGCGACCTCTCACCCGGGCCATGCCGGCGGCCGATGATCTGGCCTGGTAGCGGGTAACTGCGGCCCGGTCAACGGGAAATGCTCGGTCCGCCGGCGGCAGCTGTCGAGGCCGATGATCAGCGCCTCGTAGCCGTCGATCGGCCTGATGAAGGCCAAGCCGGGCTCGCCCGCCACCGCGAGGGCGGTGGCCAGAGCGTCTGCCAGGGCGAGATCGGGCCCGGTGACACTGGCCGAGCCGACCCGCACCGCCGAGCGCGCAGAGTACGGGTCGATCAGGTGGCCGCCGCGCTCGTAGCTGCCCGAGGTGGCGATCGCCCCCGTGAGCGAGACGATCTCGGCCAGCCGACGCGGCGCGGCCGGGTCAGCGAGGCCAACCCGGAACGGCTCGCCGGTCCCCGGATCGCCGTAACTGGCAATGTCACCAGCCGCGTTCACCATTGCGCCGGCGATGCACGGCGCGGTGAACGCCGCGAGCGCCTGCTGGGCCGCCCAGCCCTTCACCAAGCCGGTCGGGTCTATCCCGCCAGGCATCGCCCACGGATCGAACCAGCCCCCTGATAGCTCCCGCGCGGTTACGCACCGCGACAGCACGTCGGCCACCTCGGCGGGGGCCTCCGCAGTCGTGATCTCCCCCGCTCGCAGTCGGCTGATCGCGCTGCCCGGCTGCCAGGTGCTGAACACCGTATCGGCGCGCTGCAGGATGGCCCTAGCCTGGACGAGCTGCCGGCGGACCTCCTCGATCTCGGCTGCGGTCGCGTCCCCGGAGGCATACACGTCGATGCTGACGATCGTGCCCATCACGTTCTCGAGGTGATGGACCGGACGCGTCGGGGTCACTGGAAACTCAGGCTGTGCAAGGCCGACTGCAGCGACTGGGTGAAGCCCGCGCTGGTGTAGCTCGCGCCTGACACTCCCTGGATGTTAGCGCTCTGCGCCTGCATGGCTTCCTGCTCCAGGATCGGGATCGCCTGCTGGTCGATGGATTCCGAGCGGGGGTTCCCGCCGTCGTCGATCGACGCGACCCCGACGTTGAGGATCTTGCTCCCGGACACGGTGACCTTGACCGATATGACGCCGTAGCTGTAATTAACGGCCGAGCCGGCCGCGCTCTGCGCGGTCGGGGCGGCAGCGCTCCGCGTTCCACCGCCAGTCCGGCCGGTCCGCCTGGCCGGCTTGGCCGCTGCGGCCCGATGACCGGGCGACGCTGCCGGATCGGGAGACGAGGCCGTTTGGCCGCCCGCGGTCGGTAGCGCACCCAGGCTCAGCTTGGCCGGCGTGGTGTGGAACGCCAGCACTCCGGCTAGGCCGGCCACGGTGGCGCTGATGACGATCGGTGCCCTCTTCATAGTCGCCTCCTAGAACCCGAACGACTCGATGTGGATCTGCTCACTGGACACCCGGAGCCGACGGGCGATCGTGGCGACCTCCGAGCTGAACCCGCCCGGCCCGCACACGTAAACGTCACGGGCGGCGATGTCGGGCACAATCCTGGACAGGGCGTGCGCGTCGAACCGCACCCGGTCCCGCGGGCCGACCACCTCGTACAGCCGGCCGCCGAGCCGGTAGACCAGTTCGGCCACCTCCCGGCGGTGGATCAGGTCGTCGACGGTGGACGCGCGGAGCACCACCACCACGTCCGTCCAGTTCGGCAGGTCCTCCAGCATCGCGCGCAACGGCGTGACGCCTACCCCTGCGCCAATCAGCAGGACGGCCTCCGAGGTGCGGGCATGGCCGGTGAACGCGCCGTACGGGCCCTCGATGGCGACCCGGGTCCCTGGCCGCAGGCTGGCCACCGCACGGCTGTGGTCGCCTAGTCCTTTGATCGTTATCCGCAGGTAATGCCTGCTGGGCAGAGCGGACAGCGAGTAGGGATGCCCCTGCCACCACATATCCCTGGTGAGGAAGTGCCAGAGGAAGAACTGCCCGCCGGACACGGGGAGCCGGTCAAGCTGTCGTCCCCGGCAGATGACCGAGACGACGCCGGGCCCCTCGCTGCGGACCTCCACGATCCGGAGCTGGCGCCGCAGGCTCCGCCCGATCGGCAGCAGCA
>Ga0302326_10008139_pt1 | contig 23197 bp, 20 predicted proteins | sample Palsa_T0_3_FD_202264 | JGI IMG/M metagenome (GOLD analysis project Ga0302326, IMG submission 202264) | Peat permafrost microbial communities from Stordalen Mire near Abisko, Sweden - Palsa_T0_3 | ecosystem: Environmental > Terrestrial > Soil > Palsa > Peat permafrost | place: Sweden: Abisko... | reverse complement strand
CCCTTCAGCACTTCACGCGCGTCGAGCAGTGCCTGAACGTTGACTCCGTTGGTAACTGTCGTCATATCGCTACCTCCCTAGGATCTTCCCAAATTACCTATTTAGATGGTTGACAATACACTTGGCCATACCCGGATACCATAGCCCCCATGGCAGAGCCAGCCTCAACGCTCGCGGCCGGCTCGGTCGGCACGGTCGAAACGCAGTACCTCGACCTGCCGGAGCCGGTGCGGCTCGACTGCGCGCGCGAGCTGCACCCGGTTCGCGTGGCATACGAGACCTACGGTGCCCTCTCACCCCGGCGCGACAACGTCATCCTGGTGTGCCATGCGCTCAGCGGCGACGCCCATGCGGCGGGCTTCGCGAAGACGCCGCCCGACGAGAGCACGCGTGACGGGTTCGCGGCCGAGGCTCGCGACGGCGTGGGCCGCAGGGGGCTGGGCTGGTGGGACGGGATGATCGGCCCCGGCAAGGCGTTCGACACTGACCGCTTCTTCGTCGTCTCCACGAACCTGCTCGGCGGCTGCCGAGGGACGACAGGGCCGTCGTCGCTCGACCCGGCAACGGGCAAGCCGTACGGGCTGGACTTCCCGGTGGTCACTGTCGCGGACATGGTGCGGACCGAGCGCGCGTTCCTGAACGCAGTCGGTATCGAGCGGCTTGCGGCGGTAGCCGGCGGCTCGCTCGGCGGGATGCAGGCATTCGAGTGGGCGATCCTGTTTCCTGATCAGGTCGATGCCGTCGTGTCGATCGCCAGCACGCACGCCCTCCACCCGCAGGGCGTGGCCTGGAACGCGATCGCGCGTGAGGCGATCATGCGCGACCCGGCCTGGCAAGGCGGCCACTACTACGGCACGGGCGCCGCGCCCGACGCCGGCATGGGCGTCGCGCGGATGGTCGGCCACGTCACGTACCTGTCCGCACTGGCGCTGGGGGACAAGTTCGGCCGGCGGCTGCAGTTCGCCGACGACATCCGCTACACGATCACCGAGCCGGAATTCGAAGTCGAGAGCTACCTGCGCCACCAGGCCGACTCGTTCGTCAAGCGCTTCGACGCCAACACCTATCTCTACACCTCGCGCGCGCTCACGTATTTCGATCTCGCGCGGCAGCACGGCAGCGGATCGCTCGCGCGGGCGCTCGAAGGCGTTTCGGCGCGCACGCTGCTGATCGCGTTCAGTTCCGACTGGTTGTACCCGCCCTCCGCATCAGGGGAGGTCGCCGACGCGCTCCGCGGTCTCGGCAAGCCAGTCGAGTTCCATATCATCGACGCGCCATACGGCCACGACTGCTTCCTTCTTGAGGAAGCCCGCCAGACGCCCATTATCCATAGCTTCCTGGCCGAAGGCGGGGCCGGCGAATGACGTCGAGGAAGAGGCCTTCATGACCGATAAGCTCTCGCGGGTCGAGACTGTGCCAATCGAGCAGGACCGCGCGTTCGGATTCGAGACACGGCAGCTGCACGCCGGGCAACGGCCCGACCCGAACACGGGCGCACGTGCGGTGCCGATCTTCCAGACGACCAGCTACGTGTTCGAGGACCCGGAGTCAGCGGCAGCGTACTTCAACCTGCAGGAGTACGGGAACACGTACTCGCGCATCATGAACCCGACCGTCGCGGTGTTCGAGGAGCGGGTAGCGAACCTCGAGGGCGGCGCTGGCGCGGTGGCGTTCGCCAGCGGGATCGCCGCACAGGCAGCCGCGCTGTTCACGCTGCTGCAGCCGGGCGACCACGTCGTCTCGTCCTCGGCGCTCTACGGCGGGACGGTGAACCAGCTCAAGCACCTGCTGCGCAAGATGGGCGTGGAGCTGACGTGGGTCGATCCCGACGATCCGGGCGCGTGGCGGCAGGCGGTCCGCGCCAACACGAAGGCATTCTTCGGCGAGACGATCGGCAACCCGGCCGGGAATGTGCTGGACATCGAGACGGTGGCGTCCATCGCGCACGAGCACGAGCTGCCGCTGGTCGTGGACAGCACGTTCGCGACGCCGTACCTGTGCCGCCCGATCGAATGGGGCGCCGATATCGTGATCCACTCGGCGACCAAGTTCATCGGCGGCCACGGCACGAGCATCGGCGGCGTCGTCGTCGAGGCCGGCACGTTCAACTGGTCCAACGGGCGGTTTCCCGTGGTCGCGGATCCGTCGCCGGCCTACCATGGCCTGCAATTCCACGAGACGTTCGGGATGTACGGCTATCTGATGAAGCTCCGGGCCGAGACCCTGCGCGACCTGGGCGCGGCGCTCTCGCCCTTCAACGCCTTCCTGTTCCTGCAGGGGCTCGAGACACTGTCGCTACGGATGGAACGCCACGTCAGCAACGCGCTAGCGGTCGCGGCGTTCCTCCAGGCGCACGACCTGGCGTCGAACGTGACCTACCCCGGCCTGCCGGGGAGCCTGTACCGGCCCCTGGTGGAGAAGTACTTGCCGCGCGGAGCCGGCGCGGTGTTCTCGTTCGACTGCGCCGGTGGCCGGACCGGCGGACAGGACCTCATCCGCGGTGTGACGCTCTGGTCCCACCTGGCGAACGTCGGTGACGCGAAAAGCCTGATCATCCACCCGGCCAGCACGACGCACCGCCAGCTGAGCAACGACGAACTGCGGGCGGCCGGCGTCGGGCCGGGGACGGTGCGGCTGTCGGTCGGCACCGAGTCCGTCGAGGATCTGATGTGGGATCTGGAGCAGGGTTTCGCGCGCGTCGCCGCAACAGCGGGAGAGAAGGTAGCGACGGCATGATCGATCTCGGGCAGTACCAGGACTCGCTGACGATCCAGCGCGTGCTCCACACCGCCAGGACGATCGCGATCGTGGGCCTGTCGAACAACGAGCTGCGGGCCAGCTACTTCGTTGGTTACTACCTCAAGCGGCATGGCTACCGCGTCATCCCCGTGAATCCCCGCGAGACGGAGATCCTCGGAGAGACGTCCTACGCGAGCCTGCTGGACGTACCCGTGCCGGTGGATGTCGTGAACGTCTTCCGCGCGCCGGACGCCCTGCCGGGGATCGCGCGGGAGGCTGTGGCGATCCACGCCGGCGCCATCTGGTGCCAGTTCGGCGTGATCAACGCCGACGGCGCGCGGATCGCCGAAGATGGCGGCGTGACGGTGATCATGGACCGCTGTCTCAAGGTCGAGCACGCGCGCTACATGGGCCGGATGCACTGGCTCGGATTCAACACGCAGCGCGTCACCTCAGTCCGCGCCGGGTTCCAGTAGCTGAAGAGAGACGGTGAAAGGGCAGTCACACGTTCACGGTGGACGAGCCGTCTGCGCTCGGCGGCGGCGGCATAGCCCCGAACCCGAGACCGCGCAGCGCTACCAGGAACTCGCCGCCGTGGTCGACAAGCACTGCCCGGTGCTGGACCTGTTCCGCAACCCGGTGCCCGTGAGCGCACTCACCTCACCAGCCACGACTGGCACGGCGAATCATCGACCAGCTCCCGGTTGGCCCGCTTCAGGGGCACCACCTCGTTGTCGACGAACTTGATCGCCGCGTCGGCAATGCTCTGCCAGTGGCTGCGTGACACCTCAGTCGTGGGTGGTTCCCGGATGTGAAGGGCCGGAGCGGACGGAGTTCGTGACCGTCACGACAGGCCGCCGCGCGCGACGAGTTGCTGGGCGATGATGTTGCGTTGAATCTCGTTGGTACCTTCGCCGACGATCATCAGCGGCGCGTCCCGGAACAGTCGTTCCACATCGAACTCGGTGGAATAGCCGTAAGCGCCGTGGATGCGGATCGCGGTAAGCGCACTGCTCATGGCCACCTCGGACGCGAACAGCTTCGCCATCCCGGCCTCGAGGTCAGCCCGTCGGCCCTGATCGAACAGCTCTGCCGCCTGCAGCAGCAGCAAGCGGGCTGCCGTCACGCTGGTTGCCATGTCGGCGAGGTAGTTGCCGATCGACTGGTGTCGCCAGATGGGCTTGCCGAACGTGTGCCGTTCCTGAGAGTAGGCCAACGCGCGGTCGAAGGCGGCCCTGGCCACCCCCACCGCTCGCGCCGCTACCTGGATCCGGCCCACCTCCAGCCCCTTCATCATTTGCTGGAAGCCGGTTCCCGGCGCTCCGCCGAGTGCCGCCGACGCGGAGACGCGGCAGTCGTCGAAGACCACCTCGCAGCTCTCCACGCCATGGTAGCCAAGCTTGCCCAGCGGCTTTCCGATGGTGACCCCCGGGCCCTTTTCGACGATCAGCACAGTCATGCCACTGTGCGGGGGCGAGGCAGCTGGATCGGTCTTGCACAGCAAGGCGATCAGATCCGACCGCTCGGCGTTGCTGATCCAGGTCTTGGCTCCGTTGATGACGTACTCGTCACCGTTGAGCGTGGCCGTCGTCGTCATCGCCGACAGGTCCGAGCCTCCGCCGGCCTCAGTGAGGGCCATCGTGGCTCGAAGGGCACCAGTCGCCATCGTCGGCAGGTACTTTTCCTGCTGCTCCGGCGTGCCGAAGATCGACAGGAGTTTCGAAACGACGGTGTGACCGCCGATCGCGCCGCCGAGGCTCATCCAACCCCGGGACAGTTCCAGCGTCACCAGCGCCATGCACGCGGTGCTTACCGGGTACTCGGTGTAGGGGGAACACACCCCCAACCCGAACAGACCCAGGTCCTTCATCTGCTCGATCAGATCGGCCGGGTACTCGTCCGAGCGATCGAATGCCGACGCGACCGGAACGATGCGGTCGTCGGCAAAGCGGCGAACGACATCGACCAGTTCCTGCTCGCCGTCAGGTAGTGAGAACACGGTGGCTCCTTCCGGGCGGTGGCGTCTCGGTGGAAGGTCCATTAGCCAGCGCCCGCATGTCGAAGACGTTCATGCCTGATCGCTCGAAACGACTGATGGGACCGATCCGTTCGCCCGCGGACCGAATCCGCGGCGATAGATCATCACGGTGCGTTCGAAGCTGATGACCTCGGTTCCCGCCTGGTTGCGGCCGGTTGTCGAGACCACGACAATCCCCACGCTGGGGCGTGACTTGGATGGTCGGACCGAGAGCACTTCGGAGGCGGAGTAAATCGTGTCGCCCTCGAATACCGGATTGGACATCCGCACGGTGTCCCAACCGAGGTTCGCGAACACGTTGAACGACACGTCGAAAACGCTCTGACCGGTGACGATCGAGAGCAACAGCGTTGAATTGACCAGCGGTCGGCCGAACTCGGTGTGCGCGGCGTAGTTGTGATCGACATGCAAACTGGCCGAGTTCTGCGTCAAGAGCGTGAACCAGATGTTGTCGGCCGATGTGATCGTTCGCCCCATGGGGTGCTCGTATCGGTCCCCGACGACGAAGTCCTCGAGGTAGCGCCCGCCCCACATCGAAGCGGTGGGCGCGGTCACGGCACCCGCTCCAGGTCGAATTCGGCGCGGATGTCCGCCGTGTGCTCGCCAACCGCGGGCACGGCACCCATGCGAGCCTCGAACGAGGCGAATCGCACCGGTGGCCGTATGGCCCATACGGCCGACGAGGGTCCGGGCACGTGGGTCAGGCGAGGCTCGGCATCAGCCAGCAGGGCGTCCTTGAGGTCACCGACCGACCGCACCAACGCATACGGCACGTCGGCGGCGGTCAGCAGCGCGCAGAGATCGGCCACGGTGAGCGCCTCCAGGCGAGCCTGCACGAGCTCGTCCAGTTCGGTCCGGTGCGCAATGCGGGCGACGTTGGTGGCGAAGGACGGATCATCGGCGATGTCGTCAGCGCCCAGTACCCCGGCGCAGAAGCGCCGCCACTGGGACTCGTTCTGCACACCTATCGCGACTGTCCCGTCGGCGGCCCGGAAGGCGCCGTAGGGAGCGATCGTGGCGTGATGCAAACCGGTCCGGGACGGGGCCCGTCCGGTCTGCCAGGCATAGAAGGCCGGCTGGCTGAGCCACTCGGCCATGGCGTCGAACATCGCGACCGACAGTGCCTCGCCCCGGCCGGTCTCATCGCGCTTCTTGAGTGCGACCAGGATGCCGGCGAACGCGTACATTCCCGTGGCGATGTCGGCGATCGATACCCCGACCCGAGCGGGTTCATCCGGGGTGCCGGTGAGTGACGCGAGCCCGCTCTCGCACTGGATCAACAAGTCGTATGCCGTACGGGTCGCATCGGCCGAGCTGGCCGCATAGCCACGGATGTCGCACGCGACGAGCCTGGGGTTCGCGTCGCTGAGCTGCGCGGCGCCGAGCTGGTGGCGTTTGGCCGTCTCCGGCGACAGGTTGTGGACAAAGACGTCGGCTCGGGCGATCAACCGGCACAGGTCGGACCGGTCACCCTCGTCGGCCAGATCCAGGCAGATCGATTCCTTGCCCCGATTGAGCCAGGCGAAGTAGCTCGAGACATCGCCGAAGGCGGCGTCGTAGCGCCGCGCGAAGTCACCACCATCTCGCGGCTCGACCTTGATGACCCGCGCGCCGAGTTCGGCTAGCTGACGAGTCGCCAATGGCGCCGAGACGGCCTGCTCGACCGCGACGACGAGTAGCCCGTCGAGCGGAAGTTCACTAAGCGACAAGGACGCTTGGCCGGGCATCATCATCCGCCGTCTCGATCGAACGCCAAGAGCACCTCAGGCCCGCCGGGCAGGCCGCCCGATCGGGCCGTCTCGATCACGTCGGCGAAGTTCTCCTGGAGAACGCCGCGTCGCAACTTGCCGGTCGGGGTGAGCTCGCCGCGATCGAAGTCGAAGTTGCGGCGCAGGACGGCCACCGTGCGGATGGGCCGGCCGGTCAGGTCCTCGTTGATGGCCGCGACGTCGGACTCCAGCCGGTCGGTGGCCTGGTCGACCCGGAACGTCACCAGAGCGATCACCCCGCCGTCCTCCACCGGCAGGCAGAAGGCGTCCTGCAGGTAGGCCAGGCTGCGCAGCCGCGCCTCGACGGCCTCGGGCGCGTGCGCGGTCGCAGCTGGTCCGGCCGCGACGAACTGGGCCCGGCCCAGGATGCGTACCTCGCGATCGGGGTCGACCTCGACGAGATCGCCGGTCGGGTACCAACCGTCCTGCAGGGCGTCCGAGCGACCCCAGTATCCGGTGAACAGCCCGGGCCAGCGGATGAACAGCTCCCCGTTACGCACTTCATACCCGACCTCGGGCAGCAATCGACCCACGGCCTGCTGATCACCGGTGCTGAGGCCGGATCCGACGATGAGCATCTCGGCACTTGCGTAGATCTTGTGCAGCTCCACGCCTAGGCCGGCCAACCACGCTGCCGCGGCGGGCGCGATCGCATACCCCCCGGTGATGGCCCACCGCGTGTTGTGCAGTCCCAGTTCATGCCGCAGTTCATCGACGCTCAGTGTCTGGCCTGGCCGGTCCAGAGCGTTGACGCGCGCTTCCCACTGATAAGGCATCAGCCACATGTAGTGCGGCGAGAGATCCTTCACGTCCTCGTCGTAGGAGGTGCGCGATGCCGTGAAGTTCAGTCGCATTCCCGACAGCAAGTGGCTGACCGTCCCCACCACGGGTTCGGCCGGCGCGGCCAGGTTGAAGTTGGGGATGTGGTCATCGGCGGCGTCCGCCGGGAAGGCACGCAGGAAGGCGCGGGTCCCTTCGATCAGCGACGTGTGGGTGTGGGCGGCCAGCTTCGGTACCCCGGTCGAACCCGAAGTTCGGAACATGCTGGTCACATCGCCGGGCTTCAGCATCACGGCCGCCGCCGGCGACGCGGAACGGCCGTCGCTGACCAGCTGATCGAATGTCAGCACATCGACGTCCGGCGAACTGCGGTCGGTGCAGTCGTCCTCCCAGGACACGATGACCGCTGGCGCCTTCGTGTCGGCCAGGGCGAGCAGCTGCCCGACCTCGCGCGCGCCACGGACCACCGCTACCGTCGGCTGAGTGTCACCCACCACCTGCGCGACGTCCTCAGTTCCGCCGCCCGGCCACACGCTGACCGTCGCGGCGCCGAGCGTCCAGGCTGCGTACGTCGTCCAAAGCATCTCCAGGTCGATCTCGCCCAGCAACAACACGCGCGCGCCGTGGACGACGCCGCGGGCCCGCAGGCCGGCGGCGATCGCCGAGACCTGATCGCCTGCCTCGGTCCACGAGTACTCATGCCACCATCCATCGCGCCGACGACGCACCGCGACCGCCTCCGGGTTCTGGGCGATCCGCCAGGCGAGCAACTCCGCGAGCGTCCGGCCGTCGAACTCAGCTGACGGCGCCCCACCGGTCGTCGTCACGGAGCCGCCACCTCCCACTCCCGCTGATCGACCAAGACGCTGTCGGTACCGAGCTCGGGGACAATCGTCACCTCGTCCAGGCGCACGTGACAGACGTCGTGGAACACCTCACCTACCGAGGCCTCGAACCCCTCCGGAGGCGGACCCTTACCCGGCGTCACCCGCAACGTGAGGATGTCGCGGATACCTCCGTCGGTGGCCCGGCTGACAACCAGCGCCACCTCGACGTCGGCCGGCAGTGCTTGGCGCACACTGCGCACGTCCCGGGGGTAGACGAACACGCCTCGTACCTTCACGCCCTCACCGACGCGACCGAGCACACCGGCGATGCGATCGCTCGGGTCACCGCACCGACACGGCTCGTCCAACCACCGCGAAAGATCTCCGGTACCCAGCCGGGGCACGACGTACTCGTGGTCGAGCGGGGTCAACACGATTTCGCCCGCCTCGCCGACGGCAACCGGGGCTCGGGTGTCGCGGTCGACGATCTCCACGAGCATGCGCTCGGTGACGTGCATGCCTTCCTTCTCGGCGCACTCATACGCCGCCGGACCGAGGATCGACACTCCATAGAAGTCCCGCGAGTCGATGCCGAACTGCCTGTGCAATTCGCGTCGCACGCCCGGCGCGAACTCGCCCCCGACGATGGCCAGCCGCAGCGAGGTGTCCTTGCTCCCGGCATCGGTGAGCGTGCGCCACAGGAAGGTCGGGAACCCGAGCCAGACCGTAGGCCGCAGCCGAGTGAACAGTTCGAGCTGCAGGGCGCTGTTGCCCGGTCCGGCCGGCACCACGCACGCACCGAGACGCCGCAACCCCTCGTCGAACACGTGCGCCACCGTCGCGAGATGGTAGCCGAATGTGTTCACCACGACATCGCTGCTGGTCACACCCAGCCGACCGAACAGATCGGCCATCACGTCGGCTCCGTGGCGACCGGCATAGGCAACATCGACCTCGCCACCAGCGTGATAACCCAATCGGCCGAAATCGCTCAGGGGGATGGTCGCAAACCCGGCACGGTCTGGATATTCCTGCTGCCAGCGGGCCAGGTCACTGCGGGGCAGGATCGGCAGCCGGGCGAAATCCGCGGCTGGATCGGCCGACTGCGCGGACACGCCGGCCTCACCGAGGATCCGCTTACCCGCCGGGCTGGCGGCGACCCGATCCAGCAGGGCCCGCGCAGTTGACGCCGATGTCTCCCGTGGCACGTCGTCCCTCTCATTGCTTTTCTCGGTGCGTGTTGTGGTCATTCAGGCGGGCGCCCGTCGCGTCTCATTGCCATTGCCAGGACTATGAAGCGGTTGCGCCGGACAGGACGAACTGCGGAAGGACGGCGTCACCCACGTCCTCGAAGGCCACCTCGACCCGCGCGTCGATCGATATGTCCTCCGGCGCGCAGTCGATCACGTTGCCCATGACCCGCGGTCCCTCGTCCAGGTCCACCAGGGCGACCGTGTAGGGCACGTAAGGCTTGAACTCCTCGCTGGGTGCCCGCCCGATCGTGGTGAAGGTGAAGATCGTTCCGCGGCCCGGGCTCTCGACCCATTCCACGCCGTCGCTGGCGCAGTTCCAGCAGATCGGCCCCGGCGGATACCGAAATGTTTGGCAATTCGTGCACTGCTGCAGCAGGTAGCGACCTTTGGCGCACTCGTCCCAGAAATGCTGCGCGGCAGAGCTGGTGATTACTGGTTTACGGCCACTCATCGCCTATTCCCTTCCCAAGACGTTTACTTGCCATGCGTAGAAGCCGCCCTCGCCAAGGCACAGGGCGGTCTTGGCGTCAGGCACCTGCCGATCGCCGCACTCGCCCCGCAACTGACGGATCGCTTCGACCATCTGGATCATCGAGGCGGACGGGCCGGGGTGGGCGCAGGCGAGCAGGCCGCCGTGGGTGTTGATCGGGAACGATCCCCCGGGCTCGATCTTGCCGTCACTGACGAACTCGCCGCCCTCGCCCGGCTCGCAGAAGCCCATGTTCTCCAGCTCCACCACGACCGAGATCGTGGCCGGGTCGTACGGGTACACGATGTCCAGCTCGTCGCGAGCGAGGCCGCTCATCGCCAGGGCCTGGTCGGTCGCCTTGCGCAGGCCGGGCATCTTGGTCAGATATTTGTTGAACATCAGGTTCTGGCTGTCGACGCACTCGCCGAATCCCATGACCCTGACCGGGACGTTGGGACCGTCGTGGGCTCGTTCGGGCAGCGTCACCACGGCGGCCGCCGCCCCGTCCGACACCAGGGACATGTCGAACATGCGCATCGGGGAGGAGATCATCTTCGAGGAGGTGACGTCCTCGACGGTGATCGGGGTTCGCATCCCGGCCTCGGGGTTGAGCGCGGCCCACTTGCGGGCCGAGACGGCGATGGTGGCGAGCTGCTCGGACGTGGTGCCGTACTCGTGCATGTGCCGCTGCGCGATCATGCCGAAGTTCGAGGGCAGGAGCGGGCCGAACGGGTACTCCCACTCGGAGTTGTTGGCAGTCTTCGCGAAGACCTCGACGACTCCCCCGCGGGTGAGCCGCGAATTGAGGTTCTCCGACGCCACGCAGAGCACGTTGGTGGCCAGGCCGGCCTGGATGGCCATGCTCGCCCACATGAAGTGCTCGGAGATCGGGGTGCCGCCGTACGGGATCATCTTGGCCCAGGCCGGCTTAATGCCGAGGGTCTGCGCGAGGTAGGCCGCCGAGGTCAGGACGCGTTCGGGCGGCCACACCGACGTAATGAACACGACGCCGTCGATGTCCCGGAACGTCATCCCGGCGTCCTTGACGGCCCGTGCGGAAACCACCTGGGCCAGGCCCCAGTAGTCTGTCGGATCTTCCAGCGCGTCGACGCCGGCCGTCGCGGCGCCGACGATCGCAGGCTTGTCTTTCACGGCGTACCACCTTCTGAGTTCCTCGATGTCACAATGGTGAATTCAGTGCGCGGCATCGCGCCGCTCCAGGAATGCCTTGAGATCGCCGGTGTTCGCCGGCGAGATGATCTGCTGGTACTCGTCCGTTGCGTGACCGACTTGATGGATCATAAAGTGTGAATGCCAGGAGGCGAGCTGCCCCATGGTCTGCAGGGTGGCGTTGAAGCTCTCCTTGGTCAGCCGCGCAGCCATGGGCGGGAGCTTGCTGATCCGCTCGGCCAGGTGGTCGACCTCGCGATCGAGGTCCTCGTCGGGATAGACGCGATTGGCCAGTCCCAGGTGCTTGGCGTCTTCGGCTGTGAGCACGTCGCCGAGGAACAGCATCTCCTTGGCCTTGCGCACGCCAACCTCCCACGGTTCGACGAACACCTCCACTCCGATCGCGCCCATGCGTACGACGGGATTGGAGAACTTGGCCGATTCGCCGGCGATGATCAGATCGCACATGCAGGCCAACATCAGGCCGGCCGCGATGCAGTGACCGTGGACCTGCGCGATCGTGGGCTTCGGGCAGTTGCGGATCGCCAGGCACTTGTCAAAGTAGCTGGTGCGTTCGTGATGCAGCCGACCCTCGGTCGTCTTGCGGAGTTCGGCGATGTCGGCTTCGGACGTCCCCCCGACCGTGCGGCTCAGATCGTGCCCGGAGGAGAAGCTGCGCCCCCGGCCCGCCAGCACGATCACCCGCACGTCATCGTCGGCCGTCGCCTCGGCGAACGCCGCATCGAGGGCGTAGATCATCTCCTCGTTCTGGGCGTTGTGCTGCTTGGGCCGGTTGAGCCAAATCCGCGCGACGTTGCCGCGGCGTTCGGTCTCGATAGTGCTCACGGCTAGCCCGCCGATCCGGCGGCCGGGTCGGGTCCGAAGAAGTGTGTGTCCTCGTCCCACCCGGGGTAGCCGACAAAGACGTGCTCGTGCATGAGCACCGATCCGAGCTGCTCGCGCGCCAGGTCACCTCGAACGCTCTGAACCTTGTACTGGACCACGCGGGTCCTCCTGTCTGCTTCGGCAGCTCACCATGGCGAGCGGCGAGGGTCGGTCATTGCAAGTCCGTCGCCCAGTCGGGGATCAACCGGAAGTAAGCGCTGTCGTGCGCGGCGTCCAGCCCGGTGTAGGTCGGCCGCAGGCCGATCACGTCGCTTCCGCGCCGGGCGACCGATACGAACTCCTTGCTCTCCAGCGTGTCGACCGCTTCGGCGAAGTCGGCGGAATCGACATCGACGGCCGGCAGCCGGCGTCGCAGGTCCGGGAGGGTCATGTGCAGCCCGGGGTGCAGACGGTAGGTCTCGGCCAGCAACCGCAGGATGGTGTCAGTCAGGCTGTTCGATGTCGGCTCGGCGGTTATCGGCGTGAGCGTCGGCGGCAGGATGGCCATCGGTTCCTCGGCGAGGATCTCGACGAAGCGCTTCTCGCCGAGCCGGAAGATCAGCCCCCGGAGCACGTCGTTGCTCCCGGCACCGACTTGGTACAGCCGCAGGTCCTGCATGATCTGGAAGACCGGGTAGTGGCGCGAGTAACCGTCGGCGCCCATAAGCTCCAAGGCGGTCGACGCACCGCGCAGGGCCGTCTCGGCAGCCAGCAACTTGGCTGCGCTCGCCTCGAGACCTGAGCCTTCGGCGCCGGTGTCGAGAAGGTGGGCGGCATGGTAGGCCGTGGTGCGCACCGAGATCCCCTCGGCCAGGGCCGTGCCCATCCGCGCGCGGATGGTGGCCAGCCGGTCGAGGCTCGTGCCGAACTGCCACCGCCGGCGCAGCCACTGCCACGACGTGGCCAGCGACTCGCCCATCATGCCGATGCACTTGCAGGCGACGGCAACGCGTTCGACGTTCAGGCCCCCGGTCATGACGGACCACCCGTCTCCCGGGGCGCCCAGCATCGCGTCCTCGGTGAGGAACACGTCGTCGAAGTGCAGAACCCCGTTGCGCAGGTACTGGCTCCCGCCGAGGTCGTAGAGCCGCTCGACGTTCAGGCGGGGCGAGTCGGCCGGCACGAGGAACGCCGAGAGGTGAGTGCGCTTCTTGACCGAGGCCGGGTCGGTCGAAGTCGCGGCGTACACCAAGTAGACGTCGGCCAGCCCAGTGTGCGTGATGTATCGCTTACGTCCGTTGAGCAGGTAGCCGCCCGGCGTGGGCCGGGCGAACGTGGCGATCCCGCCGGCGTCCGACCCGGCGTACGGCTCGGTGACAGCAACGGCGCCGAGGGTTGTCCCGGCCGCCAGACCGGGCAGCCAGCGCTGCTTCTGGTCCTCGGTGCCGTGGGTGGCGATGTGGAAGGCGCAGCCCACGCCGAAGGCCATCGTCGCGCCCGGGATGCGGCCGAGCGCCTCCATGATGATCGACAGTCGGGTCGCATCGCCGGTCCCGGGCGACATGCCGCCGTAGGCCTGGGGTATCACCGCGCCGAAGTAGCCGCGCCGGCCCAACTCGGCGATGGTGTCGCGAGGCACGTCATGCGACCACATTGCGGCCATGTTGCGCTCTCGCATCGAGTCCGCGAACGCATTCACCTCGACGGCGAGCGCCCTTTCTTCCGGGCTCCACCAGTCGAAGGTCGTTCTGTGCAGCATTCCCGATTCTCCTTGCGTCGTCGTGCGTCGTGCGGAAGTGCGGTCCGGCCGCCGGTGGTCAGCTCCCCGGGGGGAGGGGCGGATACCACCAGGGCGTCTAGCTCGGCCTCGGCAGGGGTGACCGGGTTGGCCATGAACCGCACGTCCGATCGCCCTTCGGTGTTCGACCCGCCGAGCCGAACATGACCACGCTGCCGAATTGCGGATCGCGCTGGGCGCCGATGATCATCTCCATGCCGATGCCACCCCGGTGCCCAGCACGCCGAGCCCGCCGGCCTTGGACACCTCGGCGACGACCCGCGCGGAGTTCGAGAACGCGATGACCGGATAGCGGATGGAGATCACACCGACTCCTTGTCACACTGGTCGGAACCTCGGTCACCGAGGTGACCCGGGCGGTCCGGAAAGCGGCCCACCAGGCTCACTTGAGTATCACCGATCAAAAATCAAGAGTCAACACACCCGCGACGGCGCCCAATCGACGAGCGTGGCTCGACCCACCGAGCGGAAGCGAGCCTCCACCTCGGTACCGATCAGGCCAGGCAGGCGTCGCGGCCGGGCCTCTGCCATCGGTCGCACCCGAGGCAGTGCTGCACCCCGAGCCGACCCTCCGCGGTCCCGTGCCAGTACCTGCGACCTCAGCGACGCCCGACCTGGGCTCGCCGAGGTCGAGTCGTTCTTCATCGGTCAGTGGCGGGGGCGTTCCGAGGCGTGCGCCCGGCCGGTGATATCGGCAGATCGTGGCCGGCTGCGAGCAGCGGCTCGCTGAGCTGGCCGCCCTAATCTAGTCGCTGCTCTAGTCGCTGCCTTCGCCCGCGGCCGGCCGCCGACCCGCCGCCCGGCGGTTGTCCCACCCCCGGATCGGCCCGACCGGCGTCAAGGTCACCAGGCTGCGCGGTCGGCGTGCGTAGAACTCCTGGCTGGCCGGCGGCATCTGCTTCCACCGGGTGAAGCGCCCGCCGTACTTCGCGGCCATCTCGGCCTCGAACCATTCGTCGAGCGCCGACGTCATCGACTGGACGGTGGCGCGGCAGGTCAGGTAGGCCGCCACGAAGTCCGACCATCTCGTCCCGCCCTCGACGACGAAGCTCGCCCGTGAGTCGCGCTGAAGCCGCCTGACCTTGGCGCCGAAGGTTCGCACGTAGATGCGGTCCCCGGCCGTCACGAACCAGACCGGCACGCTGATCGGCCAGCCGTCGGCCCGCAGCGTGGTGAGAATCGCGGTCTGGCCGCCCGCCACCACCTCCCAAGCTTCGGCGTTGGTGAGGCGGACCGAGCCGGTCACCGACCGCTCGAGCGGCCGGTGACCGCGCGCGAAGCGGGGCACAGGGCCCGACACTTCAGCTGCTGCTGATCGTGGTCGGAGCCATGGTCATGCACCTGCAGCGGCCCCTCTGGCGGCCGCGCACCCTGGCCGAGGGCTACCCGCAGTGCCCCCTATCTTGTCAGTGACGAAGTCCCGGATCAGGTCGGCCAGATCTCGCGGCGCGTCGCCTTGCACGGTATGACCTGCCCGCTCGACCGTACAGACGCGGGCATCGCGGGCCTGCGATACGAGGCGCTCAGCGGTCTCGGCTGCGACCACCCGGCTGCGCTCGCCCCGCACGAGCAAGATGGGGCATGAGATGGCCGCAACGCAGGCCCAGAGTTCCTCGTCGGCTGGCCGAATCCCTTCGGCGGCGAAGTGGCTAGGATCGTATTTCCAGGCCAGCGTCCCGTCTGGAAGTTCCTGGATGTTGTGTACCAGGCTCCCGGCCAGCAAGTCCTTGCGCCGCCGGGGCGCGAAACGGAGCACATGCTCGAGCAGTTCATCCGCCGAGTTGAACCCCTGCCGGGACCGGATGAAGTCGCGGACCCTCCCGGTCGCCTGCTTGTTCATGGTGGGGGCGATGTCGACCAGAACCAGGCCAGCGATCGCCTCGGGGTGGGCCGACGCGACTAGCAGCGCCGCGAGACCGCCGAGCGAGTGGCCGACCAGGACCACCGGTCCCAGGCGGCGGGCCGCGATGAACCTGGCGATGTCCTCGGCATGGTGGGTCAGGGTGTAGTCCCGGCTAGGGGACCAATCGCTTTCGCCGTGGCCGCGCAGGTCAAGTGCTGTGCAGCGGAAGCTGTCCCGGAGGAACATGCACGCTGCGTCCCATGTGCGTGCCTGCAGTGCACCGCCGTGCAGGAAGAGCACGTTCACGGCGGCCTGCGGGCTCAGCCACTCGACGTAATGCAGGTTGAGATCGCCGACACTGACGTAGCCGCGACTGGGCATGATCACTCGCTGATGGTCGAGGCCCGTGACGAGGGCCAGGCGCTGCAAGTGCTCCCACTCTCGCCTGAACGCGCCTGCCTGCTGGAACGGCGGGGGCCAGGACGGCTGGGACCCCCCGATGATCTGCGGGTCGTTCATGCCCGGCCGCCCATCTGCTCGTCACGTCGCTCGATCACGTTATCAGATCAAAAATCACAAGCCAGCGAGTGGCAGGTTGCTGCGTCGCGCGGGCGACAAGCCGGACAAACAGGGAGTCTCCGCCCCCCGGCCCTCAGCCCGGAGCATGCTTGACATCTGATTTTTGATCTACTAGCGTCTTGGCGAGCGTACGACGAGACCGCTCGTCGCGGGACAGAATGTTGGGTGAGCATTGGCGGACTTCAGCATTCCATCCGACTGGCAGCAGCTGATCGAGACAACTCTGGCCTTCTGTGACCGGGAAGTCGTCCCGCTCGAGAATGAAAACCGGGAGCTACTCGAGAATGAACGGTTTCGCTTTGACGAGCGTGGCAAGCTGCGCCTGGAGGTGCTTGAGCTAAAGCGGCAGATCCGGCGGAAATCCGCCGAGGCTGGTCTTTACACATTGTTCGGGGATCCCCGCCTGGGCGGCGAGGATCTGGGTTTCGAGCCGATGGCCCTCGTCTTCGAGGCGCTCTTCGAGTACGCAGGGCCTGGGCGCACCTTGATCGAGGACGTGGTGTACCCGTCGGTGCTGACCAACGGCCTGTCGCCGGTGCTCAACGAAATGTCGGAGGAATTGCGGTCCGCGCATCTCGCCGACATTGCGTGCGGCGAGGTGACCCTGTGCTTCGCCCTGACCGAGGCTGACGCCGGGTCTGACATCTGGAACATGCGAACGCGCGCGGAACGCGTTCCCGGCGGGTGGCGGCTGAACGGGTCGAAGCAGTGGATCACCAACGCGCCGTATGCGGACTACTGCATGGTCTTCGCCGTCACTAACCCCGAGCTGCACCGGCAGCGCAAGCCCGGGGGGGTCACCGCCTTCTGGGTGCCCGCCCGCCAGGCTGGAGTGTCGCGGGACACCGTGCTGCCCATCGTCGGCCATATCGGCGGCGATCTTGGCCTGCTGACGTTCGACGACGTCGAGGTGCCGGACGCGTGGGTACTTGGCGACGTGGGACAGGGCCTCCGGCTCGCCCTGCAGGCGATCAACAAGGGCCGGATCGCGATCGGCGCAAAGTGCCTCGGCCTGGCCGAATGGGCACTGCAGCGCGCCGCGGAGTACGCCGCGCACCGCACCACCTTCGGCACCCGGATCGGTGAGCACGGTCAGGTCCAGGCAATGCTGGCCGACTGTGCGACGGACATCTACGCGCTCAAGACGATGCTGGCTCACCTGGCATGGAAACTCGATTCGGGCCGGGGCGGGGCAGCGATCAAGGAGACCTCGATTGTCAAGGTGTTCGGCAGCGAGATGGCCTGCCGGGTGTTCGACCGCTGCATGCAGATCCTCGGCGCGTCGGGGCTGTCGAACGAGATCCGGCTCGAGGAAGGCCTGCGATGGTCACGCAGCATGCGCATTCCCGACGGCACGAGCGAGATCCAGCGCAAGACGATCGCGACCCAGCTTCTTCGCGGCGACATGAAGTTCTGATGGCGGTGAAGTGAGCGCGCCCCGTGGTCTGGCCGTGAAAGCGCGGTGGTGTTGTGCCGCTCCAGTCGGGACATTATGAGGTGGGAATGGTGTCGGAACGATTCAGCAACCGCGTCACGGAGATGTTCCGGATTCAGCATCCGATCTTCGCCTTTTCGAACGAGCCGCGGGTAGTCGCGGCGGTTTCCCGGTCCGGCGGCCTGGGCGTGCTGGGCACTGGCACCTGCTCGTCCGAGGAACTGGACAGGCGGCTGGACTGGCTGGACACCGAGGTCCCCGGACGGTACGGGATCGACATCCTGTTTCCGGTAATCACCGAGGAACTGGACGTCGGCGAGATCGAGCGGCAGATCCCAGCCTCGCATCGGGAGTTTGTCGACAAGATCGTCACTCAGCTGGGCATCGGCGCGCTCTCGGACGAGGGCCGCCGGCTGTACGGCGAAGGGCACCTCCTGACCAACCGCTGGGCGGCCGAACTCGCGTCGGTGGCCCTTGCGCACCGCATCTGCGCCTTCGCCACGGCCCTCGGGCCAGTGCCCGGTGACATCTTCTCGGCGTTGCGCGAGCGGGACATCAAGGTCATCGGGATGACCGGGTCACCCGGGCAGGCGCGGCGGCAGTTGGCCGCGGGAGCCGACGTCATCGTCGCCCAGGGCACCGAGGCGGCCGGGCATGTCTCCGACATCACGACGATGGTGCTGGTGCCGCAGGTGGTCGACGCCGTGTCGCCGACGCCGGTACTCGCGGCAGGAGGCATCGCCAGCGGCAGGCAGATGGCCGCCAGCCTGGCCCTGGGCGCGGAGGGTGTCTGGACCGGATCCATGTGGCTGCTCAGCCAGGAGCACGGGCTGGACGCGGTCCTCCGTGACCGGCTGCTGGCGGCGTCATCCCGGGACACCGTCCGGACCGGCGCGCTCACCGGCAAGCCGGTGCGGATGCTGAGGAACAAGTGGTACGACCTGTGGGAATCGGACGCGGCGCCGGCGCCTCTGCCAGCCCCGCTGCAGGGAATACTGGTGCGCCCGGCGCTCAGCGCCGCGCTCGAGCACCACGTCGGCGACGCGATGGGGACGCCGGCCGGGCAGGTCGTCGGGATGATGAACAGCGTCCGGCCCGTGGCCGAGATGATCGAGTCGATGACGGCGGAGTGCCTGACGGCCCTGGACGTGGCAGGCCGGCAAGCAGCCCGGGAGCCCGGGAAGATATCGCGGTGACCAACCGGCCAAGCCACGGCGGGGAAAAAGGGCAGACGCTTGACTCGCTGCTGCGGGCGAAGAGCGTCGTGGTGATCGGCGCGTCGGACGATCCTGAGAAGGTGGGCGGCCGGGCGCTGCTGTTCCTGCTGAAACACGAGTACGCCGGCGCCATATCGGTGGTCAACCCGAACCGGAAGGAAATTCGCGGGCTGCCGGTGGCGGCGAGCATTCACGACATCCCCGAGAACATCGATCTCGCCCTTATCTGCCTGCCCGCGGCGGCCTGCCCGGACGCCCTGGAGCAATGCGGCGAGCGGGGCGTGAAGGCTGCGGTGGTTTTCAGCGGCGGCTTCTCCGAAGTGGGTGCGGAAGGCGAGGAACTCGAGGAACGGCTGGTCGCCACCGCGCGGAAGTGGGACATCACGCTGTGCGGGCCGAACACCGTCGGTTTCGTGAACCTCGGGATGAACCTGCCGGCCACCTTCGCGGCACCGCTGGCCGACCTGCCCGCCACGCACGACGGCACGATCTCGTTCATTGCGCAAAGCGGAGCCTTCGGCACCTTTCTGTACAGCTGGGCCATGGGCCGCCAGCTACCGCTGCGGCACTTCGTGTCGATCGGCAACGCCCCGCTTCTGGGCATCAGCGAAATCACCGCAGATCTCATCGCCGATGACAAGGTCCGCGCCCTGGGTGTGCATATGGAGGGAATCAAGGACGGGAACCGGCTGGTGCCGATTCTCCGCGAGGCGCTCCGGGCGGCCAAGCCGATCTGCATCCTCAAGACCGGCCACACCGACGTCGGGCAGCGGGCCGTCACCACCCACACCGGGGCGCTGGCGGGGGCGGACGAGGTCTACACCGGCGCGTTCGACCAGACAGGCGTGGTCCGGGTGCAGGACGCCCTGCAGATGCTCGATTTCCTCGACCTGGCCAACCAGATGCGCGCGGTGCCGGCAGGATCGAGGGTCGGACTCATCAGTACCTCCGGTGGGGTGGGCGTGTGGGCCGCGGACATCCTGGCCGAGACGGGCGCCAGCGTGCCGGAGTTCTCCGACCAGACCAGGAGCAGGCTGGCGCAGACCCTTCCGGCCTTCGGATCGTCACACAATCCCATCGACATGACCGGCCAGATCCTCAGCCACCCGCAGATGGTCGGGGAGTGCCTCGCCGCCGTCCTCGATGATCCCGGAATCGACGTCGCCCTGCTGATATTCGCCTACCAGCACCTGAACGGCTCCCGGATAGCGGCGGACATCATCGCCGCCGCGCAGGCATCGGCCAAGCCGACGATGGTCGTGTGGATGTTCGCCCTGGAAGAGCCTTACCGCAGTCTCCGGCAGGCCGGCCTGCCGGTGTTCGAGGACCCTTCGCGAGCCGTTCCTGCGCTGGCTCGCTACTTGCGCTGGGGTGCCGCTCACACCGTATCGGGCCAGGCTGACGGGGTCCCGGGGGACGAGCCGGTCGAGCCGCTGCCCCGGCCGAGCGGCCTGGATGAATCGGGTGTCGTGTCCGAAGCCGTGGCTAAATCCATCCTCGCGGAGTTCGGCGTCGATCCCCCGCCGGGCGGCGTCGCGTCGTCGCGGGCGGAGGCCGAGCGGATCGCGGCGCAGGTCGGCTACCCGGTGGTGCTCAAGGGCCTGCTGCCGGGAGCGATCCACAAGTCGGAACTCGGGCTGGTGGTCCTCGACGTCCGCTCCGCGGCCCAGCTGCGCCGGGAATTCGCCGCCCTCCGGGCCAGGACGCTCGCACTAGGCGGGCCGGTTTCGGGCACACCGGTGCTGGTCGAGGCGTTCACTCCCGCCGCCCACGAATTCATACTCGGCGCCAGGACCGACCCGTCCTTCGGGAAGGTGATCATGCTGGGCTCGGGCGGGACCGCTGCCGAGGTCATCCGTGACGTATGTGTCCGCACGCTGCCGCTGTCGCCGCACGACATCGGCAGCCTGATCCGCGGCACGCGCGCGGGGCAGTATCTGGCCGCCCACCGCGGCGATGAGCTGATGCCGGCGCTGGCCGATGCCATCGGCGCGTTGGAGCGGCTGGTGGCCGCGACCGCAGAATGGGCGGAATCGATCGAGATCAACCCGCTCGCGTTCCGACGTGAGGGCGGCGGCCTGGTGGCCCTGGACGCGGTCATCGTGGCCAGCCCGGTGGGTGGCTCGGACCTGGCCGGGCCGGTCCAGCCGGACCAGGGCGGATCACCGTGAACACCGAGTTTCCCTGGTGGACCGACGCGCAGCGCACGCTCGCCGGCGAGGCCCGCCGGCTGGCGTCGACGCTGGCCCTGCGCAGTCTCGCGGTGTATGCGTCGCGGGAACTGCCGCGGGACGCGCTCTCCGAGATCGCCCGGCACCGCTACTTCGGCACGGTGATACCGAAGAAGCACGGAGGAAGTGCGCCCATGTTCGAACTAAGGCTTTGACTCTGGATTTTTGATCTAGTATCGTTGATGGTGTCACGAACTGCGCAGCTAGCCGGGAGCTAGCGCTCACAGAAATGAGTGACCGTGCCGGATGACCACGATGTTCAGACAGTCCTGGGCAAGGTGCCCGTTAAAGCTCTCGGCCGGACGCTGCTGCATGAGCACGTGCTGCTCGGATACCCGGGGTGGGAAGAGGACAGCCTCTACGAGCCCGATTACCCGGCTCTGCTGAGCCGCATCGCGGGATCGCTGCGCGAACTGCACGAACGCGGCTTTGGCTGCCTAGTGGACGTTACCCCCATCGAGATGGGCCGGAACCCGGCATTCCTGCGCCAGCTGGCGGAGCAGGTAGAGATCCATATCGTCGCCGCCACAGGCTTCTACCACGGCGGTGTGGGTCTACATCCCTATTGGCGGATGAAGCAAATCGACGACCTGGCTGAGGTACTCATCCACGAGATCGAGGACGGGGTCAGGGACACCGGGGTCAAAGCCGGGATCATCAAGGCCGCGACGAGGGTGGAGCGGATCGTGCCCAACGAGGAGCGGGCGCTGCGAGCGATAGCCCGGGCCGCCGTTGCGACGGGCGTGAACGTCACGACGCACACCGAGGAGGGAAAGCTCGGTCACGAGCAGCTGGACATCTTCGAGTCGGAAGGGCTGCCGAGCGGCCGGGTGATCGTCGGTCACATGGACAACGTGATGGACCTGGCCGCGCACAGCAGCCTGCTCGACCGCGGTGCTTTCATCGGTTTCGATCAGATCGGCTATGAGTTCCGGATGACCGATGCCGCACGGATCGGCGGCATCGCAGCGCTGGTCGAGCGCGGATACGCGTCCGGGCTCATCCTTTCCCACGACCGGGTGGGGAATTGGATGGGACGCCTCACCCCATTCCTGCAGCAGTTCGCGGACCAGGTCGAGAAAACAGGGTTCAACCACCTCACCGACGTCTTCCTGCCGCAGCTCCTCGCCGCGGGCGTCACCGAGCAGGCGATTGACCAGATGCTCGTGGGCAACCCGGCGCGGTACTTCTCCGGCCAGGGCCCGTCGCCGAGGACCGAAGGGGCGACCCGATGACGGCGTATTCAACTATCGAATACAAAATATCAGATCAAATCACCCGAATATGGATGAATTGGCCTGAAGTACACAATGCTCAGAGCGATCACATGCTGGCTGACCTAGACGCGAGCCGGGCGCTGTGCCTCGGTGAAGGCGGCTTCCATTCGTGGCAGGTGACCGTGCCAGGACGTGATGACGATGCAGGTAGGGCGCCGGTGATCTCCGGTTCCTGGATAGAGTCGCCCGGCTCTGGGAGGGCCCGTACCTTCGCCGTGGTGGAGCGGGCACCGGCGCCCGCATTAATGCTTTCACGCCGTACGTCGTGGCTCTGGTAGATCTAGGCGAAGGCGTGCGGTAATGGGAAACATCATTGGCTGCGCGGCCGACGAGACCGAGGTAGGGCTGCCGGTAAAAGTGACGTTTCAGGAGGTCGAGCCACATGTTGTACTTCCCCAGTTCACGCCCGCGGGACCGGGCGGGTGACCAACCCAGGAGCGATGTGCGCTCGGCGCGCGCGGCCACGACCGGCAGTGATCTGGCATGAATGCCCTGCGGAAACCTCAGGCCAGGCCGAAGCTGGGCGAGGAAGTAGCCAGGTCGCTGCGGGACGCGCTAATGGCCGGGGCCTACCCGCACGGCAACCGGATGGGCGTTGAGGAGCTGGCCGAGCAGCTCCAGGTCTCGACCATGCCGGTCCGCGAGGCGCTGATCACCCTGGCCAACGAGGGTCTTCTCGAGGTGCTCCCGCGACGCGGGTTCCGGGTCGCGAACATCGGCCTGCAGGACATCGAGGATGTGTTCAAGGTGCACGCCTTCCTGGCCGGGCTGCTGGCGGAGCGGGCAGCGCAATTGATCACCGCCGAGGAACTGACCGAGTTGAAGAGGCTGGAGGCACAGATCGACGAGTGGAGTTCCAGCGCGGGCTTCACGCAGGAAATCGAGGAGGCCAACTTCCAGTTTCACCGGATCATCAACAAGGCGGCGGACTCCAAGCGGCTCGAATG
>Ga0302326_10008137_pt1 | contig 23202 bp, 18 predicted proteins | sample Palsa_T0_3_FD_202264 | JGI IMG/M metagenome (GOLD analysis project Ga0302326, IMG submission 202264) | Peat permafrost microbial communities from Stordalen Mire near Abisko, Sweden - Palsa_T0_3 | ecosystem: Environmental > Terrestrial > Soil > Palsa > Peat permafrost | place: Sweden: Abisko... | reverse complement strand
GAATAAATCTTCGCGTTGAACTCGCGATGAAACTGCGCCTTGCTCTTGCCCATCTCGCGCTTCACGAAATCCACGATCTTTTCCGGTTCGGCGACCGCGTTCTGTTTGGCCAGGGTGCCGACGATGGCGTTGGTGCCGTCGAAAAGGATGACCGACGGCGTAATGCGCTCACTCTCCGAGTTGGGGATGATCTGCGGTTTGCCGTAGGCGTCGATGTGGGCAATGGCACAAAAGGTCGTGCCGAGGTCGATGCCGACTGCTTTGCGGGAGGAAGGGGCAGTTTCGGATGCGCTCATGAATGCGGGGTGAAAGTCGATCTCACAGATTTATCGCAGGATACGTGCCTTGCGAGGAAAAGCACTTACTTTTGAGCGGGCGGATTGGCAAGCGCGACGAGGAAACCCTCTTTCCACTTTTTGATGACGACTTCCTCCGCGCGCAACACCCGCCCTTTCCAAAGGAAGCCCCGCTTGGCCACCCGCACGATGTTGCTGTCTTCATCCGGGTCTTCGGCCAGTTCGACCGCAACGGCGCGCTGGGCTTGCTTGTCGAGTTTGCCGACTCCAGGGGGGGGCATCGTCACTTCCAGCCGGGCGAGCACTTCGACGATGAACTCGCAATTGTGCTCGATGTTCGTGTCCATGGTCTTGAACCGGGCGAGGAGCCGATCGGCCTCGGGCGAGGGCAGTTTGGCCGCGTCGGCCACCGCTTCCTGCATCTGGCGGTGAATCGTCGCCAGGTCGTCATAGAGCGAAATGAGATCCCGAATGATCGGTTTGTGCACCGACTCAAGGAGAAAACCGTCCTTGTAGCCCTTGAGTTCCTCGTGGAGCGCATCGAACATCCGCTGGTTCAATCCGTTTTTCTGATCGACGAGCGCCTGGAGCCCGTCGATCAGGCCCGGCAATTCCGCATGCGCCGCCACCGACTGGTCGTTGGCCTTGTCGAGCTTTTGCAGGACATTCGTATTTTCCCCCGCCGCCCGCGTCACCGCCTCCAAGCCCAGCACCAGCGGACGCAGCATCGCGGGCACGCTCATGTAGGAGCGCGCCATGCGTTCCTCAACCCGGCGCGTGATTTCCTGTTCTTTCTCCTCTTCCGCCCGCCGCACCGCCGCATCCCGCTCCTCGATGTTCTGGGTTGCCTCTTGGGAAAGACCACGCAACTGGGAGTCGAAATCGGCATCCAGATTAATTTCTTCTTGAGGCATACGCGAAAGTGATTCAGCGGAAACCACGCCAAGCGGCCGCTAATTTTCACAATTACTGCACCCTCTGTGGGAATACGTAGGGAAACTTATTTTAAAGGGGGAGAGACGGGAGAGCACCGCTGGGCCCCACCGGACCCGAAAAGGGCTTTTTCCCCTCGTTGCACCCCCGTGCCGAAGGTGAGCTTCGGCACGCCCGATACCCGGCGACCTTACTGTCCGTAAAACTCGCGGATCGCCTGGACTAGACCGGGGATGTCGTACTGGCGGGCTTCCAGGTCGACCGTCAGGCCGCTCGCCTGCATTGTTTTCGAGGTGATCGGGCCGATGGACGCCGTCTTCAAACCTGCCGGCCAGGGCAGCTGGAGCGCGAGGAAGTTCTCCACCGTTGAGGAACTCGTGAAGGTAATGAGGTCGGCTCCCTCCTCCCGGAAGCGTGCGTGCGCCCCGCTGATGTCCTCGGTCTCCGCCACCGTCCGGTAGGCGATGGCCTCGTCCACGATCGCGCCGAGCTTCGTCAACTCCCTGGGCAGCACCTCCCGCGATTGCTCCGCGCGGGCAAGGAGTATCTTTTGATTCTCGACCGAGCCGTCCTTCTGGAACGCGCGGACCACGCCCTCCGCGACGAATTCCGCCGGCTGCAAGTCGACATGGAGATGAAACTCACGCACACGCGCGGCCGTCGCCGGGCCGATCGCGGCAATCCGCACCCCGCCAATCTCCCGGGCGTCGGTGAAAATCTTGTAGAACATCTCGAAGAATGCCGTCACGCCGTTCGGGCTGGTAAAGACCAGCCAGTCGTACTGGTGCGCGTCCTGCACGAGCCGGCCGAACTCAAGCAAGTCCTCCGGCGGGACAATGCGGATCGTGGGCAGTTCGAAGACATCGGCCCCCAACCGCCGGAGCGCCGCGCTCAGGCCGCCGGCTTGTTTCCGCGTGCGCGTGACGACGATCCTCTTGCCGAAAAGCGGCCGTTCTTCGAACCAGTTCAAGGCGTCGCGCAAGCCCACGACCTCACCAATGACCGCAACGGCCGGCGCCTTGAAGCCCGTCGCCTCGACCTTCGCGGCGATGTCCGCCAGCGAGCCGCGCAGCGTCTGTTGCCGCCCAGTCGTGCCCCAGCGCACCAGGGCAATCGGCGTCCCCGGCGCCGCGCCATTTTCGATGAGCCGCGCCGTGATCACGCCGATGCGCTCCACGCCCATGAGCATCACTTTCGTTCCCGGCGTGGCCGCCAGTTGCCGAAAATCGAGCGAGCTTTCCGTTTTGGCCGGATCTTCGTGCCCGGTAAAAATCGTCAATTGCGCCGCGTGATCGCGATGCGTGACGGGAATGCCCGCATAGGCCGGCGCCGCAAGGGCCGAGGTGACGCCGGGAATGATCTCAAAGCGCAATCCGGCCGCCGCCAGCGCTTCCGCCTCCTCGCCACCGCGTCCAAAGAGAAAAGGGTCGCCGCCCTTCAAACGCACGACCCGTTTGCCCGCGCGCGTCTTCTCGACCAGGAGCGCGTCGATTTCCTCCTGCTTCAAGGTGTGATGGCCGGCTTTCTTGCCCGCATAGATGATTTCCACGCCCGCAGGCGCCCAGGCAAGAATCTCGGGATTGCACAAATAATCGTAAACGATGACTTCCGCTTCCTTGACGACTTCCTGCACTTTCAGCGTGACCAAGCCGATGTCGCCGGGCCCTGCACCTGCGAGATAACAGATTCCTTTGCTGCGGGCGTTGGCGGCTTTCATAAAAGGGCGCGCAAGCTAAAGCCGCTCCGTCCATCCGCCAAGCGGACTTTTTGCCTCGGCGAAGCTGCCCGCGACTCAGGGGGCGCACTCTCAGGACGGAGCATCAGGAACTCCGCTCTCTGCCCCTACCCCGCCGGAGGCGCCACTGGCGGCGGGAATTTCGACAGCAGCAAGCGCACCGCCTCGTCCGCCCGCGCGGCGTTTTCCGCCGGCTTTTCGGTAATCACGCTCGAGGCCACGCCGCGCCAGACCAATTGCTCCCGGCGCACTTCCACGAAGTCCAGGACCAGCGCCCCGAGTTTGTCCTGGTCGAGAACGGCATAAGTCGCCGGGTTTCCCGGCCAGCCACTATAAAAGCCGTAGCCCGAACGATAGGCCGTACCCACACCCCAATCGGTGTAGTGCCGGACGTCGGTTTTCTGCACGGAGGTCACGTGGTAAACCACATAAAAATCCGGCGCTTTCCCCTCGACCTTCGTGTAGCCGCGCGCCGCCAGGCCTTTGTCCACGGACGCGTGGATCGAGTCGGCCACCGCCGGGGTCACGAACGATTGCGTGTTTGGCTCCGGCGCCCACGCATACGTCTTGTACTCGCCGAATTTGGCGTTGCGGTCAGAGTCCCGTTTCGCGTTGATGGTCTCGCACGCGGCAAGGAAAAGCAGCGGCACTAAAACGAGCAGTCGGCCAAGCGTCTTCATATCCCTGAACTCTGACATTTTGCCCGCCAATGGGCAATCTTATAGAGGAGGTTTACTTCGGGGTGGCCAGCCCGGCAAATACCGCCGCCGCAACGGCCTCCGCCGTATCGGCCTCGGCTTCGGCCAGCTTTGGTGGTTCATCCGCAGCACCAAAGAGAATCGCCCGCAGCGAGATCCGCCCATGGGCCAGCCGGGTCCGCACGCCGACCGGCAACGCACAATCGCCGGCCAGCAACCGCTGCAACTCCCGCTCCGCACGGATCGCCAGATGCGTGGCGGGATGATCGATCCGTCGCAGTACCTCCGTCACCTCCGGCCGGTCGGCCCGGCTTTGCAACGCGATGGCGCCTTGCCCGATGGCAGGCAGCAGATCCTCCGCCAGCGAGGCCGCCCAGAATTTCCCGTGCTCGGTGACGAGCGTTCCATCCCCTGGATGATGTCCCAAGCGTTCGAGGCCGGCCTGCGCGAGAACGATCCCCGCGACGTCGCCGCGCTCCGCCAGCTTCCGCAAGCGCGTCTGCACGTTGCCCCGCCAGTCTTCGATGCGCACATCGGGACGCAGCCATTGCAACTGCCGCGCGCGCCGCACGCTGCTCGTGCCGAGAAGCGCCCCATTCGGCAGTTCGCGCAACGACTGCGGCGTCCGGGTGATGAGCAAATCCGCCGTCGGCGCGCGCTCGAGGACCGCGGTGACCTCGAGCCCCGCCGGATTGTGCCCCGGCAAATCCTTGAGGCTGTGCACGGCCACGTCAATCACCCCGCTCAGCAGGGCGTCTTCCAGTTCCTTGGTGAAGAGCCCCTTTCCACCGGCCTCGCTCGCGCGGATCAAACTCAGGTCGAGCTTTTGATCCCCCCGCGTGACGAAGATCTTTTGTTCCACCGCCAGCTCGGGAAAGGCCGCCGCGAGGGCTTTGGTGGTCAACTCCACCTGCGCCAGCGCCAGCGCCGAGCCGCGCGTCCCGAGGACCATCGACTTCAACCTTGGCCTCCCGACACTACTTCCGAGTAGCGCACTCCGGCCTGCGCCCGGCCACCGGCGAGCCACTCGCCAAACTCGAGGGCGTGTCGCTCGATCATTTGTTCGCAAATCACGAGTTCCTGTCGGCGGACGCCCATGGACTGCTCCGCAATCGCCCGGAGCGCGTCGATATCGTAGAGGTAGACGCCCTCGAGATCATTGACCGCGGGCTCGATGTCGCGGGGCACCGCGAGGTCGATGCAATAGAGCGGACGATCCGGCCGCGAGCGCATGATCGGCGCCAGCTCGGCCGCGGTCAGCACATGATGCGGCGCCGAGGTCGAGCCGATGAGAATGTCGACCTCATGGATTTCGCGCGGCCACTCCTCGAAGTGAATGGCCTTGCCCTTCAGTTTTTCCGCCAGCGCGGCGGCGCGGTCGTAGGAACGATTCGCGACAAAGATCGAGCGCACGCCGCGCGCGGACAGCGCCCCGGCGGTCAGTTCGCTGGTTTCACCCGCGCCTAGGATCATGACGTGACACGTCTTCAGCCGGCCAAAGATCTTTTCCGCCAGCTCCACCGCCACCGAGCCCACGCTCACCGCCCCGCGCGTGATATTGGTATTGGTCCGCACGTCCTTGGCCACGTTGAAGGCGCGCTGAAAGAGCTTGTTCAGGTGCTTTGCCGTCGTCCGGCCTTCGCTCGCCGTCGCGTAGGCCTTCTTCACCTGGCCGAGGATTTCCGTCTCGCCGAGCACCATCGAATCCAGCCCGGAGACCACGCGAAAGAGATGCCGGATCGCCGCGGGCGTGGGCAATTGGAAGAAGGCGGCGCCTGGCGGCTCGGCCAGGCGGGCCGTCAGAAACTCGTTCACCGCCGCGAATCCCTGCGGCGCCTGCTCCGCCGCCACGTAAAACTCGACGCGATTGCACGTCGAGAGCACCACCGCCTCGCTCACCCCCGCCGCGGCCAGGAGCTGCGATGCCACCGCAGGGGCTTCCGCTTCGCGAATCGCGAATTTCTCCCGCAGATCCACCGGCGCGGTATGATGGCTCAGCCCGAGGCAGAGAATCTCCATGCCTACAAGGCTCCCTTCAGTGCGATGAAATTGAGCCCGCCCAAGGTGACCAGCAGGACGCTGAACGCCGCGACCGACAGCCACGCCACGCGCCGCGGACTGATGCGATGCCGCCATTCCGCCGTGAGGATGACGCCATAGAGCAGCCACACCCCCACCGACCACGCCGTGAGCACCGAATGCGTGAATATGCCGCCCAGGGCAAAGCCCGCACCGAGCCCGACGGTGAGTAGTGAAAAGCCCACGATGATCAGCCGATTATTGGCCACGGACAGATCGTGAATCGGCGGCAGATGATAGAAGATCGAGTGAATATTGTGGCTCTTGAGCTGCCGCTCCTGCGCCAGGTACATCGCGCCCGCCACGCAGGCCAGAGCGAAAGCGCCGTATGCCACCACGGAAATCGCGGCGTGCAATTCCAGCCAGCCATTCGGCGGCGTCTTCGCCTTCATCGGTGTGTCCTTCACGAGGAGCAATGCGACCACCTGGAAAAGGAAGGCCAGCGGCGACGTGAACGCCCCCAGCAGGGAGAGCCGGTAGGCCGGCCCAATGAGCAGGTAAAAGAGCACCATCGACCAACTCAGGAAAATCAGCACCTCAAAGAGGCTCGTCAGCGGGCAACGCCCCACCATTTGCCCGCGCACGTACAGAAACCCGGTCTGGCACAGAAACCCGGTGAGCACGGCAAAGAAATTCAGCCGCGAAGCCTTGTACACACGCGCCCCGAGGGCGTGCATGGTGTAGCCAAACCCGAACAGGAAACAGAAGGTGGAGATGACCAACAGGAGGCGATCCATGTGTGGTGGGGAAGAAAGATATATCGGCCTCCCAGGACTTTGGCAAACGCGCGGGTGGAACTTTGCCCGCTCCGCGGCTCGTCGCAAAGCCTCTTGCCAGCCTCCGGTGGGGCGGCAAGAGTTCCGCACATGCCCCAGGGTCCGCAATCCTCGCTTCGGTTATTCCGCGTATTGGGAATCGATGTCTACGTTCACTGGGCCTGGATATTTGTCGCGATCTTCCAAATTCAGAACCGTGCCCACCAGTATTCTTCGATGACGTGGAACGTCATCGAATACCTCACGCTATTTCTCATCGTCTTGGTACACGAATTTGGTCATGCACTGGCCTGCCGTTCGGTCGGCGGCACCGCCAATCAGATCATGCTCTGGCCGCTCGGCGGCGTGGCCTATGTCGCACCCCCGCAGCGACCAGGGGCCGTTCTCTGGAGCATCGCGGCAGGGCCTTTGGTAAATGTGGCGCTTCTCTTTGTCCTCACCCCGATCACCGGGCTGATTCCGAATCCGTCGTCAGGGTTCCTGAACGATTGGGACCACTTACTGGTCAGCGTGTGGTGGATCAATTTCGGGTTGCTCCTCTTCAATCTTCTCCCGATCTATCCCCTCGATGGCGGACAAATCCTCCGCGCCCTCCTGTGGTTCCCGCTGGGGCGGGCACACAGCCTGTTTGCGGCGTCAATTCTAGGCTTCGTCGGGGTGGCTGGCCTCGCCGGGTTCGCCTACCATGAAAGTTCCATCTGGATGGGCATCATCACCTATTTTGTCTTCCTGCAATGCGCCAACGGCCTGAAACAAGCGCGCGCCCTTCGCACCCTCGAAAAAATGCCCCGACGGGACGGCTTCGCCTGCCCGTCGTGCGGTGCGGCCCCGCCCATCGGCCCAATCTGGAAATGCCTCCGCTGCCAGACGCCTTTCGACATTTTTGAGACGCAAGGAGTTTGCCCAAACTGCCAGGCCCAATATCCAGACACGCTGTGCTTCGACTGTCGGGCGAAACATCCCATCGAGGCCTGGCGCCAGGGGTCGGCGACGTCCGCCAACGCCTAGAGTTGCGCAGCCATCCGGCAGCGGAACGCTATTCCACCGTCACGCTCTTCGCCAGGTTGCGCGGCTTGTCCACGTCGCAGCCAAGAGCCACGGCCGCGTGATAGGCCAGCAACTGGAGCGGAATGACGGTGAGGATCGGCGAGAGGAAATCCGGGCACGGTGGAATGAAAATCACATCGTCGTAGACCTTGCCGATCTTCGCGTTGCCTTCGGTCGCGATGCTGATAATCGGCCCCTTGCGCGCGCGCACCTCCTCGATGTTGCTCACGTTCTTCTCGAAAACCGAATCATCGGGCGCTATGAAGACGCTCGGCACATCGGCGCTGATCAGCGCAATGACACCGTGCTTCAGCTCCGCGGCCGGGTGACCGCTCGCGTGGATATAGGAGATTTCCTTCATTTTCAACGCTCCCTCGAGCGCCACGGGATAGTTGAACTGGCGCCCCAGGAACATCATCGAATGCGCGTGGCTGTACTTCTCGGCAATCGTCTTGATGTGATCGCTCTGCTCCAGGATCTTCGCCACCTTCGCGGGAATGGCCTCAAGTTCGTCGATGATCTGCAGCCCCTCGCTGTGCGAAAGATGCCGGATGCGGCCGAGCAAAAGGCCGATGAGCGTGAGGATCGTCACCTGTGAGGTGAAAGATTTCGTCGCCGCCACGCCGATCTCCGGGCCGGCGTGCATGTAGACGCCGCCGTCGCTTTCGCGGGCGATGGTGCTCGCCACGTTGTTGCAAATCCCGAGCGTGCGATGCCCCTTGCGCTGGCTCTCGCGCAACGCCGCCAGGGTGTCGGCCGTTTCGCCGCTCTGCGAAATGACGAAGACCAGCGAATCCTTCGGCAGGGGCATGTTCCGATAGCGGAACTCGCTGGCGAACTCCACCTCCGTGGGCACATGCGCCAGTTGCTCGATGACGTATTCGCCGACCATGGCCGCGTGGCTCGCCGTGCCGCAACCGGAGAGGATGATGCGCTCGATGGTCCGCAATTCGGCGTTGCTCATTTCCAGGCCGCCGAGCTTCGCCGTCGCCTCCTCGCGGCTCAGACGCCCGCGCATTGCGTCCTGGATCGTCTCGGTCTGCTCATGGATTTCCTTGAGCATGTAGTGCGGGTAATCGCCCTTGTTCACGTCCTCCTCGCTAAACTCCACCTTCGACACCTCAAAGCCGCTGGCCCCGCCGAGCAGGCTGGTAATCTCGAATTCCTCCCGCGTCAGCGCCGCAATGTCGTAGTCCTTGAGGTAAATCGCATCGCGGGTGTAGGCGACGATGGCCGAGACATCGCTGGCGAAAAAGTTCTCGCCCTTCCCCACACCCAGCACCAGCGGGCTGCCCCGGCGCGCCCCCACGAGCACGTCCGGCAGGTCCTTGTGGATGAGCACGATGCCGTAGGTGCCCACCACCTGCTTGAGCGCCAGGCGCAGCGCCTCAACCAGCCGTCCCTTGGTCGGTTCGCCGCCGATGGCGTCGTACTGCTTGCCGATCAAATGCGCCAGCACCTCGGTATCGGTCTGGCTCTTGAAGACATGTCCTTCCCGGATGAGCTGGTCCTTGAGCACGTTGTAATTCTCGATCACTCCATTGTGGCAAAGGTGGAGCTGCCCGCTCTGGTCGGCGTGCGGGTGCGCATTGTCGTCGCTCACCCCGCCATGGGTAGCCCAGCGCGTATGCGAAATCCCCGCCGTCCCCGACGGCGGCGAATGCTTGATCAGCTCCGCCAGATTCGCGATGCGCCCGACGCGCTTGCGCGTCTCAATCTTTCCCGCGTCATAGATGGCCACGCCGGCGCTGTCGTAGCCGCGGTATTCCAGACGGCGCAAACCGTCGAGAAGAATGGGGACCGCCTGGGATTTACCGATGTAGCCGATGATGCCGCACATAGAATGAATTTCGTTTTGAGGAACCGCACCCTGCCAGAGCCGGGCGGACTGCGCAAGCGGGGGTATGAACCGGGATCGATGAACCAGGTGGCTTTAAGGGTTCAGGTTTAAGTTTTACGAACCGACGCGGGCGCGTTTCTTCGATGGGTGAGCGGTCGTGCCATTCGAAGAAAATCTCCAGCCAATGCGTTTCCGCCGGCCAATGACGCTTTCGGACGTCACACTCTTTAAACTTGGCATTTCACACTGAAAACTCGCTTCCAGAGGGAGCGCGCGGCTTGTACAAGGCGGGCGTGCACTTTCGCGAACTCAACGAATCCCAGCTCCTCGCCCTGGCCATCACTTCCGAGGAGGAGGACGGGCGCATCTACCGCGATTTCGCCGAGGGCCTGCGCGAGAGCTTTCCGGCCACCGCCGAGCTCTTTACCCGCATGGCCGATGAGGAATCCGGGCATCGCCACCGTCTCCTGGATCTCTACCAGAAAAAATTTGGCGAACACGTCCCGCTCATCCGCCGGCAGGACGTGGAGGGCTTCAACATCCGGCGTCCCTCCTGGCTCACCACGTCCCTGCGCCCGGAAAAGGCGCGCGAGGAAGCGGCGCTCATGGAGCAGGACGCCCGGCGGTTTTACGAAGCCGCCGCCCAGAAGAGCAGCGACGCCTCGGTTCGCCAGCTCCTCGGTGATCTGGCCAATGAAGAACTGAAACACGAGGCCACCGCCGAGAGCGTCAACGCCGAACAAACCGAAACCGGCGCCGTGGAACAGGAGGAGGAGACGGCCCGCCGCATTTTCGTCCTGCATTTCGTCCAGCCCGGCCTGGCCGGTCTCATGGATGGCTCCGTCTCCACTCTCGCCCCGCTTTTCGCCGCCGCCTTTGCCACCGGAAATACCGCCGAAACCTTCAAGGTCGGCCTCGCCGCCGCGGTCGGCGCCGGCATTAGCATGGGGTTCGCCGAGGCGCTCTCCGACGACGGCAAGCTCAGCGGGCGCGGACAACCCTGGCTGCGCGGCCTGGTCTGCGGCCTCATGACTGCCATCGGCGGCATCGGCCACACCCTCCCGTACCTCATCGGCAGCTTCCACGTCGCGACCAGCATCGCCATCACCGTGGTGATCATCGAACTCATCGTCATCTCCTGGATCCGTTACCGCTACATGGACACCCCGTTTCTCGCCGCCAGCTACCAGGTGATCGTGGGCGGCGTTCTCGTGTTCCTCGCCGGCTGGCTCATTGGGGCGGGGTAGGATCCACGACGGAAATGCGACGCTTCCTCCTCCTCTCGCTCGCCGCGGCTTTCGGCCTGGGCAGTCTCCGCGTCGGCGCCACCGAGGCGCCCGTTCACGGCCTGTGGGTCTGGAAAAGATCGTCCGTCCTGGAGCCGGTTGGGAGCGCCGAGACCTTGCGCGATTTTGCCAAAACGAACGGGATCACGGAAATCTATCTTTCCATCTCCATTCACGACCACCTCATGGAAGATGCGCCGCTCGTTGCCCTCATCGACTTGCTCCACCAGGCGAGCATTCGTGTCGAAGCATTGCTCGACAGCATCGACGCCGACCAGCCCGGCAAACCGCGCGAAGCGCTCCTCGGGCTCGCACGGTCCATCGTGCAATTCAATGAAGCGCAGGCCCACAGCCGTTTCGACGGCATCCATCTCGATATCGAACCGCACCAGCGCGCCGAAAACAAAGGGCCGGGAAACCTCCGGTTTCTTCCTGGCCTCCTCGAAACCTTTCGCGGCGTGCGCGAGATTGCCGCGCCGGCGCATCTAACCGTCAACGCCGATATTCCAAACAAACTGCTCAAGGGAGACGCCGCTCAGCGCCGCGGCCTCCTCACTTCCGTCGACCGCGTCACGCTGATGCTCTATGAGCTCAGCAGCCCGGACGACGGAACGGCCACTGATGCCAAATCCCTAAAACTCCAGCGTGCGGCCGAAAAATACCTCTCCATGGCCTATGCAGGCCTCGACGACCCGAACGTTGCCGGGATGGTGATCGCGCTTCGCACAAAGGATTACGGCGAATCGCTCCAGGATATGCTGAAATCTTTGGACGAGCATCAAATCGCCAACTCCCGGTATTTGGGATGGGCACGCCATTGCTACAATGACCTGCTAAATAGGCGCACTCGGAGGCCGGGCCACTCCGCGGACATCCCTGGCTCGAAAGAACCGCACAGCGCACTCGACGCTCCCACACTGCTGAATTTCCGTCCCGGTGGAAAGCGACTCGCCTGCGCCGGGCCCGGCCACGGGACCCGCATCTGGGAGCACGCCTCGCTGAAATAGCGGGTCAACCCTTGCTCCCGATCGTCCAATGCTCGTGGATTTCGGAAGCGGTCAGCACCTGCGGGTAAATGGCGACTTCGTCGAGGCCGCCGGTGAGCGTGTGGTGCGCGAGGTCGCGGGCGCCGAGCCGCAATGGCGCGGTGCCGTGTGTGGGAACGACCTGGTACTCCGTGTACACCGTGCCCACGGAACCCGGCTGGGTGGGGCTCTTTCGCAGGTTGCCATCGCGGTAGATCGACACGCCGGCTTTCGGATTTGACCTGCTTGCCGGATCATAGGTGGCGACGATGTGCATCCACTGGCCGGGGGTCAGCGCGTCCTCAAAATAAGCGCCCGAACCGAGCCCGCCCGCCAGGTTGAAGATGTAGGCGGAGATGCGATTTGGCCGGCTGCTATTGTGACTGTAGAAGCGCAAGGCCCATTCGTGCTGGCCCTCCTCGCCTTTGCCGAGCCAGTGAACGAGCGACTCTTTGGTGTCCCCGGCGAACTCCAGCACATCTGGTCGCATCCATACTTCGACGGTCATCCCCTTGCCGCTCGTCGCCACGCTGAAAGCAGGATCATCCGGGATTTCCACGCAGGAGCCTTTGCCGTCGAGCGTGATGGCGGTGTCATCGTCGTTCTTGAGCGCGCCCGGTTGGTGAAGCGCGGGCGTGCCCCGGTAGATGCCGTGCCTGTTGAACGAGCTTTCGTCCTTCACCGTCGGGCCCGCCACCTCACCGAGGCGCCAATAGCCGACCGGCTTCTTTGCCAGCACGCGCTCGCGATACCGGGAAAAGCCAGCGGCGGAAAGGCGTGGGACGAGGCCAAGCAACCCAAGGCCGGCGATGGCTGCAGTGCCCAGCCACTGACGGCGGGTGGACGGATGGATGGGCGTCTCGATCATAGAGGTTGAGCCACAAGACTCATGCCGGCCGGAGAGTACCGGAAAACACGACCGCCGGGCGAGCCTTTTCCCTGCACCAAGCCGGGTTCCCGGAGACACGCGGGTACCAAAGCGGGATCTCGGGCATCCGCAGGGCCGAAAACGAGACCGACCCCTTCATCATCCGCGCAATCCGTGGTAGAACCTCTTTTCCGCCGCAAACAATGACTTGCTGACGCCAGCCGAAATCCATGAAGCGCCTCCTCACTCTCGCCCTCCTCCTCGCCCTCGTCTCGCACCACGCCTTGGCGGAAGATCCCGTCACGGCAAAACTGCTCGCCGTGTTTTCGCAGTTCGATGCGAATCACAGCGGCAAACTGTCTCCGGAGGAACAATCCAGCGCCGCGGAATTGGTGAAGCAATTCTACGGCGAAAAATGGGCGCTGCAGGTCCGGAAAATGTTTGCCCTCGCGGCCGAGGCGGACAAATCGGTGAGCCTGGAAAGCTGGCGCAAGGTGGTCGCGGACTATGGCCGTCCTCCCGCGGCGCAGACCGTGCAACTCCCCATGCGCGACGGGAAAAAGCTGGCGACCGATCTCTATTTACCGCACGGCGATGGGCCGCTCCCAGTCGTCCTCGCGCGCACTCCGTACAGCCGTGCGAAGCATCATGAAGGCTCGGATGGCCTGAACGCTGACGGGATGGCTTTCGTCGTGCAGGACATGCGCGGCCGCTTCGATTCGGAGGGCGAAAACTTTCCCTTCATCGGCTGCGGCTGGGGCGAGCACCAGGACGGCGTGGATACCATCGCCTGGATCCTCCGCCAGCCGTGGTGCAATGGCAAGGTGGGCACCCTCGGCGGTTCGGCGGGCGGGATCACGCAAAATCTCCTCGCCGGCGCGGCGCCCGAAGGCCTGAACGCGCAATACATCAGCGTCGCCGCGGCCAGCCTCTACTCCGATGCTTCCTACATCGGCGGCGCCTTCCGCAAGGCGGATTCGGAAAAATGGATGACGGGCAATCAATTCGATCCACGCGCGCTGGAAATCGGCCGCGCCCACCCGGCGTATGATGATTACTGGAGACAATCGGACACCTCGCTGAAGTTTGGGGTCATGAATGTGCCCGCCGTCCACGTCGGCGGTTGGTTCGACATGTTCACGCAGGGGACGATCAACGAATTCGTCGGCCGGCAGGAATCCGGCGCGACCGGCTCCCGAGGCACGCAGAAGCTCATCCTGGGACCGTGGACCCACGGGATCGGCAAAATGCCCGTGGGCGAACTCAAGTTTCCCAAGGCAAAACCACCGGCCCAGTACAGCGAACTCCGCTGGTTCGATCACTATTTGCGGGGTGAAGACAACGGCGTCGAAAAGGAGCCGGCGGTGGCCTACTACGTGATGGGTGACACGAGTACGCCTCATGCGCCGGGCAACGAGTGGCGGTACGCCGATCGCTGGCCCGTTCCGGCGACGGAGACCGCCTACTACTTCGCACCCGGGGGAAAACTCGGCGCCGAACCGCCACCGGAAACCAAAGAGGCCGTCGTTGGGTTCACCTTCGATCCCGCGAACCCCTGCCCGACGATCGGCGGCAACAATCTCACCATCGAGCACGGCCCGATGAACCAAAACCGCATCGAGAATCGCGACGACGTCGTCCTCTTTACCACCGCACCGCTCGAAACTCCCCTGGAAGTTACCGGCCGCATCAAAGCGAAGGTGTTCGTTTCCTCCAGCGCCGCGGACACCGATCTCTCAGTCCGGATGTGCGACGTGTATCCGGACGGAAAAAGCTATCTCATCGCCGAAGGAATGCTCCGCCTCCGCTACCGGAATTCCCTGGAAAAGCCGGAGCCGCTGACACCCGGCAGGATCGAGGAGGTCACCGTGGACTGCTGGTCCACGAGCATCATCTTCAATCAGGGCCACCGCATCCGCGCGACCATCACCTCGAGCAACTACCCGCGCTTCGATGTGAACCCCGGCACCGGCGAGCCATGGTCGGATTCCGGCGCCACGGTGAAGCAAACCAACCGCATCTCCTGTGACGCCACCCACGCTTCGCGGTTGCTCCTCCCGGTGGTGACGGCTGGGTCCCCGCCCTGAGAGCGCGTCTCACCGCGCTTTTGCCGAATTGTCTGGTGACAAGCGCGGGCGTGCTCTGGCAGGGTTGGAGGGCGGTCCCTGCATTCAGCCCCTATGCAACTCTCCAACTGGCCTTCCATCACCGAACAGACCCTCGCCATCATCATGGGCGGTGGCGCGGGCACGCGGCTCTTCCCTCTCACCAAGGAGCGCTCCAAGCCGGCCGTCCCGCTGGCCGGCAAATATCGCATCGTCGATATCCCTGTTTCCAATTGCATCAATTCCGGCCTCCGGCGCGTCTACGTCCTCACGCAATTCAATTCCGCCTCGCTGCACCGGCACATCCATTCCGCGTTTAAGTTCGACAATTTCTCCCGCAGCTTCGTGGAAATCCTCGCGGCCCAGCAGACGCCCACGGATACGAATTGGTACCAAGGCACCGCGGACGCCGTGCGGCAAAACCTGCGCGACTTCCTGCAATATCCGTATCAGTACTTTGTCATCCTCAGCGGCGATCAGCTTTACCGCATGGATTACCGCGATGTGCTCCAGCAGCACCTCAAAACGAAGGCCGACATGACGCTGGCCACGCTCCCGGTCGGGCGCGAAGCGGCCCCGGCTTTCGGCATCATGCACACCGATGCCGAGCGGCGCGTCGTGCGCTTTGAGGAAAAACCGAAGACGCCGGATCTGCTCGACGCGCTCCAGATTCCGCCCTCCCTGCTTAAGGACCTCGGTCAGCCCGCGGATGCCATGCTCTACCAGGCCTCGATGGGCATCTACATTTTCAACCGTGAAGTGCTCATCAAGGCGCTGGACAATGAGTGCGTGGATTTTGGCAAGCACGTCATCCCGGCCATGATCAAGAACTTCCGGGTGCACAGCTATATTTTCCAGGGCTACTGGGAGGACATTGGCACGATCCGCGCTTTTTTCGACGCGAATCTGGAACTCACCGATCCGGTGCCCGCTTTCAATTTCTTCGACACTACGGCGCCGATCTACACGCACGCGCGCTTTTTGCCCGGCAGCAAAATCAACGGCGCCACCGTCAAACAGGCAATCGTCTCCGATGGCTGCATCATCGACGACGCCCATATCGAACGGGCGGTGATTGGCGTGCGCAGCTACATCAAGGCCGGCACCACCATCCGCAGCAGCATCGTCATGGGGGCGGACTTTTACGACGTGGACAGCGTCAACAAGGCCGGCGCCGTCGAGCTGGGCATCGGAAAAAACTGCGTCATCGACCATGCGATCATCGACAAAAACGCGCGTGTTGGCGACGGCGCGGTCATCACTCCGGACGGCAAGGCGGAGAATTGTGATGGCCCGAATTGGTACGTCCGCGATGGGATCGTCGTGGTGCCAAAGGGCGCGTCGATTGCCGCGGGAACCTGGATTTAAGAGGTTGCGTGAACGCGCTTCCTTGCAAATTGTCTCACCGCATTTCATGCGCACCCGTACCTTTTTCTCCTCACTGATCCTGGCCGTTGGAATCTTCTCGATGCCCGTGGCGCTCCACGCGAGCGCGGGCGGCCTGCCCTTCGGCAGGGTTTTCAAGGGGAGCAAGCAATTCAATGCCCTGGTGGCCCAGGCGGACCAATGGAAGGGCCTGCCCATTGGCGAACGGGTGGCCGCCGTCGGCCGCGCCATGACCGGCACGCCCTACAAAGGCTTCACTCTGGAGATCGATGACCGCATCGAGGCGCCGTCGGTCAACCTGACCGGACTCGACTGCTGGACCTTCTTCGAAAGCGCCCTGGCCTTTGCCCGCATGCTCGACGAACCCAGGGAAAACTGGACCCCGCAAACGATGCTCAAGTACATTGAGATTGACCGCTACCGCGGTGGCCAATGCACGGGCAGCTACCTCTCGCGCCTGCATTACCTGGAAGATTGGCTGCACGACAATGACCGGCGCGGCATGGTCAAGGACCTGACGAGGGACCTTGGCGGCATTCCCGCCGACCACGACGCCGTGGAAATGACCCGCGGCTGGCGGAGCTATCGCTACATGCGCAAGAACCCCGATCTCCGCGCCGGGATCGCGCAGATGGAGGCGCGCGTCGCCAATGAACCGCTCTATTACGTCCCCAAGAGCCAGGTCGCCGGCATCGAATCACGGCTTCAGTCCGGCGACATCATCGGCATTTGCTCCCACGACGGCCGGTTCATCGGCACCGCCCACGTCGGGCTGGCCTGCCGGAGCAGCGACGGAGTCCTCCACTTCATGCACGCCTCCGCCCCGCACAATTACGGCAAGGTCGTCCTCGACCAGCGGCTTTCCGATTATCTCTACCATTTCCGTACCGACGCCGGCATCCTCGTCGCGCGGCCATTAAGGTAGGGCGCGCTGGCCCCAGCGCGCCGGGCGGCTCCGAGAGCGTGTCAATCGCGAATCGAAAATCCGCGCAACCCCGCGCACACCCCACGGAATTCCTTGGACAATGCCTGGTAGCTGCCTAATCTTCCGCTCCCGTTTTTCCGGCGGCATTGGGCCGTCGGCAGACGGTTGCCCATTTAGCACGCATGATTTCCTCGCTTTCGCTTTCCATCGCTGATGCTGCGGCGTCGCCATCCGGCATTTCCACTCTGAATGGAGTGGTGCCATTCGTCCTCGTCGGCGTCATTTTCTATTTCCTCATCATCCGCCCGCAAAACCAACGCCAGAAGCAACTTCAGTCGCTGGTTTCGAACCTCAAGACAGGCGACAAGGTGGTCACCAACGGCGGCATCCACGGCATCATTGCCAACGTCAAGGAAGGCAGTACCTTGAGCCTGAAGATCGCCGATAACGTGAAGATCGAGATCGATAAATCGTCCATCGCTTCCGTGGACAAGAGTTCCGAATCCTAAAGCTTTTTCCCCGCCCCACTTTTCCCCTTTCTCCCGATGGACAACAACGTCGCCACTTTCCTCTTTGGCCTGCTTCTGCTCTTTCTCTTTGGTTGGTATTTCTTTACCGACAGCGAGCGGGTGAAACGCAATCTCGGGACAGTGCTCACCATCCTGCTGACGGGCTTCTGCTTGTGGGCGGCGTATCCGCCGTTTGACCGCCGGGACGCGAACAACAAGCTCCTGGGAGCGCCAGGGAAGATTCACCTCGGTATCGATTTGCAGGGTGGTACGTCCTTCCTCATCCGGCTCGCGCCGACCAACGAGGGCGGTGAGACCAAGGAGATCACCAAAGCCATGGTGGACAAAGCGATGGAAGCGATTCGGAAGCGGGTCGATGCGCTGGGCGTCAGCGAACCCATCATCACACCGCAAGGCACCGACCGAATCCTGGTGCAGCTTCCGGGTCTCGATACGGAAAGGATCCAGGAAGGGCGCGAGCAGTTGAGAAAAGTCGCCAAGCTCGAATTTCATCTCGTCCATCCCGAGAGCCGGGAGTTGGTCCCACTCATCCAGGAAGGCCAGCAGCCGATCCCTCTCGGCTACGAGATCCGGCCACTCGTGGAAGAGCGAAGCGGCAAACCCTTCACGGAAGATCTTCTCATCAAGAAAAAGGCCGATCTCGAAGGCCAGCACGTGACCCGCGCCGGTGCCAGCTTGCAAACCGACGGCTGGGAGGTGTTCCTGAATTTCGACAAGGAAGGCGGGCAGCTTTTTGGCGAGCTCACGCAGCAAGTCAATGAGGAGCACTCGCGCATGGCCATTGTCCTGGACGGCGTCATCCAATCGGCGCCCACCTGCGAAAAAGGCGCCATCTGGGGCGGCAGCGCCGTCATCAGCGGCGGCAACATGAATGAAAAGGAGGCGCGCGACCTGGGGAGTGCGCTGGAGAATCCGCTGCAAACACCCGTCATTATCGAGTCCGAGCGCACCGCCTCCTCGACGCTGGGTCAGGACGCGATCAAAAGTGGCATCGCCGCGGGCATCGGCGGCCTCGTCCTCGTCCTCTGTTTCGTCGTCATTTATTATCGCTTTGCTGGTCTCGTCGCGGTGGTCGGGCTGATCATCAACATCATCGTGCTCTTCGGGTCCATGGCCATGTTTGGCTTTGTCCTCACCCTGCCCGGCATCGCCGGCGGCATTCTCACCATTGGTCTCGCCGTGGATGCCAACGTCCTCATTTACGAACGGCTGCGCGAGGAAATGGCCGCCGGCAAGTCGCTCGCTTCGGCGATCAACTCGGCCTACAACAAGGCCTTCAGCGTGATCTTCGACGCGAATACCACCACGCTCATTACCGCCGCCATTTTGTTTTGGCAGGCCAGCGGGCCGATCAAGGGCTTCGCCGTTACCCTCGTCGTCGGCATTATCGCCTCGGTTTTCTCGGCGATGGTCGCCACCCGCATGCTCTTCGCCTGGGGACTGAAAATCGGGTTCCTCAAGCGGATTACGATGCTCCATCTCATTTCCGGCGAAGGCATCGACTTCATGAGCAGACGGTTCCTCTGGATTGGCATTTCGCTCACGGTAGCCATCATCAGCGTCATCGGCTTTGGCGTGCGCTTCCCGAACAATCTCGGAATCGACTTCAAGGGCGGCGATCTCCTGTTGCTCAAACATACAAGCCCGGTCGCACTGGCCCAGGTGCGCAGTGAACTCGAGCCGCTGGGTTTGGGCGATGTCTCGATCCAGGAGCAGACCGACCCGACCTCAAAGTCCGAATTCATCAGCATTCGCAGCCCGGTCGACACGGCCGAGAAAGTGAAGACGCAGCTCGAAACGAAGATGCCCGAGGCCGGATTTTCCGTGCAGCAGGAAGACAAAGTCGGCAACGTGGTCAGCGGCGAATTGCTCCGGTCTTCACTGGTCGCCCTCGGCTTGGGCATGCTCGGTATCTTCCTCTACGTGACTTTTCGCTTCGAGGCGTCCTTTGCCATTGGCGCCCTGGTCGCGCTGCTGCACGACGTCATCATCACCGTCGGGGTTTTCTCGATTTTCGGCCGGGAGCTTTCGCTCATCATGGTCGGCGCCATCCTCACCATTGCCGGCTATTCGATCAACGACACGATCGTCGTTTACGACCGGATTCGCGAAGGCCTGCACAGCGGGCGGCGGGGTTCGATCCAGTCGATCATGAATGCGTCGATCAACGAGACTTTGAGCCGGACGCTCCTCACCTCGGGCTGCACCCTGCTGTCGGTGGCCGCGCTGTATTTCTTCGGCGGCCCGGTCCTGCACGACTTCGCCTTCGCCATCCTCATTGGCATCGTCGTGGGCACCTACTCCTCGATCTTCATCGCCTCGCCCATCGTCCTCTGGTGGAGCGGCCACAAAGGTGGAAGCATCCGCACTGAATCAAAGGCGACCGCAACGCCGAAGATCGCCACCGTCTAATGAATAGTTTTAAGTTTTAAGTTTTAAGCGCCCGATTCGGAAGCCTGCAGTGGAATGTGAACGCGCCGAAGCGGATACTTTAAACTTAAAACTTAACACTTAAAACTAAGCCAGGACCGAACGTACGGCTTTCTCGACCATCGCCCAGTCGACGTCCTCCATCTGCCGCCACGCCCCCACCACCGTGGGCAGCACGAAGACGTTTTTGCCATCGCGGAATTTCTTGTCCATCTGCATGGCCCGCAGAATGCGGTCGAAAAGCCCTGGTTGATCGGGAAATGAAACCGGTAATCCCGCCCTTTCGATGAGCGGCTGGAGACGCTCCGGAAAAGATTGCGGGCATACCGCCAGCTTTACCGCCAGCCGCGTCGCCGCGACCATGCCGATGGCGATGGCTTCGCCATGGGTCAGCGCGTAGTCGGCGCTTAACTCCAGGGCGTGACCGATGGTGTGGCCAAAATTGAGGACGTTGCGGACGCCCTTTTTGTCAAATTCGTCCTCCTCAACGACACGGGCTTTCAAGGCGACGCATTGCGCGACGACATCCGCGAGCACCGACGGTTCGAGTGCCAGGAGTTTCTCCAGATCGCCACGCTCCAGCTGTTCAAAAAGTGCCGTCGAGCAGACCGCGCCATATTTGATGATCTCACTCACCCCGCTGCGCACTTCGCGCGGGTCGAGCGTCCCGAGCAAGTCGAGATCGCACACCACCAGCCGCGGCTGGTTGAAAATGCCCATGATGTTTTTCACGCCGCCAAAGTTCACCGCGACTTTGCCACCAACACTCGAGTCCACCGCAGCGAGAAGAGTCGTTGGCACCTGGACAAACGGCACCCCGCGCCGGAAGACGCCCGCGGCAAAACCACCCAGATCACCGACCACTCCGCCGCCGAGCAGGATGACCAGCGGGACGGATCCCGTGTCGGGAAACGAGGCGAGCAAAGCCGCGCAGGTCGCGGAAAACTCATCCCAGCTTTTTCCTTCTTCACTGGCCGGGATTTCGTGCCGCACGACGCGACGGAAATCCACCGCTTCGAGGGCCGCGCGCAACGCTTCAAAGTACAGGCCGCCCACCTGGGAATTGGTGATGACGAAAGCGTCCGTCTGCCGCAATCCGTGCGTGCGCAGCGTCGAGCCGAGCCCGGCGAGCAGGCCGCATCCGATGAAAACCGGATAACTGCGCGGGCCGAGATCAACGTCGATGCGGGCGGGAGACATGCGATCTTGGATTCTGGATTCTGGATTCTGGATTGGGAGCAAAATCAAAGCCCCAGGCGACGCGTGGCCTGTAAACCAGAAACCAGAAACCATTTCAATGTGCCGAATCCGCCCGCTTGCACGGCTTCGCATCTCATCGCATGCTTCGCCCCCTTTTCCATGAATCATCCGCCCGCCCTGCTCCGCTCGCTGGCCGAGAAAGTCGGCACGCCTTACTGGCTCTATGACGCCCGCGTCATCCGCCAGCGGATCGCCGACATCCAGTTTCTGACCGCTACCGACGGCGTGCAGGCGCGCTTCGCGATGAAGTCCTGCCCGGCCACCAAAGTGCTGGCCGAGATGAAAAAGGCCGGTATCTGGATCGACGCGGTCTCGGGCAATGAAGTGCTGCGCGCCTTGCGCGCGGGGCATCCCGGCGGACATCAACCGCCGGTCATTTGCCTGACTTGCGATGTCTTCCGGGACAATGCGCTGGCCGTCCTGCTCGAGCACGGCATCCTGCCGAATATCGGTTCGCCCGGGCAGATTTCGGACCTCCAGCGCGCCGGTTACAGCGGCCCCATTTCCATCCGCATCAATCCCGGTTTCGGTCACGGCCACGTGAACGCCTGCGATACCGGCGGCCCCAGTTCCAAGCATGGCATCTGGCTGGAGGACCTGTTCGCCACCAAGGATGCGGCCGACAAAGCCGGGCTTGAAATCACCATGCTGCACGCCCACATCGGCAGCGGGCCGCAATACCAGGAATTGCACGATAACCTGACGCGGCTCGCCGCGGAATTCGTGAACTTGCTTAAAAAATTTCCGCAGGTCAACGCGATCAGCCTCGGGGGCGGCATTCCGCACAACTACCGCGACCACGGCGCGCAGGTGCCCATCGAGCCATTGCACGAACTCTTCGATACCTGCCACCAACGGCTCAAGGCCAAAGCGCGGCACGATCTTCGCCTGGAGATCGAGCCCGGCCGCTACTATGTGGCGCCGGCTTGCACCCTCGTGGCGCGCGTCACCGACGTGAAGCAGACGCGCAGCAACGAAAAGGGCAGCGGCGCCACCTTTGCGATGGTGGACGGCAGCTATCATGCGATCGATATCGTCGGCCGCGACGATGAAGATCCCAATGTGCCACGCGAACCCATCGTGGTCGCCGGGCCGCTCTGCGAAAGCGGCGACATCTTCACGCGCGATGAGCACGAATTACTGGCCCCGCGCCTTCTGCCGCGGCCAGTGGCCGGCGATCTGCTCACCCTGCGCGACGCCGGCGCCTACGGCTATGCCATGAGCAGCAATTACAACTCCATCGGCCGGGCGCCGCAGCTCTGGCTCGAGGAGGATGGAAGCGTCGAGATGATCTCGCGGCGCGAGACGGTCGACGATCTGCTCAAGCCTGAGACCAGCGAACGTCTGACATAAAAAGCAGGGATGGGCCGCACACGGCCCCTAAGGACTACCCACATCTTGCCGCCGGTGCCAATCCGCAGGTGAGGGCCGAAGGCCCGCAAACAAGTCAGCCCAGGGCAAGCGAGTCTGCGAGCGCAGCCCTGGGTATCTGATGCCAATCGCGAAAAGCCCCAACGGGGCGAAACCATTCCATGCAGACCCATGGCCGAAGCCTATCGGAAAGAAGCGAGCGTGATGGTGACGCCCGCTTCGGGGCTGGCCCCAATGGGGACGCCGTACCCAGGGCGACGCTCGCAGACTCGCTTTGCCCTGGGCTGGCTTGTCTGAGGCCTTTGGCCCTGAACCGGACCAAGCCAAGGATGTGGGTAATGTTTAGCACGGCCCGGCGCCGACCAGCGCTCTTCTGGGTGGTGCCCTAATTTCAAAATCCAACAGGGCTCCGGCGAACCATTCTTGATGTCGGCCCCTTATCGCGTCTACTGCCCAACGGTCATGAATACCGAAGATGTTCTCTTTAAAACCTTTAATGAGATAGTTCTGCTTTCCGAGCTGTATCCAACACTGAGCGAAGAGCAAGTTGTCACCATCATCGAAACCGTTGACTACTGGTTTTCACAACTCCCGCCAGCTGTGGTCGACCGG
>Ga0302326_10008136_pt1 | contig 23202 bp, 20 predicted proteins | sample Palsa_T0_3_FD_202264 | JGI IMG/M metagenome (GOLD analysis project Ga0302326, IMG submission 202264) | Peat permafrost microbial communities from Stordalen Mire near Abisko, Sweden - Palsa_T0_3 | ecosystem: Environmental > Terrestrial > Soil > Palsa > Peat permafrost | place: Sweden: Abisko... | reverse complement strand
TGCGCTCTAAGTCAGGCAACCATGTGCAACGCCGTTAGCGCGACGTCGATGAGTTTTATTCCGATAAATGGCAGGATGACTCCGCCAACGCCCCAGACCAGCAGGTTCTTGCGCAGTAGAGCGTCAGCGCCGAGAGGGCGATATTTGACGCCTTTCAGAGCGACCGGAATCAATGCGGGAATTATGATGGCATTGAAAATGACCGCGGATAGGATCGCGGAGGTCGCCGAATGGAGGTGCATTACGTCCATCGCTTTCAGCCAAGGGAGAGTACCTGCGAACAACGCTGGAACAATCGCGAAGTACTTGGCGACGTCGTTGGCCACGGAAAATGTGGTTAGTGCGCCGCGCGTCATTAATAGTTGCTTTCCGACTTCGACAACTTCGATAAGCTTGGTCGGATCGGAATCCAGGTCAACCATGTTGCCGGCTTCCTTGGCGGCCTGAGTGCCGGAGTTCATCGCGAGGCCCACATCCGCCTGGGCAAGTGCCGGAGCGTCGTTGGTACCGTCGCCCATCATCGCGACCAGCTTCCCATCCGCCTGTTCCTTGCGAATATAAGCGAGTTTCGATTCCGGCGTGGCCTGCGCGACGAAATCGTCGACGCCCGCCTGCTTGGCAATGGTTGCGGCCGTGAGCGGATTGTCACCGGTAATCATGACCGTTCGCAGGCCCATCTTCCGGAGCCGCTCGAACCGCTCGAGCATTCCTGGTTTAAGGATGTCCTCCAATGCCACTGCACCGGCAATTTTAGCGTTCTCCGCGACGACTAATGGCGTCGCGCCTTTTGAGGCGATCGCTTCCACAGTCTGCGCCAGGCCGGCCGGAACGACGCCGCCACGTTCCTCGACAAAAGCAATGACTGCATCGGCCGCTCCCTTCCTGATGCATCTGCCGTCGGCGAAGTCCACACCACTCATCCGGGTCTGGGCACTGAATGGGATGAATTGCGCGTCACTCGGCACGCTTAGATCCCTGGAGCTGACTCCAATGGTTTGCGCCTTCGTAACGATGCTCTTACCTTCCGGCGTTTCATCCGCGGCGGAAGCGAGTGCGGCTAACAGCGCCAACTTCAGTTGCGAATAACCAGCTACCGGCACGAAGTCTGTAGCCCGGCGATTACCTATTGTGATAGTGCCAGTCTTATCGAGTAATACCGTATCGATATCACCGGCGGTCTCAACCGCCTTGCCGCTCTTGGCAATGATGTTGGCCTGAAGCGCGCGATCCATACCGGCTATACCAATCGCAGCGAGCAGCGCGCCGATAGTAGTCGGGATGAGACACACGAGCAGCGCGACGAGGGTGGGCACGTCGGTTCCGAGACTCTTCAACGGCTCCGCCAACCCCAGGTAGCCCATCATGTACTGTTCCGCATTCCATGCCATCGGCCAGATCGGTATGACGACGATCAAAAAGGCCAGCGTGAGACCCGAAAGCACCAAGGTGAGCGCGATCTCATTCGGCGTCTTTTGACGGACGGCACCCTCGACGAGAGCGATCATGCGGTCTAGGAAGGCCTGCCCTGGAAGCGCCGTTATTTTTACCACGACTCGATCTGAGATAACCCTGGTGCCGCCGGTAACTCCCGAATGATCGCCGCCAGCCTCGCGAATGACCGGCGCCGACTCACCAGTGATTGCGGATTCGTCCACGGACGCAATACCTTCAATCACTTCGCCGTCGCTAGGGATCACTTGTCCCGCGATCACGACCACTCGGTCACCGGGCCGAAGATCGGTCGATAGTACCTCTTCGACGGCGCCGTTGGCCTTAAGCCGGTAGGCAGGCGTCTCGCTACGGGTCTTACGCAACGATTCCGCCTGGGCTTTGCCCCGCGCTTCTGCAAGCGCCGTCGCAAAATTCGCGAAAAGAACGGTCAGGAACAGCCAGAAGTCCAAGGCGACGAAGTAAGTAAGAGGAACCTGGCTGACTGAGGTACTAACCAGCGCCTGGATGATGAAGAGTAGAGTGAGTACAGCGCCGATCTCTACCACGAACATCACTGGGTTGCTCCACTGAATATCGGGGCGAAGCATGATAAAGGATTGCTTCAACGAGGCGCGTACGAGTTCAGGTTCGAAGAGCTTCCGGCTCTTGATTCTACGCGGCGGGCGTGGATGCTGCGGTGCCTCAATAGTCTGTATCGGTGTTGCGGCTGCTCCCATTGCAGGGTCCTCCGAAAATTACGCAGTTCTTGTCCAATAGTCCAAAGAGTGCTCGAATCGACGGTGTTGGTACTGATCTTCGCTTATCCGCCGAATGGAATGGGCCCTAGATGCTCGGCAAGCGGGCCCAGTGCGGCAACCGGTAGGAACAAGAGCGCTCCCACGATCGCAATCGTGCCGAACAGTAAGCACCCGAATGTGAAAGTGTCGTCGCGCAGTGTACCCAGGCCGAAAGGTGTACTCTTCTTCATTCCCAAGAAAGCTGCCATCGCTATGGGCGCCACGATCGGCAGGTATCGTCCGAACATGATTACGAGGGCGCCCGCGATATCCCACGGGACCGCCTCGGGCGACGGGCTCGGGTTATTGTTCAGGCCATATGACACACCCAGACCGTCGAAGGCGGAGCCATTGTTCGCCGACGATGACGAGAATTGATATACGATTTCGGAAAGACCATGGGCAGCGGGATTGTTCTCCGCCTTCAACCCCCAGCTCGTCGCCGCAAACAAACCCGACGGCCCAAGAATGAGTATTGGATGAACCAACAGCGCGATCATTGCGAGCTTCATTTCGCGTGCACCAATCTTCTTGCCGAGGTATTCAGGCGTGCGACCTACCATCTGTCCAGCGAGAAAGATGCCGATTATCAGGAAGAGCAAGAGGTTGATCATACCCACGCCCTTGCCGCCATAGATGCAGTTCAACCACATGCCGACGAAGGGGGAGAGCGCAGCGATTGGATTGAGGCTGTCGTGTTCTGCGTTGACGGCGCCGCAGGTCACATCAACCGTTGCAGCAGCGAAAGTGGCGCCTGCAGAAGTACCGAAACGCAGCTCCTTGCCTTCGAGATTCCCCAGGTGCTGATCGACCGGCAACCCGGCGACGGCGGGCAAGGTTATAATCTGCTTTCCACCGGGCGCACTCGCGCTTGCAACCTCATAGGTTCGGCTTTGCGGATGAGCGGTCAGCCCCGGGTTAGGCTTCATTGCGTCAAAGTAGATCGTCCATACGACCGTACCTATCAGCAAAAATAGCATCACCGAAAATATGACTAGGGCGTGACGCGGCCGCTTGAGCATTCGTCCGTACATCAGCACCAGCGCCATCGGAAAGAGCATCATGCAGAAGGTCTCGAAGAAGTTCGAGCCGGCGCTGGGATTCTCAAATGGATGCGCAGAATTCATGCCGAAGAAGCCGCCGCCGTTGGTGCCCATCATTTTCATGGGTTCGAATGCCGCGAGCGGGCCAATGACTATAGTCTGTTGCTTGGGTTGATTATTACTGTCGGTTCCCATCGCCGCCGGTTCGAGCGTCGAGACCTGATAGGCATTCTGATAGGTCATGGGCATTCCCTGTGCGAGGAACACCAGGCTGATGACAAAGGCGGCGGGGAGGAACATGTAGGTGACCACACGCCACATGTCCACGAAAAAATTCCCCACGTGTGAGTCACCACGCAGCGCCCTGATAATCGCAGCCAGGGCGCACAATCCAATCGCAGCGGAGAGAAAGAAATTCGTGATGCAAAAGAAGATCTGCGTAAAGTTCGAGAAAGCCACGTCTCCCGAATAATGCTGCATGTTGGTGTTGGTTATAAATGAAATAACCGTATGGAAGATCGTCGTCGGTGCCAGCATGCCCAGGCCGCGCGGATTTAACGGCATCCAAGGTTGTATCGAGAGCACGATGTAGCCGTAAACGAACAGGACAACATTGAAGATCAGTAGCGCGACCGTATACTGCTTCCAGCTCTGCGGACCACTGTCCACATGTCTCTCGAACCACCTGAATGGACCAGGCGCCTGATAGTTGCCATCCATGATCTTTGCCATGTAACGGCTCAGCGGAATGGCGGCGATGATTGTGAAAACGATTATCGAGATTGGCAGAAGCCACATTGGCTGGATCCTCTCTTGTGATCAGCGGCCGTTAGAACTAGAACCACTCGGGCCGAACCATTGCGGTGACCAAATAGACGAACGCAAGTGCGGCAACGATTGCTGTTAGATAGATCACGACCGCCTCCCTAAATTTTCTCGCAAGCCCCCAAGAACGCGAAGCAAAGGCCGAGGCCGATCAGGCCTAGCAGGAAAGTGGCTGGCAGCCAGATGGCTAAGTTCATCGTACTTCCTCCGTAATGAAAGGCGGGGTTTTTCGTTGTCGGCAAGGGCCACCGACGCGAACGCTTCAAGTGCGGGACAAGGACCTTCTTCAAATGTACTGAATCGGCTGAGGCTTTCTTCGCCGACTAGGGGTTCGCCGTTCTCGTCGAGCACCGCCACATGACTGCCACAGACCAGAAAGGTCCACTTACATAATCTGCAGTAGTAGAGTCGGGCTTTTCGCGAGGACAGATTGCTGTCGCAGAGCGGTCCGATAACAAAAGCGTGCCTTGAGTTTGTGTGGTGCCGAATGGGAGCCTCGGCGTGGCTTTCCAATAACTTCATGCCTATGGCTATAGGCAATTGTCAGGCCATGGGAAAAAGTCCGCCGAGCCAAAGGAATAGTTCGTCTTCGAGCGGAATGCCGCCTTCGAGATCGTGCCGTAAAACGAGATGCACAATTGCATTTTGAAATCAGATCCGCCGCCCGCCGCATTTGTTCCTCCGACGCGTGTGAGAATGGTGTTCGATGGGCCTGCAGCACCGACAGTTAACGGATTGCATTACGCAACAAAACTCTCAGATTTAGGTGCCGGCCGCTGGCAAACCCTTGTCTTTCAAAATCTCGCTCTAGTCGCGGACCATCATTAAAGTGAATGTCATGATCAGACCAGAAGCCGAACTGGATGGACCGAGCCTCGCAATGCGCGCAACTGGATCTCCGCGTCACCCTGCCACCTCTCGGATCATCCCGGGAAAGCGACGCGCCGTTCTCTTGATCGCCATCCTCACCGCTTCGATCGCGATGCCCGCACTCGCTGCCAGCAATCCGAGAGATGATGTGAGATCGATGATCGAGCATGCTCTGGCTGTAGTCCGCAATAAGGAGATGTCTCTAGCGGCCAAGCGTAGAGAATTCAAAGATTTGGCCGAGCGTCATTTCGACTTGGCGGGAATGGCGCGCGACTCACTGGGCGCGCATTGGGCTGATCTGACCGCAGAAGAAGAAATGAAATTCCGAGATGCTTTCGACTCTATCGTCTCCGACACCTACCTGGGTCAGGTTCGCGACTATGATCGGCGGGAGGTGCAGATTGCCTCGCAAGAGCTGACCGGCGGCAATGCGGAGGTCTACGGCAGCATGCTCGGCGGCAATGAGGAAACCGTCGATTTAAAGTTCAAGCTCCGCATCCTCGAAGGCAAATGGAAAATCAATGACTATTCGTTCAATGCTGACAACGCGATGCGGAACTATCGCGACGATTTCAGGCGGGCGATTGAGAATGGCGGCTTTGACGGTCTCATGGATCGGTTAAAAGCCCTGCAGGCGGATATAGACACAGATCTCGAAGGCCGGCACACGGTGGCGCGAAGTTCATCGAAGAGTGACTGATCCCGACACTTCGACCCGGAACATTGATCTTCACCTGTTTTGCACTGAAAAGCCCGGGAAGTCGGAATAGCACGCTGGCGTTTCCCAAAATCTCAGATTCACGAGACGGCCGATGCCATTACTCTGTTCATGGACGGGAGCTTTAAGGCGTCCAAAGAAGTGCTCGGCGAGACGTTCAGAGGTGGGAATATAGGGCATCACGTAGAGCTTTGTACTCAAAAAAGTATGTAATTTTACTGTCTGATCTTCCGTCGAAAGCCAGTAGCCCTTCTTGTCCAGACAGGATTTTATGTACCCGATGGGCTCAACATGATTGGCGCTCCCAGGCACGAACTGAGCGAGCAATTCAAGATCGTCGATGCAGGCGACGAAGCCGTGATCGATAGACCTGTCGATCACGGTCATCATAACTTCTTTCAGAAAGCCGAAATCGATCACCATTTGAGATTGCTCGCCTGATTGATGAAGGGAAGGGCTTACGCACGTCACTTCGATGGTGCCGCGATGGCCGTGAATGGATTTGCACTTCGAGCCATGTGTCATGACCCTATGCCCATAGTCAACGCCGATATTTCTAGTGATGGAAAAAGCCATTCTCAAACCTCGTCGTGTTAGTCACCTTCGAGCCATTGATTTCGTTAGTTTGCGCCGTCCATCTCGTCAGGGGCCGCATCACGAGTATGCCATCACCACCCGATCTATCGGCAGTGCTCCGGAGGGGTTTTTTTGCAAAACTAAATTTGCGAATCCGTTAGATTCCCGTGGTGGCGAAAGATGCGTTGATGCTCTGAGATATTCTACAGTTGGTATTAGCCGGTTAATTCATTTTCCAACTTGTGCTGAAATCGTCATTTGTGCACCCATCTGACGAGATCCCCTGGCGAGGTTGGAGACTGAATGTCCGGCGTGCAAGCTTATTCGTCAGGTTGGAAGCCGGAGCGGCGAGAGATCAGGCGATCCGGTTCGCCGATTGCGCGAATCCTTTATCTTGAGATATTGGATCGTCGCCACTTAAGCGATCGTCGCCACGTTCGCGGAAGGTCTTCAGTAATCGTCATGGCGGCCGATGTCCGCGCGAAACTGATTTTTCTGCGGATCTCGCGTCACCCGGCCTAGTGGGCGACCAGGTTAACAAATTATGAAAACACCGAGTTTCGAGATCCGAATGACCTACCCGGAACTGGACGAAGTCCGGACCGGGATCCGAGAATTTCTCGCGAATGATCCGGCGCTGGCTCACCCAGTAGCCGACTCATGGAGTCATTTCGACGCGGCGTTCAGTGGCCGTCTCGGACGCGCCGGATATATCGGGATGACGTGGCCCAAGCGCTACGGCGGCAGCGAACGGAGTTCGATCGAGCGTTACGTTGTAATCGAAGAACTGCTTGCCGCGGGTGCACCGGCTGCTGCGCATTGGATTGCCGATCGGCAGACCGGGCCGCAACTGCTGCGGTACGGTACTGAGGATCAACGCGAGCGACTCTTGCCCGCGATTGCGCGAGGGGAATGCTTTTGTTCGATAGGGATGAGCGAGCCGGATAGCGGCTCGGACTTGGCAAGTGTGCGAACGCGCGCAACACGGACGGGTGACGGCTGGGTAATTAACGGCCGAAAGATCTGGACCTCCTACGCGCATCAATCGCATTACGTCCTGATGCTCTGCAGAACCAGCGGGGACCCGGCCGCTCGTCAGAAAGGGCTCAGCCAGCTTTTGGTGCCGCTCGATTCCACGGGACTTTCAATTCGTCCAATTATCAACATGGCCGGGGCGCATGATTTCAACGAACTGCTCTTCGAGGACGTGCACGTTCCAGCGGAGGCTCTGATCGGTCAGGAGGGGATGGGCTGGGAACAGGTGATCAGCGAACTCGCTTTCGAGCGCAGCGGCCCTGAACGCTTCCTGTCTTCGTTTGTACTGTTGGAAGCCTTCGCCGAAAGAGCCCGGCGTGAGCCTTCAGCCGAAAGTGCGACGCTAATCGGCTCGATGATTTCACGGCTGGTTCCACTGCGCGGAATGTCGATGGCAATCGCCACGAGGCTCGGCCGAGGTGAGACGCCCAACTTCGAGGCGACACTCGTAAAGGAGATGGGTTCTCTATTCGAGCAGGACGTCGGCGACCGGATCCTTGGCGAAATTGTGCCGTCCGCTGATCCGACCTCGGAAGACAAATTCAGGCGCCTGCTGGCAGAAGCCGTGCTCCACGCGCCTTCATTTTCGATCCGCGGCGGTACACGCGAGATCTTGCGCGGAATTATCGCCCGCGATTTGGGGTTACGTTGATGAGTGACATTTCCTTGGTTGAAGACACCGCTCGGCGCACCTTCGCGGACGGATTGACTGCGGAGTTAATCGAATCTGCGGAGCACGGCGTCTGGGCAGGTGCGCTATGGGATCGTCTCGAAACGCAGGGGCTGCTTCGACCGTCGGCAATTGCGGATGACGGCAATGCCACGGAGGGTCTGGAGATCGAGGCGGCGGTGTTACGTGCCGCAGCCGCATCAGCGCTCCCGTTGCCGATCGCTGAAACCGCGATCGCGGAATGGTTCCTATCGCGGGAGGGAATCGAGGCTCCTTCCGGTCCACTTTCGCTTGCCTCCTTTTCCGCGGAAGAAATGCTGTCGTACGAAGATGGACGTGTCACCGGCAGGCTCAGCCGCGTCCCATGGGGACGCAACGCGGTTGGGGTCGTGGCGGTGGCCGAAGGGGTGCTGCTATTCCTCGATCCGGGCTCGGCGACGATTACCCCCGGTGTCAATATGGCGGGAGAGCCTCGCGACACCCTGGACTTCAGCGGGGCCAAACCTTTGGCCGTCGGTAGCCCGATTGAACGCGGGCAGATGCTATCCCGATGCGCGGCAGTGCGTGCTCTTCAATTGGCGGAGGCGGCTGCCCGCGCGCTTGAAATCTCCGTCGAATACGCCGGCCAGAGAAAACAATTCGGTCGGCCCATTGGCGGGTTTCAAGCTATCCAGCATCAATTGGCCGCGGCCGCTGGTGAAGTCGCTTCGGCGCGGGTAGCCGCGCAACAAGGTTACCTCGCGCTGGCCGCTTCGAAGAACGTCCTTTTCTATTGCGCGATCGCCAAAGCGCGGGCGAATGACGCTGCCGGCACCGTCGCACGCATCGCGCATCAGGTGCATGGTGCGATCGGCTTCACCAAAGAATATCAACTACATCGTTATACGCGGCGCATCCAATCGTGGCGTGGGGAATTCGGGGCATCGGCCTTCTGGAACCAAAAACTCGGAGAGCTTGCCCTGGGCGAATCTGACAGGTCTCTCTGGTCGATCGTCTCGTCGGGGATATGATCGGAACGACCAAAGGGACCGTTGCGATGAACGGTCCCGAATGATCGACCAAATCAGACGAACGTTCGATCCATAAGCTTTTGCGTCGCAGACCCAGAACGTCCCGATCCGCTTCCAGAGCGTTTTGATACCTAAGGGGCAACGCCAGCGCCCCCTCCCTGGGTGGTTCGATAATCCTTTGCGCATCGATGCTGAATTCACCCAACTTTTGGTTTCCACGCAGTATCACCGCCGACAGCAAGCGGTTGCTCGCGACACGGGCCCTGCGTGGCCTCGCCGATGGCGCCGTCAGCGTGCTGCTGCCGAGCTACCTGACGGCAATTGGCTTCAGCTCGCTGCGGGTCGGCGCGATTGTGTTCGGCACACTGATCGGTTCGGCCGCGCTGACCCTGTGGATCGGGTTGGCGGCTCATCGACTCGGACGCCGACGCGTGATGCTCGCGTCTTGCGCCCTGATGTTCGCGACCGGCCTCGGCTTCGCGGTAGTCACCGCCTTCTGGCCACTCTTCATCATTGCCGTTGTCGGCACGCTCAATCCTTCGGCCGGCGACGTCAGCGTCTTCCTACCGGTTGAACAAGCGGCACTGGCCGAAACCGTCGCGGCGGGCGACCTGACCGCGATTTTCTCGCGCTACAACGTCGCCGGCGCGTTGACTGGAGCGATCGGTGCCCTCGCCAGCGCGCTCCCCGCGATCATCGCTGCGCGGGTGCACTCGAACATGGCCGCTGCCGAACGTTGGGGCTTCATCGCGTATGCCGCCCTCGCTCTGATCGCCGCAACGATCTACTGGTCGCTCACGCCTGCCATCGAAGCCGAACCGCTGGTACCCGGCGCGCGCCCGCTGGCGCAGTCGCGCGCAATTGTGACGCGACTATCGGCACTGTTCAGCCTCGACTCATTCGGTGGCGGACTCGCAATCCAGTCTTTGCTCGCGCTATGGCTGTTTCGCCGCTTCCAGCTCTCGATCGGGGCCGCGGCCTCGTTCTTTTTCCTGACCGGACTGCTCGGAGCGTTCTCACAACTCGCCTCGTCATGGTGGGTGGCGCGAATCGGACGCATCCGAACGATGGCTTACACTCACATCCCCGCGAACTTGTGCCTGATGATCGCCGGGGCGATGCCTAACGTAGGACTCGCGCTGACATTTCTGTTTTTGCGCGCCTCGATGTCCTCGATGGACGTGCCCGCCCGCCAATCCTACGTGATGGCAGTGGTGCCGCCCGAGGAGCGTGCGGCGGCTGCTAGCGTCACCAACGTACCGCGCAGTCTGGCATCCGCGGTGGCAGCGCTGCCCGCGGGCGCCTTGCTCAATTACTCACTCTTCGGATGGCCGCTTATTCTTGGCGGTGCGTGCAAGCTGGTTTATGACGCGTTGCTGCTCGCCCAGTTCCGATCGATCACGCCCCCCGATGAACAGTGAAGGGCGCAGACAGCGTGATCTACACTATCGGCTTCACCGCAACCGACAAAGGCGGCATGGGCAGCTGCATGGGATCATACGACACGGGACGTTCGCAACAGGCACTAGGCTATCGCAGCCCGCGCCAGTTCTGTCCGATCTATCGGCTTCGGCCTGTCCAGTTTTAGAGGTTCATTCCAAAATGGATCACTTCTCTAGTTAGGATACTAGGTAGATTCGTGTAATTTTAGACCGCTAGGGAGCTCTCCACGGCGACGCGATACGGATCGGGCCAGAAATCGGCGAACGGAGGTCTGTTGGGTGCGAAAGAGCGCTCTGACAATCTTGGTGATCGTTCTTACGTCGGCTGTTGCTGCAGCCCAGCCTATTCCTAGTCAGACCAACCGGAAGGCGCTATTTGCCGGGGTCGGCCGGATTCACAACATCGATCCTGAGTTGCTTGAAGCAATGGCTGAGGTCGAATCTGGCGGCAATCCTCTGAGTGTTTCGACGAAGGGGGCGCTGGGACTGATGCAATTGATGCCGACCACGGCCAATGCATTCTCAGTGCTTGATCCGTTCAACCCGGTCGCCAACGTAAGCGGTGCTGCTGATTTTCTTGATTATCTGCGCAATCGATTTGCCAATCATCCCAACCTGCAGGGATTGCCCGCTTTGCTCGCCGCGTATAACGCGGGACCAAGCGCGGTGGAAAAATATGGCGGCATACCACCATACGCCGAAACGAACAGGTACGTGCGGCGGGTGATCGAACGGTATGCCAACGACCTGAGCGCTGAGACTACCGTAGCGCCGGTGTTAATCCTTGGACCGAAACCTTACGTTATACAACTGACCGGATCTCATGCCATGCAGCCTGAACCTGTTTTAACAAGTATCGGCGGCGACGGTTCGATGCTAAACCAGCCTGTCACAATCAGGACCGTGCGCGGACAAGTCCTGGCAGTTGCAGGCCTCGGCACCGCGCCATGGACAGGGCGCAATTCCACTGAGTTATCCCTGCATCGAGCGCATAAAGTGAGTTCCAGTCCCAACTAAGAGATAGTCACGGTCATACGCCTTTGCACTTAGTGCGAATTACAGTGAAACCTACCCAAAGGAGGTCTCCGCAAATGGCGCTCGACGTGGGGAAGCGTGCGCTTCGGTAATGATCTACTGGAGCAGGCTCTTAATTCGGCCCGATTTCGACAACAATCGGGTGGTCGGTCACACTTATGGTCGCGTGCGACACATCGGAGGGCGATTGTATCGGCGATGTGTCCTCTATCGGGTCATAAACATTGACCGTGTTGTAGGTCTTGTTGAATGTAACCGTGACGTTGACTGACGAACCGGGGAACGTCTTCGGCTCGTTCCAGATTATGATATCGGTCGCACCGTTTGACTTCTGGAGTTCAAGCACAAAAATCGGATTCGGAATGTTGCTGACTGAAAAACCGGGCAGCAACGGCGTAAATGTTTTGGCCCCGGCGCCTTTGTCGGAAAGGATCGTTGTCAGGTTGTGGATGCCTGTGGCCACCGGCTTAGCGTTGTTGCTCGTGTCAAAGACGCCATACCCGTCGCCTTCATCCTGCAATTCATAAATATAGCTTCGGGCGATTCCTTGTGCGGCATCGTCAAGAAGGATATCCAACATCCAGCTTTCCGTTTCGTCCTCGCTTATCACTTCCTTAATGCCGGCTTCGGTGTAAACGCCTGGCCCATCTGCCGGATTTTCGTTATCGAAGGCCACACTGCGGCTGAAAGTGTTGATCGGTACACCGCTCCGGAGATAGGGATGCTGGTTGTCATAATCCGCAAGATCGGACGTGGTTTCCGGGTTGGGACCGGGACCGCCACTGATAATGCCGTAGTCGTAGCCGGTAAAGTAATAGACCACGGCGCCAGGTAGAGAGCTGTCGGAATGCGCCATGGAATAGAGATCTTTCTGGAAATTGACGCCGCCTTGCAGACCGCCGACCCCGTTATAGGTGATCGGCCAGTTATTGATTTCGTTCGGGCCTTCCAAAGCGCAGACGCTGCCCGGCGCGGTCGCAACGAACGAGTTGATGGCGCTTATCGCCGATTGAAGTGTGGACGTTGTCCACGTGCCGCCCGTCGCCATCAGGAAATCAAATTTTATTCCGGCGTCACCCAGAGCTGTATAGATGCTTTCCCAGTAGCTGTTGTAGCTGTCGCGCAGGTTTATGATACCGAGATACTGCATGTCGGCCAGATCGTCCGACTCGCGGTAGTAGTTGGCGGATCCCTCGGAGATATGGGCATTGGCGCCCAGCGTCGCGATGAAATCCGCGGTGCGCTGGGGCGGTGAATTGATGATGCTGCCCGACCCCGGCGTCGCAACTGGCGTGGGCGTCGGTGTCGGTGGCACCGGCGTTGGTGTCGGAGTCGGCGGCTTCGGCGTTGGCGTTGGAGTCGGCGGCTTCGGCGTTGGTGTTGGTGGCACCGGGGTTGGCGTTGGGGCTGGAGCGCCATTGCTCACCGTTACGTGCTCTTGTGCGGTGCCGATGAAGGAGCCGCTTCGATAACCGTTGCACAGCAGATAATGACTGCCGTTGGCGAACTTCGTGGTGGTCCAGGAGTATGAGTTATTCGCCACAAAGACATCGTCGATGTAGAGGTTGGCGGAGCCGCCGGGGACGGTGCAGGAGAACGGTACCACGCCTGAGACGGTGCTTCCTGCGGCGGGGCTGGTGATGCTTACCGGCGTTGGAGTCGGAGTTGCCGTTGGTTGAGCCTGCGCCTTGATCGCGATGGCACACTGGATTAGCTCAGCAAACATCCCGACCAATAGAATCTTGCCGACCGATAGAATCATGTGAGGTAGCTTCATCTCATCCCCAGAGCGCGGGCACCCCGGTTTCGATTAACGCCATCACTTTGTGGCTTCACAACCGGCGCAAGCGAGCCGGTCACCGTAACAGCAGGAGGCAAAAATCATTTCGCTGAACAAAGTAATGGTTATGGGCCATCTCGGGCAAGACCCGGTAATCCGTTACACGCCGACCGGCCAGCCGGTCGTTATTTTTCGGGTTGCCACGGACGAGCCCTACCGACCACGAGGGAAAGCGGCGGCAACGGACCGAATGGCACAGGGTCATGGTCGTCGGGAAGCCCGCGCTTACTTGCCAGTATCTGAGGAAGGGGCGCCAAGCCTTCGTCGAAGGGCGGTTGCGCACGCGAGAGTGGGAGAGCACCGGAACGCGCGGACAGCGCGCCGAGATCGTCGCCAGCAGAGTGCAGTTTCCTGGCGCTCGCCGACCGGCTACCGCATTACAATCGCGGCCGACCAAACTCTTCCCTGGGGCCCGGCCTGCCCGATCCACCGTTGGATCTGCCCGTCCACCTGCAACGCCAGAGGCATCGCTTCGACCGGTCCAGTTATGTGGTGGTGCACTCCATCTTGAACGGACTTCACCACGAGCACAGGCTCTGGGCCGCGCCGCGTGACGGTCATCCAATTTTTGCGGGTCACAGCGATACAATATTCGTCAGATTCATCGCAGACCGCAGTGTTCCGTTAGCTTTTAATGCGGACTTGAACCCGAACCAGTTTAATTTCCACCGGTTTCTCCGGGTGGCATTGTCTCGAATTCCGGAAGCGTCCCTACGGTCACATCCCAATCGTGCCGATCTCGCGTGAACAAAACAGCCTCGGGCTGAAATACGGATGGCTCGTCCAGTGTACCGACGTAAATTGAAACCGCCTCCGGGGCAACTTCGGCCGTTCCGAACAGGAGGCTACCGCAGGTCGGGCAGAAGTGACGGATGGAAGCTCGCCCGTCAGCGTGACGCAGCGTATAGCTCTTCGTCTCGCCCCGAACCGTGAACGACGGCCTTGGCATACCCATTACCGGGACGTGTCCCGTTCCCGATGCTCGTTGGCAGTCGCGGCAATGACAGAGCACCGCAAACAATGGGTTTCCTGCAACCTGGTATTGCACCGCTCCACATAAGCATCCGCCCGTGATCACATTTGCGCCCTCCGCCTTCATAGGTGATCCTTAAGTTGTCGCCGATTCAACCGGCGCGAACTCCATGAGCTCTCCGATCGACCGCGGCTGATCCGCGCTTATCGAGCACGCTTCTGGCGATTCGCGAAGGCGTGGAGCTTCCTCTCTCGAAAGATCGACAGCTCGAGTCGCACCTTTCATCAGCCATTCACGCCCTGAGAGTCGGCGAGAAGGCATCCGCGATGTGAGAATACATAGTCGTACTGATTGGATACGTAAGAGTTGACATTTCTCATTACAAAAAAGTCATGTTCGTTGGTTAGCTTGAGAAAAGATCGTATTAAGAGATGGCTGATTGCATAATTGTTTCGGAGCGCACGAACAGAAAAACCCTTTGACTTCGCAAATTCGATCAAATGCGCATTCTTTTCTGCAATTTCGGACACTATGATTGTGTCGCTATCAAGGTGGGCAAAATAGTCGAATATCGAAGGAAGAATTAAATTCTCGGCTCCTTCTACATCGATCTTGATGAAACTCGCTCTGCCAAGGTCCGGCGCTACAATATCGTGAAGCGGTCGCCCAACGACACTATCGATGCCCGCACTTGCGATAATCTGAACCGAGTTCGCTCCTATATTTCGGTTATCGTTGGACTGAATGCATACGTGGCATTCCTTGTCAGCAACGGCCATATGGATTGCCTGTACGTTCTTTACCTCATTAAGCTTCAGGTTGGCGACCAATAACTCATAGGTGCTCGGAGAGGCCTCGACCGCATATACCTTGCCGCTCGCGCCAACGCATTTCGATGCCAGCATGGTAAAATAACCAATGTTCGCGCCGACATCGATGAAGACGTCTCCTGGCTTTAGGATCGAGTTGATAAAGTAAGTGAGGTTTGGTTCGAATAAACCGAAAAATGCGATCCTTCGTTGGATATAATTAGCGCGCATACATCTGAAGTGCGCTCCGAAAACTGTTACCGCTTGAGTAGAAGGTTGAATCTTCCCGATTACCTTCATGTAGAACCTATAGAGAACGTCGTAAAGATAGACTAGGAAGTTAAATAATTTCATCCATCTGTCCGCCTTGGCGCTTAAGGTTTGAAATATCGTGCCCTCACCACTTCCATGAGCACGTCGAAGGGTTCTGCACGCGCCAGCAAATCGCACGCCGCCTTGCGAACGCTGCCGAGCGATGCGAGGTCCACTTCGATAAGATCAACGGGGGGAACACTCGACTTCCCCGGGAATACTTCCACGAGTGCGCCGCGAGCTTTCGTCAGATCGAGCGCCGTGCCGACCACGGCTGCGCCATGCGCAACCAGGGTACGGGCGTTATCAACGCCGAGGCTGGCCGAGACGCCTGTCACAAGTACCCGTTTGGCCGAAAGGTCGATGCCGTCGAGGACCTCATCCGCCGTCGACTCCGCCCCAAATGTCTTTGCCATGGGGCTTCTCCTAATCCACATACTTGTCTATCAGTGAGCGCCACCACAAGGCTGCCCTGCGCCTTCCGCGCTCATATCTCCCTCTTTCTGATATTACGTGCCGCAGCATCGCCTCGTAGCCGCTCCTGAGAAAGACCATTCACAACCAATCGCGGAGAAAATTCCTCATCCTTCAGTTGGCATTTGCTATCAACTTCTCTTGGCAGCTTGCTGCTGAGTTCCAAGGAAACCCTTGCGAATTCGCTCGGCATAGAAGCTGCTGTGAGTCCAGTAGGGCAACGTCCCGATAGAAGGGCTCGATTTTAAGTTCGTCCGTCATTACCAAGACAGCGATCCGGGCTTTTCGATCTAACCGTGTCACGCGAATGCACGCTCGTCAGACGGGATATGAAATGGAGATGTCCAAACAACTAGAGCGTCGGCAGGTAGCGGGCACATGCGAGAAGTGCAATACGAATTTCAATCCGATGAGCGACAGTGTGATCAGGTACCACCCTTAACCTCAGCAGTCTCGAAATCCATATAGGAGAAAAACGATGGCAACAGCAGCACCAAAACCACCGCGAATTCCCACCATTCGGATTAGCCACGATCGAGCGGAAACCGGCAAGAATCTTGGCTATCTGGCGGAAACTCGCAGGCACCTGGGAGGGCGAGGGATTTAATCTGATAGCCCGGCCTGACAAAGAAGGTGGCTCTTCGCTTTTCCTCGAGCTTAATCAACCTTCGAGACGCTCAGCTTCATTCCCATCTCCTCGTCGATTCCAAACCGAGGCGACCTCGTCGACGACATCGAGATGTTCGGGCTGACCTGCCTGCAAAAGCTCAGCGACAGCGTCACCAAGGGCGCTCTGCACATCGAGCCGGGTATCTGGATTCACCTACCCTCGCAGGACGTCGGCGCGACTCAGAGCGTCGCCCGCATGGGAAACATCCCTCATGGGAATTCCCTGCTGGCGCAAGGAACCGCGATTAAGCTGGATCCCTTTACCGGCAATCCATTCGATCCGGACGCTCTTAGCGCCAGTAATACCGCTCCATTCCCGGCGGGCGGCCCGATGCCTTTTCCCGGGACGCTGAGCGGCTTCGCTCCTTATGATCTTTCGAATCTTACTACGGCGGCCGTTGACTTCAGGACGCCGGCGGGAAACGTGCCGGCGATTCCGCTGCCGACCACGATCCTCGGCGTCCCCATGCAGGATCTAATCCTGGATCCGACCCAGCTTCTGACCGCCGCACTGTCCGGTCAGACGATCAAGACAATGGCGGTGATCAGCATCGCAACGGTAGCCAGCTTGCAGCAAGCGCAACCCGATCCGGGCGGCCCGCCAGTCCCGCCACCTAAAACTATTACTTTCAATGGTGGGGGAGGCGGCATAGAGAGCATCCCGTTCCTCCAGACCAACGCCGGCGCAGCGACTTTGTTCGCAACCTTCTGGATCGAGAAGATTGAGGGTCCAACGCGTGATGCCGACTTCCTTCAATTGCAATACGTTCAGACGGTGCTACTGAACTTCCCGGTCGTCGCACCAGGTTCCCCTCCGGGTCCAAATCTCAGCTGGCCGCACGTCTCGGTGGCAACACTGCAAAAGACGTTTGGCCGACAATAAGTCATCTTAACCGCGAAGGGGCGGGCGATGAAACGAAAGTGCAGACGCATTCGGAAGCGGCGGAGAAGCGGTTTCGGCTACTCCCCTTACTATTTTTAGTCTAGATTAGGCGCCGGCTCCTTTTCGATAACGGATCCTGCTCGACCAGAAATCTAACGCCCTAGGGTCTCGGCCTCTTCGCATCTCCAGCCAAAGGAATAAAGTATGCCCAAGACTGTGATCGCCTTCGCCGCGATTCTATCGCTTTGCTGCGGATTCATGACGACCGCGGCGAGCGCTGCGGATATCCTCCCCGATCAAGCCATTGCGAATGCGAGCGCGGCGGCCACTAACTGGCTCAAATTCGTTGACGAGAATGACGACTTCGCAGCTTGGGCAATGGGGAGCAATTTGTTCAAGGCACGCGTGTCCGAGGATCTGTGGACCGATAAGGTCGGGCCCGCGCGAGAGTCGCTCGGTGCCGTGGTGTCGCGCAAAGTAAATTCGGCGACCTTTGCGACCACCTTACCCGGCGCTCCGGACGGCCAGTATGTAGTGCTCAAGTGTCTGACGTCCTTCGATCACAAAAAATCTGCGGTCGAAACCATCGTTATGACGCTGGACACCGATGGCCAATGGCGCGTCGCCGGCTACTACATCAAATAACCCTCGAATTGGATGTTGAACGCGGGGACTTTTGACCTTTCAGCACTGAAACCTTCCCCAGGTTTCACAGCTCTACTCTTTCTGAGAGTCTCTGCTTTCTGCACATCCCGGAGACTCGCTTTTCTGAACGCAGCTCGGAGACTCGCCTGCTCCTTTCGCTGCACTCACGCTGGTGAGCTCGGCTCGCAGGCTCACCCGGTGTGTTAATCCGGCGACGCATCTGCCGACTCCGTCCCGCCGCCAGTCACGTCAACGCCTTTGCGCACTCGCAGCGTGTCTTCCGGATGACCCGGCATATCGACGTGGACCGAACGGTAGCCGCCGCGCGAGGCGTCTGGTGCCACGAAGCCCACGGTGTACTGTTCGCGGAGTTCGCGGCTGATAGTCTCGCAAGCGTTACGCAACGCCTCCCCGTCACCCACCTCGCGCACGATATAGGTCTTGGCGCCGGTCTCGGTCGAAAGCATATTCAGCGTGCGCGCGTCCACCTGGTCCACATCGCCGCCGAAGATGAGCGGTCCGAGCGCTATTCCGGGTAGATTGGCCGCATTGGGGTCGCCGATTCCTATCGAGTACACCAGCACGCCCATCCGGCGCGCCTGCGCAACTACCTGGTCAACCGTGGATTGGCTGGTGTTGTCCATACCATCAGTCACCACCAGCAGCGCCTTCTTGTCGTAACGGCCGTGCTCGACCATCAGGAGGCCGTCCAGGATAGTGTCGAAGAGCGAAGTCTGACCGAACGCATGGAGCAATTCGAGACGGCTCAAGACCAGGTAATGATTCGTGGTGAAGGGCTGGAGCAGAAACGGCCGGCTCGAAAACGCGAACAGGAAGACGTCGTCGCGGTCGTTCAGATTTCGGATAAACTCGGAAATCGCAGCTTGCGCCTGCGCAATCTTGGGCTGCATACTGCCCGAAGTATCCACCAGGATACCGATCGAAACCGGCGTATTGAGGTCCTGGCGGAAGAACTCGATTGGCCGATCCTGGCCGTCAATCGAGAGCTTGAAATCGCCCTTTTGAAGACCAGTGACGTACCGTCCTTGCTGGTCGGTGACCGTCACTGTGACCTGAGCGTAACCTTCCTGGCTCTTCAGTTCATGGGGCGGGACCGTCAATTCCTGCCCCGGCTGCGGCGCCATCGGGGGAATCGTCGCCGAAGGACTTCCGCCCTGCTGCCTTCCCGGCAGGGTCGGCAATTCCAGCACCCCCCCGCCACCCTGGCCTTGATTCCTCGGCGTCGAAGTGTCGGGAGGCTGAAATTGGCCCTGTTGAGCCATCGCGATTCCGCCGGTTGCGATCGCGGCCAGCAGGGCGATCGCGGCAACCACGGCCGTCATCATCGGCCACGAACGGTTTCGCTGTTGAGTCTGTTGAATCGTCATTGGAATCAAATCTTCCACCCCGCGGACGACATTCTCCTCATCTCGATCTTCCTATTTGCCCTTGATGCGAGCAAGTAGCGAATTGTGAAGCAATTCTGCCCTCTTCAGCGCAGTCCCGAACATTTTGCGGATGCTTCCTCAGAATCACCAGATTGTCGAGCGCTCAAATCCTGATCATTAGACGAACAGCGGTGGCATACGGTTCACCGAGAATTCTCACTGTCATGATTTGCCGTGCAATTTTGAAGCTTTCTTGCTAACTGACCATTGATGTCGCGTCTTCTCTCAGACCGGCTCGAACCGGGCCTCCGATGTGCGAAAAGAATCGATGGCAACCGATAGCCGCACGATCGAGCGCTTTCTCTTCCACGAAGCGCGCCTGATGGACGCCCATCGGCTCGACGAATGGCTCGCGTTATGGGACGAGGACGCGACCTACTGGGTGCCATGCAACGGCGACGACATCGATCCGACGCGCAGCGTCTCAGTCATTTACGACCGGGGCGGTCAAGTGCGCAATCGCATCCAGCGCATCAAGGAGACGCTCTGGCTCAAGGAGCAAGCGCCGCGCCTGCGCCGCATCGTGGGCAACATCGAAATCGACGCGGAGAGTGACACGGAAATTGTGGTTGGATCGAATTTCATCCTTGCGGAACTGCATCGGCATCGCCAGACGTTATGGGCTGGCAACACGATTCACAAATTGATCCCGGACGGCGATCGCTTCCGCATCAAGTATAAGAAGGTCGTTTTGCTCAACAATGACGAGCCGCTGCCGAACCTGCTGTTCCTTATCTGAGGCATTTGGCGCGCGTGTGTTGCGTCGATCCCGGGGGGCAAGTCGTGCGCCTGATTAGCGAATTCGCAGCAGTCGAAATCGCACGCGACGATCGGGGCAACGGGCCGCGCCTGATGATTCGCGACTCGCGCACCGGCCGATGCATCTACCTGGATCCACTCGAATTGTCGGCATTGGCGTGGGCGCGCCATGAGGATCTGCTGCCCCTGATAGATCCCTCACGCCTCGATCGGCACTCGAAAGACGGCGAATGACCGAGCAAACCAGAGGTGGACTCAAATGGAAACCACGACCGACTCACGACCCGACTACGACCAGCTGATCCTCGCCGACCGCGTCAACGGACGAATCTACTACGACCCGGCCATCTTCCGCGATGAACTGGAAAAAATCTGGCATCGCGAATGGATTTACGTAGCCCATGAGAGTGAAGTCCCCGAATCCGGCGATTATGTGACCCGCCAGATTGGTTTGCAGCCGGTGATCGTCTCGCGCGACGACGCCGGCAAAGTCCATCTGATGCTCAACCGCTGCACCCATCGCGGCAACACCATCTGCCAGAGCGATCGCGGCAACTCGCACGCCTTCCGCTGCGCCTACCACGGCTGGACCTTCAACAGCCGCGGCGACCTCGTCGGAGTGCCGTACGCCGCCGGCTATGGCGCCTCCTTCCGCAAGGAGGAATTCCCGCTAGCGAAGGTTCCGCGCGTCGGATCGTATCGCGGTCTCATCTTCGCGAGTCTCAGCCCTACCGGCCCGTCGCTCGAAGATCGGCTCGGACCGGCGAAGGCGCTGCTCGATCAATTCGTCGATCTGTCACCTGACGGCGAGCTCGTCGTTCGTTCCGGCGTGCTCAAGCACTCATACCGCGGCAACTGGAAGATGGCGCTGGAAAACTCGGTTGACGGCTACCATCCCAACATCCTGCATCATGCCGCAATGGTCATGATGACGCGCGGCAAGGCCGACATGGAGGCCATCTTCGGCGAGCGCAGCGACGCTCGCGCGCGCGACCTCGGCAACGGCGCGGCGCAACTCGACCTCAATCCGATCCAGGCGCGCAACGGTGGCCGCGTCGTTCCTCCCGGATGGAGCAAGACGGCTCACGACGAGTATCGCGTCGCGATGGAGCGCCGCCATGGCGCCGAACGCGCCGAACGGATAATCGCGCAGGGCGGACCGCATTTCTGCATCTTTCCTAACCTGATTCTGATCCTGAACCAGTTCCGAGTGATTCAGCCGATCAGCGCTGACGAAACCGTGGTTTACTACTACCCCACGATGCTCAAAGGCGCGCCCGATGAAATCAATCAGCGCAGGTTGAGCGAAACCTACCTCGTGCACGGACCGGCGGGACGCGTCGCGCCCGACGACTTCGAGGCGTACGAACGCAACCAGGCGGGCTTTCAGGCGCGCGTCAACGAATGGCTCCTGCTGCGCCGCGGACTCCATCGAGAGGAGCACGAAGCGGGCGGAACAGTCGCGGGCCACGAAACCGACGAGACCACCCAGCGCGCGATCTGGCAGTACTACCGCAACCTCATGACCCACTAAAGGGAACGACGGCTCCAAAGCTATTGTTCAGCAAGGCGCATCCGGCGTAAGGTGCGCTCAATACAGTTCGACCGGCGCGAGCCACGATTGCGCGGCGGCCAAGGAGCAAACACAGCATGAAATTCGGCATCTTCATGGCCCCGTTTCACCGGGTCGGCGAAAATCCGACGCTCGCTTTAGAGCGCGATATGCAACTGATCGAATGGCTCGATGATCTCGGCTATGACGAGGCCTTCATCGGCGAGCATCATTCCGCCGGGTGGGAGATCATCTCGTCGCCGGAGATCTTCATGGCGGTGGCGGCCGCGCGCACCAAACGCATCATGCTCGGATCGGGCGTGGTCAGCGTCCCCTACCATCATCCGTTCCATATCGCCAACCGCTTCGCGCTGCTCGATCAACTGACGCGCGGCCGCGTGATGCTCGGATGCGGTCCGGGCGCGCTGCCGAGCGACGCTTACATGCTCGGTATCGAGACCACCACCCAGCGCGACCGGATGGTCGAAGGCCTGCAGGCGATAATGCGGCTCTTCAACGAGGAGGGCAATATCTCCATCGACGGCTCTTACTTCAAGATGCACGAGGCGCATCTGCAGGTGAAGCCGTATCAACAGCCGATGCCGGTGTTCGTCGCCAACACGATCTCGCCATCGGGGATGGTCGCGGCAGGAAAAATCGGATGCGGCGTGCTCTCGGTCGCCGCCTTCAGCCCGGGCGGGCTCGCGAGCCTGCCCAAGCGCTGGGCCATGGCCGAAGAGATCGCAGCCGAGAACGGCAAGACCGTCGATCGCAAAAACTGGCGGCTGGTCTTCCCTGTTCATCTCGCCGAAACGACCAAGGAAGCCGCCGACGACGTTCGGGAAGGCGGCAATGCCTGGATTCAGAAGTACTTCATCGAGACGCTCGCCGCCCGCGTACAGTTTGAAGAATATCCGGGACAGCCGACCGAAGAGATGACGATGGATCGCATGATCGCCCGCGGCGGCGCCATCGTCGGTACGCCGGAAGACGCCATCAAGCGCATCAACGAGGTGATAGAAGTCAGCGGAGGCGGCTTCGGCGGGCTGCTGGTGCTCGCCCACGAATGGGCCTCGCGCGAAAAGACCCTCAAGTCCTACGACATGCTGGCGCGCTACGTGATGCCGAAATTCCAGGGCTCCGCGCTGCCGATCGAATACTCGCAGCAATGGACCGCCGATCGGCGCGATCAGCTCTTCAACTCGTCGGTACAGGCGGTAGTCAAGGCGATGCATGACTACAAGGATCATCGGCAGGCGGCCGGGAAAAAGGCGTCCGACCTGGCGGATCAACCGGTTACTCGCACGCGCTAATCGTGCAGGGGGGGGGGGGGGCCGCGCCCCCCCCCCGGCCGACCCGGGGTGAGGCAAGGGGCGGGCCCGGGCC